>Ga0153916_10001932_pt1 | contig 15121 bp, 11 predicted proteins | sample Opewatmetagenome_FD_109642 | JGI IMG/M metagenome (GOLD analysis project Ga0153916, IMG submission 109642) | Freshwater wetland microbial communities from Ohio, USA - Open water 3 Core 3 Depth 4 metaG | ecosystem: Environmental > Aquatic > Freshwater > Wetlands | place: USA: Ohio, Lake Erie...
ATCTCAGTTGATAAAGATTACCAGGTCGCCTGGCGATCGTCACCCGTAGAAAATAACAATGGCACCAACAAGGAAAAGATCGCTGATGAGTTTGGAGCAACATTCGATGGCAGCTCGTACAAGATTGATTCATTTATCAATACGGTTGGATTGACCCAATTAGGTTCACCCTCCGGGGTAACTCCTTCATGGATCCAAAATCGCTATCTTGCTCTACCAGCGAGTCTTCCCGATAGGGTCCGCCAATTAGCCACTAAGCTGACCGAGAATCAAAGCTCTGAATACGATCAGGCAGCCGCGATCGAATCTTACCTGCGTACAATTACTTACACATTAGACCTGCCATCCCCCCCGTCTGACCGGGATGTAGTTGATTATTTCCTCTTCGACCTGAAGCGAGGTTATTGCGATTATTATGCTAGTGCGATGGTTGTGATGGCACGCGCAATCGGCTTACCTGCCAGGTTGGTCACTGGTTATGCAACTGGGATTTATGATCCCATCAACGCTCGTTATGTTGTCACTGAAGCTAATGCACACTCTTGGGTCGAAATATACCTGGCTGGTATAGGCTGGGTCGAGTTTGAGCCTACCGGAGGTCTAAAAGCTATTACGCGGCTTAACGAGCCCACCGATAATGTTGGAATCCCGCAAATAACTCAAGTTCAACGATTTAACCTGCTAAAGTGGTTTAAAACTATTAATCAGTATTGGTTGGCTATCCTTGGAGGGCTGATCGGAATTCTATTATTCGGAATGGTCCTATGGGTGGGAAGTGACCAGTGGCGATTACGCCGCCTTTCCCCATCAACCTCAATCGTGCAACTGTATCGGCGCTTTTACCACTATGGTCAGCTCCTAGCTGAGGAATACCAAATTGGAGATACTCCAGATGAATATGCAACTCGCTTAAAAATGCGGTTGGAAATGTTAGCCATACCCCTGCGGTGGAACTTTTATTTCCAGCGCGGTTTAGCAGAGACTACTCGCCTCACTGATCTTTATACACAGGTAGTATATAGCCCACACACTCCTGCGTTGGAAGATCAGAAAATAGCAATCGATATTTGGTTCCATCTACGGATGCGCTTGTGGCTTATTGCAAAACTTGGTATTTTCAGGCGATTGTCGTCCAAGATAAAATCACCATCAAAAGGCAAACCCAATGTTTAATTTTAAGCTCGTCAGCTCGCAAATTCTCTTCGACAACCCGTACGCCAAAGTAATCCTCGATACATTGGAGTACGAAGGTGTTCAACGCCCATATTTTTACCTGACCAGCCCGGTGGATGCTGTGGCAACAATCAGCCTGACGAATGAAGGCTGTATCATCCTCACCCACCAGTATCGTCATCCCGTTGGAAGAGTAATATTCGATCTCCCAGCAGGTCACTTGGAGCCTGGTGAAGACCCGATTCAAGGTGCCCGCAGAGAATTCGAGGAGGAGACTGGTTATTTTCCCCACCATATGGAGAAACTTGGTTACTATAATCAATTCCCTGGTGTATTACGGGCTGGGACAAATTTGTTCTTTGCCACCGACCTGGTGCGAACAACCCAGCATCTCGAACCAGGCGAAATACTTGAGACAGTTCACAAACCTGTTCGTGAGGTCATCCACATGATTCTTAGTGGTGAAATCATCGACGGCTCGCTTCAATTGGGTGTATTATTAGCGCTTCAAAAAGGTTTATTCACTGGAGTAGGTGATTGATCTTCGAACATCCAGTGAAATGATGGATTAGGAGGAAATGTGGAACATAAATCATTGGGTCGTACGGGTCTTAAGGTATCAGAGCTGTGCCTCGGGACCATGCAGTTCGGCTGGACGGCGGACGAACCCCTCTCCCTTAAGGTTTTGAGTGCCGCCTTTGAAGCTGGGATCAACTTCATCGATACAGCCGATGTATATTCACGCTGGGTTGAAGGCAACCAGGGTGGTGTGGCTGAAACGATCATCGGCAATTGGATCAAGCAATCGCACATCCCTCGCGAGCAGCTGGTATTAGCCACCAAGGTGCGTGGCAAGATGGGCCCTGGGCCAAATGACGAAGGGCTCTCGCGCGCTCATATTATGCGGGCAGTAGATGCATCTTTGCACCGTTTGGGTATTGATTATATTGACCTATACCAGACGCACTCCTATGATGAGAAAACACCAATCGAGGAGACATTGAGTGCTCTGGATGATCTTGTGCACCAAGGAAAGGTTCGTTATATCGGCTGTTCGAATTACCCTGCCTGGCGCCTCACTGAGGCGATTTGGAATTCCCGCCTCAATCTCACCTCACGTTTTGAAACCTTACAACCCCACTATAATCTCGTCCACCGAGCAGAATTCGAGCGCGAGCTGGCTGAAGTATGTCGAGCTTATGGATTGGGGGTCATCCCCTATTCGCCACTCGCGGCAGGATTCTTGACCAATAAATATCGCCATGGCGAAGCGGAACCAGAATCTGCCCGCTCTAAAGGTGTCAAACGACGCTACTTCAACGAGGTAAGCTGGAAGATCCACGCAGCCATTGAGAGTCTTGCTTCGCAGAAGGGAAAATCGGTCTCACAAGTCGCTTTAGCCTGGCTATTAAGCAACCCATTGATCACCAGTCCAATCATCGGCCCGCGTAGCCTGGAACAGCTCGAAGATAATCTTGGCGCTGTTGGGTTCAGACTCACTGCAGAGGAGATGAAAATCCTCGATGATGCATCTAGCTGGCAGGATTGAAATATTCATCTGATACTTATTCGCGAAACATTGACGTAAAAATCTTAACTGGTAAAATCAGACCGAGATAATCAATACTATTGCAAGTGGAGACATATATGACTTTTCCCGAAGAAACTATCACCGAATCAATAAAGCTTACCCAGACTGCTGCAAATGCGGTTCGGGAGGTAATCACCCAGAAAAATTTAGAGGGTTATGCCCTGCGTTTGTATATCTCGGGGGGTGGTTGTTCAGGATTTCAGTACGGACTGGCTTTAGATAATAATATCCGATCTGAAGATAACGTCACTGAGCTGGATGGGATCAAGCTTATTGTAGACGAAGGATCCATTAAATACTTGCAGGGTGCAACGGTGGATTACGTCGAAGGGTTGACCGATAGCGGTTTCAAGATTATTAATCCGAATGTAATCTCGTCATGCGGCTGCGGTCAGAGTTCTAATTCTGAACAAGGTGAAGAAGGGGAAACTACCGGTAATTGCTCTGGATGCGGATAATAATTAGATGGTCCTAAGAATTGCGAGGTCATGGAGTGAAAATTTCATGACCTTTTTTTACCTTCCTCGAAAAACTGAGATCATTAGCCCGAATAACCCAACCACAGCTAATCCGATGATGATAAACCCCATCGGCAGGCCACTGGCAACGCTTATCTCTGGAGCCTGAGTGTAGGTCGGTATAGAAAGCGGTGGGGGTTGGGTAAAGGTTGGTAAGCGCGTCGGTCCGATTTCCACGATAAGTTGAGCCGCCAGTGTGGGGTCAATCGTGGGGGTAACCTGAGGGGTTGGCGTTGGTGGAGGGACAATGATGGGGAGCTCACCTCCAGAGAGAGTTACCAGATAAGCATAAACCCAGGCAACCCCACCATCCACAACCGGATAAACAATTTCCACCCAATCGCCGCCCACCGACCGGCCTAATGCCGGTACCTTTTCACCTTGCTCCAGAACCCCCACGATGGGATAATCCTGGCTTGGACCAGCTCGGACGTTAATCTGTTCCTGGTCCATATTTACGGTAACCATGGGTCCAAATGGGCTACTCGTCACAGTGGGAATGGCTACTGTCGGTTGTTGGGCTGCTGCTTCTAACCGTACAGTGGAGGTTAATCCTAGCCAGGAAAAGCCGCCTATCAATAGGATTACAATCAATAATCTGACTTTATATTGTTTCATTACCGCTCCAAAAACAATAATAAAAATACCTGATGAAATATGAGGTTTTCATGTGTATGACGATTATAATCTAAACTAATATTGGATTATCTGGCAGGCGAACTGCCATGTACAACATTGTTTAGATTAACACGTAGAAGGAATAGGAGTATCACCATGGAACAACGAATTTATCATGGAAATCTTTCTCCCTCCGACTTCAGTGAACCACTGCTGGCACACTTCAACCGGGGTAATTTACGCGCCCAGCAATTGGGAGATGCTGATCGCCTGATTGTCCAGATTGGCACGCGTCCTGGTGCTATGGCGGGAGGTGATACTACTGTATCAGTCATCTTGCAAAAAGTCGAAGATGGTGTGGCGGTACAGATCGGCCAACAAGCCTGGATGGGGATTGCTGCCAGCCTTGGCACAACCGCATTGGCTGCCATGCGCAACCCGTTTAATCTTTTAGGCAGGCTGGATGATCTCGCTCAGGATATTCAGAACTTGCAGATCAATGAGCAAGTCTGGCAAGCTATCGATGAAGTTGCCCGCGTGGCGGGTGCTTCTCAAGAGCTTTCAAACCGGTTGCGTCGAACTGTGTGCCCATACTGTTCTACAGCTAATCCGGTGGGAGAGCCGAGCTGCATCGCTTGCGGCGCGCCTTTGGGAGAGGTTCAACCTCGTACCTGCCCGAATTGTGGATTTGTGGTTAAGAATAATGAAACGATATGTCCGAATTGTAAACATGCAATTCCTGTGTAAATAGTAATTAACCGCCAATCAATAATCTTGAATCGCTTAAGTTAAAGAAGACTGGTGTCAGGCGATATAAATTGATGTGAAATTCCTGGGGGAGATAAGGTAAAAGGGTCGTAAATTATCGTGCAGTGAGTTGATGAATGGCTATGCGCAAGCTGGGCAATATGTCCTCATCAGATTTAATCGACGGCGGAGCAAACGACATCGCATATTGTCCATTTTGTCGGGCTTCCAGTCGATTTAATACCCGTTCCAACACCGGCAGGGCTTCTAGATAACCTACCAGTCCCACAAAATATACGGCTTTTTGTCTTATTGCCAGCGGATTCTTCCATTGCGCCAAGATATCACCCAAATACTTACCGGCACTTGGGCAAGCATTGAGCAAATGGAATATGGATTTTTCCACCAGCGGGTCGATTGCTGCTACCTCTAACAGACCATAGATTGTCTCTTCACGCATATTGTGCAGGTAATTGGTGACGGTCTTCCTGACATTTTCAGGCGTTTGACTGACCACTGGTTCATTGAGGATCAAGTCTGCCAGAATATATATAACCCTTCTTCGAATATATATATCCGGGTCGCTTAAGCATGCGGCTACCATGAAAGCTACCAGTGGAGAAACCCTCTGCACCCCTAGCTCGATCAAAGCATCAATCCCATGGTGCCTTGTGGTTGAATCCGGAGATGCCAGGGCTTCTGTCGAAACCCAAACATTCGGTAGCAGCTCGTCTATTTTTGCAGCTGGTACCCCGTAAACGAAGAGTGGCAGCTGAAGGTTCGCTATGGGTTCAAAATTCATGGTGGTCTTTAATGATCAGGTGCCTGCAAGTATACCGCAAATTATCCCAACCACATGCCTCCCCAGGCAGGTATCAGGATATCTACAGAGTGATTAGCGACAGTGAATTGCTTCTCGGGAGAAATTAGATCCTTTAAAACTCGTCCATCTGCCCAACCCATCTTTTCGGTATTAATGGATAACTTTAACTCCTTTGGATTGGGATTCATCAGGATCAGCACTTTATCATCGATCGTAGTTCGGGCAAAGGCGTAACAGGTGGGGTTGGAAATCTGCTCCAATCGAAAATAATCCCCCCTGCGCAGGGCTACATGCTGTTTCCGCAGGTTTACCAGCGATTTAATAAAATTCCGTAATCCAGTATTCCAGCTTGTTTCTTCCCATAAAAAAGCCCCCCTGCAACCGGGGTCTTTACCCCCCACCAGGCCTATCTCATCCCCATAATAAATGGCAGGTGCGCCTGGATAAGCAAACTGGAACATATATGCCAGCCGGGTTTTATTTAGATCATTCCCCATTCTGGTCAATATCCGTTCGGTATCGTGGGAATCGACTGGGGTATACATGGCATATGCGTTTTCATGTGGATAAAATGCCAGCAATCCTTCCACTTTTTCAGCGAAATGCGCCGTATCCAAAGAATTGGTAGCCAGTAAGCCAGCCAGTGCCTCCATGATGGGATAATTCATAAGACCATCGAAGTGCCTCTCTCCCACCCAGCGCAGGTCAGGCGTCCAAATTTCACCCACCAGGTAAGCCTCCGAGTTGGCAGATTTAACCACCTCCCGGAACTCAGCCCAAAAACTATCGTCATTGATCTCATTCGGCACGTCCAAGCGCCAGCCATCCGCACCCTGCTCAATCCAGTACCGGGAAACATCCAACAGATACCTTCTGGTTCTTGGATTGCCGGTATTGAATTTGGGCAGGCTTTTCATCCCCCACCACCCGAGGTAATCACTTGCTTCCCCCCAGGAATAAGCCTCCACTGGGAACCGTTTAATATGAAACCAATCCCGATACCCCGAATATTCCTGGTTTTCGAGAATATCGATGAAAGCGAAAAAACCTCTCCCACAATGATTGAACACCCCATCCAAGATGATCCTTACCTGGTTCCGATGGGCAAGCTCAATAAGGTTATGAAAATCATCCAAGGTGCCAAGCTTCGGATCGATACTATAGTAATTTATCGTGTTATAGCGGTGATTCGAGGTTGCTTGAAAAATTGGATTGAGATAGATCGCATTGATTCCCAGATCGAGCAGGTAATCAAATCTTTTCAGGATGCCCTTTAGATCACCACCCTGAAAACCCCAGCTTGTTGGAGCCGATCCCCACGTAACTAAATTCGGTGGGTCATTATCTGGCTCACCATTGGCAAATCGATCTGGAAAAATTTGATAAAAGACGGCATCTTGAACCCACTCTGGTACGCTCATATTGTCCTTTATGGTATGGTTTGTAGGTTTTTCAGCATTTGCACAAGATCATCACTGGCAGCTTTCAATGCATTCGCTGGGCTGACCCCACTCAGGAATACATTCCGGATTGCCAGATCAAGTTCTTTCCAATATAAATTGAGCACACTATCATCAACGGCAATTGGATAAGGTGCGCCAGAGGAAAATGCATCCATCGCCTGGTGAATAAGAGCATCCCTGGGTTTCGCAGCTATTACCGATGGGATATGCCCAACCTCCGCCAAACGCACCTGAACGTTCGGGTCGAGCAGGTAGCCGATAAAGGCTAATGCGGCAAAACGGTCCTTATCTGTCGTATTTGCATTTACAAATACGCTGTCCGGTTCCACCCAACCGGACATATGCCCTGTCCCATAAGCAGGCCATGGGTCGATCGCCAGTTTGTCTGAACCGATAGCCTGAGTTAGCAGTGAGATGTTCCATGATCCGTCAATAATGATGCCCACCCGACCGCGTTTAAACATATCCAAATCCCGATTGGTATTAAAAGTCACCGCCCCAGCATCTGCATACCCTCGCAAGAGGTTGATCCATTCCAGGCCAAATGAACCGTTAAAGACTGGATTGCCATTCTCATCCAACAGTCTGCCTCCCAAGCCAATGATATTGGCAGCTGAGAAGTATGATCCGCGCTCCAGGTAGGTGCCTACGACCCCTCCATGCGTAGCCGCATGAGATAACGTGGTTAGCTCATCCAATGTTTTTGGAGCAATAGAGATCAATGTTGTATTTCTGAACATCACCATTCCATGCTGTGAGAGTGGCAGGCTGATGAGCGACTTGTGATATTCAGCCGACGAAAGTGCTGCAGAATTTATACCTGAAAGATAGTCTTTTGGTACGTATGAGCTGAGGTCGGAAATTAATTCTCCATCGAAGAGTTCTGGTCCCCATTTAGCTGGTCCCAATAACAGGGTAGGACCTTGCCCCAAATAGGCAGCCTCTTGATATGTGCTGAATAGATCGTCCAAAGGCACATAGAGCAAGCTGAATGTCACATCGGGATACAGACGTTGAAAAGATTGAATGATGGCCCTTAAAGCATCGGTTTCAGCCAAGCCCCAAGAATGCCAGATGGTCACTGAAGATCCAGCAGGTGGCGGTGATAAAGGAGGTCTAGGCGGAAGCTCAGTTGGAGTGGGTCCTGGCGTACCTGGGCGTGCTGTTGGAGAGGGCAATGGAGAAGTGGTTTCGCTACTTCTAACTGTAGGTGTGAGTGTCTTAGGTGAAGTTTGTGTGGGTTCGGGAGTTGAGGTCTCTGGACCCAGGTATGGAGCCAGTGTATCGGTTATTTGTGGTCCTGGATACGCCTCTGAAGTTTCTGTGCTCGGATTTTGGTTTTCTCCCGGGCCAGGATATGGAGGTACCTCCGTCTGAGTACGGGTCGGGGTTAAGGTCTGTAACCTTAAGGTTTGGGTTGCTTCAGGGGTATTTGTCGGTCTTTGTGTAGCGCTAGCTAAAGGTATATTAGTTAGTGTCGGCGCGGATATTGCCGGATATGGATTCTCAGTTGGAATGGTAGGCTGTGGGTAGGGAATTTCAGTTTGTGGAGCGTTGACTGGAAGCGTTGGCTGGGGATAGGCTCCGGTTGTAGATTGAGGAACTAACGTCGTGGTGGGTTGTGGGTACGGTTGGGGTGATGTGCTGGTAGCTGTAGATGTTTTATAACTTGGCGTAAGTGAAGGGATCGAGGCTATGGTTGGGCTAGTGGTTGGAACGGCGCGCTGGCACCCACCCACAAACAATACTAGCAGCAAGATCAATCCATTTATGATGATTGAAGTGTATCTATTGTGCATGACCCAACCAAACTAACGCAATCTTCCCGAGAGATAAGCACTCCCGGGAAGATAGAACGGGAAGTATTGTCAATTATACTATTGACCCTTAACCAAGTCTCCCACAGGCCCGCCTCCAGCCAAACCAGGTCGATCACGCACGTGTGGTTGGTACCAGCTGGACCCGCCTGCGAAACGCCATCACTCAACAGGATCAACCTGTCACAAGCCAAATAATGACCAAACAGGACCATCAGGATGACAATTTAGAGGGGTTTCTAAAAGTTCACTGCATTGCAAAGGCTGGAGACTATTCCACGAGCCATTTATCTATATTGGTGTTGATTTAAAAACCCTTATCCCCTAATTAATTGGAGGATCACCAATCCATTCGCTGGTATCTCTGATGTAGATAAGTATAAATTAAAACCTCCATTTGTATTGGCATCCAAACCGGGATAATTCCCCTCTCCAAACACGGGATAAAGGCGGTAGCCTCCTGAGAGTGGTCCTTGTTTAAGGGATAATGTGTAACCGTTTATTGTTTTTTTTGATAGGTTGATGAGCACTAAGAGGGATTCTTCTTTACTCACTCGTAAAAATGGCAATATCGATCGATTATCCGAGCTTACACCAAAATAATCACCCACCCGTAAAGCAGCATGCTCATTGCGCAGTTTTATCAATGATCGATAAAGGGAAAGCAAAGAGTTTGGGTCGGATGATTCCGTCGTTACATTGAATTGTTCATAATTATTGTTCGTGCTTTCCCAAGGTGAAATTGTTGAAAAACCGGCGTATTTATCCGCGGACCAAAGCATGGGTGTCCGAATGTTTTCATCCGGTTTACTACCGGTCATCCCAATCTCTTCACCATAATAGATAAAAGGTGTCCCAGGTGCCGTGAGTAGCACACTGGCTGCCAGCTTGGCTTTATCCTGGTCCCCAACAAATACACTCATAACCCTTGGCTGGTCATGATTCGTTAAGAAGGTTGCATATGTCCCGGGGGAAAACTGATCATAATTCCTTTGGAGAGCGCCGCTTAGACTACCCGCATTCCAGCTACTGATATTGCGCATGGTTTGTGAGGCCAGGTCAAAATTAAACGCCATATCAAATTCGTCACCTTGAACATATTTAACCACTTCATAATTCGATGTCCACACCTCGCCAACGGTCATCGCCTGTGGATTGATCCCTTTATAATACGTGCGGAAATTTGCCCACCATTCGTGCGTTATTGGTGTATCCGCCTGGGCTTGATTTAATTCAATAAGGTGGCGGGCTGCATCCAAGCGAAATCCATCCACACCTACATCCTGTAACCAAAAACGCGTAACGTTATACATTTCATCAGTAACGTCGTCATTTCTGTAATTAAGATCAGGCATTCCCGACCAAAAAATCCCATAATAATAACCGGCGCTGGATGGATGCCAGACCTGTTCACCCCAAGGCCCCAGGTAGCCCGGGTTTGTTTCAGACCAAATATACCAATTATGGCGTGCTGATTGGGGTTGATCTCTCGCTTCAATGAACCAAGGATGTTCAATAGAAGTATGGTTGAGCACCAAGTCGATAATAACGCGTATTCCCCGATGGTGGCATTCATCCAGTAAGTTTTTGAACTCTTCCAAAGTACCATAGTCAGGATTGACATCATAATAATCTGTAACATCAAATCCATGATAGGAGGTCGAAGGATTAACCGGCATCAACCAGATCCCTGTTACACCGAGGTCGGTAGTCGTTTTCGGATTACCGTCATTTAGATAATCCAATTTTTTAATGATTCCGTTAAAATCACCGATACCGTCCCTATTGCTGTCATAAAAACTGCGCACGAATAGCTCATAAAAAATCGTATCATTCCACCAGGCATATCCATCCGTCCCGTGAGGTAATCCGATAACAGGCTGTACTGTGCCTGGAAGAGGATAGGCTGGTTGAACTGTGGATGTTAGAGTTTTAATCGATTGTGCTGTGGGTGGTATCGTATTGACTGGCTGAACGATGGACGGTAGGGTACTGGTTGGTTGAACTGTGACCTTTTTGGAGCTGGTACAAGCAGAAAGGAATATGAACAACAGGAGGAGAGTTAATCGTATTGTTTTATTCATTGTCATGGACATTCTTCAATATTTTTATTTAGCAAATCCATAAACTGTTTCTAACCCCCTCCATATCTCATCTCTCCAGGATGGGTAATTATGGCCGGCGTTATACTCACGGTATGTCGACGGGTAACCCCGTTGAATCAGAATGGATTGCATCCGCTGGTTCGATACCAATAATCCTGGGAGATCATAGATGCCAACGTCCATCCAAAGCTTCAGTGGTCGCTTTTCACCATGTTCAAGCAGATCGAACACCACCATATCCATACCCGCCATAGAAAATGCTCCCGATTGACTGAGCACTTTTCCAAACACGTGCGGAATTCGTACGCCTGTATAGAGTGCCAGTAGACCTCCCATAGAAGCTCCGATAACTCCAAATTCTCCTGGAAAGTCATCCATATCAATTAGATTTAGCTCTTTAGTCGCTAGAGGCATTACCTGTGTCATCAGGAAAGCCAGGGTGGCATCATTACTAGCATATTCAATCATTCTGGATTTCTGCCCACCATTACTCACGAATGCAAGGGCGATAGGTTGAATCCGTCCCTGAGAGATCAGATTGTCCACAATATTGTTCAACCGTACCCGATGTAGATATTCCTGCCCATCCCAAACCACAACTAAGGGCACCCGCTCAGTCACGGGAGGCTGGTAGAGATAAATTGTTCGAGAATTACCGAAGACAAAATAATCAGTAGGGATGACGTGACGGGTAATCGTGCCATGAGGTATATAGTGATTTTTCTGAGCCAGATCCGTCGGCTTGTAGTTCGGCATGTGAAAATAATTATTGTGCCCACCCACTCCATTGGGAGTCCTTCTCGGGTTTAATGGATCATTCAAGATTTCTTTTCCCTTGAGAAACCCATACTCAATGTACGCATCTGTGGGAAGGGTTAGCTGATACATCCAAACCCCCGGCTCACTTTTTACAAGGCTCAAAGGGTTTCCATCATCCCATCCGGTAAAATCCCCAACCAGGGCAGGCGCAGTTCTTCCTTTCCACACAAAGGTGGCTTGATTATTTGTGATTATTGGAGCTGGTTCGGTTTTGAGAAGTTTGAGTATTGAGCCTGCCATACAAGCTATCCACTCGTGAGACTATGATTTGTAATGATATGGACCAATTATAACCAGGAAAGATCACAAATATCGCATGCAAACCTTGTAATTACTAACCCATCCTCCCTTCATTGAACTATATGCAGGTGAGGTGAAAATTATGGGTTTGTGAGTAAATACCTTATATTAATTAAAAATGGAATTGCACGTTTATAAAAATTCATTTCTAAAGATTGTGGAAGTATTTTTCTGTTATCGTGATGGAAGTCATGGCCAATGAGAAATGTCCTAAGTATTTTATGCCATTCTGAATTTTTTATTTAAACCAATCAAGAAAATCCATTAGAGCAATATTACTCAGTCTTAAAACCTATAGAATGCTCGAACTAGTATATAGCCTTCACGGTCACCCCAATCGGATACAACATATCTATCTTATTGGCAGCTTTGTAAATCCAGTATAATCAACTAATGGGAAAGACACCTTTGTTGACGGGGGTTTATGCTGCTGCGGTAACGCCGCTGAAACCAGATCTATCTCCGGATTTAGGGGGACTGACCAGGTTGATCCAATTCCTCGCCAATCGAGGTTGTCATGGTGTGCTCTTGATGGGGACGACCGGTGAGGGACCCTCCTTTTCGATCAACGAGCGTATCATGGTTTATCGTGCCGCGGCCAGCGCCCGTCTAGAATTTCCGGGTTTCCAACTCCTGGCGGGTACGGGTACCCCAAGTATTGAAGACACAATTTTCCTTACAAAATCAGCTTTTGACCTGGGTTTTGAAGCTGGGGTGATCCTGCCCCCCTATTACTTCCGAAAAGCCACCGACGATGGCTTGTTTGCCTGGTACAGCCAGGTGCTTGATAAAGCGGTTCCCTCCGGCGGGGCATTGCTTGGTTATCACATTCCGCCCGTGTCTGGTATTAGCCTATCCATGGAATTGTTATCCCGTCTTAAGGAGAAATTTCCGGATAAATTTGCAGGTATTAAAGATTCCTCGGGGGATGCTGAATGGGCACGCTCCCTTGGCGTTCGTTTTGGTAAAGATCTGTCGGTTTTGAATGGCAATGACCGTCTATTCAGCCTTGCATTGCAGTCAGGTGCTTCAGGATGTATCACCGCCATGGCAAATTTACTATCTCCGCTTCACCGGCTCATTTGGGACAGTTTTCAAGCAGGTAATCCGGACGAAATCACTCAGGATAAGCTGAGCCATGCCCGTGAAGTATTGGATCGATATCCTCCTATGCCTCCTGTGCTAAAAGCCTTGTTGTCCCGCATCCATGGTTTTTCCGACTGGAAGGTTAAACCTCCATTATTGGAATTTGCGCCCGCTCAAGTGGAGATTGTCCTATCTGAATTTCTTGCTGCGTTGGAATAATCGGACAAAATGGCGACCGGATCTTCCCAACGTTCTCCTTATCTCATACCCATATTGATAATTTTCGTCCTGGCCATCTTGCTGTTTTTAGGTATGTTAATCAATTATTTATCCCATCGACCAGCCAGCCTCACCATCACCAATACACCGCAATTATTCACCCCTACCTCCAAATCCAGCCCAACCCCCTCAAGTACGAGTACCACTACGCTAACCCCGCGCCCAACGTGGACTCCGCGTCCCTCTTCGACGGTTACGCTTACCCCTACGCCAACCAGTACGATTACCTCCACCTTGATCCGCACCCTCACACCTGCGATCCCGGCTAAATACAATGATCGTTATGAGCTCAAACCGTGGGATCTCACCGAGCAGTTAAAATCCATCGAGCTTCTCAAAGCGAATACGATAATCACGAAGTCAGATGATTCATATCGGGCATTGGCGTATGGGGAGGGTGAAGCGTCCCTTCGATTTCCGCAATCACTTGACGCCGTTCGATGGCGCTGGGATCGAGCCTATAACCTGACCCGTATCAATGATCCGCTTGGTATTGCTTTATATAGTGATCTGATCACGTCGGCGATCGAATCTGGTCAGGTTCGATCGAATGATCTTCCCTCTTGGTTCAGTACAAATGAATCCAGACTCATCCTACAAATATCCCCTCTGCCTCCTCAACCCGGAGAGCTTGCGCGTGAATTGATTGAGATCATTGGGGATGGAAGCACATTTCTGTGGCTTGTGGAAAACCCAAGCGGTACCCGGATTTATCCTCTGGTCAATGATATTAACTATAACCAGCCGCGTGAAAACGCCTATCTGTACGACGAGCTCACTGGAGATGCAACCCCTGAGCTCGTGATATACCGGCGGAATACCCCTGGCAGCACCGTATTAGTTCCTCCACGTGTATTTAACCTATCGGTAACGCCTCCCGTCGAGCTGCTGGTACAGGATCAGCTTCCCATGGATTTTGGGATAGAACCCCAGACCAAAGCTGATATTGTGACCGACGCCCAGGGAGGGAAAATTCTCCGGTTGACATTCACCTTGTTACCTGCCTGCCCTGCCTATGTAGTCCAGGATTATGCCTGGAATGGCAATAGCTTTACTCCCACCCCGCTACAGTATGAGCTTAAGCCTGTTTCAGGGCTGACTTCTTATTGTGAAGTAGTTTTAGATGCAGCCACGTCTGGATGGGGTCCTGAAGCATCGATTATCGTGGCAAACGCCATGCTAGGTGTATGGCCACCCAAGACGGATGTTCAAGGTCATCCATATCCGGCCGATGCATATGACCAGTTACGATATCGGCTTGGGGTGTTTTATGCTTTGGCAGGCCAGTCCTCCGAAGCGAATCGGGTACTGTCTGAGATTATCGACACACCGGTCATCCCCGATTCCACCTGGGTGATACCCGCTCAAGGCTTCTTGCACAGCTACCAGCGATCTGACGATATATTTTCTGCATGTCAGCAAGCAGAATTTTGCAATCTACGTGATGCCTTACGCACTATGGTGAAGAAAAGTGGTACGGACGATCCTACCCAGGCTTTGGAATTCTTGCAGGCTCACGGTGTCACTATCCGATCAAGCGGTCTCTTTGATTTTGATAAAGATGGGCAGGTTGAACGCTGGATAATTATCCAGCCCAAAGCAGAAACCAAGCTAGAATTTTGGATCCTTTCCCAAATGCAGGTGGGCGTCCAGGCGATTTTTGTTCAGGTATTCGAAGCGGGTGAATCCTTGCCTTATTATCATGAACCTGTAGGATCAATCCCCGTTATTCAATTTGAGCTTCGCAAAGGATTTGTATTTAAACGTTTCCCAGATACTCGA
>Ga0153916_10001933_pt1 | contig 15121 bp, 12 predicted proteins | sample Opewatmetagenome_FD_109642 | JGI IMG/M metagenome (GOLD analysis project Ga0153916, IMG submission 109642) | Freshwater wetland microbial communities from Ohio, USA - Open water 3 Core 3 Depth 4 metaG | ecosystem: Environmental > Aquatic > Freshwater > Wetlands | place: USA: Ohio, Lake Erie...
ACGTAGCCGCGATCCACGATCGTCGAGATCGTGGCCGCGTAGGTGGACGGGCGCCCGATCCCATGCGTCTCGAGCGCCTTGATCAGGGTCGCCTCCGTGTAGCGCGGCGGCGGCTCGGTGAAATGCTGGGCGGGGCTGACCTCGACGACCGTCGTCTGGTCGCCGGCGGCCAGGGTCGGCAGCTGACCCGTCTCCTCGTCGTCGGCACCGTCGTCGTCGCGACCCTCGGTGTAGACGCGTGCGAAACCGTCGAAGAGGACCCTGGTGGCCGACGCGCGCAGTTCGTACGCACCGTCGGCGAGATCGATCGTCGTGGTCTCGAGCTCCTTGGCCGCCATCTGCGACGCCAGGGCTCGCTGCCAGATCAGGCGGTAGAGGCGCAGCTCCTCGGGCTTGAGCGAGTGCTGGAGCGAATCCGGGTCTCGCCGGAAGCTGGTCGGCCGGATCGATTCGTGCGCTTCCTGGGCGCCTTTGGACCTGGTCTTGTAGACGCGCCCCTTTGGCATCGTGTAGCTGGCGCCGTAGCGCGTGCCGATCACCTCGCGCGCCTCGCCCATCGCGATGCCGGCGATCGCCGTCGAGTCGGTCCGCATGTAGGTGATCAGTCCGACATGGCCATCGGGCGTGTCGGCGCCCTCGTACAGCCGCTGGGCGATGGACATCGTCCGCTTCGGGCTGAAGCCCAGGCGACGGCTCGCCTCCTGCTGCAGCGTCGACGTCGTGAACGGCGGCGCGGGAGAACGCTTCTGGGCCCGGGTGCCGACCTTGGTGACGGTCGGTCGGAGATCCCGGATGGCCGCCTCGTGCCGGGCGGCCGTCTCCGCGTCGGGCACGTCGAGCGCAGCACCGTCGATCCGCACGACCTCGGCCGCGAACCGCTCCCCCGACGGCGTCGCGAGGATCGCCTCGATCGTCCAGTACTCGCGCGGGTTGAATGCCTCGATCTCGCGCTCCCGTTCGACCACGAGGCGAACCGCCACCGACTGCACGCGTCCGGCGGAGAGACCGCCGCGGACCTTGCGCGACAGCAGCGGGCTCAGGGTGTAGCCGACCAGGCGGTCCACGATCCGGCGGGCCTGCTGCGCGTCGACCAGGTGCTGGTCGATCTGGCGCGGGTTCGCGAACGCCTCGCGGATCGCCGACTCGGTGATCTCGTTGAACGTCACCCGGCGGGTCTTGCCGGCGGCCATGTGGGTCGCCTCGGCGACGTGCCAGGCGATCGCCTCGCCCTCGCGGTCGAGATCGGTGGCGAGGAAGATCGCATCGGCGCCCCTGGCGGCCTTCTCGATGTCGGCGACCTGCTTGCGCCGATCGGCCGAGATCACGTACTCGGGCGCGAAGTCATGGTCGACGTCAACGCCGAACTTGCCCTTGCCCGGGTTCTCCGGGAGATCGCGGACATGACCGTACGAGGCGAGGACACGATAGTCGTCGCCCAGGTAGCGCTCGATGGTCCTGGCCTTGGCCGGGGACTCGACGATGACGAGGTTCTTTGGCACGGCCGGGAGTGTAGCACCGGGTCCTTGGCTGACCCTTACCCGGCCCGACCGCCTGTCAGACCTCGCGAATCCGCCGCAGGAAGTCCTCGTCGATCTCCAGGTCGGGCTCGACCTCGCCAGGCGGTGGGGCGGCCGGCCGTGGCAGGTCGGCGGTCAGATCGGCCTGGCTGAGCTCGATCGCCGAGCCCGGATCGAGCCCGGAAATCGCGCCGGGCGGGATTTCGACGAACCGGATGTGGAGATACGGGAAGAAGAAGATCGAGGCGGAGTCGTCGACGAAGACCGGGCGCTTCAGGTTCTTCGTGCGCAGGTTCGTGCAGCGAAGCCCGACGTCGCCCGGGCTGGGCGCCTCGAACAGATCGGCGAGCAGCGGCTGCTCGTTCATGATGTGGAGCACGGCGTTGCGGATCACGGGTCGATGCTGGCCGTGCGGGCGGGGTCCGTCCAGCCCGCCGATGGTCCGGTCAGGGGTGGTAGAAGTCGACCACCAGGCGAACCTGTCCGTTCGAGACCCAGACGCCGATCCCGACCCGGTCATACGCCGCGTTCATCAGGTTGACGTAATGGCCACCGGAGTACGGCCGCTCGCTCTGGAAGAAGAGATGCGAGCCGAGGACGGCCGAGGTGGGGCTGCCCGACCGGCAGCCGATGTTCTCGGCCCAGCGGTAGCTCGTGAAACCGGCACGCGCCAGGCGGTTGCCGGGGTTGCCGCCGATGAAGTGGCTGCATGCTCCGCGGGTCGCCAGGAGCTTGGCGTACGGTCGGGTCACCCCGCTGCTGATCCGGCTGTCGATGACCAGCGGGGCCACGTGCCGGCCGCCCGGGCTGCTGCAGGAGCCGCCCGACGTGACCCAGCCGCCGGTCCGGGTGCAGTTCATCAGCCGCAGGTAGTAGCTCTCGACGGCTCCCCAGCTGCCGCCGCCGACCGCACCGCCCCCGCCGGTCGAGGTCGACTTCGGCTTGGTGATCGTGGTCCGGGCCGGCGCAGCCGGCTTGGGGGCGGTCTTGAAGATCGCCCTGACCGACCGCGCCATCGGCGCGCCGGTCGCGCTCTTGGCCGTGATGTCGACCTTGGCGACCACGGCCGCGCCGTACGGCAACGCCGATGCCGGCTTGAAGACCAGCACGGTGCCGGACTCGGCCCAGCTGACGCTGCCCTTGATGGGCTTGCCGCCGATCTTGACCGAGAAGGCGCTGGCCGTGGATCGACGGTCCATGGCCTCGGTGAAGCGGACCGAGATCGCCGCGTCGCGCGGGGTGTTGGACGCCGATTCCTGCGGCCGAAAGCGAACGACCGCCGGCGCACTCGTGGTCTTGACCGCCATCGATACCGGGGCGAGGGCCACCCCATCCTGATCGATCACACCGGCGACGGTCAGGCGATAGGTCCTGCCGGCGGCCAGCGGCTTGGCTGGCTTGAACGTGTATTGCACGGGGCCCTTCGGCGCCCCGGCGACCTTGAGCGTGCCGGTCACGGGCGGGTCGAGCTTGATGGCACTGGCCACGGTGGCCGGATCGACCGGTCGGGCGAAGGTGATACTGAAACCGGTATCGACCGCGACCCGGCGGCCGATCGGCTCCGTCGCTGCCACGCTGCCCGTGGTCGCCGCTCGAGTCAGGAAGACGGCGCGGGCCGGTCGAGCGAGCGGCTGGCCGGTACCGGCCAGGGCACCCGCCTGAACCGAGACCGTGTAGAACGCTCCCGGCGTCCAGTGGACCTGCGGCGAGATCGTGAGCGTCCGGTCGGCTCCATCCCAGGCCAGGCTGACGGGCGTGGGCGGATCCACGGTCACCGCCGAGGCGACAGAGTCGGGATCCATCGGCGTGGAGAACTCGATGGCGACCGGTGCCGTCAGGTCATGGCCGGTAACGACCGTCGTCTGGAACGCCGCCTGCGTCAACGGAACGATCGGCGTCGGTGGCCTGGCCGAGGTCGCGGCCGGCAGACTGGCACCGATCACGCCCACGCCGAGCAGCCCACCCACGGCGACGGCCAGCCCGATTCGCGAGACGACCGAGCGGCGAACGAACGTGCCGATGTAGACGGCGACGACGATCGGGACGGCCAGTACCGCAACGGCGGCCTTGTGCAATAGACGACGCTCCTGGCTCGTTGCTTCTGGGGACAGCATCGAGGGCGGGTCCCGGGCCGACGTTGGGGTGTCGGGCTGGCGACAGGGTAGCATCGGTGCTCAAGGCCGGGCAACCGTGCGGAACGGCACGGCCATCATGGCGCCGTCGGCGAAGGTGGCCGAGCTGGTTTCGGATCGGCACCGGCGAGCGCGCCGGCCGGACGGAACCGACCGTGAACGCCGATCGCCAGCCCACGCCGTTCGAGCAGGGTCAGGGCCGCCAGCACGCTCGCGACCGGCCATCCTGTCGTGGCCACGAGCTCATCGACGGTGGCCCGGCCAAGGACCAGCTCGCGTCCGATTCGACCGGCTGCCGTACCGACGTCGGCGAGCGTCGCCGCGACGTTGGGTGCGACGCCGGGCTCGGCGAGATGGTCGGCCAGGCCCAGATCGTCGATCAGCTGCGGGATGCCGGCCACGATCCGGGCGCCGGCCTCGGAGTACTCGCGCAGGAACGCGAGGCAACCGGCCGAGGCAGGCGCCCCGATGGCTCCCGGAACGAGGAAGCAGCCGCGGCCCTGCTCGAGGGCCCAGGACGCGGTGATCAGGGCGCCGCTGCGGGCCGGCGCCTCGACCACGACGGTCGCGTCCGCCAGCCCGCTGATCACACGGTTACGCCGCGGGAAGGTGCCGTGCGTGGGTCGGACGTCGGGGGCGAGCTCCGACACGACGGCGCCGCCGGAGCGTGCGATCGATGCAGCCAGGCGCTCGTGGATCCGAGGGTGGAGCTGGGCGTGACCCGACCCGATGACCGCGATGGTGCTGCCACCGGCATGGATCGTGGCGGCGTGGGCGGCTCCGTCGATGCCGGTGGCCAGCCCCGAGATGACCGTCGCTCCGACCGACACGAGATTGGCGGCGAGTCGAGCGGCGATCGAACGGCCGGCATCGGTCGCTCGTCGGGTGCCGACGACAGCCACCGCCGCACGGGCCTCGAGCGCAGCCGGATCGCCAAGCACGAACAGGACGTGTGGCGGCATCGCGATGGCCGCCAGTCGGACCGGGTACGTCGAGTCGGCCACGGTCACGATGTGGAGGCCGAGGGAGTGGATCCGCTCGAGGGTGACGTGAGCTCGTTGCGCGGCAACGACGATCGCATCAGCGACGGAAAGGAGCACCGGCCGGCGCGGCGTTCCGACCCCGTCGGGATCGTCCTCGGCGAACGGGGCCGCCAGCTTCCGGGCCGCGCCGGGCTCAGACGCCTCTCGGAGGATCGCGGCGCCGGACCCGTATCGTCTGAGCAGCGCCGCCATGCCGACCGGCCCGAGCCCGTCGACGCAGGTGAGGACCGCCCACGCGTCGCGCTCAGCGATTCCGCGCCCGTCGGCCGGGGCGCCGGGATTGCGGACGCGTGGACCGTCGGCCTCAGGGGCGGCGGCCGCGCCGAACGCCCCAGTAGGACCAGTCGCTCCGACTCCCAGCACGTCACGATGCCTCTGCATCGGCCAGGCGCTGGTCGGCCGGCCTGAACCAGGCGGCCTCGTCGAGATGCGTCTCGGAGACGACCTCCGCCCCGGCGAGGTCCGCGATGGTCCTCGCCACGCGCAGCAGCCGCTCGGTGCCGCGCCCGCTGGCGCGTTCCAGCTCCGCGAGCTGGACCACGCGACGTTCGCACGACCTCGACAGCGCACAGGCGACCCGGAGAAGGCTGCCCGTGAGCCGGCCGTTCAGCACTGCTGCAGATCGTTCCAGTGCACGGGTCCTCGCTGCCACAACCCGCGCCGCGACGACCTCCGAACCCTCCTGGTCCCGGCCGCCGACGAGCGCCAGCGGCGCGACCCGCGGCATCGTCACCCACAGGTCGATCCGGTCCCGGAGCGGACCGGAGACTCGCCGCTGATAGCGCTCCGCCTCGCGCCCGCGACACGCACAAGCGCGATCCGTGGTGCCGGCGAAGCCGCAGGGACACGGGTTCATCGCGGCGACGAGCTGGAACCTGGCCGGGAAGATCGTTGCCCGGCCAGCCCGGGCGATCGCCACGCGACCTTCCTCGAGCGGCTGACGGAGCGCCTCGAGGACGTCCCGATCGAACTCCGGCAGCTCATCCAGGAAGAGAATCCCCTGATCGGCAAGGGTGATCTCTCCCGGCGACAGCCGTGGACCGCCGCCGACCATCGCCGCATACGAGATCGTATGGTGGGGCGCGCGGAACGGCGGACGGCGCCGGAGTAACCGAATCGGACCCTCACCGGCCGCGGACGCGACCACGGTCGCCGCCAGCGCTGCGGCGTCGTCGAGCGGCGGAAGCAGGCCAGGGATCGTTCGCGCCAGCAGCGTCTTGCCCGATCCGGGCGGCCCGATCAGGAGCAGGCCGTGGCCACCGGCGAGGGCGATCTCGAGGCCCCGACGTGCCTCGGCCTGGCCTCGAACCTCGGCGAGGTCAGGAACGCGCGGGCCGTCATGCACCGGCAGGCCGGCCGGCAACGCCCCATCGATCGGCCGACCGGCCGTCTCGACCAGCTCGATCCGAGGCGGCGACGAGGCCGCACGGTGTCGATGACGAGCCCGGACCAGCTCGACCGCCTCGTTGAGCGTCTGGACGCCAAACACCTCGACACCATCGACAAGTCGTGCCTCCTCGACCGCGGTGCCCGCCACGACGACCCGGCGGACACCCCGACGCATGAGCCCGGCCACCATCGGCAGGATGCCCGGCACCGCCCGGACCTCCCCACCGAGCGACAGCTCGCCGACCAGCGCGATCCGCCCGGGAGCGGCCCGAATCTGCTCCGACCCGAGCAGGATGCCGATCGCCATCGCCAGGTCGAGCGACGCGCCGGCCTTGCGCAGATCCGCCGGCGCGAGGTTCACCGTGATCCGTCGCGGTGGATGGACGAAGCCGGCGTTCCGCAGGGCCCCGCGAACGCGCTCCCGCGCTTCCTGGAGCGCGGCATCGGCGAGGCCGACGATCGTGAAGCCCGGCAAGCCGGGAGCCACGTCGACCTCGACCCGGATCAGCTGGCCGTCGAGACCATGCAATGTCGCGGATGGGACGATGGCCAACACGTCCCACAGGCTAGGCGCAGGCCCTCACCGGCCGATCAATCGCGCCTCACCGCCGGCTCACCCGGAGCCGCGGAGTGGTGATTGGCGCCGCCAGGCAGCCTGCCGGCCACGACCTGTCCGCCGCGGACGACGGCCATGGCTGGAACCAGGAGCGTGTAGCGGTGCGTCACGGAGCGGGCGGTCGCTGACGGCCAACCAGGGACGGGATCAGCGAACGGCGACCGCCCTGGTGGCCGCGGCGACCGGCTTGTCGACCGTGCGCGCGAACTGGAGCACCGAGCCGCCCAGCGCCGAGTCGGCCTTGCCGAACATGAACGGCGCGCCCGTGTTCAGGGCGCTGATCGCCCCGCGGTACTCGTTGACGACCTGGTGGTCGATGGTCCGCTTCAGGGCGCCCTCGGCGTTCTTGACGTTGATGCCGGTGAACGCGTTCGAACGATTGAGGACGAGCTGGGTCTTGGCCGGCGGGTAGCCCAGGTGGCTCATGGTCTCGAGGATGAGCCGGACATTCTTGAGGCACGACAGGTCGGCGGTCATGACCACGAAGATGGTCGAGGCAGCCTCGAATACGCCGAGGTTGATGTCGTCGAGCCGCTTGTCGATGTCGATCAGGACGTAGTCGTACATGGTCGCCAGGATCCCGGCGATCTCCGGCAAGTGGTCGGGATGGACCAGCTCGGCCGTCTCGGGGGACGGCGGCGCGAGCAGCAGATCGACGCCTGAGTCGTGCTTGACCAAGGTCGACTTGATGAGGTCGCCGTCGATGGCGGGCGCGGTGACGACGTCGACGATGCTCTTCCGGTCCAGGCCCAGGTCGAGGAAGACCCGGTGGTCGCCGAACTGCAGGTTGCCGTCGACGAGACAGACCTTGCGGCCGAGCTCCCGGTGGAGCGCGATCGCGGCATTGATGGCGATGGTGGTCGTCCCGACACCGCCCTTGGCGCCGTAGAAGGCCAGGATCCGACCGAGTGGCGGCCGCGCCAGCAGGACGTCGCGCGGTGCGAAGCGGGCGAGCAGGCTCTTGATCCGGGCGAGGAGCTCGGCCGGGTGGAATGGCTTGATGAGGTAGTCGTCGGCGCCGGCGCGGAGGCCGCGAACCTTCTGCTCCACCTCGCGCTCGGCGGTCAGCATGATGATCGGGACGTGTCGCGACCCGGCCTCCTCAGCCCGGATCTTCTCGGCGACCTGGTAGCCGTCCAGCTTGGGCAGCATGACGTCGAGCAGGATCAGGTCCGGCGTCTCGGCGCCGTACAGGCGGAAGGCCTCGGCGCCGTCGGACGCGATCAGCACGTCGTACCCCTCCTGCTTGAGGGTGTACTCCAGCCCTCGCTGGACGTTGGCGTCGTCGTCGACGACGAGGATCTTGGCCGCCATCAGTCCTCCCCGGAGCTCGTCAAACCTGTCGGATCGTGGTCGCGCGGACCGGCTGGGCGATTATAGGTCGGCCTCCCGGGCGCAGAGGAACGCCGCCCGCAGATGGTGCGTCGTTCGCGCCTCGTACCCGGCCGGATCGACCCGGTGCGCCTCGCGATGCCCCGCGCCCGGCACGATCAAGTGTGCCGTCCCAGGAGGAGCCGCGGCCGTCAGCCGGCGGGCATCGCCGGGCGGTACGATCCGGTCATCGCTGCCCGAGATCAGCAGCAGCGGCACGCCTTCGAGCAGGCCGATGACCCGGATCGGCTCGGTGGCGCGCGGGTCACCGCCGAGCGTCCGTGTCACCGCATCGAACAGCCGCTCGGCAACCAGTCGCGGCCGAGGACCGGGGACCATGGGCGCCGCCACCGCGGCCAGCTCCGGCCCAACCGAGTCGGCGACGACCGCCACGATCCGCGGGCGTCGCGGCGCCGGGACATGCGCGGGCGCCGCCGGGTCCATGTCGGTGCCCGTGAGGGTGCCGTCTCCAAGGATCGCGACCGAGGCGATGGCGGTGATCCCACCCATCGACAACCCGAAGAGGGCGACCCGCTCCACGCCTCGCTCGCCGAGCCAGCTCAGAGCGCCAGCAACATCCTCGACCTCGCGGAGCCCGAACGTGGTCGGCGACTCGTCCGATTCGCCGTGACCCCGGAAGTCGAGGCCGAGGACGCCGGCCGTGCGACGGAGGAACGGCCCGAGCTCCACCAGGTGCGGCGCGACCGAGCCCGACCAGCCGTGCAGGAGCAGGATCGCCTCGTGCGGATCCACGTCCCAGTCGGGGTCGCCGGGCTCTCCGTCCAGCCAGCGCGCGCTGAGGCGAAGCCCGTCCCGGGCACGGACCCGGACGACCTCGCCGCCGAGCGCATCGAGCGCCGGTCGCAGGTCGGCCTCGTCCGGCAGGACGCGGGGCGCGTCGAGCAGGCGCCGCGCGGCGCGTCGGGTCAGGACGTCGAGCGACGCGACCGAGACGGCCACGCCACCGACGGCAAGGAGGCCCCGACGGATCACGCCTCGGGCGTGGCGGCCGTCCCCGATTCGATCGGCCCCGGCGTCAGGAACTCGCGGAACGGATCGAGCAGGCGGGTGAACTCCATCGGGATGACGAACTTGGTTGCCGGACCTGCGCCAAGCGACTTGAGCGCCTCGAGGTACTGGAGCGACATCGTCTTCTGGTCGACGCCCGTGGCGGCCTTGAAGATGCGCGTGAGCGCCTCGCTGAAGCCCTCGGCTCGCAGGATGGCCGCCTGCCGCTCGCCCTCGGCCTTGAGGATCTCGGACTGCTTCTGGCCCTCGGCCACGTTGATCGCCGCCTGGCGCGAACCCTCCGACTCGGTGATGACGGCGCGCCGTGTCCGTTCGGCAGACAGCTGCCGGTTCATCGCGTCCTGGACGTCACGAGGCGGCGTGATCTCGCGGATCTCGACCGTGGTGACCTTGCCGCCCCAGCGCTCGGTCACCTCGTCGAGCTTGGTCCGCAGCACCTCGTTGATCTGCTCGCGCTTGGACAGCACCTCGTCGAGCAGGATGTCGCCGATGACGGCTCGGAGCGTCGTGGTCGCAACGCCCTGGAGGGCACCGGGGAAGTTGGCGACGTTGACCACGCTCTTCAAGGGGTCGGAGATCCGCCAGTAGATCAGGAAGTCGACGCTGATCGGTGCGTTGTCCTTGGTGATGGTGGTCTGGCTCGGGACCTCGATGAACTGCTCGCGGACGTCCACCTTGACCGGGCGATCGATGATCGGAATCAGGAAGCGGAGACCCGGATCGCGGACCATCCCCTCGTTCGTGCGGCCCAGCCGGAAGACGACCATCTTCTCGTACTGCTGCACGACGCGGATCGACAGGTAGACGATCACGAGCGCCACGACGATCAGGAACGCGACGACCGCGGCGAGAACCGGGACTTCCATCAGGACCTCCGTTCGATCACGACTCCGACGATGGCGGGCTGGGCTCGACCAACAGGGTGAGCCCGTCCGACGAGACGACGCGGACCTTGACACCACGCTCCAGCGGCCGACCGTCGGCCGAGCGGGCGGACCACTCCTCACCCGCGGCGTGGATCGACCCGAGCGGCTCGAGCGGCCGGCGGACGATGCCGACCGAGCCCGGCGGCAGGTGGGCCTCCGAGCCGACGATTCCGCTCGGCGCCAACATGCTTCGGCTGCGCCACGCGGCCCAGACGACGAGCCCCAGGAAGATGGCCGCGGTGGTGGTCGTCGTCACGATCACGGCCGGCGCGACCCTGGCGACCGGTGCGAACGGGTCGCCCGGCTCTGTGTAGAGCGCCGAGGCGCCCAGCGCGAAGCAGACCAGTCCCCCGAACCCAAGGAGACCGTGGCTGGTCACGGTCACCTCCAGTCCAAACAGGACCATGGCCAGGATGATGAGCAGGAGGCCGCCCACATTGAGTGGCAGCGCCCCGAGGCCGATGAACGCCAGGATGATCGCCAGGCCGCCCAGGATCCCCGTCACGAAGTTGGGGCTCCACAGCTCGGCGATGAGCCCGGCAGACCCGGCGCTCAGGAGCAGGAAGGCAATCGTCGGATCGGACAGGAGCCGGATGAACGACTGGAACGGGTTCATGCCGACCTCGATCGGGCTGGCGTCGGTGAGGTCCAGCGTCACGGGGCCCGCGAACGTGTCGACGGTCTTGCCGTTGGCGAAGGCGAGCACCTCGTCGAGCGTGGCGGCCATGCCGTCGACCGCGCCGACCCTCACGGCTTCGCTGACCGGCGAGGATTTCGCGTCGCGAACGGCCGAGACGGCCCAATCGACGTTGCGATGACGGGCCTCGGCGATGGCCGTGATCTTGGCCATCGCGTCGTTGCGGACCTTGTCGCCCTCGGTGCCGGTGATGTCCTGGCCTTCGCCGCTCACCGGCGAGGCGGCGCCGATGCTCGTGCCCGGCGCCATCAGCGCGATGTTGGAGGCGAGCGTGATGAACGTCCCGGCGCTGGCGGCGAACCCACCGGCCGGTGCCACCCAGACGATGATCGGCACCTTCGCCTCGAGCAGCGTCCCGACGATGTCATTGGTCGAGGTGAGACTGCCCCCGGGGGTATTGAGCTTGATCACCACGGCCGCTGCGTCATCGCGCTCGGCGCGCGCAACGCCGTCGGCCAGATAGCGTGCCATCCCCTCGTCGACGATGCCGGTCGTGGGCAGGACCACCACCTCACGCCCCGCCCCGCGAGCGCCGGCAGCCAGGAGGAGGACGCCGAAGAGGGCAAGCAGGATCGGCAGGCGCGATGGACGGCGAACGAGGTGACGGGTCACGGGTGCGACCTCCAGGTGGAGTATCGCACCGTCAGCGCGCGACGGCTCCCTCGAGGAAGTCGAAAACGAGCGAGCTCCACGTCTCGAGCCGATCCCGGACGGCCCTCACCGCGTCGGGCTCGGCAAACGCGCCGGTCAGCTTGTCCGTTTCGCGGATGGTGACCTCGCGTCCGGCCGCGTCCGCGACGTAGACGGCCCCGAGGTGCACGGCACCGACCGCGGTCGTGTCGTCGTTGAGCAGCGCGACGAGCTCGAAGGGCGGCACGAAGTCGGCCACGAGCTCTTCGTCCCACTCGCGGCGCAACCCACCCAGCAGCCCGCCGTCACCTGGGTTCAGGTGGCCGCCGACCCCGATCGAGTAGCGCCCGTGGAGGCGCGGGTCGCCGCCGGCGTTCGTTCGCTGCATCAGGAAATAGCGCGATCCGTCGCGGAGCACGAGATACGGAATCACCTGCTTGAACGATGGGTCCTGTTCCATCGACGGGCGCGGCTCGTAGCGCCCATCGCGCTCCACGCTCGCCACGAATGCGTCCAGATCGGTCGTCCTGATCCCGTACCAGCCGGCGGCATGGGGCAACGCGGCGCGTGGCACGACAAAGACGCGCTCCTCATCCGTCACGGCGACTCGAGGCGGTCCCGGGCGGTCCGCAGCCGATCCTCGAGAACGATAGCGTTCGGACCGGCAGGTGCCTCGAGCTCAGCCTGCCAGCGCTCCAGGACAGATCGAAGATCGCGCAGCCTGTCCGCCAGCGCCGGTGCGTTGGTGGCGATGATCCCGGCACCCATCGCCGGATCCCCGCGGGCCAGCCGGGTCATGTCCCGCCAGCCATTGGCGGCCAACCGGGAAGCGTCCGCCCAGCCGGCACGCCCCTCCTCCAAACCCGTCGTCGCAACCGCCTCCGCCAGTGCCGCCGACAGCAGGAGCGGCAGGTGGCTGATCCCGGCGACCGCCCGGTCGTGGACCTCCGCGTCCATCTCGATGGCCTCGGCGCCGCAGGCTCGAACCAGGTCCTCCACTCGTGCCACGTCCCCCGGGCTCGCCAGCCGACCGGGCACCATCACCCATGGCCGGCCGACGAACAGGTCGGCTCGACTCGCGCGGTAGCCCGCCGACTCGAGGCCGGCCATCGGATGACCGCCGACGTAGCGGAGCCCGAGCGCGTCCGCCCGCCGGAGGAGCGCCGCCTTCGTGCTGGCAACGTCGGTGACGACCGCGCCGGCCGGCAGGAGCGTGCCCGAGCCGGCCGCCAGCTCGTCCATGGCCGCCAGGCAGGCCGGGACCGGTGCCGCGAGGACCACGAGGTCCGCCTCGCGGAGCGCCTCCGCGAGAGTGGCCGCCGCCTCGTCGATCGCTCCGTCCGCACGGGCCTGGGACGGGCCCTCACCCGACGGCGACCAGGCCCGCATCGTCCAGCCGGTCAGACCGGGGTTGGCACGCACGGCCCGCGCGATCGAACCGGCGATCAGCCCAAAGCCGAGGAATGCGATCCGCATGCCGGCGAGTATCGCAGCCGCCCCGGCGTCCGTGTGCCGCCGGCGGCGCGGGTCGAGTGGCGCCTGGGCCGGCGGCACCCGTCCCGTCAACGCTCAGCGCGCGCGACGTTTGGCCTTGCGTCGCTCGCCTTCGCGCCGCTCGCCCTCGCCGGGGGGAGGGCCCGGGTCACTCGGCGGGTTGGTCCGGCGAACCGTCTGCCGGCGGTCGGACTCCCGCCGCTCATCGCGCAGGTAGGCACCGCACCGCGGACAGCGCCGCTCCTCGGCGAACAGGGCCTCGATTGGCGCGACGGTGTAGAGCTGCCGTCCACACGACCAGCACGCGAGCTTTGGCATCGGCAGGCCGGCTCGCTCAGACCTGCGGGAGCCCGGCCAGGGCGGCCTCGACCCGCTCGCGCGGGTACTCGTAGTCCTCGAGGCTGCCGTTCAGGTAGCGCTCATAGGCGGACAGGTCGAAGTGACCGTGACCGCACAGGTTGAACAGGATCACCCTCGCCTCGCCGGCCTCCCTGGCCGCCAGCGCCTCGTCGATCGCGGCGCGGATGGCATGCGTCGGCTCGGGCGCCGGCAGGATCCCCTCGGCTCGCGTGAACATCACACCGGCCTCGAAGGTCGCGCGCTGATGGACGCTCCGGGCCTCGATATAGCCGTGCTCCTTCAGCAGGCTCACCAATGGCGACATGCCGTGATAGCGCAGGCCGCCGGCATGGATGGGCTCGGGCATGAAGTCGTGGCCGAGCGTGAACATCTTGGCCACCGGCGCCATCTTTGCCGTGTCGCCGAAGTCGTAGGCATAGACGCCACGGGTGAGGCTCGGCGCCGCCTCGGGCTCGACCGCGATGACGCGGTGCTTCGCACCATCCCGGAAGTTTCGGCCGAGGAACGGGAACGTGAGTCCGGCGAAGTTCGACCCACCGCCCGTGCAGCCGATGATGATGTCGGGGGATTCGCCGGCCATCCCCATCTGCTCGATCGCCTCCTGGCCGATCACGGTCTGGTGCAGGAGCACGTGGTTGAGGACCGAGCCGAGGGCGTACTTCGTGTCGTCGCGGGTCGCCGCGTCCTCGACTGCCTCGCTGATCGCCATCCCGAGCGATCCCGGGCTGTCGGGCGTCTGCGCGAGGACCGATCGGCCGTAGTTCGTGGTCAACGAGGGGCTCGGGACCACCTCGGCGCCATAGGTCTCCATGAGGATCCGCCGGTACGGCTTCTGGTCGTAGCTGGCGCGAACCATGTACACCTTGACCTCGAGGCCGAACAAGGCACCCGCGAAAGCGAGGGCGCTCCCCCACTGACCGGCGCCCGTTTCGGTCGCCAGCCGCTTGACGCCCTGTTCCTTGTTGTAGAAAGCCTGGGGGATCGCCGTGTTCGGCTTGTGACTTCCGGCGGGGCTGACGCCTTCGTACTTGTAGTAGATGTGCGCCGGCGTATCGAGGACGCGCTCGAGCCGGTGCGCGCGGTAGAGGGGGCTGGGTCGGTACAGCCGGTAGGCGTCACGGACCGGCTCTGGAATCTCGATCTCGCGTTCGGCCGAGACCTCCTGTCCGATCAGCGCCATCGGGAAGAGCGGCGCGAGGTCCTCCGGACCGATAGGCCCGAGCGTGCCCGGGTGCAGGTAGGGCGACGGCGGCACCGGCAGGTCGGCGGCGATGTTGTACCAGGACCTGGGAATACGCGACTCATCGAGGACGAACTTCGTCTGTCGAGGATCTGACGGCGCCACGGCGATCTCCTGACGAACGGCGGATTGTGACCGAGCGTCGCCCGGCCGGGACGGGAGCCTAGCGCGCGCGACGGCCGATGCGCAACCAGGCTCGGCGACGGCGGGTTGGCCCGGTCGGTCGAAGCCAGCCCAGCACCGATCCGAGCAGGGCAAACGGGATGACCACCACCGCACCGCCGACAGGGCCGTCGTCCCCGTGGCCCTTGCCGTTGCCGCACGGGCGGGCCTGCGGGTCAGCGCCCTTGTTGTGCCCGGGTGGCGGCCCTCCGTCCGTCGGGCAGGGCGGGTGTTCGGGAGCGCCCACCGGAACGGGGGTCGGCACCGGCGTTGGGGTCGCGGCCGGCGTTGGGGTCGCGACCGGCGTCGGCGTCACCCCCGGGGTCGGCGTCGCTGCCGGGGTCGGTGTGGACCGCGGCGTCGGCGGCGCGGCCGGCGTCGGCGTCGCCGCGGGGGTCGGTGTCGGCCTCACTCCCGGGGTCGGTGTCGGCTGCGGCGTTGGGTTGGGCGTCGGCCGCGGCGTCGGCTTCCCGGCCGGAGGCGGCGTGGGCGTCGGACGCTCACCCGGATGGCCC
>Ga0153916_10001934_pt1 | contig 15115 bp, 8 predicted proteins | sample Opewatmetagenome_FD_109642 | JGI IMG/M metagenome (GOLD analysis project Ga0153916, IMG submission 109642) | Freshwater wetland microbial communities from Ohio, USA - Open water 3 Core 3 Depth 4 metaG | ecosystem: Environmental > Aquatic > Freshwater > Wetlands | place: USA: Ohio, Lake Erie, Old...
AGAGTGGTGGGAAGCCTGGATGGAATGACAGCGGATTGGGTGAGATTGCCCTATAAGATTTTAGAACAACTATCCAATCGGATCATTAATGAGGTGAGAGGGGTCAACCGGGTCGTTTACGATATTAGCTCTAAACCCCCCAGCACCATTGAATGGGAATAGATGGCCAATAATATCGAAATCCGAAGCGCGAAACTCGAAACAAATTCAAATATCAAAATTCGAAATGTTCTTAACAAAAATACTTAAATAAGTCTTGAAAATTTGGTGACTGGAATTTAGAAATTGTTTAACCTGCCTGCCGCAGGCAGGGGTTTCGAGATTCGAAATTCGGATTTTTTGTCCTATCAGTGGCCAGATGATCTGCTGCAATTTATAATGGATAAGACAGAGGTGCCTTAAAACCGATGGAACATTCTAATTTTGTCCATCTCCATGTTCATAGCCAATATAGTCTACTCGATGGGGCCATTCGATTTGAAGAGGCCTGTGACTTGGCCAAAAAATACCGGATGACGGCTCTGGCCTTGACCGATCATGGGAATATGTTCGGTGTGATCGAATTTTATCAGATGGCTATCAAGCACGGCATCAAACCCATTGTCGGGTGTGAGATTTATGTGGCTCCAGGAAGCCGATTTGAGAAGAAGCCCGTCGAAGGAACGGAGGGAGCTTACCATTTGACCCTTTTGGTCAAGAACCGGACAGGATATTTCAATCTCATTAAATTGGCCAGCCTCGCCCATCTCGAAGGATTCTACTATAAGCCCAGAGTGGACAAGGAACTTTTAAGTCAATATAACGAAGGATTGATTGCCCTCAGTGGTTGTCTGAAGGGAGAGATCGCGGCCCATGCCAGCAGAGGAGAGTTAAAGAAAGCCCTGCAATCAGCCGAGGAGTACCGAAAGATATTCGATGACCGGCGATTTTATATTGAGGTTCAAAATAACGGGGTCGAAAACCAGTTGCTCGTGAATGAACGACTCCTAGAAATTGGCCAGCAACTCTCTCTTCCCGTGGTGGCGACGAACGACTGCCATTACCTCCATCGAAAGGATGCGAAGGCCCATGAAGTTCTCTTATGCATTCAAACCGGGAAGACGCTCCAAGACACTGATCGGATGAAGTTTTCATCAGAGGAATTCTATTTTAAGTCTCCTCAGGAAATGGCCGATCTTTTTCAAAACATCCCAGAGGCGATCACCCATACGGTAGAGATCGCAGATCGGTGCAATCTCGAGCTCAAATTTGAAGAAAAGCACATCCCAAGAATTTCGGTTCCGCAAGGCGAGTCCTTGGATAGCCATTTAGAAAGGCTTTCGCGAGAGGGCCTAGAAGGAAGGCTCCTTTCCCTAAAGGACAGAAAGGATTTCAAGGAGCGGTCGGCTCAATATGGGGGCCGCCTCGAAGAGGAATTGAAGATTATCAAATCGATGGGATATTCGGGATACTTTTTGATTGTGGCTGATTTCATTCGTTTTGCAAAGAATCGAGGGATTCCCGTTGGTCCGGGAAGAGGCTCCGCGGCTGGAAGTCTGGTGGCTTATGCCCTGAACATTACCGATCTGGATCCCATTGAGTATGATTTAATCTTTGAAAGATTTCTGAACCCGGGCAGAAAGAGCAGTATGCCTGATGTGGATGTGGATTTTTGTATGGAAGGAAGGGATGAAGTCATCCAATATGTGATGGATCGGTATGGAAAGGAGAATGTCGCTCAGATCATTACCTTTGGTAAGATGCAGGCGCGAGCCGTGATCAGGGATGTAGGCCGCGTGATGGACCTTCCTTATGCGGAGGTGGATCGGATTGCTAAACTCATTCCCAGTTTCCCCTTAAACATTACACTCGATCAGGCCTTAGATCAAGAGCCACAATTGAGGGAGTTGATCAAGAAGGATTCCAAGGTAGAATCGCTCTTCAATATTGCGAAGCCGCTGGAAGGGCTGACCCGCCATGCCTCCACCCATGCCGCAGGGGTGGTCATTTCGAATAAATCGCTCATGGAATACCTTCCCCTTTATCGTGGCCAGAATGGTGAGGTGATGACCCAGTACCCGATGAAAGAGGTCGAAACGATCGGGTTGGTCAAATTCGATTTCCTCGGGCTAAAAACCCTCACCCAGGTCAACCATGCGGTTCAACTCATCGAGAAGGACCATCAGGAGAAGATTGAACTCTCTCAAATCCCATTAGATGATCCCAAGGTTTTTGCTTTGCTGGGGTCCGGGTCCACCCTTGGAATCTTTCAACTGGAAAGCTCGGGGATGAAGGATCTATTGATTAAACTGAAACCGGAAAACTTCAGAGAAGTGATTGCCCTGGTGGCCCTCTATCGGCCCGGTCCCTTGAAGAGCGGGATGGTCGATGAGTACATCAAAAGGAAGCACGGGAAGGAAACCATTCGCTATGAGATCAAAGAACTGGAAGAGATATTAAAGGATACGTACGGTGTCATTGTTTATCAAGAACAGGTGATGAGAATCGCGAGCAAACTAGCCAATTTCAGTTTAGAAGATGCAGATATTCTCCGCAGAGCCATGTCGAAAAAAGATCCTAAAGAGATGGAGATGCAGAAAGAAAAGTTTCTGGTGGGCTCACGGAAAAATCGTATCAACCCGACCAAGGCAGAGAAGATTTTCGATCTGATGGCGAAATTCGCTGAATATGGTTTTAACAAGTCCCACAGCGCTGCTTACGCGCTCATCGCTTATCAAACGGCCTATTTGAAGGCCCACTATCCCATTGAATTTATGGCCGCACTCCTCACCAGCGAAGTTCAGAATGCTGATAAAATCGTAAGATATATTGCAGAATGTCGAGAAATGGGGATTAATATCCTCCCACCGGATATCAATGAGAGTCATAAAAGCTTTACCGTCGTCGGAAATCAGATCCGATTTGGCTTGGCTGCCGTGAAAAATGTAGGCGATGCTGCCCTCGATGCCATTCTCGCGGAAAGAGAGGAAGGGGGAAGATTTCGATCCCTCTCTGATTTTTGTAAGAGAGTCGATTTGAGAAAAGTGAATCGACGGGTGGTCGAAAGTTTGATCAAATGCGGCGCCTTCGACTCCTCAGAAGTTTATCGATCCCAGATGCTAACCGTTCTGGATGATTTCATGGAGCGATCGCAAGCGGCCCAGCGAAGGAAAGGCGAAGCCCAGTTGAATATGTGGTCCTCCTCCAAGAAAGAAACGGAGGAGATCTATCCTGAGATCGATGAATTCCCAGAAGATCAATTGATCACATTTGAGAAGGAGACGATCGGATTTTATATCTCGCGTCATCCTCTGTTACGTTATCAGGAGGCAATAAGAAAGTATACCGAACAGGATACTTCCACCCTTTCGAGGCTGAAAAATGGGGAGGAAGTCAAGGTCTGCGGTCTTGTCAGCGGCCTAAAGGAGATCACGACCAAAAAAGGGGATCGAATGGCCTTTTTGAATTTGGAGGATATGAAAGGATTTGTTGAGGTGATCCTTTTCCCCGAGGTATTTAAAGCCGCCTTGCCCTGTTTAAGAGGGGGAGATCCCATTCTCGTCCGCGGCGCACTCGATCTTTCCGAGGACCATGTCAAGATAAAAGGCCTAGAGGTTCGTTCTCTTCCTGAGCTGGCGATCGCAACAGAGAAAATCCTCCATCTGAAAGTCCCGCTTTCCTCATTAACAAAGTTACAACTCGAAGATTTGAAGAGCATTATTGTAACGAATAAAGGGTCTTATAGAATCCTTCTCCACCTGATGAACGGAAAAGACCGAGAGACGATTATCGCCTTATCAGATGAATACACGGTTGATCCCTCTTCGGGTTTCCAAAATGCCATTCGAAATCTTTTTGAATCTCCCGTGATCTCTTTTGAGTGAAGGACCTGGCGATGGTGAAGCATTATCTCGATTTTGAAAAACCTCTGATTGACCTGGAAAGAGAGATCGAGCATTTGAAAAGATTTTCCAGCGGCCGACCGATTCATTTTGGTGAACATCTAAAAACGTTGGAAGAAAAGCTCCGTCGTCTACAAAAAGAGATATTTTCCAACTTGACAGGGTGGCAAATTACACAACTGGCTCGACATATCGACAGACCGAAGACGTCCCATTATATTCAACAGCTGTTTGAAAATTTCATTGAACTTCACGGCGATCGAAATTATGGAGATGATCCGGCCATTGTGGGAGGCATCTCGAAGTTCAACGGGAGGTCGGTTGTCCTGATCGGTCATCAAAAGGGGGCGGATGCGAAAGAAATGGCCTATCGGAACTTCGGGATGCCCCATCCTGAAGGATATCGAAAGGCTTTAAGGTTGATGAAATTGGCAGAGTTATTCAAGAGACCTATTCTCACCATGATCGACACGCCCGGTGCGTTTCCTGGGGTAGGGGCCGAAGAAAGAGGACAGGCCGAAGCCATCGCAAGAAACCTCAGAGTCATGATGATGCTCCAGACGCCTGTCATCACTACCGTGATTGGGGAGGGAGGAAGTGGAGGCGCGTTGGCCATCGGGATTGCAGATCGTATCTTAATGTTGGAGTATTCGATCTACTCGGTCATTTCACCGGAAGGATGTGCAGCAATCCTTTGGAAAGACGGAGGGAAGGGGAAAGTGGCAGCCGAATCATTAAAATTGACCGCAAACGATTTACATCGATTGGGGGTCATCGACGAGATTGTAAAGGAGCCCTTGGGAGGAGCTCATCGAGATCCTAGGAAAATAGCAGAAGATTTGAAAGAGGCCATTGAGCGGCATCTCAGAGAATTAGAAAGAATGGATACGGGGGAATTATTAAACCTCAGATATGAGAAGTTTAGAAAGATGGGGACCTTTGTCGACGACGGGATCCCTCCTTTTAAGAAGCTAAGCGCGTAGCTCGCTTTCTCCACAGAGTTTATTTTCACCCATGCCAAAGAAAATTCAGATTTTGCCAGACCACGTCGCTCAGGCCATTGCTGCAGGAGAGGTGGTTGAAAGGCCTGCTTCTGTTGTCAAAGAATTGATCGAGAATGCCATTGATGCAGGCGCTTCAGAGATTGTCGTTGAACTCAAAACGGGTGGACTCCAGCTCATCCGTATCTCTGATAACGGAGAAGGGATCGATCCTGAGGATATCCCCGTAGCCCTTCAACGGTATGCTACGAGCAAAATCAGGAAAGCAGAGGATCTCTATGCAATCGATACATTAGGATTTAGGGGGGAAGCGCTGCCCAGCATTGCTGCGGTTTCGCAGATGACCCTAAAGACAAGAACCCCTCAATCCATGAGCGGTACGAAAGCTGTCTGTGAGGGAGGTGCGGTCAAAAGTATTTCAGAGGTGGGCTGTCCCATTGGCACAGAGGTGGAGGTCAAAAATATCTTTTTTAATATCCCCGTGAAAAGAAAGTTTTTGAAATCGATTCAAACAGAACTTCGTCATTCGTTAAGTCATTTTCTCAGGTTAAGCCTTTCGCATCCATCCATCTCATTTAGATTCATTCACGATGGTCGAGTGCTTCATGAACACTTGAGAACAGAATCTCCCGTGGTTCGCCTGGAAGCCATTTTAGGAAGAGAGGTTTATGATCATCTCCAACCTGTTGAATTCGAAGACAGGGAGATCCGTATCGCTGGGTTCGCGAGCCTTCCATCTTTTTCAAAAGGCAATGCGGAGGGAATTTACTTATACGTTAACCGGCGATTCATCAAAGACCGGGTGATTTACAAAGCGATTGTCGAGGCTTACCGGCATGTTATCCCTGGAGGTCGATTCCCCATTGTGATTCTCTTTTTAACGCTTCCTCCGTCTGCGATCGATGTGAATGTCCATCCCACAAAGGCAGAAGTGAAGTTTAGGGATCCGGAGAGAGTCTTTCGGACCGTACAGGGAACTCTCTCTTCGCTTCACGTTCCCACTCCTCCTTTGACGAAAGGGGCTTATGAAGCGGAGCAAAAGGTCGTGCCTCCATCCAAGACAAGACCCTTTCCGACATTGCCTCTTCAACTTCAGCCTGTCCAAGTTCCTTCGGTGGGAGAAGACAGTGACTCCATTCCCGTGGTCAGAGAAACCGGGAGTCCAGAATGGAAGGTAGAAAGAAAAACGGGGTGGCGTCTCCTGGGACAGGTTCAGGGAACTTATATTCTCTGTGAGGGCGAAGAGGGTTTAATCTTTATCGATCAACATGCAGCCCATGAACGACTCCTTTTCGAGAAATATAAGAAAGAACACGAGGCGGGGACCCTTTCCTCAGAGAGACTTCTTATCCCGATTGCAGTGGAGTTGTCCACTGAAGAATCTTTCATTCTGATGGCCCATCTTGAGGCATTTCAGTCGATGGGGTTTGAGATCGATCCGATTGGGGAGAGGACCTATGCGATACGATCCATGCCGTCTTTCGCTGATCAACGCGATCCAAAGGAAATGGTCAGGGAAATACTGGATGAGTTATCGTTTATTAAGCGAGAGGGGAAAGGGACGGAAGCCATCCAGACGATGTTGGTGGCCCTTGCTTGTCATTCCGCGGTACGAGGAAATTTCGCATTGAGGAGAGAGGAGATGGGTGAGCTGGTGGAAAGCCTCTATCCCTTTCATTACGCCACTACCTGTCCTCATGGCCGGCCCATCTTTTTCATCATCCCTCCGGAAGAATTGGCTAAACAATTCAAGAGAGGTCGCAAATGATCCCTTGGATGATCTCAGGCCAGGAACTTCTTGCCAGCCCTGGATGAACCGATCAGTCAGCCCCGTCATTCAATCCATATTTTTCTAGGCGGTAGCGCATGGAACGAAAGTTAATCCGCAAAAGCTCTGCTGCTTTCTTTTTTATTCCCTTTGTTCTGTCCAACGCCTTCATGAGAAGACTTCTCTCGAGTTCTTCCACTACTTTTTCAAGGTCGATTCCCTCATTTGGGATCTCAAGGTCGATCACCCCTTTTTTCAACGTGGGTTGTTGATCGAGATAAGAGCTGAGGTTCTGCGGGGTGAGTTCATGGGTCGCCTCCAAGGCCACGGCCCTCTCAATAATGTTCTGAAGCTCTCTGACATTTCCGGGATAATTATAATTTAACAAAATGCGAAGCGTCTCCGGAGAAATTCCCAGAATATTCTTATTCAACTCTTCAGAGTATCTTTTCAAGAAATGCATGGTGAGAAGAGGGATATCTTCTCTTCGCTCTCTTAACGGAGGAAGTTTGATTTGGATGACATTGAGGCGATAGAAGAGGTCTTCGCGAAATTGTTTTTCCCTTACAGCCTCTTCCAAATCTTTATTGGTGGCGGAGACGATTCGGACGTCGACCCGGATATCTTCTGTTCCTCCGACCCTCTTAAATTCCCTGTCCTGGAGCACACGAAGCAATTTCACTTGCATCAGGAGAGGCAATTCACTGATCTCGTCCAAAAAGATCGTCCCCTCGTCCGCCATCTCGAAGAGGCCTTTTTTGGTGGCAATGGCATCGGTGAACGCCCCCTTCATATGCCCAAAAAGTTCGCTTTCGATGAGGGACTCAGGAATGGCACCACAATTCAACGTCACGAAAGGTTTATCCTTCCGAGGGCTATTGTAGTGGATCGCCTTCGCCACCAGTTCCTTGCCTGTTCCACTTTCTCCGGCGATCAGGATATTCGTTTTCGTAGGGGCTACCTTCTCCAAAAGATCGTAGAGGGCCAACATCTTGGGACTTTGTCCGATGACATTGTTGAAATGATATCGGTCTCTGACCACCTGTTTCAAAAGGATGTTTTCCTTTTGAAGATTCTTCTTTTCCAATGCATTTCTTATGATCAACTTGATCTCATCGACCTTGAAGGGTTTCGTCACATAATCATAGGCCCCTTCTTTCATCGCCCGAATCGCCGTGTCGGCGGAAGCATAAGCGGTGATCATGATCACAATGGTTTCTGGAGATAAGGCCTTGATCTTTTTCAAGACGGCAATCCCATCCAATTTGGGCATGCGGATATCCATGAGGATCAGATCGAAGATATCCCTTTCCGCGAGTTTCAATACTTCATCTCCATTTGCAGCCAATGAAACTTTATAGCCCTCCTTTTTCAGCATGATGTCTAAAAATTCCCTCATACTTTGTTCATCGTCAGCCACTAAGATTTTATCCTTAAACATTTCGTTTCCCTTCATCTCTGCCCCATGGTTGCCATGCACAGGTCCTTGCTTGATCCTGGCGATTCCTATCTCAGCAACCATGGAATCAATCGGTGGGCAAAAAGATGGTAAACACAGAGCCTCTGCCCACCTCACTTTCCACTCTGATCAGGCCATTGTGATTTTCAATGATCTTATGAACAATCGACAGGCCTAATCCCGTTCCACCTTCTTTGGTCGTAAAAAAAGGCTCAAAAATCTTCTCTTTCTCTTGAGGAGGGATTCCATTTCCTGAATCGGCGATCGAAATCTTCACCCACTCCTTTCCCTTGTTTGGGATCGAAGAGGGGAGGCCTTTCTCCCAAACGGCGTCTTTCCCTTTTTCCAAGTGAAAGCGGATCTCCCCTCCGTCTGACATCGCTTGAGCAGCGTTCAGCAGGAGATTCCAAAAAACCTGCTTCATTTGGTCCGGGTCGATCATAACCTTGATATCCTGGGGAAGACCGGATCGATTGATGTGAATCCCCTCATGAAAAGAGGGGGATTGGATGAAAAGTTCAATGGTTTCCTCAATAAGCTTCGATATCTGCCGAGGCATTTTATTCGTTTTGGGAGGTTGTGCGAAGAGCAGAAAATCCCTGATCAATGCATTGAGCCTTTCTGATTCTCTTAAGGTAATATCCATCAGATGCTGTTGCGAGTCATCCAGGAGGAGTTCCGATTTCAACATTTGAATCGATCCGCTCAAAGAAGCCAAGGGATTTCTGATTTCATGCGCCATTCCAGCGGCCAGCAGACCGACGGCTGCCATCTTATCGATTCGCTTCATCTGTTCTTCCATCTCTTTAAATCTTGTAATGTCCTGAAAAATCAAGGTATGGCCGATCAAGGATCCGTCCGCATCCGTCAGAGGTGAGATCGAAAACCCAAGATAGACTTTGTGGCCTTCGTGACTCATAAAAAGCGTTTCATAACGTTGGTAATCGGGAGAGGATTCGTGACCCTTCTTTTCAACCTCGTCGACGACCCGGTTGATTTTTGGAAAGAGATCGTAAACAGAGATCTCTTCCGATCCCTGTCCATTGAGGTTTAGAATCTTCTCTGCGGTTCGATTGAAGAAATTGATCTTTCCCCGGAGGTCAATCGTGAGGAGACCACTATCCAGACTCTGAATAATATTACGATTAAAGGCCTCTAATTGATCATAATCGACCTGTTTCTGGATGAGTTCTTTCTTCTTTTTCTTAAGTTCTTCAGAAATCGTACTACTCAAGAAGGCAACAATATAAAAGGTGGCCATATAGAGGATCAGAGAATAGAAAATTTGGCTTTCCTCATAAAGGGAAGGGTGGCCTAAAGGATTGATCCATTGATGGAGTTGGAGTAACAGGAGGAGACCGTAGAGAAAAGTGGCCAAGGAGGCGGAAAAAAACGCGCCCCGTTTGTAAAAGATGATACTGCTGCCGATGATAGAGAAGATATAGGTGATAGGGAAGAAACTCTCTTTTCCACCGGTAAAATAGATCAAACCAGTGATGAAGAGGTGATCGATCACAATTTGAATGAAGGTGAATCGACGGAGGTCCTTAATGTTTTTCAATAAAAGTGAATAGAAGATTGTGACGAGATAAAAAAAGCTTATGAAATAATAGAAGTGATTGGTGAGAGGAATAAAGAAGTATTTTTTTTCAGAAACCTGGAAAAGAAGGGTGATGCTCAGAAGAAGGGTGAGGATGATGATACGGCATAGCATCAGCCCCTTCACATTTTTTAACATCTTTTGATGCGTATCAAGGGAAAGGGTTGAGTTCAACTCCATCCAAAGCCACCCCCTCTTGTCATCCTATCCAGAATGTCTCCTGAAACCCCGCTGCACAAGCGGGGTTGCGACCCGTGCTTGGCTGTAGGCAGGGAATCTGGAAGGGATATGGACTCGTAGGGAGGAAAGTTACCCCACCGCAGACGCCATTTGGAATATCGGTAGATACATCGAGATGACCACACCGCCAATCACAACGCCTAGAAACACCATTAAAAAGGGTTCCATGAGAGAGGTTAGGTTTGCCACGGCCATATCCACTTCTTCTTCGTAGAAATCTGCAATTTTGGAGAGCATAGAGTCCAAGGCTCCAGTCGATTCTCCCACAGAGATCATTTGGATGACCATGGGAGGGAACATCCCACTACGACCCAAAGGTTCCGCAATGGTTTCACCTTCCCGGATACTGGCCCTTGCATTGAGGATCGCCGTTTCAATCGTTTTATTTCCAGAGGTCTTTGAAACAATCGTTAACCCGTCCAAGATAGGGACCCCGCTACTGACAAGGGTTCCTAAGGTCCGAGAGAATCGAGCCACAGAAATTTTTTGAAATAGAGATCCAAACACAGGTAATTTCAAAAGGAGACGGTCGATCACGGCCTTGCCGTTTTCGGTTTGATGATATTTTCTCAACAGGAATCCAAGAAAGATGAAAACGGGGACAATGATGAGCACATATTTCTTTATGATTTTGCTTATCGTGATGGTAATTAAGGTAGGGAGGGGAAGTGTTTGACCTGCCGAGCTGAACATCTGTTCGAAGACCGGGATGACAAAGATCATCAAGATCGCGACCACAATGACGGCCACACTTACGATCGTTGTGGGATAAACGAGTGCCGATTTAACTTTCTTTTTCAGAGCCTCTGCTTTTTCAATATAGTTCGCCAAACGGGTCAGAATGTTATCGAGGATGCCTCCTTCTTCGCCTGCCACGACCAGGTTTGTGTACAAATCGTCGAATGTAGCAGGGTGTTTTTTGAGGGCCCCTGCGAAGGTGGAACCCCCTTCCACATCCTCCCTAATTTCCCGGATAATGCTCTTAAAGAGCTTGTGCTCTTGCTGGGAGGATAAAATTTCGAGGGACTGAACTAGAGGCAACCCGGCATCGATCATGGTGGCTAGCTGTCGCGTAAAGATAGCGATCGCTCGCTGTTTCACCTTATTTCCGAAGGGCAAGGAAAATTTGATCTCTTTTCCCTTCGAAACGATTTTAGTTGGGATGACATTCTGCTGTCTTAAATAGACTCGAACGGCTCCCTCGTCAGCACCGTCATATTCACCCTTTTTGATCTGTCCCTTGAGTGTCTTTCCTTCCCATTTAAACATCGGCATAACTCATTCCTTTCCAATTTGAGTTACCCTGTTGTTGCGGAAATTAAATCACCTAGATCAGGAAGCGCATGCTTCCTCGAGGATGCGTACACATCCTCATTTAACAACAGGGGTTAGGCTGTTTTTGCCGGTCTTTCCCTTTTCACGCTAAGCAGAGGAGAGTTGCCGAGCATTTGCTTGAATTCATCGAGGTTATGGCTTCGATCCATGGCATCTTCCACAGAAATGATATGACGTTCGACAAGGGAAAGGAGGGCCTGGTTCATTGTTTGCATTCCAAATTTCGTTTGCCCCACTTGCATCTGTGAATAGATCTGTTGGAATTTATCTTCTCGGACGAGGTTTCGGATGGCTGCGTTCGGGATCATCACCTCCATGGCTAAGGCACGTCCTTTCGTCCCGATTTTTGGGATGAGCTGCTGGGCTAACACTCCTTCCAAGACAAAGGAGAGTTGTGTCCGGATTTGTTGTTGTTGATAGGGGGGGAAGACGTCGATGATACGGTTGATGGTTTCAACGCAGGAGTTTGTGTGCAAGGTAGCAAACGTTAAATGTCCTGTTTCAGCGGTGATCAAGGCTGCCTCAATCGTTTCCAAATCTCTCATTTCTCCAATGAGAATGATGTCTGGATCTTGTCTCAGGATGTGGCGAAGGGCAGCGCCAAAACTTTTTGTATCGGAATTGACCTCCCTTTGATTGACAATGCATTTTTTGTGGCGATGAAGGAATTCGATCGGATCTTCAACCGTCACGATATGACTGTTCTTCTCATTGTTGAGTTTGTCGATCATCGCCGCCAAGGTGGTGGACTTTCCTGTCCCCGTTGGACCGGTGACCAGAACCAGCCCCTTGGGCTTTCTGAGCAATTCATTCACAACAGGAGGAATCCCCAAATCAGCAAAATTGAGGATATCGAAAGAGATGGCTCGGAAAGCGCCAGCCACCGCTCCTCGTTGCATATAGATATTCCCTCTGAATCGGCTCAATCCTTTCACCCCAAATGAGAAGTCTAATTCCCAGTCTTCCTCAAATTTATGCCGCTGGGCATCGGTTAGGACACTATAACAGAGCCTTTTGGTATCGGTTGCCGTGAGCGCCACGGAATCAAAAGTCGTCAGCCTACCATCAATCCGGAATTGAGGGGGTGCCCCTGTTGTGATATGTAAATCGGAAGCTTTCTTTTCAATCACCATCTCGAGTAATTGCTGTAGTTCAGCCATATTTCCCTCCCCATTTCATTTTAAAGCCTTTCAGCCATCCCTACAGAATCAGGATGACAGGGTTCCTTAAGGGTTTATCGATCCTCCATCGTTGTCCTTAACACTTCCTCAATGGTCGTCATGCCCTCCTTGACTTTGAAAATTCCACTTTGCCTCAATGTTTTCATTCCTAAACGGAGGGCTTCCTTTTTTATTTCAGAGGCTGAAGCACGAGCTAATATGAGCTCTTTGACTTCTTCTTTCATCGGCATCACTTCATAAAGCCCGATTCGGCCTTTGTACCCGGTATTATTGCAGATTGGACATCCTTTCCCTTTATAAACGGGGAATGACTTAGCCTCATCCGGCGGCACGCCCAAATCGATCAAAAGTTGAGGATGGACTTTGATGGGTTCCTTACAGTCAGTACAGACCTTCCGCGCCAGCCGTTGGGCAAGAACCAAAATCACGGAAGATGAGATTAAGAAAGGTTCGATCCCCATATCGATAATTCGTGTGATGGTTCCCGGAGCATCATTCGTATGGAGGGTGCTCAAGACAAGATGTCCGGTAAGAGCTGCTTGAATGGCGATCTGGGCGGTTTCAAAATCTCGAATCTCGCCTACCATGATGATGTCGGGGTCTTGACGGAGAAAGGAACGGAGTGAAGAGGCAAAGGTGAGTCCAATCTCCTCATGCATCTGGACCTGATTGATCCCCATGAAGTTGTATTCCACCGGATCTTCAGCCGTCATGACATTTTCACTCTCTTTATTCAATTCAGATAAGACAGAATAGAGGGTGGTGGTTTTTCCACTTCCTGTTGGTCCGGTCACCAGAATCATTCCGACGGGTTTATGAATGGCTTTTTTTAGTTCCTCTAAAGACCACGACTCAAATCCTAGTTTTGTCATGTCCAATTGCAGAGCAGATTTATCCAATAAACGGAGGACAACTTTTTCACCAAAAAGGATAGGGACGGTGGAAACACGGAAGTCCATTTCCCGCCCCTTTCCTAGGCGTAACTTGATTCTTCCATCCTGGGGAAGTCGTTTCTCAGCAATATCGAGCTTGGCCATGATTTTTAATCGGGAAACAATCGCATTTCTAATCTTGTTGGGAAGCGCCATCTCCCGTCTCAAAACGCCATCAAGGCGGTATCTGACTCGAAACACCCTCTCATAAGGTTCAAAATGGATATCGCTGGCCCCCAATTTTATGGCTTTGATCAGAATTCCATTGACGATTTTGATGATTGGCCCTTCGATCTCTCCCCCTTCATCCGCCTGCTGGGTTTCAATGACTTCAATATTATCCACCGCTCCATGGACGAGGGCGTCAAAGTCTTCGACATTCACCGTATCATCGTCAATCATCAAGCTCGCATCTATTGAAGTGGGTCCTTCCTCGTCCAGGTTATAAGACATGGCATCAATGGAGGTACTCCCCCTTCCCGCGAGACTGCCACCCCCCCCGTAATATTTTTTTATGGCATCGACGATCTCAGTTTCTGAAGCGACCACTGGCTCGACATTGAAACCAGTCATAAATTTGATTTCATCGATGACGACAATATTGCTGGGATCTGTCATCGCCAGTGTCAACTTGGGACCAACCCGTTGAACGGGAATAATAAGATGATCTTTAGCCTTGCTGGCTGGGACCAATTTAATCACATTGGGGTTGATTTCAATTTTGGAAAGCTTAACGGAAGGAACTCGATACTGTGCGCTCAAAAATGACAAGAGATCATCTTCCTTAACAAATCCCAATTTTACCAGGTTCGTTTCTAATCGCCCTCCCTTGAATTTCGTTTCCTCGATTGCTTTCCTAAGTTGATCAAGCGTTATAAAGTTTCTTTTAACAAGCAATTCACCCACCCGTTCTGACATTTTTGTTCCCTCTTGAGTTTTTTGTTGATTTAAAATAATAAGAAAAATAAAATTTTTGTCAAGGGCAAACTGAATTTGAAGCAAAATAAGTGCCAATTTTTGCCCGGTTTTAATTATTTGAAATTATATGAATTTCCTATTATTTTCATTTTTCCATCTTCAAAAAAGTGCAAAAAAGGATTCCGACTGATTAATAATTATCCAACTACTGAAGAGAAGTTAGCCAGCCTATAAGATATCTCCCTCTAAAAGCCGGGGTATGCCAATTAAGGACTCGTCCTCCTGGTTTTTCAAAGAACTGCTGTCAGAGGAGACGTTTGAAATTCTCGCAAGAACTTTTCGCTTCATGGATTAGTTTGAAAGCTTACCTCGAAGACAGTTAAGCCGATTTCCTTTTCGAAAATCCGGACGGGGAGCCGGACGGGGAGCCTTGACACACCATCCTAACTCTGTTAGCATTCTGAATATTTTTTGGCAGGGACCTTGAAGGACCGCCAACCTCGAGGCACGGAGCAGTTCATTACCCAATTTTCTATTGAGAAGGAGCGGATCATCGTTGAAATTAGCCGGGATTCAAATATCTTGTAACGAAGAGAAACAAAGAAATATTGAGAAAGCAACCAAGTTTTCACAGCTTGCTGTGGAAAAAGGAGCTCAGATCATCTGTTTCCAGGAGTTATTTACCAATCCTTGGTTCCCAAGGGAGATGAAAAAAGAACATTTCTCTTTTGCTGAAAAGACTGACGGCCCCTCCGTCACAGGGATGCAAAAATTGGCAAAAGAACATGAGGTGGTTATCG
>Ga0153916_10001935_pt1 | contig 15106 bp, 15 predicted proteins | sample Opewatmetagenome_FD_109642 | JGI IMG/M metagenome (GOLD analysis project Ga0153916, IMG submission 109642) | Freshwater wetland microbial communities from Ohio, USA - Open water 3 Core 3 Depth 4 metaG | ecosystem: Environmental > Aquatic > Freshwater > Wetlands | place: USA: Ohio, Lake Erie...
AAAAGAAAGATCAAGTACAGGCCTCGATGAGAATGTGGCTGGTTTCTTCTGTTATCTGCTTGGATTCATCACTGGCATTATCTTCTTGGCGGTAGAGAAGAAAAGCAGCTTTGTGAAGTTTCATGCCATGCAGTCCACGATCACCTTTCTCAGTCTCTTTGTTATTTCGTTTATCTTAGGGTTGATCCCTATTATCGGTCTACTGGTCTATCCGATCTGGATTTTAAGCCTCATCCTGTGGCTTCTTCTTATGATTAAAGCCCTTCGGGGAGAAAGGTATTCCCTTCCGATCGTAGGAAAGATGGCCGAGGAAAAGACAGGGCAATAAAGTAAGAAGGAGGGTAAGTCAGACAACAACTCCCCCATGAAGCGAAAGTCTAAGAAAAAAGGACAGAAAAAAAGTCGGAAGAAAGGCGGTGCAGGAAAGGCTTTGCTTTTTCTGATTATTATCGGTCTTGGTTTGTTCCTGGCCTACCAGTTTCGCAAGGAAATATTAGAATCGTTGGGACCTTTCCTGGAGAAAACACCTGAGAAAAGGCTGAAGAGGAGGGCGGAGAAGGAACTGGAGAAGAAAACCGCCCCGCAAGGGCGAAAGATCGTTACACTCTATTTTTCAGGAGAGAAAGGGGAATATCTAACGGGTGAAAAAAGAGAGATCCCAAACAAAGGGGATGCTCAGGAGGAAGCGAAGGAGGTCATTCAAGAGCTGATCAAGGGACCGAAAGGGAAACTGATCCGAACCCTTCCCCCTCGGACAAAATTATTGGCCGTCGAAATCGATGAGAGGGGTGTGGCCAAGGTTAATTTCGACAAAGCCCTTTCCAGGGATCATCCCGGGGGGAGTTCAGCAGAGATCATGACGGTCTATTCGATTGTCAATTCCCTCACCCTCAATTTTCCACAGATCAAGAGGGTTCAAATCCTCATCGAGGGAAGGGGAGAGGGCATCACTGGCCACCTCGTTTTGGACCGTCCCATCTCTTCCAAGACCGATCTGATAAAGAAAGAGTAAAAGGAACAGGGAATTGATTTGAGAAGAGATTGATGGTAATATTTAAAAATATTGGGAAATTTAGGTTGTCCTATGCTTGAAGCCAAATACATTCGGGAACATCTCGACGAGGTCAGGGAAAGGCTGGCCTTACGAGGCGAAGCGATCAACCTGGACCGTTTTGTGCTGATTGATGGGGAGCGGAGAAAAACGATCCAGGAATGGGAGAGACTAAGGGCCCTGCAGAAGAAAGTCTCGGATGAGGTGAGCAGGAAGAAAAAGGAAGGCCAGGATGCCTCAGAATTAATTGAAGAGATGAAGAAGGTCTCCCAGGAATTGAAGGGATTGGACTCGATTATCGAGGAGAAGGAGAAGGCCTTGCAGGATTTTCTCCTCGTTGTTCCAAACCTCCCCCATCCCTCTGTTCCTGTAGGAAAGGATTCATCCGACAATGCTGAGGTCAGACGGTGGGGTGAGATCCCAAAATTCGATTTTGAACCCAAACCTCATTGGGATATCGGAGAAGAGTTGAGAATCCTAGATTTTAAATCGGGGGCAAAGATCACAGGGGCCCGATTCACACTCTATCTCGATCTCGGTGCAAAGCTGGAAAGAGCTTTGATTAATTTCATGTTGGATCTACATACCCGGGAGCATGGATATCGTGAAGTGCTTCCTCCCTTCATGGTCAACCGAACTACGATGACGGGTACCGGGCAGCTCCCAAAATTTGAGGAGGAGCTTTTTAAGGTGGAAGGAACCGATTACTTTCTGATTCCGACTGCAGAAGTCCCCGTGACGAATATCCATCAGGACGAGGTTCTTGAAGAGAGAATGCTTCCTCTTTCCTATACCGCCTATACCCCGTGTTTCAGGAAAGAGGCTGGATCTTATGGAAAAGATACCCGGGGATTGATTCGGCAACATCAGTTCAATAAGGTGGAGTTGGTAAAGTTCACAACGCCCGAAAGCTCCTATGATGAGCTGGAGAAACTGCTCTCCAATGCCGAAGAAGTTTTAAAAAGGTTGAAACTTCCCTACAGGGTTGTCAATCTTTGTTCAGGGGATCTAGGATTTTCAGCCTCGAAGACTTATGATATTGAGGTTTGGCTTCCTGGCCAGAATACATTTAAGGAGATTTCCTCCTGTAGCAACTTTGAGGATTTTCAAGCCAGAAGGGCAAAGATTCGGTACCGCATTGCTGGAAAGAATAAGACAGAATTTGTCCATACTCTCAATGGTTCCGGACTGGCTGTTGGGAGGACCTTAGTCGCGATATTAGAGAATTATCAACAAGCGGATGGGAGCGTGATCGTCCCTGAAGCTTTACGGCCTTATTTATACGGAGTGGAAAAAATAGAGAGAAAGAAGTGATCTTCTAAAAACGCTATGCCCCGTGCGCCATGCGCTTTGCATTGAGTTAGAACGGAGGGATGGCCGAGTGGTTTAAGGCGGCGGTCTTGAAAACCGCTTCCCCGAAAGGGGACGTGGGTTCGAATCCTACTCCCTCCGCCAGACTACGCCAAGGCTTCGTCTGGCAGGCCATGCACTTTATGGGCAACGTGTGAGAACGGTGGATGAGAACCTTCCTTGCGTATAAGCGCAAGGAATTGGTTCGGCGACCCCGCTGAAGGCGGGGGAGGCGGAAGGAGCGAAGCGACTGAGCACATCCCTCTCTCTCGGCGAAAGCCGATCAGAGAGTGTTATTAGATAGAGAATGGAGTTGTTTACAGATCAGGCAAGTCGGTACGGAGAGATGCCCGAGAGGCCGAAGGGGCTCGCCTGCTAAGCGAGTATCCCGCTTAAAACGGGATCGAGGGTTCGAATCCCTCTCTCTCCGCCATCCTGCGCTTGATGATTTCCTAAAGGGAGATGAGCATATTGGGGACAGGAAAACAATTTGGTTTGGCTGATCAATGACAAACACAATGTATAATAAACCAACCAAAATTTTTCTTGACAATATTGTTTTTTGTTGCTAATTTTCATCGACAGAAATAATTGATAATGGTATTGCTATATTAAGGCCCCCGTTGCCTTGTCTAACATTGCCATGAGATATCTATATCTTCCGGGAAGAAGGAACAATTTAGGGCTGCTTTCCATCATGTTAGCCTTAATGTTTAAGGCCCGGTGCGTGGGAGTCCCGAAAACATTAACCAACTTTCCGCTTCTCTGGTGGCCCATTTTGGGGCGCCGGCGGAGAGGAGAAGAGACTCTCCTACAAGTAAATAAGGCGCTCAATCAATTCTTCACACCTATGCTGCGTGTCTCCTTTATTCGAAGGCGGATGTGTCTTGCCAAATGTTTAGTGTTAGCTTGGTATGCCAAGAGGTTAGGGATGGAGGCCATCCTTCATTTTGGAGTGAAGGTAAAAAGCAATCGTTTGAAAGGCCATTGCTGGATGTCATACCCCTGGTCTGAGAAATTGAATGAGCAAGGATCCAAGGGTGGGGACTTTGTTGAAATCTGGAAGTTCCAAGTGCACGGATGAGAGAGAATAGAAATGACAGAAAGATATGCGTGCGCCAGTAGATATGCCTGGAAAACGTATAAAAATGAAGTGGTCATTCTCGATACGACCTCTGGAGACTATTTCCTCCTGAACGAGACGGCGAGTCTCATTTGGGAAGGCCTTTTGTCTCAACAAGACCCCCGAGGGATCTGTCATCAGTTGGTTCAAAAGTATGAAGTTGCAGAGGAGAAAGCCCTCCAAGACATGAAGGCCCTCATCCAGCGTTTAAATGCAGAGGGGTTTCTGGTGGAGGACTCGACAGGGGTGAGCAGCGAGGGCTGCCTTCCCAAATCGTAAGATGAAGTGGGAGGGTATATCTTAATCAAAAAAGAAAGGGGGGAGAACAGATGGAGAGAAAATATAACGATGAACTTAAAGAGAAGGAGAAGGAAGGGGAGGAGAAGGTAGAGAAGAAGCCCTATATCGAACCTTCGTATGAGAAGAAAACGAGTCTCTATAGGGATACGGGGCAAGTCCTCTACTACTACTACTACATTTTTTGATAGAGGTAATTGATTCATTTCTTGGCAAGGTGATAAAACTAAAAAGACTGATTTGCATTCAATCGAGTGAAGACCTATTTTCTCTTAAGGAACGAGGATTATATTGAAATAAACTGGGGAGAGGCTTTAAAGAAAGAGAGGAGCATCTCCCACATTGGATGCAAGTTAGAAAAAGGAAGCCGCAAAATAGGCGAAATTGTCTATCGAGCGGCTTCTTTTTGTTTGGGACCCAAAGAACCTACTCAGGATCGAGAGGGCGATATCAAAATCAGTTGTCGGGATCGCTTTTCTAGTAATCCAAACAAGGGCGAACGTTCCTATGAGGTAGAATTTTATAAATCTTTCTCTGTTCGTTTCGAGGTAAAAGGAACCGGGGTAAATGTTTTCCACCATCCGGATGCTGATGTGGAGATCTTAGTGGACGATGTTTTTCAGATGGCGTTGAGCGAACTGGTACAACATTTGAGTGGTTGGCTTTTTCATGCAAGCGCCGTAGGTTATGGAAAACAAGGTCTTCTTCTCATTGGAAAGTCAGGGAGTGGAAAGAGTACGGCCTGCCTTTCCCTCCTCTTGGGTGGATTCTCCCTCTTGGGTGACGACACCTCTTTAGTCATCCCAAACAATGGCTGCTATTGGGCAGTCCCCATGGCTCGAGAAGTATCCGTTCGATTAAGGGCTTTATCCCTTTTTCAGAATCCTCATCAAATTGTTCTTCATCCAATCGGGCAACGGTTCTTCTGGCGGGACCAAAACCCTGCTCCCTACTCTCTTCCCTTAAAAATAATCTCTTTCATGGAAATAGAGGGAGGGGAGGAAACATATTTAGAAGAAGTTTCATCTCATGAATTTTATGATTTTTTCAAGCATAAGCCTCCGTTCCATGGCTTTCATAGAGATATATTTAAGGAATGTGTGGAAGGGCTGGCTCTGGCAGGGATCAGGTTTGTGAGAGGCCGTTTGGGTATCTCACCCCAGTCCATTCATGCCGCTTACAAGAGTTGTCTGGAAGATATCGGTCGAGGTCATTGGGAAAGGCGTGGAAATCGAAGGATGATTACCCTGGATGAGGGAAGGAAATTAGTAGCCAAAAAATGGGCAGAATCAAAGAGTATAGCTCTCCAAGAGATCATCCCCCTTTTGGCCCATCCCTCTGAAGGGTTGGCCAAATCAGCTCACGTCGTTTTGGCGGAAGAACCTCTCTCCTATTTGGAGCCCATCCCTTGGGAAGATTATGAAGAACTCTGGGATCCAGATGAGGAAAACAGCGAAGAGATCCCTTGGTGCCGAGTAAGGGAATGGAAAGCCGGAATTAGGGGCCTACTCAAGGCCGCAGACTGGAGATTTGTGGCCCAAAATGCAGAAAAATGGCTGCGCGTCGCACCTGTCATGTACCCCTTTCTTCGTCATTACAGCCAAAACCATCCTCAACTTCAGCTCATCATTGATTCAGAGTGGAGAAAGTATCTGAGATGGAAGTATCCTCCCCAACTCATAATTTGCCTCACGGACCATTGCCAGCTCCGACGCCCATACTGTTACGCCGAGGACAAGGTAAGGCAGGGAAATCGTGTTCTGGCCTGGGAGAAGGTGGAACCCTTATTAGACTGGGCTCGAGAAAAGAACCTCTCCTCGATCAGTCTGACAGGAGGGGAGCCCACCCTCTACCCTTGGTTTCCCGAGCTGGTCAAAGCCATCCGGAGGAGAGAGTTTCCACTCTACTTTGCCACCAACCTTCTCTTCCCCGCCTCCTTCAGGAGTTGGGTGGAGGGAGTGGTGAGTCTTGAGATTCATCTATGTGATCTCCAGGATTATTCTTCTTCCAATTTAAGGATGTTAGAAGAAAATCTTGATTGGCTGCGAAAACAGACTTTTTCCAAAATATTTCGTTATAAGCTTTGGCGGAGGCAACCAAGCGATTGGGAGTCGATTACAGAAACCGTAGTGAGATTTGGGAATGGAGATTTTGCCTTTGCCGTTCCTTTCCCATCTCCCACCCGGCAAAACTTCAACTTAAGAAGGTCAGAGCTTGAGGAATTCTCTAAAGTGGTGATGGAATTCTCTCAATTCTGTGAGAAAAAGGGCATCCATGCAGTTGCTGCCAAACCCTTTCCTCTCTGCGCCTTTTCTGAGGAGGAGGCATCCTATCTTTTGAAGCGTGGTGCCTTGCGGGGAACTTGTGAAATAGGAGCCAGTGGTCGTATGAGAAACCTGGTAATAGATCCTCAACTACAAGTCTTTCCCTGTGTGGCATTAGATCGCTCACCTGGGTCTAACATGACCTTCCCCCCACAGGACCAGTTGATGGAAAGACTGAAAAGAATGGTCAGAAAGTTTCTGGAAAAGGTTTATTATGAGAGATGTTCAAGGTGTGAGCTTAGAACCTGGAAGATCTGTACAGGGGTTGTCTTGCCTATTACTGCCCTATGAAGATAGGAGACCTTACGCCAGAAGGAGGAGAGAACGGTGGCGAATATCCTTCTCACGAATTATTGTAACAGGCACTGCCCATATTGCTTCGCGATGGACAAAGTAAAATTGGGGATGGACCAAACATCCGATGGCCGGGTCTTTATGAAATTAAAAGACTTTGAGCATTGTTTGAATTTCTTGCATAGGAGTAGATTGCGAGTGGTAGCCCTCTTAGGTGGTGAACCCACCCTTCATCCAAATTTTATTGAGATCTTGGAACTCTGCAAAAGGGACTCCTTCTTCAACCATATAAAACTTTTCACAAATGGTCTGATGCCAGACCCAGTCATAGAATGTCTTTCTAACTTCAAGGGCCCTGAACTCCATCTGGCGCTCAACATTCATCATCCTTCCGATTACCTGCCAGGACAATGGGAAAAGATAGAGAACGTCCTAGAAAGGTTGGGTCCAATCATAGGACTTGGGTACAATATCTATCGTCGCGAGAATGACCTCGACTCTCTGTTGGAATTATTTCTTAAATACCATTTAGCCCCCCATATTCGGTTTGGCCTTGCTCAGCCTATTCTCGGAGCGGACAACCGTCACCTCCCTCACGAGGACTTTTCCTCCGTGGCAGAAGAAATTGTAAAGGCTGCCGGAAGTTTTACTTCACGGAATCTCTTCTTCGCCTTCGATTGCGGGTTCCCTTTCTGTATGTTTACGTTGGATCAGCACAAAAAGCTCCTTTCCTGTGCAATCCATTTTAGAAGCCTCTGTTCACCCATCATTGACATCGGTCCTGATTTATCGGTCTGGTGCTGTTTTCCGTTATCCTGTATTCAGGATCGCCATTTAGCTGAATTTGAGACACGAATGGATATCGAGTTCTATTACGGAGAACTGTTTCGAAGCTATCAGCAGTTCGGCCTGTACGCCCGCTGCAGGGAGTGTAATTACAAGAAGGAGAAGCTCTGCACCGGAGGTTGCCTGAGTCGTATTTTACGGGAATTCCACGGTGGACTTACTGAACAAGGAAGGGCTCAAAAGGGGGTGTGAATTCTAAGGTGGAAAGGAAGGGAAACTCCTTTCCGATCGTAAAATGGAGATGGAGGAGCCTTGATTTGGAGATGAAGAAGGTTCAACTCAGCCTTCTCTATCGATATCTGGACTTCCTTAAATGGAAACATCCCCATTCCCCGCAACCCAGGAGCCTCTTTATCGTTTTTGGAGGTCTGGGGGACCTCCTTCTCTGCGAGACAGTCTTCCATCACCTTAAGTCGGAACAGCCGAATCGCCGGGTTGAAATCTTAACAGGCGGAGGACTGCCTCTCTTCACCCGAATGCCCTCGGTCGATACGATCATCCTGGCTACACCCGAAAAGACGATTGGCCGGGGATGGGCGAAGAAGAACTTCCGTCATCTGGCTCAATTTTTGCTAGGACGTGGATACGAGGAGGCTGTCGAACTGTTGGGAATGGTTCCGCATAGGGAATTAAATAGCGCTTACACAGGCTTGCTTCTCTGGGCAACAGGCGCTCCCATTCGTATTGGAAGGATGGGTGTGGGGGAAATAAGATGGAAGGACAATGGGCAGGGGAGGATAAGAATACCTCCCTCCGGTCTCCAGCCCTCCAAGGTGGTCAGCCATCTTTTTGATCCCGCCGATCCTCGCACCCGGCCAAAGCATGAATCTCTCATGTGCCGAAAAGTTCTCGGAAAAGACTATCAGCCTTTATCCGATCATCCCCAGCTAGCAAAAGTCGAAGGACTAGCAGAACTGTGGGCAAAGGAATTGCTAAATAATTTCTCAGAGGGAGGAAAGCACTTGGTGGTAGGTGTGAACCTCGAGGTGGCATTTGCTTTGAAAGGCTGGCCAGAAGAGCGATTCTTGGGAGTGATGGACCGGGGGAGAAAAGAGGGGTTGCGTTTCATCATCGTCGGATTGCGGCGGTCTTTTCTGGCCTCCCAAATGAAGGAAGAATTGAAAGAGGCTCTCCTCGATCTTTCGGGGATGACAGGCTTGGAAGAACTCATGGCATTGGTGAGTCAATGTGACCTTTTCTTCTCCGGAGACACTGGGCCAGCCCATCTGGCTGAGGCTTTTAAGGTGCCCACTTTGGTTCTCTTTGGCCCCACCAATGATAAAGAATTCGGTCCCCTCGCTGGTATCCACAAAGTCATTGTAGCGAAGAGAGATTGTGGAGGGCCTCCCTGTATGATGGGACCTTGCCTGGTGGGAAGGAGCTGCATGCTCAATATTAAAGAGGACGAAGTCACAGAGGTCCTCCTTTCTATAGCAAAGAAAAAGCAAGCAGGTAACTATCCCATTCAAGAGTTTCCAGCTAATACAGAGAAAGAAGTGATCATCTTCCAATGAATTCAACCTTATGGCCTAAAGTTCTGCTCCAATATTTTCAGGGACTATTGAAGTGGGAAGATCGGCTTTATCTGTTGGTTCCTTGGGGACAGGACATGGTGATGAAAGTCCTCCAGTGGCACAAGGTGGAGCCGACAGCGCGAGAACTGCATCTTTCGATGCCCTCGAGGCCCTGTCCTGAGTACCATTCTATCTTCGAGGAGGAGCGGATGAGACACTTCTTCAAAGAGGAGATCGTATTTCGTCAATTGAATGAGATCGAGGAAGCTTTCAGAAAGGATCAGCTAGAATTTATGGTATTGAAAGGTCTGTTCTGGGGAGAACAGGTCTATCCTACAGCCCTGTGGAGACATCTCGGCGACATCGACCTCCTGGTCAGGCCGGAGTCAAGACAAACGGCTTTGCAGACACTTCTCCAGCTGGGTTACCGGATGGAATCCGAAGGCTTCTCTCTTGAGGAAGCGCTATCTCCACTTCGGGGTGGAACAACCGTTATCTACCCCGGGAAAGAGCATGGTCGGCGCACGTCGGTCTCGCTCCATTGGAAACCCTTGCATTCGGCCCGATTCATGAGGCGACTGCAAATTGAAACCGAGGATTTGTTCTCCTATACGACCTGGGCGAATTTCCGCGGACTTGAACTTCTTCTTCCAAGGCCTGAAGTCCGATTTGGCTATCTCGTGGTCCATAATATCTGTCACCATCAGCTAAAGCGCTTTCTTCAATTGATGGACATGGCTCACCTTCTCCGCAGGCACCCCCAATTCGATTTCGACTTCCTGATAGATTTAGTAAGAAAATGGGAAGCGATGATCTCCCTTTACTTTGCCTTGAAAGCCCTCTGGCTCTTTGGCTTCCAGGAGGGGAGATGCTTGGAATTTCTTGAAAGACTTGAGAGGGTAATGCCTTGGCGGATTCGCCTATTCGTTACAGCCCTTTCTCCAACGAGAATGCTGCACTCCTATTCCCGCAAGGGTAATTATACAAGGAAGATCATGCGCGTGCTGGCCTCAGAGCCCCTTCAGGTCAATGTATGAACCTTTTAGCAGACCTTCTGAACCGATGGCTCCAATCTCCCTGCCTTTTCCTTCCTCTATCAGCACCATCCGGTCTGCAAATTTGGTGAGAGAGAATCGGTGAGAGACAAGGAGGATGATCATCTCCTTCTTCAGTTTCTGGAGGGCTTCTAATATCTTCGCCTCGTTTTCCAGGTCAAGGGAAGAGGTTGCTTCGTCCAGTATTAAAGCCTCGGGGTTTCTGAGCAAGGCCCGGGCTAAGCAAAGCCTTTGCCGTTCCCCTCCAGATAGATTAATGCCTCGCTCACCCAACGCACTACCTAAACCTTCCTCAAGTCGACTTACGAACTCCCACGCATGGGCTCGCTGGAGAGCAATGATTAGCTCCTGGTCTCCAATGACCTCCTCGCATCCATACAGGAGATTTTCTCGAATCGTCCCCCGGATGAGAAGGGGTTCCTGCGGGACATAACCCAAGAGCTTTCGGTAGCTCTTTGTATTGAGTTGTCGGAGCTCGTGTCCGTTAACAAGGATTTGGCCCTTGTAATCGAAATGAAGGCCCAGGATGAGTTCACAAAGGGTTGATTTGCCCGCTCCGCTTTCTCCCATCAGCATGACCATCTCACCCCGTTCTAATTCCATAAAAACTCCTTCCAACACATCAGGATTCCCCTCATACCCATAGTTGACATCCTGGAGTTTAATGGAGGTGATCGGTTTATTCAAAGGGACACCCTCTTCTTTTTCCAACTTTTCCTCTGTTTTCAAGGTTCCGAAAAGGCGTCGAGCGGCCTGCAAATTATTTTCTAGGCCGATGAGAGACCTGATCAGTTGTCGAACCGGTTTGGAAAGACGAAGGAGTGCGTAGATCAGAGGGGCAATCAGGCTCAACTTAATTTGCTCTTCATAAAAAGAGACTCCCACCCAGATTCCAACGCAGATTAACAGCAGGTAGAAGAACTCCATCGCAGGGCCGAGGGCCTGATGAACGGCTGCCACTTTCAGGTTTAATTGACGATTTTCTTCCAGGATGTGATGAATGCGAAGGCTTTCCCGCTGCTCAAAGCCCATGGCCTTCAAGTATTTAAAAGCATAAACGCTCTGATGAAGGATGGATAGGAGTTGGGAATGAAGGGCGAAGAGTCTCTTCGCATACTTCCCCACTACTGCCCTGGCGAGCTGGACCAATGGAACACAGAGGATCAGCATGAGACAGACAAAACCCCCAACCTTCCAATTCAGCGCAAAAATGACGATCCCTATGGCAGTGGCTGTAAATACGGTCCCTACCCCTGTTAACAGGAAACCCGTCACGAGCTCCACCACTAATCCAACATCGCGGTCAATATGATTGATCACGAAACCCACTTCCATTCTTTGATAGAACTTGAGAGGGAAGAAGAGCAGTTTATTAAAGACCTTTCCTCGGAGTTTACATAACAGATTCGCACTCAGATGCGTCACTGTAATGGTCCCCCCTAACTCCGCCAAGAGTTGCAAACCGTTTAGGGCTAAAAAGACAACCAACATCCATAGGGAGGTTCCCCATCGATCTGTCTCCAGAGGCTCGAGAAACTTTTTTAAAGCAATCATCGCTGCCCCTGCAGTTCCTGCTTTCACCCCTTCCAGAATAAATGCAAAGGCCAACAGATAGTATCGCCCGCTTAACATATGGGCTAATTGCTTCAATAATTCCTTGGGAGCTGTCAACTGGGGCCAAATTTTCTCCCAATCTTCACGTTCCCTTCCCAAGAAATGCGAGAAACGGAAAACCTTTTTCTCCATCCATCTCGTAACTGTTTCCAAGAGCGTATCCTTTCCCTGCCTCAGAAAAACTCCTCAAGCCACTGTGCCACCATAGCCACCCCCCATAACATATCGAGTGACACAAGATGCCCTTTCTTTGCAGATTCGTAGATTTCCTGCAGGCGTCCTACCTCAAAGAGACCAAGGTCGGCTAAGGCATGACTCTTCAATTTTCCCTCCATGAAAGAAGCCCATTCCTTCAAAACCCGGGTATGATAGGGGATAGCCGACCCAAAACCAGCCTTTTGCATCCATACGTTCTCTTCAGGCAAAAACTCTCTTCCCGCCTGCCTCAGAATCCATTTTCCTCCAGACTTCCCAAGTTTCCGCTTCACTTTAAATTGCCACGGTATCTTCATAGCCAGTTCCACCATTTTCATATCCAAAAAGGGAGAACGATATTCTAAGGAACAGGACATTCCAGAGATGTCAGGGATGTCTACAATGCTGTGCTGACTCTCAACCATCAACTGTTGATACATGAACCCGTCGAGAAGGTTGGTCGTCCTACACTCCTCAAAAACTTCAACAAAGGGGGCTGCGATATCACACCATTCAATCATTTTTTTCATATTGTCACTATAAACCGTTTCAAAGAATTGAGAAACACCTTGGAATCGCATTTCTGCTGCAAACCTGTTCAAAGGAATCTTTCTCAAGGCGGAGTATTTCTCCTGCGATTTCCGAATGGGAGTCCATGGAATCCATCTGGCCACATGTCCAATCCCCCAGGCATCCAGAAAGTCCCAGAAACGGAATCTTTTGCCACATTTCATTAAGAATCGATGGGTCACCGTACCCACCGAAGAACTCCTCTCCCCCATTCTCGGTCAATGCCACAGTGACCTTCTCTTTAATAAACGACGACAATATATGTGCATGAAAGGGCACAAACGAAGCAACAGGCTCATTATAGCTTCGAATGATCTCGGGAACGACGGAGATATAGCTTGGAGTAAAAGCCCTCTCATGATGCTTTGTTCCATGCTGCGTGGCAACCCTTCAGGCTGCCTCGAATTCTTTATCGGGCCCATCCATCTGATAGCTAATACAGAATGTATCGAGAGAAGGGATTTCCTTCGCCATCGTCGCTGCAATAACACCGGAATCCAATCCTGCAGAATCCGTTGCCCCCGATGGAACATCACTTCGACACATGATCTTTACGGGCTCGTCAAGGCATCGCTTGAGCTCTTGGGCGCAGTCATGGGGGTCTTTAATGAGATCTATCGTCGAAAAGGCCCCCCCCCAATAACGCTCAGTGGTAATCCCTTTTTGAGAGACGATCATGTAGGAGGCAGGGCGTAGTTTGTGGATATGCTTAAATGCCGAATAGGGAGCCGGAGTGGTAACGTAACGAAGACCATGATGAAGTCCGATGGGGTCAATTTCTCGTGAGATCTGGGAAAGGGTGAGCAGTGCTTTTATCTCGGAGCCAAATGCGAAAATCCCATTATGGTGGAAGTAGACAAGGGGCTTCTCCCCGATCCTGTCTCGCGCAAGGAAGAGGGACTGATCCGATTTTCTCCAGATGGCAAAGGCAAACATAGCCCGGAGATCCGAAAGACAGAAAATGCCCTTCTTTATGAAAAGACGAAGGGCCACCTCCGTGTCGCTCTGACTGAAAAAAAGGATCCCTTCTCTTTCGAGTTCTTTTCGCAATTCGAGATAATTATATATCTCGCCGTTGAACACCACCACATAGTCCCCATTCCCAATCACCATTGGCTGATTGGCTTCAGGAGAGAGATCGATAATCGCCAGGCGCGCGGTTCCCAGTGCGATCCGCCCATCGATGAATATTCCAGCACTATCCGGACCGCGGTGTTTCAATGCTTCGGTCATTCCATTAATCTCTCGTTCTGTCGGGAAATCCATCCCGCGTTCGTTCAGATTGAGAATCCCGCTAATTCCACACATCGATTTTCTCTCTCTTCCATTAAGAGAATAGCCTCATCAGAAACTGGCCTTAAGGCTGACCAAATAAGTGTCGGAACTCACCCCTTAAGTTCTCTGGAATGCAATAAAATGTTCAAATGGGCGATTGGCAAAAGGAAACTCCGTCGTTCGTTAGTGTCTCCTTCGGGGACGGTGGAAACCCCTCGCCTTGAGGCGAAGGGAAATTTCGTGTAATATGGTCGTGTGGAACGGTACCAAATAGGCGCGCACACGAAACACGATCTTAAGGTTCACTTGGTATGGATTCCTAAGTATCGCAAGAAAATACTAACAGGGCCAGTAGCCATCCGTGTGCGCGACTTGATACGCCAAATTGCTATGGAGCCTAATATACAGACCCTGTCTGGTAAAGTATCACACGACCATATTACTCATATCATCCCCATCAGCACGTTAGCAAAATGGTGCAATGGCTGAAAGGAACGAGTTCACGAGTGCTCCTTCAGGAATTCCCACATTTGCGCAAGCAGCTATGGAGCAGGCATGTTTGGGCTCGAGGGTACCTGGCAGTCAGCTCCTGGACCATTACGGATAAAATGGTCGAAGAGTACATCGCGCAACAAGAAGGAGAACCCGTTCACGATGACAGTCAATTTGTAATTGACGAAAATATGAAGCTACCGCCTTCCAGGCGGTATTCGTTCACTTCTGACAGAAAGGTATCAAAATAGAATAAGGAAAGCAATAGAATTCTCAAAGGATTCTGTCTCAATAAGAATCCTTCCTTTTCATTCATCTTCTTTTACGGCGACTTCGATCTCAACATTCGAATTTCTCGGAGTCATGCTTCCTTCAGAGATTATCACTTTGTAGTTAAGATTATAAATAGAAATAAAGATCCTTATCAAACAATAGAAATAGATGAAAAACTTGTTTTCCGGACTCATCGCCCGAAGGTCGCTCGTTCAAATCTAGTCCCCGCTACCAAATCAATTCAAGGGATTACAATTTTGGCTCCTTTTTTATGGTCCAATTGGTCATTCCCTGCACTATTCCCCACTTCTTTTATCAGCCTCAATTTGGAAAAGTAATCCTTCAACAATGGTTTGTATTTCCGTGAACGCTTGTAGATTGCCATTCTATTTCGCTCCCTCACTTTTTATTCACCCCTTATTAACCACCCTCATCATCTCTAAAGACTCTTCTTGTGGGAATACTCTTTCTCTTTTTTCCGGTTGAAACTAACTTCCTGTTATCATGTTCCCCGAAGATTAGCCGTCTATGCAAGCTTTCAAACGCCGATCCTTCAAAAGATAATTTTCACAACCTCGTTTTCCATATTGACAAAATGGTCATTTTGGGTATTTTGGATTCAACAATCCCAATTATTGAAAAGGAGGTAATATGAAAACCAATTTAAGGTATTTTTCTCTCTTTATAATCTACATTCTCCTAATAGGTTGCACAAGATATATTAAGCCAGAAAAATTCGATCTTGATCCTCAAGTTTTGAAATCTTTAAGAAGCAATGTTCCAATTCAAGTATTGGTCCCTAAAAATGCAGAAACAAAATATCTGATTGAATT
>Ga0153916_10001936_pt1 | contig 15105 bp, 11 predicted proteins | sample Opewatmetagenome_FD_109642 | JGI IMG/M metagenome (GOLD analysis project Ga0153916, IMG submission 109642) | Freshwater wetland microbial communities from Ohio, USA - Open water 3 Core 3 Depth 4 metaG | ecosystem: Environmental > Aquatic > Freshwater > Wetlands | place: USA: Ohio, Lake Erie...
CTGCCATTATCCCGCCGCACCCACAACATGCCGCCGGGACAATCGATCATCTGGGCGATGGCCCGAATGGCGCGTTCTGGTAGCAGGACATTCTGTTCACTCGACGACAGTGTACGAATGAATCGTAACCACTCTTCACGATAGTCGTATTTATAATGAAAGAAATGCTTGTTAATGAATACTCTCAGGCGAGCGCGCAAAGGCCCCGAGAACAGCAGTATCAGCAGCACAAGACCGGAACCGAACAGAAATATCGTCTGCGCTACCACACCCCATGTACCGCCGTAATCGCGTACATAGTATCCGCCAACACCCATGGCAAGGAGATAAACGCCACATGCAAGCAATGTAGATGTATGGAACACGACCCTGCGCGACACAAGAAGGCCGGGCGACCATTGAGGGTTCCTTGCCAAGGCAATCCCCACTACTGGTACAACCGTGGCATTAATGAATCCTCGCGCCTCCCATAGCGCCGGGTTGATACGCTGGAATAACAATGCATCTGAGTACAAATAGAAATCGTAAGCAAACATGCCGCCGATTCCAAAACACAGATATTTGATAGCACGTAACAGATCTGAAGGCGTATTTCGCAATATTTGCTCAAGCAACACCAACCCCATGATCGCCATGAGCAGATGACCGGCGAATTGAAAATCAAACCCCGCAAAGAAAGATAAATCAGGATTGCTGGAATACAGGTATAAGGACAGCACCATCATCACTAGTGTAAAGGCATAAACTCCATGCCTGGCAATGGCAAAGCCAGTAGAAATGGCGTCTTTGCCATTGGCCTTTGCACTCATCAGATGCAATAGAAATCTGATCCATGCAAGGTCACGCAAAAGCTCAAGAAGCTGTGGGATGATTAATGGGGTATCGAATGCAGCCTGGTATGCGGCGCTTGAGGCCCATAGCGCACTCGCCGCGGTAGCAAGTGCCAACCAATGTCTGAATGAACCCCCTGTGCGGCCAGTCAATAGCACCAGCAATAAAGCGGTAAAAATACCGGCTGCGGTGATATAACTAACGGTACCTATGATCATGTTGTGGTTGACAGGGTCCTGTGCAAATAATTTTAAACGGGTCTAGGATGTATAGCTCTCGCAAAATATCCCGTTTGGGTTCTACTTCCATGCCCTTGCTTGATAGGTAAGCAATTTCTGTTTGCGCAAGCAACAAATAAACCAGTGGTCCTCCGGGCTGCCTGACATCAAGTCTTGGCCCCAAGACTGCAAGTGTGCACAGGAAAAAGACAACTCCACACCACTGCTTCAATCGTCAACTCAGCATTGACAATATACTGGAAATACAGCAAAAAAAGGTAAACTATTAATAGTAAAGCACATTTACTGCTTATATAATCCGGCGGTCTCTGTGAAAAACTGGTTTTGTATCCCCAAACCAGCGCTGGTCTAACTCATGCAACGCAACGTTGTTAGCACTGCGAATTAACCCGTTCAGGGGATTTTCTTGAGAGTGGTACGTGCTTCGTTCAGCCCAGTAAAGTCACTTTTCGTTTCAACGGCCTTGGACAGATTCATTTTTGCCTTACCCATTTCGCCTTTCTTATGATACGCCATACCTAAATGGTAGCGAAAAACCGGGACGTCTGGAGCCAGCGATACAACGTCATTGAGAATCGCCACCGCTTTATCGGCATCACCGGATTTATAATACGCCCAACCAAGCGTGTCGCGAAAAGCAGGTTGAGGAGATGACTGGAAACGCTGTGCCAAACCCAGTGCGCGCTTGATACTGTTACCATCGCCTTTCTGATCAAGCAAAATTGCTGAAAGATTATTAATGGCAATTTCATGGTCAGGATTCTCGTGCAAAATACGCTCATATGTGGCGATCGCATTGGTATAGTCGTTGGTTCTCTCATATGCCTGCGCTAAATGGGCCAGCAATTGAACGTCGCCTGGCATTGCCTGCAATCCATTGCGATAAATATCGGCAGCTGCCTGGAATTCACCACGCACTAAATGGATATTCGCCAGGTTTCGGTACGGCACATTCCACTTTGGATTGATCCTAATAGTTTCCCGTAACTCTTTCTCAGCTTCGCCATACTGCTTTTTAGAGATATACACTTCTGCAAGGAGCTCATGTGCAAAAGGATGGCTTGGAGCCTCCTTGAGGATCGCACTGAGCCTGCTAATAGCTCTCTCGGGTTTTCCCTGGGCAATATTGGTGCTGACTATCGCTGACAGAGGCGTAAGAGCATCTGTTGTTTTCTTCAAAGCAAGCTCGAATTCTTTTATGGCTGCATCGTACTTTTTCTGACTCAGATAGAGCTGCCCGAGGCGATAATAACCTATATAATTATCTGGGTTTGTTTCTCGAAGCTTCAAAAACGTTTCACGGAGCCCGTTTACGTCATTTTTACTGCCATAGATCTCTGATTTAGCCAAAAGTACAACAACATTCCTTGGCGCTAGCGCTTGCGCCTCATCGATCTTCTTCAAAGCACCACTATAATCTCCAGTTTGCGCGAGAAACTTTGCCAAGGGCAATCTGGCAATTGGATCTTTCGGATTCAATTCTACAGCCTTTGATAAACTCTCCTTGGCCAACTCGGGTGACTTGTTCATCATGTGCGCATCAGCCAAGAGAGAAAAAATCTCTGGCGAAGCGGGTTGGTCCTTTTGGATCGATCTGAGGCTGCTGATAGCAGTCTGTGCGTCACCTTTCACAAGAGACAATTTGGCTTTGACCAGGAGCGCCTCATTATCTTGTGGGCTTTCTTTAAGAACCTTGTTAACGAGCTTTTCTGCTTCTGTACGCCGTCCCTGCTTTAGAAAAAGATCCGCCAGCTTATCACTTGCAGCCAAGCCATCTTTCCCAGAACCATCCTTCTCGATAATATCCTGGTATATTTTTATAAGTTTGCCGTTCTCACCAGTTTTCTCGTAAAGCGATGCTAAGCCAAAACGCAGCTTATATTCCTCTGGATGCTCATTAATAACCTTAAGCAATTCGTTCTCAGCCTGAATCACACTCCTTCGTGCGGCCAGAAATTCGACCAGGACCATGTACCGGTCCAGATCATCGGGCTTCTCCTGAATCGAGCTGCGGAGTGTGTTCTCAGCCTTGTCAATTTGGTCATTTTGGATGTAGTAAGCCGCCAACATTGATCGGTGACTCGCCTTTCCAGGCTCAATTCGTATTATCTCCTGCAGTTCCTGCTCGACATTTCCTGTCTGCTTCTTGTCTATGTAGACCTGCACCAGCCTCCCATGTAATGCAATGTTTTTCGGGTCTGCTGCAATTCCCCTCTTAATGGCTGCGATTGCCTGCTCGGTCTTATCCTGGCTCAGGTAAAGCGTCGCGAGCAAGTCAACAACAATAAAAGACGAGGGGCTGGTCGCCTCCAGCTTTTCCGCTTGCAATAAGGCGCCCTTCAGATCTCCCTTCTTGGCCACGATTGCGATTTTCAGAGCATTGGCAGCGACGTTTTTTGGTTCCTTTGCAATAATACTTTCCGCCATTTCTGCAGCTTTATTGATGTCTCCTGACAACAAGTAAAGACGTCCAAGCTTGGCCCTCGGTTCCACGTAATCGGGATTAAGCTCCATTGCCTTGGAATAGGCGCCAAAAGCTTGTTGCCAGTTTTGGTTCCGCTCTTCAAGAACACCGCGCCAGTAATGAGCCTCTGCGTATTTTGGATCTATTTGCAGAGCATTTTTAATTTCGATTTTGGCTTTATCGTAGTTCTGTTCCTCAATGTATGCCTTGCCCTTGTTGAGGTATTTAATTTTACGCTGCTCGGCGCCCCCGCAACCAATCATAGACAATATCATCAAAACCAGAACGAGAATTCTTGCCAATGATGTCTTCTGCAATTTCATGCTTTCTCCTGTAACTACAAAAAGTAATATCTTGTGCGTATTTTATTTTTCAACATGGCCAGTATGAAACTTATACCAGACCTCTTACGGCAAGCACAACCATAGCCGCTAGTGCCGTGATATTCAGGAAGCGCCACAGTCTCTGACCACGGGAATAGATGAGCTCACAACTATAGAACAGGATAATGACCTCAGTCACCATGAATCCAATGTCACTTCGCGTGGGCACGTTCTGCAACAGGAAACCAGCGAACAGAACAATAATAATCACCAGGAAATCCATAGGTGTCGTGTTGAATACCGTATTGCTGCTAAATCGGACAGCGATACCAGTCGCGAATGCGAGCGTGACAAAAAATATCAAGCCGACGGTATCTTTTATCATCGACTGGCTGATGAACCTTGTTGCAAGGTATACGGAAAAAGCCGCGAGCACATAAACAATCGCCTGAACAACTATAGAGTCAGATCTTCCTCTGAAGACGAGGTAAAACATAAGTATTGCTGCAAGCGCCGCGGAGGCGATGCCCAGGTCATAGGGAACTGCATTGGCCACAACAGCCACAAACATAAAAAAAACCGCTACAGTTACAGTCACTAGGCGGGCGGGCAGGACTGTAAACAGATTATGCCCTTTTACGATACGTATGATTTTTCCCAGTCCCAGCGCACTACTCGATGATTTGTCTATCCGCCAACCGTAACGCTCCGACACAGTCAAGAGAATCAAAACTACTGAACAAACACTGGCATAAAAAAAGAGAATGACAAGGTCAGTGTCGTATTTGAGAAAAATTGCACTCACAACAAGCAAGACTTGGACTGTATATATAACAACCACAGATTCATAATGATCAAACCCTATCTCCAGGAGGCGGTGATGTATATGGTTCTTGCTGGCACGAAACCAGTTCATCCCGTGATATATCCGCTGGGCAAAGACTGCCAATATATCTACGATTGGAAGACCCAATACCAGAGCCGGAAGAGCAGGACTCAGCGCGGGATTGACTTCCTCGATCAGATACACCACCAAAAAACCCAATGTGAAACCCAGGAATTGACTGCCGCCATCTCCCATGAACACTCTCGCAGGGTGGGTGTTATAGCGCAGAAAACCGAAAACTCCACCTAACGTTGCAAGCGCGATGACAGTCAGCGTAAAGCCGCCGCCATCCGACAACAAGGTCAGATAGGACATACAACCCAGACTCAGCATTGACATGCCGCCAGCAAGGCCGTCCAGTCCGTCTGAATGATTGATGGCATTAATCATGCCCATCAGGGCAAAAATAGTGAAAGGTTTCCCAATCGATTCGGGGATAGATCCGTCTATGAAGGGGAAATTGGTAACATACAAGTCACCGTAATACACCACCGCGATGGCGGCGATAAGCTGGCCGATAAATTTTACGTAGTGACCAAGTTCGCAGATATCGTCCCACACACCAAAGAACAGTAACACCATGGCACCAAACAGATAAGCGCCCGTCAGCGCATCCATGGGAAGCCACATGGCGATGGGTACGAGTGCGCCTAGCACGATGCCTATGCCTCCGGCACGCGGAATCGGAACCACATGAACCTTGCGTGGGTCTGGTCGATCAATCATCCCCAGACGCGGCGCCATACGCACCATCACAGGGATAATGGCCATGCTTAGTACCAGGGACGTAACAAATACTATTAAATAGGCCATCTCTTGTTTAATTGGCGATTTTTTTAACTACTAAAATTATCTGACGCTACATTCTTTTATGACATGCAATCTGTCCATAACGAAAAGATTGTTGCCATCAGCTTTGGTCCAATTCAAATTCTTATTCGAATACCTGTGGCGGGTGGCCCAATCAAAAGAATTATCGTCGCGCATCCAGTTAGTCAATCAGGAACATACTCTGTCAACGATAAGTTCATCAGGCGTGCAAACTCCGTCAATCTCCTTTCTGCAGCATCAATATCCTCACCACGCCCCACTTGGGTCACCAAACGCACTAAAGCACCATCACTACGGTTCTTCGTCAGAGAATCCCAGAAAATGTACCACTTGACAGTATATTCGCTCGCGATATTGCGGCCTCGCTGTTGGAACCAATAATAGACAAGTTGTCTTTCCTCGCCTTTCTTGATGACAGCATGATTGACCCTCAGTGGCTTACCGCCTGCCGCCACAGGGGCAAGTGTCAGTTCTCGCAGATCTGTAAGTTCCCAGCCACCGCCTGGCAGGCAAGCGCGTGGAGAATGGGGCACCTTATGTGCTGCAAGCTGGTTTTCATAATAAGCAACATACAGGTTTACTACGTGTATCTGCTCTGCGTCAACGTAGTTTGCGAGTATATAGTCGTCGAAGTTAAGTGCATCTATGTAGATCTTCTCCATTTGCTCAGTGCGTCCCTGCCAAGTCCCGACATGGAGCGGAAACTCCGAGAAGGGCTTCCTTGACACCTTGGCATCCGCCCTGTCTGGCAAAGCGACAGACACAACCGCAGATATGGCAATAATCATAGACGCAAACACGAATGTGGTGGGCATCGCTCGCTTCTGTATAAACGCATCCTTCGGAGTCGGTAATGGAGGTTCAACACTAAAAATTTGACGCAGAGGTCGTTTCTCTCCACCAATGCGGCTGAGTAGCCATATCTCGGCGATCAGCACCAATGTGCACGCCATGAATACGAACCATCCTTCGAAGTCGTGCAGAAAGCCCTCAGCCATGGCACGACCCCAATATTCAACCAAGATGCCGATGGCCCCGATGCGCACGCTGTTCATAAGAATAGCAATTGGAATGCTGGACAGGACCACAGTGATGCGTTTCCATAAACTGTCCTTATAGAAATAGGCCGCAATAAGGCCAAGCGTCATGAGTGGAAACATGTAACGGAGTCCACTACAGGCCTCGACCACTTGCAATTTCATTGCGCCGAGGTCGATTACGTTACCTTCAAGATACACGCTGATGCCGAACATTCGGATGATCGCCACGCCAATATCGGAGGAGATCAGCTGCATGTTGGCGGAGAAAGTCTCGTAGAGGAACCCCGGAAGCGGAATCATCAGAAAAAGCAAAAATACGGGAACCAGGATAATCCGGAATGCCAACCAACCCATGTAGGAAAGAAGGAAGCCTGCAACTACAATAATCATTGCGTAATTGATAAGCAACGAGAGCGCGCTTAAGCGCCCCATAATGAACAGTACCAACCCCAGGAACATCAAACCCAACCCGGCAGCGGAACCCGTAAAGTTCAAACGCTCGAGCACATCCTTGCGCTGCCAGACCAAGAAAACCGAGATAAATGGAATCAGTATCCCATGGCTATATTCTTCCTTGTTGAGCCACATATAAAAGATAAAATCGAATCCTTTGTAGAAAAGGATGCCAGCCAACCCACTGACCACGATGGCAATCAGTATTGTGAGTGGAGTCATTCTCCAAACAGTTATGCTTGAGGTCGTATCGGTCATGAATAATTGGATATTTTAGGATAGGAAAGAATTCATTCTTAAGGGGCGGGGAATCAAGGCCATTTTTTCGGCATCTGCCTTGCCTGTCTTCTAATGCTAAGGATCGAATCTGTATGGTACATCCTCATGCCGTTAATAAACTCTAATATAGCATATACTACCAGTATTTATAGGCATTCGATCAGTGCGGCGGTATGCATGTTACCCGCCAAAAAGAGCCGCTCGGAGAGCCAGCAAACTCACCCCGCCAATCCAGTCAATCTAATGGTCACCTTCCTCTCTCCTGCAACTTCGGCGGCTCCTTCATTTCCAGAAGGCCTTCTGCAGGCTCACAGAACGCTTGAATGAAAGGGGTAGCCTGGATTCTATCAGCCCCATGCGATAGCCAAAAAGTTTCAGGGCAATCCTTACAATAGAAGCGGGAAACAAATAAAAATGTTGAAGCCCCAGATACCTCCACTCCGAGGCGACAAACCTAAGCCCTTCCCCGTGCGGGGCACCAAATTTTTCCAGTAACCAGGCATCCCTGGCATGAAACACGCCAACGTCGAAATAGCGCTGAAACTCCTGGAAGGGAGTATATCCATGCGAGTGTTCAACAACGGCGTCAGCGTTGTAATGAACCGCCCATCCAGAAGCCATCATCCGTGCAGCGACATGCATGTCTTCGGAGACGATGACATTACCCGGGAAACCTCCAACCTCTTTTAGCGCGCTGATCCGATAGGCCGAAAATGAATTCGAAATGAAAGCCGCTTTCAGGCCCATCCGCTGGATATCCGCTGTCGTTTGCAATCTGGATTCCGCAGGATAATTAAATACCCTCGCATGGGCCTCAAACGGGCCAGCCGTTTTTCTTGGAAGCTGCCGGCCATACGCAGCGCCCACACGATCCTGTGCAAACGACGAGACAATGTTTTTAATGGAATCCCGGTGAGCCAATTTTGCATCCTGAGTCAGGAATATCACGATATCCGTGTCGCCAAGCAAATCGATCGCCGTTTGGCGAGTACCGCCGTGGTTGAAGTCCCTGCGATTGATGCTATGAACCCTGTATCTTTCTATCCTTGCCATATCGGCGGTACCATCATCAGAAGACGAGTCGATGACTAGAACAGAATCCGGCGCGAACGTTTGCATTCGCATTCCATTAACCCATTCATCCCAGTGCGCCGAAGCATTTAATGTGGGCAATACAATCGAAACTCTTGGTGCGGCCATAATGTTCTTATCTGGTTGAGTATTTACATTAAAAAAAATTCAACGTCACGTACTCCGCTATCATCGACGGTATTGCACTGGCCTCTCTTGTCGCCGGGTGAAATGATCTCGCCTTCTCTATACCAGACTCTAACCGGCTCACGTCGTAGAGCCCGATCAGGTAACCCTTTTGCTCCATGGCGCGCACCATTTCATCCTGATGGTCGGGTGACTCGCTCAAGGAGGGGTATCTCGGCACTGCCAGAATCGGCTTGTTGAACAGCAGCGCATCACGGATACCGCCGTAACCGCCCTGGGTGATAACAATTTCCGCGTCTTCAACCAATTTCAACAGCCGATCCCGATCCAGGAAGCGCTCGAAGCGGCAGTGCCTCGGCTCATAACGGGTGTGACCAAGCTGCACAAAAACATCCCACCCGTTCTTCTTTGCCAGCGCGTCCAAAGGGCGAATCAGCCTGTCAAAAGAATCCGGACCGGTTCCGACCATCGTCAGGATCACAGCAACACCCCGCCGTATTTTGCCTTGGGGTAAACCTTCAGAAGAGGCTCCCATTGTACGTAAAACTCATCCGCGAACCGATAGAGAAATTTACCGGTGCGCGAGGGCGTAGTCACCCGCGCGGCAGTTTCGACGAACACCAGCCTGGCGCCGAAAAACATGGCGATCAGGCAAGTGGGCACCACCATACCGGCGCCGGTGCTGATGACCAATTCGGGCCGGCTCTTCATCACCAGCCAGAAGCTCTGCCATATATTCACAAGATACTTGAACGGATCGCCGTGCGGATTAACCAGGTAGGCGCGCTTCCAGCCGACGCCCTGCAAGGATTTTTCAGTATGCGGTAACCTCAGGGTTACGATCGTCGCCCTCAGGGGCACACCCTTGATCGCGAGCAACACTTCGGCAAGATGTCCGCCACCGGATGCGACAACAATGGCGCGCGGAGGCTTGATTGCTTCCTCCTGCGACAGGTTCCGCGCCAGCTTGTCCTTCATATCGCCGAGCGATAGGACATTGCCAAAAGAGTCCTGCATCCGTTTGCCGTGTGAATACAACGCAACCGGCGGTTCCTCCGACACATTCATCTTGACCGCCGTTTCCCGCGCGTCCCTGAACATGTAGATATCCATGGGAAACCCCCTCAGAGTGGCGCGCAGCCGCTCCTGAAACACCAGGTGCGCTGTTCTCAGTCCGTTCCAGAACCCGGGCGCGGAAATATAACGGACATCCAGATCAGAGGTCGGACGGAATATGCCCCGCACGATGCTGCCAAAGATCAGCACACCAGCAAGATAATCCGGCAGGCCACGCTCAAGGCGCGCCTGCATATCTTCCACATAACCAAGGAACCGATCCCTGTCGCGGTAATAACAAACACTCCGGATACCGGCATCGTGCACCAGCACCGCGAAGGGATGTCCGTTGAATATCGCGCTCAGGGTATGGCTGGCCACAAAAGCGGCCACCCAGACCCATGCTCCGCTGCCGAGGAAACCGAACAGCACGGCAAACGACACAATCAATAGTGCCTCCAGAATGAAACGGTGCAGGCGTTCCGCCCAGTTCATATATAACACGCCCTGAACCAGCCAGTAGCGAATCAGTACCGGCAAAGGCGAACTCAGGATCATTCAGTCACCTTCAATAGCCTCTGGCGGTCAGCCATTGCGAAAAACCCTTCTTGGTATCGTTCAGATCGCCATTATTGTTGAGAATCTTCCAGCCGCCAACATCGGCAAGACGACGGTACAGCCGCTGACGTTTGCGCAGCTTAATATCAAACTTCAGCTCGGGACGCGTACCCTCGATCAGATTCGCATCGCGGTCCACCAGCACCACATCGGTACGCTGCGCCAGCTGACCGCAAAACAGTCTCGAAAAAAACGGTCCAGCCAGCGTATCGAGCGCTGTATCGGCGGCGACATCGACAAGCGTATCCCATGGACCGCGCTCGCATATGGTCACAGGAGTATCGCGACTGGGGAGGTGAATCTTGAACAGTGTGGCAATATTCACGTCCACGGCCTGCAATCCGACAAACAGGTAACGCAGCGGCAACGGGAGCCGTTCGAAATCGTGGAACCCCATGCGAACTCCCGCGTGAACACGATAAACATTGTGCCCACTCCATCTCGTCGCTGCCAGAAACGGGAGGGAAGCGTAATTGTTAAACCGCGACCACACAAATCCCGGCGCATGGCCTCTGGCGCGCAGCTCCTCCCGCAACCAGTCGGTCAGGGTGGTCTTGCCACTGCCGTCAACGCCGGTGACGGCGATGATCCTAGATAGGGTGGTCGGCTGATTCACGAGGACAGCACTCGCTGCCATTCCAGACCCACTCCGGTCCAGTCCAGCATGTCCTTTCTGGCATCAATACAACGCTCGCGCAACCGTGCGAACCGCGAAGTCTCTGAGGCCAAATCCCGCATGGCCCCAGCCAGCGCCGCTACACTGCCGGAACGCACGATCACGCCCGCTGCGCCAACGGCATCAGGCAGCCCGTCGATATCGGTGGCGATCACGGGCGTCCCGCAGGCGATGCACTCTATGACCGAGACCGGCAACTCCGATGGCACCAGCACGAACGGCAACACTGCCACATCGGCAGCGCGCAATTCCTCCCGATAGCGTTCTCGCTCCATCCAACCGCCAACGATTTCTACTCGATCACGCATGCCACCCACTCGAGCATCAACGTGACGCTGGAGTTCACTCACCTCGGCGGGTGTGCTCCCCCTTGCGAGAACCCGGAGTTCCACCTCATACCCACTCAGGCGCTGGTACGCATCCAGCAGCACATTGAAACCACGGATCGTCCTGGCAGACCCCACATACAGAAACCGCACGGCGGAACGTGCACGTGATGCGCCAGTTGGCGCGGGCATCCAGAAATCCAGGTCCAGCCCCGCACGCAAACCGTGCGCCATGACACCGGTCCCCGCTGCGCGGGCGACACGGCCTGCGGTTCGTTCTGATTGCGCGATCACAGCAGAATAGTATTTCCTCAGCGTCCTCGCCCAGAGAAACTTCGGCACCAGAGCATGCCGCCCGTAAGTCACAAAATCCTCGCAACGCAGGTGTGGCAGCGCCCTGACAAGCTCGGCATGCGTATAGAAGGGATAGGAAAGAAAGGCTATCAGCGGGCAGCGGACAAACTTGTACCAGCTCGAAAACATCAGGTTCAGCGGCGTGGTCAATACCACCACCCGATCCGGCGCTATCGCGTCCAGAACCGCACTCACTCCCCGGGCATTCGACGGACGCATCGTGCACACGTAGTGGTGCTGCATAGCCGCAAGTGTGGGCCGTCTGTCCACATCAGTAATCAGGTGCACCTCCCAACCTGACGCGATAAGTACCGTCGCGACTTCGTGTACGGTGAGCCACGGCTGCAAACGTTCCACTTCGGGACTGTAGCCATAGACACAAAACACCACCTTCATGCACTCAACTCCAGGCCTACACCATGTTCCAGCATTGGACCGGCTGCTTTTAGTTTCGGATACCGAACAAATACCAGCACATCGTACGAATCATAAACAACCCTGTACTGGCCGCCATCTTCACTAAATCGATCTGGTTCTGCCTCCTGCATGGATGGCGGGTATCCCCCCCCTCCTGAATCCGGCAGGCATCAATTATGCATCCTGACTGTCGTGAATTTCTTAAAACGAGATCACTAGCCAGAAGCCTGTGTGCCTACGGCGCACAGTCCTTCGTACAAACCACGAATGTTGCTGATTGAATAATCACGTCCAACCAATGCCCGATTATCCCGCCCCTGGAGGCTTCGCACATCACCATGTTCCACCAGATACCGAATGGCACTCGCAAGCGCCTCGGGTGACTTTTCATCAACAAGGATGTCACTCACAATTTCGGGTACCGCGCCTGCGCGTGTCGCAACCACAGGCAGCCCACAAGCCATGGCTTCCATCAGCACTACCGGGATCCCCTCCATGCCCTGCTCGGGATGACTTATCGATGGCAGGCAATAGATATCACAGGACTGATACAACAGCCTGAGTTGCGCCTGATCGAGCTTATCGAAAAACACAACCCGATCTTGTACGCCGATTTCTCGCGCAAGCGCCTTCACGTCCAGGGGGCCAAAACCGACAACGACAAACTCGACACCAATGTCTTTCAACAAGGCGGCGGCCTTGAACAGATAATCGAAGCCCTTCTGCGGTTCGAAACGGCCAACCGTAATCACGCGGACTGGGGGCCGATCCGACCAGACAGACATATCCAGAAAAAGGCGATTAAGAACCACCCGCTCACGAGGGGCTGAGAAGCGGTTTACAAGCAAATCGACGGCAAGGCGGGAGATGGCAAAAATCCGATCGCATTCCTGGAGCGCCGCCCGAAACAGCCTCTCATTCGGGTTCACATGCAGTTCATGTGAATGGATGGTGACCGACAACGGCAAGCCGGTAAGGCGCTTGCAGTAATACCCGATAAAAAGCTTTCTGTCCCCAAAATGACAATGGATCTGCCTGACCTTCATCCGCCTCATTCTTGGCCCATAGTGAAGCGCGAACGCAAGCTCGACAAGAGACCTATGCCGCATTGCATGCAGCAACAAGCGCGGCCTCAGCAACGCCTTGATCATAATCAGAGGGGACACTATCAGCAGCAACAAGGGGCTGAGTACAAAACACGGCCATTCCGGTCTGGGCGAAAAAACATCATGCTTTTTGTACTTCGTCGAAAAGAGCACGATGTGCAGCCCCATTTTTATCAGTTGTTCTATCTCGCGGTAGACAAAGGAATCCAGCCCTTTACCCATCGGCACAACATAACCGACCACGCCGGATTTTCTATTGGCATCTGACATAGTCAAACTCCCGCCCCCGTTCCGATGACGCTCTCCTGCGCCTTCCAGTGATCAGCCAGCCGGATGCACAGCGCCATCATGGTAAGGGTCGGATTGGCGCAGCTGCTACTGGGAAAAACGGAAGTGCTACCAATATATAAGTTGTCAAAACCATGTACTCTCAGATTCGCATCGACCACGCCTTGGCCGGGATCAGAACTCATGCGCGTCGTACCCGCATGGTGGTACGTATCCCTGCAGACATCCCACCATTTATTGCCGGGGTCAAATATAGACTCTTCCCACTTGGCTACTCCCAGCCCCATGCGTTCCCATTCGCTTCTGAACACCTTTATATATTGTTGAACGCTATGTTTCTCAAGATCGGTAATCCGCCAGTCAAGAACAGTTCTTGGCATTCCCAATTCATCTTTCTCGGTGGATAGAAAAACGCGACTGTCTCTTGACGGCGCCTGCTCGCATTCGATATCAAGGTGGCATTTCGCAAACTTTGGCGACAGGCGACGGCGCGCGAGGAACTGCCCGAACACCATCCGGAAAATATCGCTGGAGTACCGCAAAATGCGCCACGCACCCATGGGGCTGGGAATCGGATTGCGCCTGGACTGGACAGCTCTAAGAATCTTCCTGAGTTCATATAACCCGGACTCTTCGGTGAACCCGTAGACGACGTGTCCCATTACATTCAAACACCGATTTTGCCGCTGCATTTCCTCCGACATAGCAACCTTGCAGGAATGCATCGTGCTTGCCCTCACAAACGGGTCAAATGTTGCCGTAAATCGTGCTCGCTCGCCAGGATCCAATCTGGCCGCCCGGACAGAAATGTGATCCTGAAAGTACCTGCCCACCATGTCGCGATCATTGCCGACGCCGCCAGGCATTACGCTATTGGACGCCAACAACAGTCTCGCCGTTTCGATTGCGCCACAGCAAATAACGTAGCGCTTCGCCTCGACCTTTGCCTCTCTGCCAGACAATGAACGGATCCTGAGATGACTAACCGCGGTTCCATTTGGACGGGGGATAACTTCCATCAGGTTTGCATGCAACAGGACAGTCACGTTCCGTGAACTGGCACAGTCTGCGCCGATGGACTTTGCTAAATTCCGGTTTTTAAAACTGGCCCATTTTGAGAATCGGTATTTTAATTTCCGGCGATCGAATTCAAGCGGTTTGGCTTTGAAGCCAGACCATAAATCCTCTTCATACGACAACGAATTCACCGAAAGCACATCTTCCGCCCTGCGATAGTAATCACAAACTGTTTGAAACGATATTGGCCAGGCATCACATCCCACGTATGCGCGGTCGCTGAAATCGAGACTCTCAAACGTCATCAGCTGTGCACCCCAACGGGTGGACGAGCCCCCAAAAATACGGAACCGGCCATTGTGCACGCCTTCGTGGGGCATTCCTGCCACATCTGACTCATACAACCGCTGTGTCCGGCTTTCATCCTTCTTCCCGCCGGACTCCAGGATCAGAACCTCCCTCCCTTCTCCCAGGAACTCGCGCGCAATGGTAAGCCCTGCAACGCCCGCACCAACTATGCAAATCTCCGTGGCAATGGTTGCATTGTCTTCATAATCATTCAGATCGCAGATCATCTGGCAGAGTCATCTTGCATATAGAACCCACCGCTCAAAGGGCGAGAAATAATCTCCGCGAAGGCGCGAATAGACTCTTCTGGAAGACCATCTCTCCAGGCTGACACA
>Ga0153916_10001937_pt1 | contig 15105 bp, 19 predicted proteins | sample Opewatmetagenome_FD_109642 | JGI IMG/M metagenome (GOLD analysis project Ga0153916, IMG submission 109642) | Freshwater wetland microbial communities from Ohio, USA - Open water 3 Core 3 Depth 4 metaG | ecosystem: Environmental > Aquatic > Freshwater > Wetlands | place: USA: Ohio, Lake Erie...
GGGGTGGGCTCGCGGAGGCGCTCGATCGGGAGGGCCAATCCGCGACCGCGGACATCGTGCGGAGCTTTGCCAGGAGCATGGCGCCGCCTCAGACGGAAAAGGAGCATCTGGCGCACAGGTTGACCGAACTCGTTGCTCAGCGCCGCGAGCGCGAACCGGAGCTGACTCGCTGATGGCAACGGACTGCTTGCAACACCATGCGACAAATTGCGACTCGCGTGACCGGGCATCGGCTTGCAACACGCGTAAGTGCGTAAGCTCGTCACTCTCGACAATCGACGGAGAAAACATCAGGGCCGAACATGGCGCCGGTGAAAACGATCGCCGCAAACCACGTGGAGGTTCATATGGAGCCGCTGTCCGCGCCGATGCGCATGCTACGGCTCAAGGAAGTCGTCCGTGTCACAGGACTTGCGCGCATGACGATCTGGCGCCTCGAACGGAAAGGGGAGTTTCCATTGCGCCGGCAGTTGGGACCGCGCTCGGTGGCGTGGCTTCAGGGTGATGTCGAGGAGTGGATCGCATCGCGACCGGTCAAGCCTGCGCGGGCTCGTAGGAATTCAGACACCATCACAAATCGCGCCGTTGAAGTCCGGACGGACCGCGACTGAAGGATTCGCACGTGCTGACCCGCACCCTTCGACATCCGCCGATCGACTGGGTCGCCGCAGGGCGCGAACGACTCGTGTCACACCGCGTTCAAGTCGGCTAAAGTTCAAAGTGAGCGGGCAGACCACATTTTCCGCGTGCAATCTGCCGCGATGTTCAGTGTGCGTGAGGAGATGCCCAATGGACGAGGAAATCACCTGCGTAGTCTATCAAGGAGAGACGGTCAGGCTGTCGAGAACCTACGCGGATTTTCCTGAGTACAGGGATGACCCGAACAATCTGCCGGCAAGCGAGATACCACGCATCGCAAGCCTCCTGAAGGATGCTCCTGTGCCAGCTCGCTTCGCGACACGTGAGGCGGCCGGTGATTTCCTCTTTACGCTGATGTTCCCTGGGTATTGATTCTCGTTGTTGCAGCTTGGTAAACCGGTCGCGCTGTACAGCCTTGAGGTGCCGCAGATGAATGAGGATAGATGGATCACAGCAGTTCCGCAGGGTCAAGAATGGCTGGTCATCGATGATTTCGTGTGGCCAACGGCGCGCGGATATATCCGCGCCGCGGAGTACGATGGAAAGACCATTCGATACTTCGATCGGAGCGGCGCGATATTGCGGGAGAGGTGAATTCATGCCGCTTGCTCTAGATGAATTGGATCGCACGAAGACCTGAAGCGCGAACGAAAGTTTGGTAACAAGTGTATGCGGACATCCGTGTCTGATCTGCGAGTGTCGAGGCGGGCCCTTGTCGGCGCAGACGGGTGCCGCGACGGTTGGCTCGCTGTCGTTGAGCGGGGCGACGAGCTGACAGCGTGGATCGCACCAGATTTCGCTGCACTGCTGAGTCGCGTCGCGACCGACGCGCTCATCGGAATCGACATCCCGATCGGCCTTCCGGACCGCGGTTCACGCCAATGCGACATTGAGGCACGAAAGCTTCTCGGCCGACCGCGACGCTCCAGCGTTTTCCCGGCACCATTGCGGAGTTGCCTCCGAGACGGCACCTATGCCGAGGTCTCCGCGATACATCGTTACATGGACGGCCGTGGCATGACCAAGCAGACGTACAGTCTCCTCGGAAAGATTCGCGAGGTCGACCGATGTACCAGAGCCGATCACACACTGCAGGAGCGAGTGCGCGAGGTTCATCCCGAGCTCTCCTTCTATCACTGGAACAGAGAGAAGCCGATGGTCCACAAGAAATCGCGCGTTGCTGGACGCCAGGAGCGGGAGCGACTCATCGAACAAGTCTGGCCTGGCGAGCGGCAGCGGCTCATGGAGCTTCTGAATGGTCGCGATTTTAAGCCCGACGATCTCAACGATGCCTTCGCCGCATTGTGGTCCGTTCGACGTATGATGTTCGATCGCGCCATCGTCGTTCCATGCATCGCCGAGCGAGATGGGGCTGGGTCGAGAATGGAAATCGTCGCGTGACGCGGTGAGCAGTTTCTCAGGCGCTGCTCAAGCCCCGTTGGGACACGCGGCAAAGGCGATCGGGTCAGGGCGGCCAGATACGTGATGGACGATCGTTCGGCACAGCTTTTCGATGCCTTGCGTGACGAGACCCTCGCTCTCTACGTACGGTGGAAGCCATATCGCAGCCTGTATACGGGTGCGCCCCCAGACATCGATCTTCTGAACACGAGCGGTGCAACGCTGTTCGCGGTACTACAGGCAGTGATCTTCGATGACTTGGTCCTGCGGCTGTGCAAGCTGACCGAACCTGTGGGTACGTCGTACGAAAATCTCAGCATTCACAGGCTGCGAGCCGCGCTTGAGGCTCATGATCCAGAGTTCGTCGCACACCAGTTGGAGAAACGTCTGGCCAATCTGGACGTCCACTGCCGACCGCTCCGAACGGTCAGAAACAAGCGGATCGCGCATGTCGACCTTCAGCACGCCTTGCGCGTTAAGACGGACCCGGTTGCGGGACTCACCCGTGGAGGCATTGAACGAGTAGTCCGGATGCTCGACTCGATCCTCAATCTAGTCGAGGAGCGCTATCGACACACGCACACCTACTACGACGCGATCCTCGTTCCGCTGTCCGCGGATGGCGAGCGGCTCACCGAGATTCTTCGACGCGGACAGTAGGTCACCGGGAAAGGTTTGACCGCTATTCAGGCTGCACGGTCGCCGAGATCCGGACGCGCCAGAGGCTGAATGATTCGCCCCACCTTCTTTCCAATCTTCTGACTCGCGATCTCGAGGTCATATTGGCTCTGCAGTTTCTGCCAAAGCTGCGCGGTCGTGCTGAAATAGCGCGCGAGGCGCAGAGCCATTTCCGCCGTCACGGCGCGCCGCCGGTGAACGATCTCGTTGACCGTCGGCACGGATACCCTGAGTTCCTTCGCGAGATTGCGGGAGCTCAGTTTCAGCGGCTCCATAAAGTCGCGAACCAAGATATCGCCGGGATGCACTGGCCGCAGTCGTTTCAGCGCCATGGCGATGAATTCCATTTGGTGTTCACAACCGCGCCCCGCCGTCCGCGGAATCTGACGGGTCCATCGGAAAATGAGCGCGCTCATACGCTTCGATCAGTGTTACCAGAGCGCTCAGGCGATCCCCTTCCTGTGTATCGGTCTTTGCGGCCATCAAAGATTCGACTTCCTTGAGCGCAGCCATGTATTTCACGTTGGTCCTGATCGGCTTTAGGTTCATGGCGCGCCTCTCAATCGTTCTCGTGTCGACAGCGTTCTCATGTTTTCTTTGGCTTCGGGCGTTGCCGGAGCTTTACATTCAGCACGTCATCATCGCGCCCAACCACCCGAAGCGAGCGGTCACTGGCGTTCGCCCTGATCTGCGCAATCACATCGCGCGTCATGGCGGCAGGCAAGTGGCCGTAGGTCAGACCGCCGTCCGGCACCGTGCGAATGTCCGGCCCCGGCCAAATGAAGCGGTTGGCTTCGGTTGTGATGATCCAAGACGCCTGGCTGTCGAGACCGAGGCGCGCTTTCGTGGCTTGTGCGATCTCCATTGCCTTTTCCGGGAATTCGGGCGGCGTGTGCGTAATCGGCGAAATGTAGACTTCGGTTTCCTGGTATTCGTTCGTGCGTGTATGACCGATCACGCAGGGCCGATCTTTGAGACCTTCTTCCCGGCCCTTGTGCGCCTCGCTCCACCACAAGTAAGCATGGCGAATGACCCACCCGATCCCGGGCTTGAAATTCGCCATAGTGCCTTACTTCTTTTTCTTGTATTCGCGGTTGAATTTGGCGGCGGCCTTGGGGATCGCGACACTGCCCAACTCTTCGATGACGTTGGCGGGCAGCTCGGACACATGAAAGGCCTTCTGTTCGTAGCGTCGCAGGCGGGCATAGTCTTCGGCGCCGAGCAGCACCACATCGTCGCGGCCGTGATTGGTGATAACCACCGCCTCTCGCAACGCGAGAGCGCGATAACGTCCGAACTCCCGCTGGAATTCACCTGATGTCACCTTGGTCATGGAGGCCATTCCTCTTCTGGTTTCCTCAACTAAGGTTAACACGTAATATACGTATAATCAATATTAACCGCATTTTACGATGTTTCAGACCTGAGGAGGGACGGCAGAAGTGGGCGTCACCGTGCGAGCGGGTCCTCGTTGACGAGTATCGATGCGCAGGCCAGGCGGCAGCACGCAGCGATCGACATGACCTTGAACAGTTTCTCGCGCTCGGCGTCGAGTCTCCCGGCGCAGGGTGGAGCGCCCGTCGCACTTCTCTTGCGTCGTTTCTTTTCTTGAGCGCTCATGGCCGCACCGTGCGGACTGTGACATCCAACGCGTCGTACGCGCGGCGGACGCAGCGGACCCCATGCAGGAGTGTCGTGATCTCGTCCCCGACCTCTGCGCCCGCCGTGCTTCCCTCGCGCTCTTTCACGCCGAGGAGTGCGTTCGCGGCTGTTGCGACCACCGAGATGGCATCGGAGAGTCGCCCCATGATCTCGTCGATATCGGGTTTGAGCGGCGGAACGTTGCTCGCTCTCGCAGTTGAACGTGGATGATTGGCGCGGCTCGATGAACGCCCGCGCGCTTTCGTCCGGTTAGAATCGATTCGCTTCGAGGAACCCATGGTGTGGCCTCCACTAAGGCTGTGCTGTGGTAGCCGTTCGCTGGGGTGGACACCCCCAGCGGGCGGCGCTCTTGGACAGTTCAGCAGGAGGGGGTGAGGGCGGGGGTGCGCATTGGCGATCCGCCGCCAAAGGCTTTTTAATTCAAAGCCCTGGCGACCTGTTCAATAGCCTCCCACCCCAAAATCCCGCCTTCCAGCGACATCCAAGGAAGCACGGGAACGTCCATCAAAGGCTACAAAACCAAGCATTTTTTCGTCCATCGACGGCCAGCCGCCGCCACTGCCAGCCGTGAGTGGGTACGGGTACACAAACGGGTACGAAGTCATTTGAAAAAGGACGTACCCAGATGCTCACGGAAACACAGATTCGTGCCGCGAAACCGCGGGAGCGGGGCTACAAGCTGGCAGACGAACGTGGACTCGCCCTGCTCATAACGCCTGAGGGCGGTAAGCTCTGGCGTCTCCGGTTCGCTTTGAACGGTGCAGAGCGAATGATCAGTTTGGGTCGCTGGCCTGACGTCCCGCTGAAAGCGGCCCGCGGGCGGCGTGACGATGCACGCAAGCTCATCTCCAACTGCATCGATCCGGTACAAAAGAAAAGGGCGGAACGTGCAGCAGGCCCGGAAACGCTCGAGGCCGTGGCCCGTGAATGGTTGGGCCAGCAGAAGCATCTCGCGGCATCGACGCTCGCTCACGAATCGGCCAGGCTCGAGTCCTACATCTTCCCGCAGGTGGGTTCCGTACCCATCGCAGAGCTCACCGCCCCGCAACTGCTTGCCGCACTACGGCGGATCGAAGCGAAAGGTGTTGGAGAGACCGCTCACCGCACGCCTGGCCGACTTCCACGCCCAAATTGAAACCCACCAGAAGCTCGACCAGCCGTTCCTGCGGCAGCTTCATTTCCAAAAGATTCGCGGCGAAACCGAATCCATGGATCAAACCGAAAACGAGAGTCACGACCAATCGGAGTCGTCCGGCATCGTACAGATGACCGGACATCATCAGATAGCTCGCGCCGAAGAGTCCGGCTCCGGCGAGAAGCGAGGCGGGCAGGCTGCCGAAGCCTGCCGCGCTCGCGATCGCCATCAGTGCCAGGAGTGACCCCAGGCCAATGGCAATGACCCCCGGCCGCCGTGTCGCCACGGCGACGTTCTCGGCGCCAATCAGTGCGATCGTCAGTGCGACCAAGGCATCGATGTATTCCGCTGTTCGATGAGTGCGCCCGTGTCGGACTCGATCTGCGCCAGCGTGACATGGGAGGGCACGAGTTCGAAAAACGCGGACGAGTGGAGGGTGATGCCTTCTGCCGATGGGCACTTGAATGCAAGTTCGAAGCGTCGGAACTGCTCGGTGGCGGCAACCGCCCGAACCGCGCCCGTGACCGGGCACGCGCCGGTTTTTGACGCCACGGATACATGCGAGGCCAGATAGCGCGTGACGTCCTCGTTTGAGGCCCGGCCGCCGTTCCTCGTCAGCCGATCCGCCTCGACCAGCGGAATAGAGAACGTCGTGCGTACGGAGTCCCCGGCGACGTGCCAGACGGTATACGTTTCGCTCTTGGTGTGAGCCTGAGCCGAGGGTTCTAGCGCGAAGCAGACCGCCAGCAGAACCACGGCCGATCGCGCCGCGGCCATGAAACCGGTCATGTCCGAACTGCCTGAGCGAACTGACGGCGGAGTGTGATCGGCGGTTGCATCATTGCGTCGCGCAGTGTTCTTTGCTTGAAGGCGGCTGTAGATACTCCTTCTACCGCATAACGTGCGCGATAAGGTCCGATAACGTTTGTCGGAACCGTTATTTGTCCGACCAAAAGACCCCATCGTTGGTGTGCGTAACCACTGCACGAACAGGAACCTGCGCAGCTGCGCGACCGATCTGTCCTGCACCGCGTGTCACGGATTCGCGTAACCAACCGCGTGAATGCCCCGATACCCTCGGAAAGGGTGTGGCCGCCTTGCAGGAGGCCGGACTCATCGATTTTCACCCGATCAACGGTCCGCGGCTGGACGTGCTGGGAATCTATCCGAGCGCCGAGACGTTGTTGGCGCCGCTCGTTGTCGTCGCCGTTGTGGTTGCGGGTTTCGCGTTCAACCACTTCGGCGCCCGCAAATTGCGAACGAGCGCGCTCTAGCGATAGCAGGCGCGCGCCCCATTCTACGGTGCAGCCCTTTGCGATCGCCGCCCGCGGAAATCCTCACGGATCGCAAACAAGCAAGGGATGAGGAGCAATACGTAGATCGTCGAGGTGATCATGCCGCCGATCGTGGGCGTCGCGATCGGCTTCATGATCTCAACACCCGCTCCGTGCGACAGCATGATGGGCAGCAGCGACATCACGGTCGCCGCAACGGTCATGAGTTTCGGCCGCAGGCGAGCCACGGACCCCTGCAGCACCGACTCCATGTACGGTGTTTCGGCATGGCGGCCGGCCAGTGCCTGGCGGATGAAGATGATCATGATGATGCCGGTCTGGATGGCCACGGCAAAGAGGGCGATGTAGCCAATCACGACCGCCGTCGTGAGCGGGTATCCCAGTAGCCACTGCAGCAGCACGCCCCCGACGAGCGAGAAGGGGACCGACAGCAGGATGAGGAGGCTGTCACCGACGGATCGGAATGCCATCAGCAGCAGCACGAAGATGATGGCGAGCGTTGCCGGCACGATCCAGAGCAATCGATTCTGCGCGGCCTCGGCATACTCATACAGGCCAGTCCATTGCATGGAGTAGCCGCTCGGTGCGGTCACATTCTTTGCAAGGTACGCACGCGCCGCGCGCACGTAGTCCGGGGCGGTGGTGTTCTGCAGATCGATGTAGACGTAGCCGGAGAGGGCACCGTTATCGTTGCGGATCATCTCCGGGAGCTTGCGCACGGAGACATCGGCAATGTCGCTCAGCGCGACGGCCCCGCCACTGGGCGCAAGGACGGGTGTCATGCGCACCTTCTCCAAGGTGTCGATGTATTCCGGCGCGTACTGAATGCTCAGCGGCGTCGGCGTGCCGTCACCTTCCGTGATCCGTGCCGCGTTGTCCCCACCTACCGCGAAGCGCACGGCCGCCGCCGCCTCATCCGCGGCGACACCCATCTGCGCCATGCGTGCCAGATCCAGTTGCACGTCGATGAAGTAGCCCTGCGAGATGCGTTCCGCGACGATCGACTTCGTGCCGGGGAAGCCCTTGAGCGCCGCTTCGATCTTCTGCCCCAGTGCCTCGATTGCGGCGATGTTCTCGCCCCGAATCTTGATGCCGACGGCGGTCTGGATGCCCGTTCCCTGCATCATGACTCGCGCGCTGATCGGTTGGACCCAGGTGTTGACGTAGCCGATGACGCGCATCGCCTGATCCATTTCCGCGACCAGCTTCTCCTTCGTCATTCCGGCGCGCCATTGGGCTTTCGGCTTCAGGAGGATCGTGGTCTCGATCATCGTGACAGGCGCGGGATCGGTCGAAGTATCCGCACGACCGAGCTTGCCGAACACGCGCGCGACTTCGGGGAACGCTTTGAGCTTGGCATCCATTCGCTGCAGGATCCAACCGGCCTCCTTGGCAGGCACGCCCGGCAGCGTCGTCGGCATGTAGAGAAGCGAGCCTTCTTCGAGCTCGGGCATGAAATCGGTCCGGAAGCTGCTCGCGATCCAGAGCGCAACGACGAGCAGACCGAGATTGGCCAGCACGAAGGGATAGCGGAAGCGGATCGTCCAGGTCACGAGCGTCCGATACAGGCGGAGCAGCGGCCGCTCCGCGCGTTGCTGCGGCGGCGAGCCGTGTTTGAACACCCACACGATGACGATCGGCAGCACGAACAAGGTGAGCAGTGTTGAAAAGATCATCGCGAAGGTCTTGCTGAATGCCAGCGGATCGAAGAGTCGGCGTTCGCGGTCGCCCAGAAAGAAAACCGGCAGGAACGAGGCGAGGATGATGAGCAGGGAGAAGAGAAGGGGCCGCGCCACGCTTGCGATCGAGCGGACGATTACCTCGCGCCGCTCGCGAGCACTCACGGCGCCGCGGGCGGCGAGCTCGGCCGTGCAGTTCTCGACGATGACGATGCTGGCATCGACCATCTCGCCGATGGCGATGAAGAGCCCTGCGAGCGAGAACAGATTGATCGTCTGCCCGAAGGCCGCAAGTGGCAACACCGTAAACAGGGTAGCCAGGAGCAGCACGCTTACGGGCGCGATGGCGATCCGGGCATTTCGCAGGAACAGCATCGTGACGAGGATCACGACGGCCAGCTCGTACAGCAGCGTCACGAAAAAGTGGCGCAGCGTGTCCCAGATGAGCGCCGAGCGATCATACGTCGTGGTGAGCCCGACACCGCGCGGCAGCCGCGCGCGGATCTCACGCAGGCGCTCCTCCAGCGCATGCGTTACCGTGAGCACGTTCTGGTCGTGCTCCATGATGACGATGCCGCCGATCACTTCGCCCTTGCCGTCGAGGTCGGCGATGCTCCGCCGCTGATCGTAACCGACCTGGATGTAGCCGATGTCTTTCAGCCGAACCGGCGCGCCTTGCGCCGTGCGGCCGACGATGAGCAGCTCGAGCTGGTCGATGTCCTGCTGCTTGATGCCGCCGCGGATCTGATAGTCGCGATTGGTGACTTCAATGACCCGACCGCCCACCTCCTGAAGTGCGTTCTGCAGGGTCGTGGCGAGCTGCACGAGCGAGAGCCCGCTGCGGGCGATCAACGGCGGGAAGAGCTTCAACTGGTATTGCTTTTCGAGGCCGCCGACGGAGGCAATTTCCGCCACGCCGCGCACGCCTTGCAGCGCGGGCTTGATCTGTCGCTCGTTGAGGCGCCGCAGCTCGCGCAGATCGTGCCCGCCTTCGCGATCCACGAGTGCGTACTGATAGACCCAACCCATGCTGCTCGCGTTCGGCCCGAGCGTGATGCTGGCATCGGGCGGGAGCTGCGGTCGCAGCGCGTTCAAGCACTCCTGCACGCGCTGCTCCACGTCCCGCCGCCGCGCGGCGCTCTCCAGAATCACATATATAAAGGAGTACCCCATGTGGGAGATGCCACGGATGGCAGCGACACCCTGCATGCCGAGGAGCAATTGGATCAACGGCGCGCTTACCGCCGACTCGAGGAGCTCGGGACTGCGGGGCCACTTCACATAGATCACGATCTGCGGATCGGAGATATCCGGAATCGCATCGAGCGGAGCCGTGCGCAGCGCGTACACGCTCGCAATCGTGGCAACGGCGACAGCCAGCCAGATCAGCAGCCGCCGACGCAGCACCGCCTCAATGATGGTGGTGTTCATGACCCATGGCGGCATCGCCGCCGCCGGAAGCCTTCAGCTTGTATTCGGCATCGACGAAGAAGCTGCCGAACGTGACGACCTCGTCGCCGGCGTCGAGTCCGTGCAGCACCTGGGTGTAGAGCTCGCCTTGCAGGCCCGTGTGAATCTCCATAGGCATGTAGTGGCCGGGTTGGTGCTGCACGTAGACGATATGCGCGCCGCCTTCCTCGATGATCGCCGCATTGGGCACGGCCAGAAAGCGTCCTCGGTCGGCGACGATCTCGAGCAGGTAGGGCGCATCGCTGTTGGGGCCGCGGCTCGTCAGCGTGGCCTCCACGACAAGACGATCATCCCGCGCGGTCACGCGCGTGATCTTTGCCTGATACATCGAGGATCGCGAGCTCACTTGGAACGCGCGTGCCCGCTGGCCCACCTGCACGAGCGCACCTTCGCGTGTGTTCAGCTCTGCGGTCAGTGTTTTTCCGGAAGGCTCCAGGGTCGCGGCGGTACGTATCCAGGTTTGAATCGTCTGCTCCGCTGCGGGCGTTACCGTGAGAGTCAGGTCGGCCGCCTGCGTGTCGTTGACGGCGGTAGAGGGAGCTTCGGAGGGGCGCGTGTGCTCCCGAACGCTCGCGGCGTCGGCCGGGCAAATCGCAATCGTCGTGAGCAATGCGATCACACGGCAGAGCGCGCGCGCCGGGTCGTGACGCAGCGCGTCCTTCATCGCTTCGGAACCCTTCGACACCTTGCGTTAGTGACAGTAGTTGTCCTTGCTGTCCATGATATGCGTGCCCCACGGATACAGGCCCACGTTCAGCACTTTCTCCATGGCCTCCGTCTTGCCGTCGATGATGACGACCGCGTTCTCGGTCGAGTCGGCGAGATAGATCTTCTGGTCAGCCGCATCGGTCGTTGCGGTCTCGAGCTGCACGTTGACGCCCACCTTGATGCGGCCGGCGGGCTTCAGCTTCTCCATGTCATACACATAGACGAAACCGCTGGTGGAGCTGATCACGAACGCCTTGCCGGCCACGTAGTTGACGCCCGTCATGTCGGGGCCGGCTTCGAGGGTTGCGGCGACCGCGTTCGTGCGCAGATCGATGATGGAGATCGTCTCATCCCCGTTGTTCGGCGTAATCGCGTACTTGCCGTCGTGCCCCATGTAGATGCGCCAGGGCTCCTTGCCGACCCGGATCACTTTGACCACCTTGTCTTCGCGCGTGTCGATGACCCCGACCACGCCCAGGTCGGTATCGGCAGCGTACAGATATCGTCCGTCGATGCTCGGGGCGGCGATGTTGATTCCCTGAATTTTGGTGAGATAGTGCTCGGGATCGAGGCCCGCGCGATTCTGCACCGGCGCGATCTGAATCTTCTTCAGAAGCTCGTGGCGCGTCACATCGATGACGCCGACCCAGTGTGCCCCGTAATTGCCGACGTAGGCTTTGGTGCCATCGGGTGTAAAGGTTACGTTGAGCGGCTCGGCGAAGCCCGGAATGGTCTTCACCTTCGTGAGCGAGGTCATGTCGATCACGGAGATGGAATCTCCTTCAGGATTGCCCTGGTAGTACCAATGGCTATCCGGTGAGAACGCCAGGTGCTCCGGTGCGATGTCCACCGGAATGATCTTGACGAGCTCGAGCGTGCGCGCATCGATGATGTAGGCCTTGTTGGCACGCGTGCCGCCGGTGACGACATAGCGGCCATCCGGGGACATCATGACCATGTGCGGGTTGACGTTGTTGCCGAGGAAGGTTTTGCCCACCAGCTTCTTCGACTTGATGTCCATGAAGGCAATGTCGTTCGAGTCCCGGTTCACGATCATGACGACGGAGGTGGGATCGCTGATGACGGTCTTGCCATCGTTCGGGCTCGCAGGCATTGGCATCTTCATGCCGGTCTCGGCGGCGAACAGGACGCTTGCGCCGCAGGCCAGAAGGCCCCCGAGTCCGGCGCGGAAGAATCTGGACGTGTTCATTCATTCACTCCCTGCAAAGCTTCAGAAGCTCGCCTGCAGCCGCAAACCCGGCAACAGGTAACCCAGTGTTTCGAGTCCGGCGCGCTCTTCGGTCACGTGCTGAAGGTGCAGCGACAGCCGCAGTCGCTCGGCGAGATGGAAGTTGTAGTACGCCTCTTCCAGATGCTCTGCATCGCCCGACCCGAGATCGGTGCGCGCGTAACCAATGCCCCAGGCATCCAGCGGGTTAAATACGGCGCCGTACTCGAACTCTACGCCGCCGCTATAGAAACGGTCGTGCCCGACGTCCGCCTCGGCCGATCCGTAGCGCGCGAACAGGGTGACGCCCGGGGTGACTTTCTGGTCGAGGCTCACACCGTACCCCGTTCGTCCGCGGCCCGAGCTGTTATCGCGGCGGTACCACGCGCGGTAGTTCCCTTCCGGAAGCGAGAACGGACGTGCGAGGTACCCCACCTCGGCAAGGGAGAAGACAGAGTTGGACAGGTTCGTCGCATCCGGATTGCTCTGCTGAGCGCCGATCTTGAAGTTGATGCCGTTCCTGGCATCGTAGACTGCGACCAATCCCGAGCCATTGCTGGTGAGGCCCAGAGCCGGGTTGTTCACGAGCGCATCGCTGACGAATTGGGTGGTCTCGTCATTCGCGGCGGCGTTGCGATCGAAGTAGTTCGTCAGATCGAGCCGGCCGAGACTCAAGGCCAGACGCTGACCGAAGAACTCGGTCTTGAGCCACGCCTCGCGCAGGTTGATCTCATTCTGGCGGACGAGGCGCGCCGTGTAACTGTTGAGCAGGGTGAGCGAGGGAATCTCGCGATCGGGCGGCGAGCCGCTCAACCCAACGATGTCCGCAAAGAAGCTGGTGTTCTGTGCAAGATTGGCCGCGAACGTGAGATCGGCCGAAGACAGCTGGTAGGCGTGACCATCGGGCTGGGTATCCGGGCCCTGCGTCTGTTTAGCCACCTGTGTGACCGTCGCCGCGTTCACGCCGATCTGCACGTGCTTGGCTTCCGCGCCCGAAAGGGCTTCATCGATCTTCTCGTTGATGGTCTGCCGGCGCAGAACCCTCTCGCGCTGGTAGGTGACCGACTTCTTCGCGCCCTCTGTCGGCTGGTCGTATTCGTTGCCGTTCTTGTCCACCCACACCTCGACGCGCTTCACGCGCGTCTCCGGTTCGGAGAGCACGGCGCTCGTTTCCAGATCCCCCAGGCGCTGCTCCAGAGTGTCGAGTCGGTCGAGCAGGGCCTGCAGCGCCGCCGGTGAAATGTTGGCGGTGGCGCCGGTTGCACCGGCAAGCGATGGGTTGTCCTGCGTCCGCGCGTTTGCGGTCCGTTCGGCCTCCAGTTCCTGCAATCGCTGCTCGAGTACCTGCACGCGGCGCTGGAGGGCCTGCTCGGCATTCTGGGCGTGGCCGGGCGTGGCGCCCAAGGCCAAAACAACACCGGCGAGCGCAATCATTGCGGCCAGCCGGGAAGGATGGCGGTCAATCGGCATGGAGACGCTCCTGCTAATACTTCTTCGAGGGAGGATGGGCGGACGGTAGACCGTCCCGCATCTTCAGCGGTAGCGCCTCAGTTGTCCCGCAAATTACGGTTTCGAAAAATGTTATTTAACGTTATCGAAAGCGCGGTAACGCCGCCGCTGCGCGGTCACGCTCTTCTGGACAATCGAGTAGGTCGCGCCCGTGTCCCTGGCCAGCTTCAGCAGCCCGCGATCACTGGTCAGGACGGAATATGTGATCCCTGAAGCCGCAAGTTCGAGAGCCGCGGTCGAGCGGCACATCCTCTTCGGAACCATCCCTGCCGATGCGCCGCGCAGTCTTGGGCGCAAGACCCAGCAGCTGACGAATGGCGGCGCTCGTTCGTCCGCGCGCACCGAGCTCGAGCCACTCACCCAGTAACACGAGCGTGATGATGACCGCCGCGACTTCGAAGTAGACCCCGACCATGCCATGCGCATCGCGCATCTGCGCCGGGAAGGCCGCCGGTGCGAACGTCGCGGCGAAACTGAAGAGACAGGCGACGATGACACCGAGACCAATCAGCGTGTACATATTCGGCGAGCGGTTGCGGATGCCGAGCCAACCCCGCCGGTAATAGTCGAGCCCCGCCCAGCCGACGACCGGCGCCGAAAGACCGATCTCGATCGTGCGCAGGAGCCACGCACCGCCGCTTGAGAGATGCAGCATGAGGACATGCGGCAGCATGGCGACGGCGACGACGGGAACGGCGAGCGCGGCCGAAATCCAGAAGCGGCGACGCACCGAGCGCAGCTCGCCATCGTCCTCGACGTCCGTCGGCATGAGGGGCTCGAGCGCCATGCCACAGATCGGGCAGGACCCGGGTCCGACCTGACGGATCTCAGGGTGCATGGGGCACGTGTAGATCGTGGCGGTGGAGGCTTCGGGCGCAGTGCGTGAGGTTTCCGCACGCGCGGCATGCGCGTGATGTTGCGCGTGTGCACTGTGCGTATGCGAGGCTGGCGCGGCACGTGGTTTGCCGTCTTCATCGACAAAGCGTTCGGGGGCAGCCGCGAACTTCGTGCGGCAGCCCGCTGAGCAGAATACGTAGCGACGTCCTGCGTGCTCAGCGGCGTGCGGCGAGTTCGGCGCCACACGCATTCCGCAGACCGGATCGATCTGTTTCGCGCCATTTTCGTCTGCGGTCGCCACAGTGGGCGCGTGCTTTGCGCAGCAGGCGTGCGGGGAATCGGCTGGCGATTTCTTGTGCTCAGCATGGCTCATGGTGTGTCGTCGCCTCCGAGTGCTTTCAAAATGGGGCAATCGGCTGCACGGCCATGGCCCGGGCACGCTTCGATCAGGGTCGACAAACCCTTGCGTATGCGTTCGAGCGCGGCGATCCGCTGCTCCACATCGTCAAGCTTCGTCTGTGCGGTCCGTCGGACGCGCCCGACATCACGTTGCGCAGACAGTGCCAGCAACTCGCGCACCTCCTTCAGCGTGAAGCCCAGGGCCTGGGCCCGACGGATGAAGCGCAGCCGCGAGACTTCGAGCTCACCGTAACGGCGATAGCCGGAGGCGAGCCGCGAGCGCGGCGACATCAGGCCGTTGCGCTCGTAGTAGCGCACGGTATCGATGCGCACTCCCGCGCGCTTGGCCAGGATGCCGATGCCGAAAGTGTCCATAGACAAGATCTCCGATCCGATGCGCGTAAGCCTAAACCGTGGACTGCGGTCCAGAGTCAAGCGGACCCCTGCGGGGCCTCAGTCGGGCGA
>Ga0153916_10001938_pt1 | contig 15104 bp, 12 predicted proteins | sample Opewatmetagenome_FD_109642 | JGI IMG/M metagenome (GOLD analysis project Ga0153916, IMG submission 109642) | Freshwater wetland microbial communities from Ohio, USA - Open water 3 Core 3 Depth 4 metaG | ecosystem: Environmental > Aquatic > Freshwater > Wetlands | place: USA: Ohio, Lake Erie...
CGAGACGAACTCCGTCGCCGGCAGCGAGAGCATGATGTCGCCGAACGCGGCCTCCTGGACCAGCTCGTCCGGGTCGCCCTTATAGACCACCGAGACCTGGTTGCGGGTCTCGTTCTCGCGGGTATCGTCGTAGTCGACGTAGACGTGGGTCTTGCGGAGGACCGTCCCCTCGATGCGGAGCTGAAGCTCGCCCTCCATCGTGACGTCGCCGGCGGGCTGGCGCCCCTCGCCCCCCAGGTTCGGGTTGCCTCCGGGATACGTCGTCTTGGAGTAGCCGGCGGTGAAGAGCTTGCGCCCCTCGAACTTTATGTCGGACTCGTGGCCTAACTCGACGTCGGGGACGAGGCCGCGCTCCTGCTCCCACGCGTAGAACTCCTCTTCCTCGCGCAGCGCGCGGTAGGAATCTACCATAACGTCGCGGTCGAAGGGCGCCTCGAAACCGGAGGCGCGGTAGTAGCGGGCGGCCCGGGCGATATCGTGCCAGTCGCCGAGCCACGGCCCCGGCTCGAGGTCCTCCAGCAGGACCCAGTTCTGGAAATGGACCGCGAACGCCGCGCCGACCTCGTCGGCCAAGCCGAAGGTCCCGGCGTCGAGCCAGGCGTCGCGCTCGCCGTAGGGGAGGAACGGCGGCGCCGCTTCTTCCGCGGCGGCCTCTTCGCCGGGCGGGACCTCCGCGGCGGGCGCTTCTTCGGGCGCGACCTCTTCGGCCTCCTCCGGGAGGGGGCCGAGGAATTCGTCGACGGCGGCGACCCACGCCGGCCACAACATATAGGCCGCGAGCGCGGCGGTAACCGCCCACGCGGCCGCCTTTATGCGCCTTTTATACACTTTCCCTTATAAATATTACCACAACGACCGAAGTTGTTACAAGGGCGAGTTACCTCCCTTTATCCTTAGTAATTGACGCTATTCGGCGCCCTAAGGTATAATCCGATTAGTATAAATTCGTCCTGAAACAATGGAGGAGATTATGAAAAAATCGAAGGCGGCGTCGGTCATATTAACGGCGCTGGTCCCGCTGGCAGCCTTGGCCTCGCCCCCCCGGTACGTTTACGAAGGGAAATGGGGTAAGGAGGGCACCGGCGAAGGAGAGTTTCTTTTTCCCACCGGCGTGGCCGTCGGCGGCGGCGACCTGGTTTACGTCGTCGACTCGGGCAACAACCGCGTCCAGTTCTTTACGGCGACAGGTAGTTTTCGCGGCGGGTGGGGTCGGGGGGGCGCCGGAGACGGCGAGTTCAAAAACCCGGTAGGCGTCGCCGCCGCGGCCAACGGCGACGTCTACGTCGTCAACTCTTTCAACCACCGCGTCCAATACTTCACCTCGAGCGGCAGCTTCCTCGGTAAATGGGGCGCCGAGGGTACGGGCGACGGCCAGTTCCGCTACCCGGAGGGCGTGGCCGCAGCGCCGGCCGGCGACGTATACGTCGTCGACGCCGGCAACGACCGCGTGCAATATTTTAACGCGGCCGGGAGCTTCCTCGGCAAGTGGGGGGCCGCGGGCGCCGGCAACGGCCAATTCTTATACCCGCGCGGCGGCGCCGTCGCGCCGAACGGCAACGTCTACGTGACCGATAGCACCAACCGCCGCGTCGAATATTTCACCGCGGCGGGGAGTTTCCTCGGCAAATGGGGCTCCTTCGGAACCGGCAGCGGCCAGTTCACGCTGCCGGTGGGCGTCGCCGTCTCGCCGGCCGGTCGCGTCTTCGTCACCGACCGACATCGCATGCAGTTCTTTACGGCGACGGGGAGTTATCTGGGCCAATGGGGGCGGCAGGGCGTGGGCGACGGCGAGTTCACGGACCCGGTTGCCGCGGCGCTGCCGTCGGACGCGCGCGTCTACGTCGCCGACCTCCGCAACGCCCGCGTCCAGTATTTCAAACAGGAGAACCCGGCGGTGGCGCCCGCGTCGCTGGGCAAGGTGAAGGCGCTGTTCAGATAATAATAACCCCGCCCACGTAAAAGGCCGCCCGCGAAGGGCGGCCTTCGTATAAGGGGGGTGAGAGGGGGTCAGGAGTTCGCGACACACGAGCCGAACGTGAACGCGAAGAACGAGACCCCGGGCCCCGCCGGGTGCAGCGAGAGTTCGCCCGCGCCGTACGTCGCGGCGTCGAGCAGGACGTACATTTTTCCTACCGACACGTCGACGTACGCGCCCCGCTCGTCGAAGGCGACGTCGGCGCCGGCGTCCGCCGGGGCGAGCGGCGCGCCGTCCTTATTTATATAGACCCGGACCGTCTCGCCGGCCGGCGCGGCCATCACGGCGTTAATCTCGTTGGCGGCGAAGGGCACGAGGAGATAATTCTCCCGCGGCGCGGGCGCGGCGCCCGCGGAAGTCAGCCGCTCGTCTTCGAGTCGCCATTCGCCGTTCAGGTATAGGCGGCCCTCGGCGTGCGGGGCGTCGTCTTTATAGGACGCCGCGGCGTCTCGGCTCCGCGGGGCGACGTTGCCGTAGCGGCCGCGCGCGTAGCCGCAGTAGAGTTCGGGCGTGCGGGGGTAACAGTAGGCCCCCGGCGCGTCCTCGGCCCGGGCGGGCGCCATTATCGGCGGCAGCTCGGCGTCGGCGTATTTCTCGCGGACGAGCTTCTGCAAGAGCTCTTCCGTTTCGGCGTAGCCCCCCTCGCCGGCGTGGTCGTAAATAATCTTGCCGTCGCGGCCGACGACGTATTTCCGCGGCCAGTAGCTGTTGGCGTACGCGCGCCAGATTTCGTAATCGTTGTCGAGGACGACGGGGTACGCGATGCCGAATTCCTCGACCGCCCGGGCGACGTTGGCGCGGTCTCGGCCGAAACTGAATTCGGGCGTATGCACGCCGACGAACACGACGCCGTAGTCGGCGTATCGGCGATGCCACTCCGTAACGTACGGCAGCGTCCGGATGCAGTTGACGCAGGTGTATTCCCAAAAGTCGACCACGACGACGCGGCCGCGAAGCTCCTTCATCGTCAGCGGCGCCGAGTTTATCCATCGGCCCGCGGCGTAAACCGGGAACTCCGGCGCGTAGACGCCGACGGCTTTATCGGACAACATATGGCCCCCTTGACAAGCGCCGGCGGCCCAAAGCAAGGCCGGCAATAAAAATACCTTACGCATGATAGATCGCGACCGATATTATATTATATATGATATTAAAGGTCAAGTATATTACCGGTACGTGAGGTTTTTAACCGAAGTCATTATTTTTAATTACGAGCGCCTTTTCGTATTATAGTGGGGTGGGTTACGAATATGCGGGTACTGTTGACCGGCGCCACGGGTTATATAGGCCGGCGCTTGCAGAGGCGGCTCTTAGCCGCGGACGACGTATCGCTCAGGCTCTTCGTCCGCAACGCCCGCAAGGTCGGGGACGCGGTGCCCGGCGGCGTCGAGATAATCGAGGGCGATACCTTTCGCCCGGCGACGCTCGCGGCGGCCGCCGAGGGCGTGGACGTCGCCTACTATCTGATACATTCTATGGGGGCCCGCGGCGATTTCGCCGCCCTCGACCGGCAAAGCGCCGAGAACTTCCGGGACGCCTGCGTCGACGCCGGCGTTAAACGCATCGTCTACCTCGGCGGTTTGGGCGAGAGGGAAACGGCGTCCAGGCATCTACGGAGCCGCATCGAGACCGGCGAGGTATTGAGCGCGCGGCCGGACCGCATCCAGACGATATGGTTCCGGGCGGGCATTATCATCGGCTCGGGCAGCGCGAGCTTCGAGATAATCCGCAACCTGGTGCAGAAGGCGCCGATATTGATAATGCCGCGTTGGGTCCGCACGCGGACGGAGCCTATAGCCATAGACGACGTCTTGGCCTATCTCGCGGCAGGCCGCGGCGTAGGCGCCTCGGGTAACTTGGTAGTGGACATCGGCGCCGGCGTCATGACTTTCGCCGACATGCTGGCCGGCGCGGCCCGCGTTATGGGCCTGCGGCGGCCGGTGGTGCCGCTGCCGTTCTTCGCGCCGCGGATGGGAGCGTACGGCCTGGTGCTGTTAACGCCGGTCCCGTTCCGCGTCGCCGCGGCGCTGGTGGAGGGTTTGAAGTCCGAGACCGTAAAGCAGAACGACAACGCCCGGGTTTATTTCCCGCAAATCGTACCCCTTACCTACGGGGAGGCGCTTGCCCGGGCGTTGGCCGAGATCGAAAACAACCAAGTCCTAAGCCGGTGGTGCAACTCGAGCGCCGACGTGACGTGTGACGTAAAGCGCCTCGAGCGCGTCGAGGAGGCGGTATATGCGTATCGGCGGGCCGCGCCCGTAGGCGACGCCGCGCCCGCCCGCGTCTTCGCCCAGGCGGCCGCCGTCGGCGGCGACAGCGGATGGATGGGTTACAACTTTTTGTGGGAGCTGCGCGGCTTTGCCGATAAGCTGGTAGGCGGGCCGGGAGCGTCCCGAGGCCGGCGGGACCGGCGCGAGCTGCGCGTCGGCGACGCGCTCGGCTTTTGGAAGGTAGCGGATATAAAACCGGCTAAGCGGCTTCTCTTAACGGCCCAGCTGAGGCTCCCCGGTAAGGGTTGGCTCGAGTTCGCGATTGACGGAAACGCGCTGGCGGTGACGGGGTATTTTTATCCGCGCGGCCTATGGGGGCGACTCTACTGGTACCTTACGATACCCTTCCACGCGTTGGCCTTGAGGGCCCTCGCGCGCGGTATCGTCGCCAAGGCGCGGGCCGAGGGCTAGATATTACCTCGAGCGATGCCGTCTCGAGCCGGTACGCGACCGCACTCCGTATCTGAACGGCTTTTAACCCGCATAAGATAAAATGTAACGTCGGGCCGCGGCCTTTGACCTTTACCGGGTCGCGGGTTTATTGTATACTTCGGCGATTAGGCGCCGGATATGAAAATTTTGCATCGATACGTTCTGGTCGAACACGTTGGGCCGTTCGTTTTCGCCGTCTTCACCGCGACGCTCGTTTTGCTCCTCGCCCGCATCTTTAAGATGATGGAGCTCATCATCTCCAAGGGCGTGGGCGTCCTTACGGTGGGGGAACTCTTCTCGTACTTTATGCCGTCGCTGTTGGCGATGACGGTCCCGATGGCGGTGATGGTGGCGTCGTTGATGGCCTTCGGCCGCCTGTCTTCGGACAACGAGATCACGGCCCTTAAGAGCGCTGGCGTGAGTCTATACCGGTTGATTTGGCCGGTACTCGCCGTCGGCCTGGCCATGGCCGTCGGGATGTACTTTTTCATCGACCGCGTCGTCCCGGCCTCCAACCTTCGCTTCAAGGACCTCATGCTCTCCATCGGCATGAAGCGGCCGGACCTCGAGCTTAAGGAGCGCGTCTTCATTCAGGATTTTCCGGGGTACGAGCTGTACATCGGCCAGATGGACGACCGGACGGGAGAGATGCGCAACGTGACTATTTTCCAGATGGAGGGGGGCCGGCTGAAGAGTACGATCGTCGCCGACCGCGGCCGCGTCGTCTCCCCCGACGTCCGCGGCCTCGTCGTCCTGGAGCTTTTCGACGGCGAGATGCACGAAGTCTCGCCCGACACCCCGAATACGTACCGGCGGCTGCGCTTCGACAAACAGCGGGTCAACCTCGAGTTCGAGTCGGAGCTCGTCCGCACGGCCCACGCCGCCAAGGGCGACCGGGAGATGACCACGGCTGAGATGCGCGCCGCGGTCAAAAAACTCGGCGAGGGGATCGCGATGACGCGCGCGGAGGGGACGGCGACGTTCATCGAGGAGAAGTATCAGCTGCAGCAAATAGAATTGCTCGAGCGCCGCAAGAACGAGTACCTCGTCGAAATCTACAAGAAGAGCGCCATCCCGTTCGCGTGCGCGGCGCTCATTCTGGTGGGCGCGCCGATGGGCGTTATCATCCGGCGGGGCGGCAAGGGCGCCGGCTTCAGCTTCTCCATCGGCTTTTTCCTGCTATACTACATAATGCTTTTGGCGGGCGAAGCCTTCGGCGACCGCGGCATGATGCCGCCTTTCCTCGCGATGTGGCTCCCCAACATTCTGCTTACGGCGTTCGGCGCGTGGCTCTTGGTGCGCGCGGTGCGCGGCGTGGTATCTTTTGGGGCGTTGCAATACCTCGACGTCCGGCGGTGGCCCGTGGTCAGGACGATTTTGAAAAAGCGACGGCCGCGTTGGGCCCGGGAGGAAGAGGCCCGCTCGGCGGCCGGAGGCGGGCGATGAAAATAGGCCCGCGCATCCTCGACCGCTACCTGTCGGCCGAATTTTTTCGGATGTGGCTGGCCGCGTTGCTCGCCTTCATCGTTATATTTCTCGTCGTCAACCTTTTCGAAAAGGTTTCGAAGTTTCTGGAGTACGACGTCGCGTTGGCCGTCATAATCAAGTATTACCTCTTCATGGTCCCGTATATCGTCAAGTGGATGAACCCCATCGCGGTCCTTTTGGGGGTGTTGTTTTCGCTGGGGGCGCTGTCGCGGAACCTGGAAATCACGGCCATGACCGCCGCCGGCCTCAGCTTGCGGCGAATAATATTTCCCGTCATCGTCCTGGGCCTGGCCATTAGCGCCGGCGTCTTCGCCTTCGGCGAGACGGTGGTTCCGTACGCCGACGCCCGCAAAGAAGAGATCGACACCGTTTACATTAAAAGGTTGCCGTTATTGAAGACCATCCGCCGCGTCAACCTCGCCTATCGGGGCCGGGAGGGGCGTTTCTATTACATCCGCGTCTTAGACGGCATTCGCAACCAGATGCGCGACGTGCGCGTCATCGAAAAGTCCGAGGCGGGAGAAGTGCGCCGCCTTATCGTCGCCCGGGAGGCGGTTTGGCGGGGCGACCGGTGGCAATTCCGCGACGGCTCGGTGCGCACCTTCCGGAGCTCGGGCGATATTTCGGTGTCCTACTTCGACAAGGAATATTTCGACGTGCCGGAGACGCCCACCGACTTCATGCGCGAAGAGAAAAGCCCGGAGACTATGAAGTTCAAGGAACTCACCGCCTACATCTCCAACCTGGAGTCGTCGGGCGTCGACGCCACCAAGGAGCGGGTCGAACTTTACTTGAAGGTCTCGGTGCCTTTGGCGAACTTCATCGTTATATTCCTCGGCGCGCCGCTCGCCCTCCAGAGCCATCGGTCCGGCCTAGCCTACGGCTTCGGCCTCGCGATTCTACTCGGCTTTATGCTGTGGGGGGCGCTGGCGGTGGGCCGCGCCTTCGGCCAGGACGGGACGCTGCCGCCGGTATTCGCGGCGTTCCTCCCGGACGCGGTATTCGGCCTTATAGGTTTGGGGATGCTCTACCGTGCCCGGACGTGACGTATGACGTACCTGCGGGAAATCGCGACCGTGATGGCCAACGACGCCGACGGCGACGCGCGCCTCCTCCGCCTCCGCGCGCCGGGCGTGGCCGCGGCCGCCAGGCCCTTTCAATTCGTCCTGGCTAAAGTGCCGGGCGGCGACTTTATACTTCGGCGGCCGCTTTCGGTTTTCGACGTCGCCGGCGACGATATCGAGTTGTTGATAAGGCCCGTGGGAGAAGGGACGACCAGGCTTTGTCGTCTGAGCGCCGGCGAGGGTTGCGACCTTACGGGTACTTTCGGCCGCGGGTTCGACGCTCCGGAAGGGGCGCTCTTCGTCGCCGGCGGGATAGGCCTCGCCGGTTTATTCTTCGCTCTGGCCGAAGCGGTGCGTTCGGGACGCAAGGCCGACCTTTTATACGGGGCGCGGACCGCGGCCCAATTGTACGCCGGACCCAAATCGGCCGAACTGGGAATCGACGCGACCTACGTGACCGAGGACGGCTCGAGGGGCCACAAGGGTTTGGTAACCGAATACGTGCCCGGAATCCTCTCCGCCGAGACTAAGTTGCTTTACGCCGCGTTGGAAGAGAAACTCCCTCCGTACCCGCAGGCGTTGATAGCTTGCGGCCCCCGGGCGATGTACGCTGCGCTCCGCAGGGCGCTCGGCGACGAGGCGCAGTGGTACGTTTTGATGGAGGAGAGGATGGCGTGCGGCGTCGGCGCCTGCCGTTCTTGCGCCGTCCCCGCGCGCGAGCCGGCCGGTTCCTACGTCGCCGCGTGCGAAGAGGGCCCGCTGCTGGACGCCGCGGTCGTGGATTGGGAACGCCTCGGAGGCGAAATTTGACCGCGGATATGAACATCAAGGCCGGCGGCGTCGAGCTCGGGACGCCCGTTATCGTTGCCTCGGGCTGCGCCGGCTACGGCGACGAATGGCTCGAGCTGGTGGACCTCGACGCCGTGGGGGCGGTGGTCCTCAAGGGCGTTTCGCTCGAGCCGTGGCCGGGCAACGCGCCGCCGCGCATCGCGGAGGCCCCCGCCGGCGTAATTAACGCCATTGGGTTGGAGAACGTCGGCCTGGACGTCTTCGTCTGCGAAAAACTGCCGAGGCTCGAGCGTCTCCCGTGTAAAGTCGTCGCGAACGTGGTCGGCAAAAATCGATATGAATACCGCGACGTTTGTGCGGCGCTGGCCGCCGAAAAGCGCGTCGACGCGGTAGAGTTGAACGTATCTTGTCCGAACGTGCGCGCCCGCGGGATGTCCTTCTGCGCCGACGTAAAGGGCCTTCGCCGTTTGGTCGGCGATTGCCGCGAGGTCACGACGAAGCCTTTGTGGGTAAAGCTCGCGCCCGTGGTGACCAACGTCGTCGCGGTCGCGAAAGCCGCGCTCGACGCCGGCGCCGACGCGTTGACCGTCGCCAACACGGTCCCGGCGATGGCGGTGGACGTGGACGCGCGGCGCGCCGTGCTGGGCAACGTTTACGGCGGCCTCTCGGGCCCGGCGGTCAGACCCATTACCTTGCGGCTGGTCCATCTTGTTTATAAGGCTACCGGCGCCGACGTAATTGCGTCCGGGGGCGTCGACGGGTGGCGAGCGGCCGCGGCGTATATCCTCGCCGGCGCCCGGGCCGTCCAGGTAGGGACGGCGTTATTTGACAACCCGGCGGCGCCGGCCGAGATCGTCGCCGGCCTCGCCGCGTATATGGAACGCGAGATGTTCGACGGTTTGAGTTTCCTCGTCGGGAGGTTGCGGGGAGACAGGAAGTAATGCCCGAGCTCCCCGAAGCCGAGACCATCGCCCGGGGCCTCGACACCCTAATACGGGGCCGGCGTCTCCTCGGCGCCCGGTGCTTGACGAAGGGTATTTGCGAGCGCTCGGCTAAGTATCCCGTCGGCGCCCGCGTATCCGCCGTAGGCCGCCGGGGCAAGAAGGTCCTTGTCCGCTTCGACGACGGGACGACGCTGTTAGTGTCGCTGGGGATGAGCGGCCAGCTTCGCCGTCACGGCGGCGGCCCGCGGCCGAAGCACACCCGCGTCGTCCTCAAATTCGAAGGGGTGGATATACTCTACGTGGACCCGCGGCGGCTCGGCCGCCTTACGCCCGGGCGCGTCGCGACGACGATGCTCGCGTCGACGGCGGCGGTCGCGAACTGGTGCGACGGGCGCCTGGGCCCCGATGCCCTTGAAATCTCCTGGGGCGAATTCCGCGCGCGGCTTGGGCGTCGCCGCGGCGCTTTTAAGCCGCTGTTGTTGAACCAAAAGGTAATCGCGGGCGTCGGCAACATCTACGCCGACGAAATCCTCCACCGGGCGGGCGTTCACCCCCGGGCGCGAGCCTCGGACCTCTCGGGCGAACAATTACGCGGCGTGCATCGCGCTCTGAAGACGGTCCTCCGCAAGGCCATAAAGGCTTGCGGGACCAGCTTCCGCGACTACGTAACGCCGACGGGCGCGAGCGGCGATTTCGGCAACTTCCTAGCCGTTTACGGCCGGGAGGGGGAGCGCTGTTTGAGGTGCGGCACCGTCGTCCAACGCGTATCGTGGCCGCCCGGCCGGAGTACGTATTACTGCCCGCGGTGCCAACCGGAACCGGATGCGATATGAAACGTTACCGATACGTCGCCGCCGTTTTTTCGGCGTGCCTCCTGGTCGACTGCGCGCGCGTAGGCGTTCCGCCGGGGCGCGAGCGCGTAGAAGACGACGAGCCGCCGCGACTTAAAAAAGTCGAGACGGTGGACGGCAATCACGTCGACGTCTTCTTCTCCGAGGCGATGGACGAGACGACCGTCCGCAAGGTCGAGAACTATGCCGTGGCGGACGCGGCGGGCGGAGTGTTGGAGGTAGAGGCCGCGGTGGTAGCGCGGCCCGATCTGGTCACGCTCGTTACGGCCGGCCAGGAGGCGGGCGCGAGGTACGCGCTCGTCGCGCGAAACGTCGCCGACGCCTCCGGCGGCAACCGCATCGAGCGCGACAACCGCAAAGTTTTCAAAGGGTCGAAGAGGAAAGACGAAAAGCCGCCCGCGGTGGCGGCGACCTTCCCAGCGGACGGGGCCGAACAAGTAGGCCTTTTTCCCGAGATCCTGGTGGAATTCACCGACGTTATGGCTCCGGAGGCCGACGTCGCGAACGTCATAGCGTTATACGACGACTTGAACGAGGAGGTATACGGCGAAGGCGGCTTCGAGGGGCACCGCCTCCGCTTCAGGCCGGCGCGCCGGCTCGACTACGCCACGCGGTATACGGTCGTCGTTAAGGATTCCGCCGCGGACCTGGCCGGCAATCTCCTCTATCGCGAAAATCGGTTCTCGTTCCTTACGATCGAAGATACGGAGGAGGGGATAATTACCGGGCGCGTGCGCGTCCTCGCGGAAGGCGTTTCGCCGGCGGGGGTCGAAGTCCGGCTGGCGCTCTCGCCCGACCCGACGGCGGAAGGCGTGCGGGTGGCCGGCCGCGCCAGCGCGGACGGCGACGGTAAGTTCGTTATAATGGGCGTGCCGCCGAACTCCGAGTCCAAAGCCGCCTATCATTTGGTCGCCGCGGTGGACGAGAACGGCGACGGCGTCGCCGACTTAGTCGGCGGGTACGGCTTTTCGGCCGGGAGCGCCGCGGCCTTACCTACCTTTATCGGCGGCGAAAGGTTGGAGAACTTGGAAGTAGTGCTCACCGGCGCCGACGTGAACGGCCCCGACGTGACGGCGGCGCTTTTATCGCCGGACCCGACGGGAGGCCAGCCGGCGTGCTACGTTCGCGCCTCCTTCGCGGACGCGGAGGGGTCGCCCGTGGCCGGCGCCGAGGTCTTTTTCGACGACGTTTGGTCCGACGGCACGGGGGTCGCGCTCTATGCCGTCGGCGCCGACTGGAATACAAGCCCGACGGCGACGGGCGAACGTTACGTCCTGGACCTCGCCCGGGCGGGCGCCAAGAAAAAGGGGAGGCACGTCTTGTACGCCCACGCTAACGACGCCGCCGGCAATTGGGGCGATTTCTTGGAGTTGCCTTTTGTTGTGACCGGGCCGCCCAAACCTGCGCGCACGATCGAGGGCACGGTTTCGTTCGAGATGTTGCCGGCCGAAGGCGCTCTGGTCACGGCCGCGGCCGAGGGCGAGGAAGTGCCGAGCGCCATAGCGGTCTCGGACGAATCGGGGCGGTATATTTTAAAGAACCTGGCGGCGGGCCGGTACGCGGTGGCGGCCGTATTGGACGAGGACGAGGACGGCCGGTGGCGGAAGGGCGAGCCGGAGGGCGCGGCGCCGGCGACGGTCGACCTATCGGCGGCGTCGGCCCGCGGCGTCGGAATTCAATTGGCGTACGGGCCGTCGTTGTCGTCGGCGAACGCCCGCCTCCATAACTTCGCCGCCGGCCCGGGGACGGAAGCCCGGGGGGTCCTCACGGTGTCGGCGGCGGCGCGCGACCGCGATATGGACCTCGCGCGGGTGTGGGCCGTTCTCCCGAGCGGCGCGGAGGTAGAGCTCAACGACGACGGCCTCCCGCCGGACGACGCCGCCGGCGACGGCATATATACCTTCAGCAGCGAGTACTTCGGCGACGAGTTGTCCCGTTTGACCGGCGGCGACGTAACGGTCTGGGCCGAGGACCGCCGCGGCAACCGCGTCCAGGTCGCGGCGGCGGAGTCGCCGGGGTTGGCCGTCCATAAACTCGAGCCGCCGCCGGCGCTGGTGCTCGAGGCCGGGGCCGACGAGTTGACGGTATCCTGGGAACCGGTGGAGGGGGCCGCGGGCGGGTACGTCGTGTTCGTCGTCCCGGCGGACCGTCTAAGCCGTTTTACGGCGCCGGGGACCGGCGAGGTATATTCTAATTTTAACAACCCCGTCTTCGGGACGGCGTTGAGTATCCCGTACGCCGCGATCGAGGATTGGTGGGCTTATCAGGCGAGGGCGCGCTTCGTCGTGTTCCTGGTCGCGAGCGCGGGCGACGGCGATAGTTACCAAACCTCCGATAAGGCGTTGATAAGCGCGCCGTGGTATAAACCCGCGCCGCGGCCTTAGCGGGCCGCCCGCGATTCGATATCGTTTATCCTTGCGGCGGCCCGGCGAATATATTATTTTAAATTCGTCCCGAACGGAACGGATGCGGAAAGAGGTGGGTTGTGGAAGGCGTTGTCGTCCGGCCCATGGAGCCCAAAGACCTACGCGTCGTTTGGCAGTTGGTGCAAAACAACAAACCGGAGTTCGCGCCTCCCGGCTGGCCGGCGAGTAGCCTCGAACTCCAACGGATGGCGTTTCTTCACCCGCGGGCGTGCCGGGAGGGTTCGTCGGTGGCGGAGGCGGCGGGGGAGGTCCGCGGCGCGCTCGCGTTCCATGATTACCGGGAAGAGGGAAACGCGACCATTTGCCTTATCGTCGTAGACCGGGAAGCGCGGGGTTTGGGCATCGGGCGAGCTTTGATGGAGGCGTGGGAGGCGAACGCGCGCGCGCGGAGCCTTAAACGCCTGTTCGCGCCCGAGACGCCCGAGGAGGACACGCGTTTCCTCGAGTTCGCGAAGGGTTTCGGTTTGCGGGAGGCCGGGAAGATCGTCTCGTGGGTGCGGGGCGACGAGCCGATGGAGGCGCCGGACGACGAGCATATCGTGCCGCTGGTGAACATGCCGCTGAGCGAAGTAACGGACGCTTTCAACGAGTGCTTCCCCCGGATGCCGCGCACGCAGGACGACCTGCACGCCCTCATCACGCAGTCGCAGTGGGGCCCCTGGGCGTCGCTGGCTTACGTGGAGGGCAACCGGGTGTTGGCGTTCCTGTTCACGACCGACCGCGAGGGCAAGCCGTATATGCAGCACGTCGGCACGCGGCCCGAGGCGCGCCGCCGCGGCCTGGCGCTCAAGTTGTTGAAGCGGGCGCTGCACGTCTTGCGGGAGGGGGGCGCGCCCGAGGTCGAGTGCGAGGTTTCCGAAAAGAACGTGGCCGCGGCCGAGTTGGCGGCCTCATTCGGCATGAAGCCGGGGCGCCGGCGGGTCGCGTTGGCCAAAGAATTGTACTGAATCCGGTCAAACGCGCTGTTTAATGGAAGTAAGATTATTTAGCGCCGAACGATGACTGTTAAACCCGAAACGGGATGTCCCACGGACTACGCATTACTTCAACGCGGGAGCGCATGATATGGACTATCGGGACGAAGTGGCCGGGAAACGCCGGGGCATAATCGAGTGGATGATGAAATATATCCCCGGGTATCGCGGCTATGCGGAGAAGGAGACTAGGCGGGAGGCCGACAAGCTTTGGCGCGAACACGTCGCCGGCCGCTTGCGGGCCGGCCGCGACGTGCTCCGCGACGTGCGCGACAGGCTCGTCGGGGAGGCGAAGTTGGACGCCCTGGACGACGTCGACCGCGTCGACCTCATCTACGAGAACGTCGTCGACCGCTTGGGCTTCGCCTCGTACGGTTACTCCGGCTTCTTCGACGCCGCGCGCGTGGACGAGGAGGCGCTCGACCGCCTTTACGAATACGATGAGGCGTTGGCGAAGTCGGTCGACGACATCCTGGCGAAGGCCGAGGCCGTGGCGGCCGCGGGCGACGACTTCGCCAAACCCCTCGACGAGTTGAAGGCGGAGCTCCGCGCGTTCGAGGACAAGCTGGACCAACGCAAAGAAGCCATCCTGGGGGTGAGCTAAGTGGCCATATTCGACGTTATCGAAGCGGTGGACATGGGCCCGGACGCCATCGTGCAGCGGTGGCCCGCGGTCGGCTCGGGCGAGATCAAGCTCGGCAGCCAGTTGGTCGTGCGCGAGAACCAGTGGGCCGTCTTCTTCCGCGACGGCAAGGGCTACGACGCCTTCGACGCCGGCCGCCACACCCTCGCCACCGGCAACGTCCCGCTCCTCGTCGACTTCGTCGGCAAGCACATAACCGCCGGCAGCCCCTTCAAGACGGAAGTCTATTTCGTCAACAAGCGGCCCATCCGCGATTTGAAGTGGGGCACGGCGGAGCCCATCATCTTCCGCGACAAGGACCTCGCCATGGTGCGCCTCCGCTCCTTCGGCATCTTCTCCATCCGCGTGACGGACCCCATGCTCTTCGTCAACAAGGTCGTGGGGACCGAGGGCCGCTTCGCCACCGGCGACATCGAATCGTTCCTGCGCTCGATGATCGTCTCGCGGATGCAGGACGTGCTGGGCGAAGTCCTGACGACGGTGCTCGACCTGGCGGCGAAGTACGACGAGCTCGGCGCCGCCATGAAGAGCCGCGTCCGCGACGACTTCGGCAAGTACGGCCTGGAGATCACGGACTTCTACGTCAACGCCATCACGCCGCCCCCCGAAGTCCAGGCGGTCATCGACGAGCGCACCGGCATGGCCGCGGTGGGCAACCTGGAGCAGTATTACCGCTTCAAGGCCGCGAAGGCCGTCGAAAAAGCCGCGGCGCAGACGGGAGGCGGGGCAGGAGAGGGCATGGGCATGGGCGTCGGCCTGGGCATGGGGCTCTCCATGGCGCAGATGATGGGGGGCGCGATGCGCACCACCACCGAGCAGCCCTGCCCCAAGTGCGGCAAGCCGATGCCGACCGGGTCCAACTTCTGCCCGGGCTGCGGCAACAAGGTCGGCCTGCCGGACGAAACGCTCATCATATGCCCGAAGTGCCAGGCGGACAACGCGGCCAAGGCTAAGTTCTGCGCCTCGTGCGGCGAGGTCCTGCCGGTCGCGGGCCGTTGCCCCAAGTGCGGTGAGGCCATAGATAAGGCCGACAAGTTCTGCCCCGATTGCGGCGAGAAGGTAAAAAAGTAGCGCAGGTTAATGCGCGTAAAGGCCGCCCCCTAGGGCGGCTTTTTTTAAAGAAATCCCTACCGAAACCTAAGAAATAAAAAATACTTGACACGGGGGGGATTATGCTATAGATTAAATTTAAATAATATTAGGAGGGTACGATGAAAAAAATAAGCGTATACCTAGCCGGTGCGGTCC
>Ga0153916_10001939_pt1 | contig 15103 bp, 13 predicted proteins | sample Opewatmetagenome_FD_109642 | JGI IMG/M metagenome (GOLD analysis project Ga0153916, IMG submission 109642) | Freshwater wetland microbial communities from Ohio, USA - Open water 3 Core 3 Depth 4 metaG | ecosystem: Environmental > Aquatic > Freshwater > Wetlands | place: USA: Ohio, Lake Erie...
AACGCCGCTTGCGCATTGGTTATGTATCTGCCGACCTTCACAATCATCCGGTAGGCTTTTTTATCGAGTCGGTGTTTGCGCACCACGACAGTTCGCGCCACGAAACTTTCTGCTATTACAACGCCAAGGTAAATGACGATCTCACAAAGCGTCTAAGACAGTCCGTGCATCATTGGCGAGACATTGCCGGGCAGCAGGATGAACCAGTGGCCTGGCAAATACGCCAAGATGGCATCGATCTCCTGATCGATCTATCCGGGCATACCGATAAAAACCGCTTGTTGATGTTTGCCCATAAGCCCGCGCCGGTTCAGGCCTTGTGGATAGGCTATCACGCGACCACGGGTTTGCCCGCCATGGACTACATCATTGCCGACCGGTGTCTGATACCGCCCCAGGAGGAACGCTACTACGTAGAGCAGGTCGTGCGCCTGCCTAATGCCTACCTGTGCTTTTCCCCACCCGACTATGTGATCGAACCTTCGCCCTTGCCGGCGCTTGCTACCGGCAAGCTCACTTTCGGCTGTTTCAACAATACCGCCAAGCTGACCGAAGCGGTCGTTGCCTGTTGGTCGAAGTTGTTGTGCGCGCTGCCGGAGGCTCAGCTCTTTTTGAAGCATAAGGCCTTTGGAGACGCCGGGGTAAGGCAGCGCTATCAAGAGCTGTTCGCACAACGGGGCATTGCAGCGGATCGGATTCGTTTTGCTGGACATTCACACCGGGCCGAATATCTGGCGGCTTATCAGGAAGTGGACATCGGCTTGGACCCTTTCCCTTTTAATGGATGCACGACCATGGTGGAGGCATTGTGGATGGGGGTGCCGATGGTGAGCCTGCGCGGTGACCGCTATGCCGGTCATATGGGGGAGACTATTTTGCAGAACATCGGCCTCGGGGAATGCGTGGCGGATAGCGAGGAGGCCTATATCTCCAAGGCTATTGCTTTGGCATCCGACCTATCGCATCTGGCAGGAATGCGTCAACAATTGCGGGCACAGCTGCTGAATTCACCCCTGTGTGACGGCGCAGGCTTCACCCGTGACCTGGAGGCCACCTACCGCACGATGTGGGAAACCTGGTGTGGCCCGTCAGGCACGCCCTTCTGTGCTGATAGACGGTAACGAGCAGCCATTAAGCCGGCATTCCTACCAATAGCTCAGTTTGTTCCGCAGCATCATCTTTATACGACAAAATTTTGACATTTGGGGTATAAGGTGTTTTATACTAACCCTTGACCAAGCCAGGCCGTGGGAACGGCAGCCTAGCGCCGGTTCGGAGGCGGGTTGCAAGAGTTCCATATAGTAGGTGCCGGCTTTAAGAGGCGGTGCCCGGAGTGTGGGGGTGAACAGTTATGTCAGCATCGGCTATTCTTGTCGTTGAAGCGGAAGAGTTGCAAGGTCAAGAGCTTAGGGCAATTCTTCAGTTTCTCGATCATGAGATGGTGCAAGTTTCCTCTTGCGCCGAGTGGCGTCAGGCGATCACAGATCCCCACAATCTTTTCGCCATCCTCTTGGGCAAATGCACCTCCCAAGAGGAGACCATCGCGGTTTTTCATGGACTGAAGGAGCGGCTTCCCGCCGTGCCTATCATCGTGTTGCGGGGAGAGGAGGGGAACTACCTTCCCCAAGAGTACGACACTGGCGTTTTGACGGTTATCGACTTCCCTGTGAAGTACCGCCAGCTTACCGGAGCCTTACAGCAGGCCCAGATATTTGCTGATAGCCGTGAGAAGGCCGCGCCGCAGCGCTCGCCGGAATTATTTCGCAGCCTGGTCGGAAACAGCCGCAGTATCCGTCATGTCCGCAAATTGGTTGAACAAGTGGCTAATTCCGATGCCACTGTGTTGATCCTCGGCGAGTCGGGGACCGGCAAGGAAGTGGTGGCCCGCAACCTTCACTACCATTCCTCGCGGCGCAATAAACCTTTTGTGCCGATCAACTGCGGCGCGATTCCCGCCGAACTTTTGGAAAGCGAATTATTCGGCCATGAGAAAGGCGCCTTTACCGGCGCCATCACCGCGCGCCAGGGCCGTTTCGAGTTGGCGGAGGGCGGCAGCCTGTTTCTGGACGAGATCGGGGACATGAGCCTGCATATGCAGGTGAAATTGTTGCGGGTCTTGCAGGAACGGGTATTCGAGCGCGTAGGGAGCAATAAGCCGATTTCGGCGGATGTGCGCATCATCGCCGCGACTCACCGCAACCTCGAGGAGCAAATCAAGGCGGGACATTTCCGTGAGGATCTCTATTATCGTTTGAACGTATTTCCCATCGACATGCCTCCTTTGCGGGAGCGCAAAGAGTATATTCCGCTCCTGGTAAACGAATTAATAACGCGCCTCGAGCATGAGAAGCGGGGTTCCGTTCGTTTGACGCCGCAAGCGGTGATGGCCTTGTGCGACCATCATTGGCCGGGCAATGTGCGGGAGCTGGCCAATCTCATCGAACGCCTGGTAATCATGCACCCCTTCGGCGTGGTTGATATCCATGATCTTCCCGAGAAATTCCGGGAGGGAAAAGGTGATGGTTTGAGGTCCCTGCCCATGGAAGTGGAAGTGAATTACGACCCGTGGGCCGTGCCGCGTCTGCCTCGGGAAGGTCTGGATTTAAAGGAGCATATCAATAACTTGGAATATAACTTGATAAAACAGGCCTTGGAGGACGCCAGCGGAATTGTCGCGCATGCCGCCAACCGCCTCAAATTGCGGCGTACCACCTTGGTGGAGAAGATGCGTAAGTATGGGTTACAACGCAGCGATGAAGTGACGTAATTACGTCGTTTTGCCACCCTCTTTTTTTAGCTCACATTGTAAGTCATTGTCTTAATGAGGAATGACCCTTAGGCACATGTTTTGCTTAGATGATGGGGCGATGCTCTAAATGCATCGTAATCACTAGAATCTAAGCGAGATGTGTGGATGACGCAAAATCCCGTCAATAACACTCAAGGCCTGCATGAGGCCTTTCATGCCTTCAGCGAAGTATCGGAGCGCCTGACCGAGTCCTATCGCCTGCTGGAAGAGCGGGTGGCGATCTTGACCGCAGAACTGGCGGCTGCCCGCAGCGAACGTTTGCAGCAACTCGCCGAAAAGGAACGCCTGGCAAACCGCCTTCAGCAACTTCTCGAGGCCTTGCCGGGCGCGGTGGTGGTGCTCGACGGCAAGGATGTCGTTCAAGAATGCAATCCCGGCGCGGTGGACTTATTGGGCGAACCATTGCTAGGCGAACAATGGGCCGACGTCGTGGCGAAGTCCGTTGCCGGCATGAGCGGCGATGGTTATTACGCAACGTTGAACAACGGTCGTCAGGTCGGAATCTCCAGCCGTGCGTTGGTTACGGAGCCCGGCCGCATTCTGCTGTTGAAAGACGATACCGAGACCCGCCGCCTGCAAGAGATGCTGAACCGGCATCAGCGGCTCTCGGCGATGGGCGAGATGGTGGCGCGTCTGGCTCATCAGATACGCACACCGCTGACCTCTTCGATGCTATATGTGTCGCAGTTGTGCAAACCGCAGTGCGATGACGGCGGCCGCGTGCGTTATGCGGAGAAGATTTTGGGAGCCTTGCGCCAACTGGAGCGCATGGTCAACGATATGCTGGTGTTCGCACGCGGCGGCGACTTTACCCCTGAGACAGTGTCCATCGCCGCGCTGCTGGAGGACCTGCGGCAAATCCTCGAACCGCAATTACAGCAGTGCGGCGGCCAATTGCGGATCGTCGATCATTGCCCCGAGGCCGCGGTTGAAGGCTGTCACGACATGCTGCTGGGCGCCTTGGCGAATCTTGCAACCAATTCCATGCAGGCATGCGGCCATGGGGCAGATCTGCTCATAGAGGTTTGGCCGGCCGGGGACGATGCCGTTGAGCTCCATGTTGCGGATAACGGTCCGGGCATCGATCGGGAAATTCAAGACAAGATCTTCGAGCCGTTTTTTACCACGCGCAGCGGCGGCACGGGGCTCGGCTTGGCGGTGGTGCGCGCGGTTATGCAGGGCCATCGCGGGGATATCCAAGTCAGATCGAGTCCGGGTCAAGGGACTACTTTCAACTTAAAAATGCCGCGCCTGCTCGGTGAATACGCGCTGGCCAGCGGCGTGTGGGGGAACAGCGGAATGCGTGAGCGGACAGCAACCGATGTGTCGGTTAATGCCGCCGAATGCTGAAAATGCAAGTGAGCATATTAGGGAGCCATCATGAGTAAACCGAAGGTGCTGATCGTTGAGGACGATGTGTCATTGCGTGAAGCCTTGTCCGATACCCTGCAACTCGCGGGATACTCCGTATTCGTCGCCGCCGACGGCCGCGCGGCGTTGAGAATACTCGAGTGCGAGAATATGGATGTTGTGGTCAGCGATGTGCAGATGTCGCCGATGGACGGCCATACCCTGCTCGGCGAGATTAAGAAACGTTATTCCGCACTGCCGGTGATTCTGGTTACCGCCTACGGCACCATCCAAAAGGCCGTGGCGGCCATGCGCGACGGCGCGGCGGATTATCTCGTCAAGCCCTTTGACAGCGATGCCTTGCTCGGCCTCGTCGAGCGCTATGTGTCCGCGACATTCGCTAACGAGGCTGGATTGGTGGCGGAGGATCCGCGCACCATTCATTTGATGGAGTTGGCCAAACGGGTTGCCATTACCGATGCCACTGTAATGATAGGCGGCGAAAGCGGGACGGGCAAGGAGGTCTTTGCCAGATTCATTCACAAGCATTCCAAGCGGGCGCAGGGGCCTTTCGTGGCGATCAATTGCGCGGCCATCCCGGAAAATATGCTGGAGGCGCTGCTGTTCGGTTATGAGAAGGGCGCCTTCACGGGCACCTATCAAGCTGCGCCGGGTAAGTTCGAGCAGGCCAACGGCGGTACCCTGCTGTTGGATGAAATCTCCGAGATGGATTTGGGATTGCAGGCGAAATTGCTGCGCGTCTTGCAGGAGCGCGAGGTGGAACGACTCGGCGGGCGCAAGGTCATTCCCCTTGATGTCAGGGTCTTGGCCACTTCAAACCGCGTTATGCGCGACGAAGTCGAAGCGGGGCGCTTCCGCGAGGATTTGTTTTACAGGCTGCATGTCTTCCCGATAAACCTTAATCCCCTGCGCGAGCGCATGCAGGATATTGTGCCCTTGGCGCGTTTTCTGCTGCGGCGGCATGCCGCAGGGCAGTCGTGCCCCGAGCTGACTCAAGAGGCCGAGGCGCGCCTCTTGGGGCATACCTGGCCGGGGAATGTCAGGGAGCTCGACAACGTCATGCAGCGGGCCATGATATTGAGGCAGGGGGCCGAGATCGGCGCCGCGGATTTGAGCTTTGAGCCGGCGGGTACCGCGCGCGAACACAATCAGGCCGAGATCATCGCCCTGTCTCCGCAAAATAACGAACTCTGCGAGGTCCTGAGGGAGAGGGAACAGCGTTTGATCATTGATGCATTGCAGGCCGGTAACGGCAACCGCAAATACGCGGCGATGAAACTCGGCATCAGTCAGCGTACCTTGCGCTACAAATTAGCGAGGATGCGCGACGAGGGCGTTGAAATCCCCAGAGGGTATGGGGCCCGAGTAGGTTAACGAGATACAGAGCAGGCAAGGGACATTCACATGAGCAATATCGATATCAGTCAAACGTTGTCACAATTGCAGGCCATGGCGGCTGCAGCCCAAGGGCAGGTGGGAGCAAAGACGGCCGCCGGCGATGCAGCGGAATTCAGTAAATTGCTCCAAAGTGCCGTCGATAAAGTGAATGAGGCCCAGCAGCAATCCAGTAAGATGGCAGAATCATTCGAGAAGGGCGATCCCCAGGCCGATCTGACGGAGGTGATGGTTGCTTTGCAGAAGGCCAAGATATCCTTTCAGGCGATGGTCGAAGTGAGGAACAAATTGGTGGTCGCCTATCAAGACATCATGAATATGCAGATTTGATGCGAATAAGAAGCGTGCAATGGAACGGCCATTGTGCCAATAGATAACTAACTGGACGGCTATGGCGGAAAAAGCGTCAGGAATGAAGGTCGGGGTGGCGTTGTCGGGATTTGGACATTTGTCCGTATTCCGGCAGTTGGCGCTGATGGCGGGTCTCGCGGCGAGCATTGCCTTGGGCGTCGCCATAGTGATGTGGTCTCAGCAGCCCAACTTCAGCATGCTGTATAGCGGATTGTCCGATCAAGATTCGCTGGAGATTACGAACGCCCTCGACAGGGCCGGCATCCCCCATAAGATCACGGCCGGTGCGGGGACCATCCTGGTGCCGGGAGACCGCGTGCATGAGGCGCGGATGAGTCTTGCAGGACAAGGTTTGCCCAAAGGCACCGCCACGGGTTTTGAGCTATTGGATAAAGAGCCGGGGTTCGGGGTCAGTCAGTTGATGGAGAATGCCCGTTACCAGCGCGCCTTGGAAGGCGAACTCGCGAAGACGATAGCCAGTATCAGCAGCGTGCAAAGCGCCCGCGTGCATCTGGCGATACCCAAGCAATCCGCTTTCGTGCGCGAACATAAAGACCCGTCCGCATCGGTGATGTTGACGGTGTACGGCGGTCGCCCGATGCAGGCGGAGCAGGTGGGGGCGATCGTGCACTTGGTGGCGTCGAGCGTTCCTAATTTGTCGCCGGATCAGGTCACTGTCGTCGATCAAACCGGAAAATTGCTGACCGCCGGGCAATCATCCGATCAATTGCGGCTGACCGCGACCCAGTTCGATTATCGGAAAAACGTGGAGGATTACTATACTAAAAGAATAGAAGACATTCTCACACCGATTCTGGGCGCCAACGGGGTGCGCGCGCAAGTGTCGGCGGACATCGATTTTACTCAGACGGAGCAAACGCAGGAGAATTTCAATCCCGATCTGCCCGCCGTGCGCAGCGAGCAGACTTCCGAGGATCATACCAGCGGCGGGGCGTCCGCTTCCGGGGTTCCTGGCGCGCTGACCAATCAACCCCCCGGCGTGGCAGGGACCGCCCACGGGCAGGCAAGTCCCGGAAATAGCACGCCGTCCGAGAACAGCGCGCGGCGCATCACCAGGAACTATGAGCTGGATAAGACCATCAGCCATACTACGTTCCAGTCGGGGATGGTTCGCAAGATATCGATAGCGGTGGTCGTCGACGATCAGCAGAAGACTAATGAAGACGGCACGGTGGAGCGGGCGCCGCGCAAAGAGGACGAGCTGGCGCGCCTAACCACGCTAGTGAAGGAGGCGGTGGGATTCAACGCGGCGCGCGGCGACAGCGTAAACGTGATCAACGCGTCATTTGCCGCGGTGCCTGCCGCGGAGCCGCCGCCGCCGACTTCGTTCGTCGACAAGCCTTGGGTATGGGATGTGGCCAAGCAAGCCGCCGCGGGAATTGGTGTCATTTTGCTGGTGTTCGGCGTCTTTCGGCCGCTGCTGCGCAGCTTGGTTGAAAAGGCGCCTGCTGCATCGGCCGTTGTCGCCGGCGCCCAGGGGAGAAATGATGTTGCGGGTATGGGCGGCATGAATGCCGGTATGCAGCAAATGCCGGGGCAACTGCCCGCGCCGAATAGTTATGAGCAGCAATTGGGGGCCATCAAGGGCATGGCGACTCAGGACCCGAAGAGGGTCGCGCAGGTAGTTAAGACGTGGGTCGCGACGGATGGCTGAGGAGCGCGCAGGGAAGGGGGTTGAGCGTGCCGCCATCCTGCTGATGGCGCTCGGCGAGCAGGCGGCGGCAGCCATATTGAAGCACATGAACCCCAAGGAGGTGCAGAAACTGGGGACGGCCATGGCCCATATGAACAATGTCACTACGGCGCAAGTGCAAACGGTGGTGTCCGACTTTGTCACTACCGTGGAGAGTCAAACCGCCTTGGGTATAGGAGCGGAAGATTACATCCGCAAGGTGCTGGTCACTGCGCTGGGGGAAGACAAGGCGGGAGGCTTGATGGACCGGATTCTAACCGGTGCGTCCAGTAAGGGGCTGGAGGCGCTCAAATGGATGGACTCGAAGGCCGTTGCCGAGATCATCCGCCTGGAGCATCCGCAGATCATAGCAATAGTGTTGTCTTATTTGGAAAGCGATCAATCCGCTGAAGTATTGAGTTTGCTCCCCGAGAGGATGCGGCCTGATATCTTGATGCGGATTGCATCGTTGGATGGAATCCAGCCCAGGGCCTTGAGAGAGTTGGATGAAATCCTGGACAAGCAATTCAGCGGCAACAATAACGTTAAGTCCTCCTCAGTCGGCGGCACGAAGACCGCTGCAGACATCCTCAATTTCATGGATACCTCCAAGGGTAACCAGCTTATGGACAATATCAAAGAGTCCAACGCGGATCTTGGCCAGGAAATCGAGGACCTGATGTTCGTATTCGACAACCTCGTCGATGTTGATGATCGCGGGATTCAGGCCCTTTTGCGCGAGGTTTCTTCGGATTCCTTGATCGTTGCCTTGAAGGGGGCCGATGACTCGATAAAGGAGAAAATCTTCAAGAACATGTCGAAGCGGGCGGCGGAAATGCTGCGCGAAGATTTGGAGGCGAAGGGGCCGGTCAGGCTCAGCGAGGTGGAGGCGATGCAGAAGGAAATTCTCGCCATCGCCAGACGCATGGCCGAGTCGGGAGACATTATATTAGGCGGCCAAGGCGGGGAAGAATATGTCTAAAGTTATTTCCGGGGACGATGTATCGCAATATAAGCGTTGGCAGGTTCCCGATGTGATGCCGGGCGGGGCAAGAGATTCTCACCCGGGACAAAACAAATATATTACCGCCGTTCAATTGGAGAAGATTCAGAAACAGGCCTATGAAGAGGCCTATGCGCGTGGATTGAAGGAGGGGTCCGCCGCCGGCCAGGCCCAGGCGCGGGAGAATGCGAAAATCTTCATCGGATTGGCCGGCTTGCTGGAGAATCCTCTGAAAGAGACCGGTGACAAGCTGGAACAGGAATTGGTCCTTTTATGTCTTGCCATCGCCAAGCAAATCATCAGGCGCGAGATTTCTCTGGATCCCGGCCATATTATCGCGGTGATACGCGAGGCGGTCTCCGCGCTGCCCATGTTGTCTAAGAAGATACGCATCTGCCTGCATCCCGAGGATGCAAAGCTGGTGCGTTCCGTATTGCTGGAAACCAAAGAAGATGTCCCGTGGAGCATCGTGGAAGACCCTGCATTGGTAAGGGGCGGCTGCAAGATTATTACGGATAACTCGCAGATCGACGCGACCCTTGAGAAAAGGCTGGCGATGATCGCCGCCAAGCTCATGGGCGGCGAAAGAGAATATGACAAAGACAAAACTTAATCGGTTCGAGGAGTCGGAGTGGACGGAGCGCCTGGGCAAGCGCCGCTCCGCGCTCTCCGAAAAGATTCCGTTGATTGTCGAAGGGCGCATCACGCGGATGGTCGGCCTTACCTTGGAGGCGGTGGGATGCCGGGCCGCGATCGGCTCACGCTGCTCGGTGAGAAATTCATCCGGGTCTTACATCGAGGCTGAGGTGGTCGGATTCTCGGGCGATCGGACATTTCTGATGCCAACCGGCTCCATTCAGGGGCTGTTGCCCAACGCGCCCGTCATCCCCGGCGAGCATGTCTATGAGATTCCCGTCGGCGACGCCTTGCTGGGGAGGGTCATCGACGGCACGGGGCTACCCCTTGACGGCGCTGGGCCGATCTCCGCCGTCGCGCGCGTTTCGCTCAACGGTGTGCCGATAAATCCGCTGACCCGCCAAGCCATCGACAAGCCCTTGGATGTGGGCATTCGCGCCATCAATAGCCTGTTGACGGTGGGCAGAGGACAACGCCTGGGTCTGTTTGCGGGCAGCGGCGTGGGTAAGAGCGTCCTGCTCGGCATGATGACGCGGTTTACCGCAGCCGACGTCATTGTGGTCGGGCTGATAGGCGAGCGCGGGCGGGAAGTAAAGGAATTCATCGAAAACATTCTCGGCAGGGACGGTATGAATCGTGCGGTAGTCGTGGCGACGCCCGCCGATAATCCGCCGCTCCTGCGGCTGCATGGGGCATTGCTGGCCACCAGTATCGCCGAATATTTTCGCGATCAGGGCAGGCACGTCCTGTTGCTGATGGATTCCTTGACGAGGTTCGCCCAGGCTCAGCGCGAAATAGGCCTGGCCATAGGCGAGCCGCCGACCACCAAAGGTTACCCGCCTTCCGTTTTCGCTAAATTGCCGCAATTGGTCGAGCGCGCGGGAAACGGCGCTCGGAATAAGGGCTCGATCACGGCGTTTTACACCGTGTTGACGGAAGGCGACGATCAGCAGGATCCTGTTGCCGATGCCGCAAGGGCGGTCCTGGACGGGCATATCGTCATGTCGCGCAGGTTGAGCGAGGCCGGCCATTATCCGGCTATCGACATCGAGGCGTCCATCAGCCGTTCAATGGCCAATGTCGTGGATAAGGACCATTTGCAGACGGCGCACGCATTCCGCGAATTGAACTCGGTATATCAGCAGAACCGCGATTTGATAAGCGTCGGAGCTTACACGCGCGGCGGCGATCCGTTGATAGACAGGGCAGTGGAGTTCAATCCGCGCATGATGGAGTTCCTACGCCAAGGCATGCATCAGCCCGTGTCGTTTTCCGAGAGCCTTCAGCAATTGAAGACGCTGCTGCACGGCGCCAAGTAAGACCCAATGAAGCGCTCATCCCGGTTTCGCATGCTCCTCAAGATTGAAAAGGCCAAGGAGCGTGAAGAGGCAAGAAAATTTGCCGAGCGCAGGCAGGCGTTGCATGAGAAGAAGGCCAAGCTGGCGGAGTTGGAAGGATATGTCGCCGAATATCGGGAGCGCTTTTCGGCAATGACCCGCTCCGGCAGCCTGGCCGGGCAAATCCGTTCCAGTTATGAATTTATCAACCGATTGACCGATGCCGTCTCGCAGCAGCAGCAGGCAGTTTCGGATAGCGAACGATCCGTGGAGGAATACCGGCAGCTCTGGTTACAGGCGAAGCGGCGCATGGATATCCTCCAAAAGACCGTAGATAAGCTGGCCCACGAGGAGCTGGTAAAAGATGGCAAGAGGGAGCAAGTCGTCGCAGACGAACTGGCGCGGCGCAAATATCAGCGCTCCTAGTAAGTCAGGCTATTTGAAACTTAACTGGGATCGTTTTCCGTTTAAAAGATTGACCGCGAAGGACGCAAAGATAGGCGAAGGAGTTCGATAGATCCATTTGCCGAGATTTCCTTTGCGTCCTTCGCGGTAAAGCACTTACATCTAAATTTCCTTCAAGAATGACTCGCTAGCGCGGGCATCCCTTACCCGCCTCGGATCTTAGTGGCATGCAACTTGCCTATTGTTCAGTACCTAATAAGTACCGATGAGGCAAAAGATGTCAACTGCACCGCTGCTCATGGGGCAATCAGTCCTACCCGCGGCCCCGAACAACTCAGCCGGGGTTACGAGCGTCAACGACAACAGCAATAATCTGCCGGTAAATGACGGCAATCAAGGGAGCGATCTCTCGTTTCCAGGCTTGATGAAGCGTATCAGCCTTAACGGCAAGGTAAAAAAGGCAGACGGCCAGATACCGATGATCGCGGTATCCGCTCTCCAGGTCCCCACTGTCCCGGCATCCGCCATCCAGGCGCCCGTTATCCAGGCATCCATTATCCAAACATCCGCTATCCAAGCGCCCGCAATCCAAGCATCGGCTGCTAACCAAGCGCCCATTATCCAGGCGTCCGCAAAGCCGACGGGCGATGTGTTGCCGCCCTCCGGCGTTGTTTTGCCGCCTGTCTTATCGCAAGACGCGCCGCCTGACGGTACCCCACCGGAAAATGCCGCAAATGGGTCTTTCCCTCCCGTCCCGACGGGGCCGAAAGTCGAGATACCCCTGGCGGCCAGAGGAGAGGGGGCTGCGCAAGCCGGAGATAAATTACCGCTAACCGCGCAAGACTCGCCGGCGCTTGTGGGGGTGGACAAAACCACTAACTCGGCCGGGAAGGCCGATATGCCACCCCGCGATTCGCTGATATTTGGTCTTAATGCGGCATCATTAGGCGCACACGAGATGCAACACGCCGTACAGGCGGCCGCGAGTGATTTGGGCAACATGAGCGCCGCTCAACACACGGAGGGCGCCGGTATCTCGCACCCTGCCGTCGATATTGCAAATATGGGCATTAGCGGCAATTCCCAATCGGCAACTACCGATAAAATGGCGCCTGCCGCGGCGGCCCCTCCCATCGCTGTTCCGCTGCAGCACGCAGAATGGGGCGATGAACTGAGTAACCGTGTCACATGGATGATCCGGCAAGACGTTCAGTCCGCCAGCATTAAACTAAATCCCCCGCATCTCGGCCCCCTTGAGGTAAAGATATCCGTGATGAACGATCAGGTGAATGTGTCATTCAGCTCTCATCATGCGCCAGTGCGCGAGGCCTTGGACGCCTCTATGCCAAGGCTGAAGGAAATGCTGGGCGATAATGGGCTGCAGTTGGGTGATGCCAATGTTACGCATCGTTCCTTTTCGGAACATAATCACGCCAATAATCAATCGTCCTCACAACAGTATCAGGAAAATATCAGTGGCAACGATCCCGTCGCCGATGGCGGCGGCGAATTGAAAAGTGAAACCCATTATATTCCGGGCGGCGCTGCGATCGACCTTTACGCCTAAGAGGCAGATCATCGCGGCCCGCGATCATGCAAGTTCTTTCTGAGAGTCCGCACATCCTCGAATTTCTTCGCGCCAATTCGACTCCCCTGGCCACAATCACGCGGTTTCCTGCTGCGCCTGCGTCACAGTACGCTGCCAATTTTTCGCCATAGCTTCGGGAAATCTCCGCCATATCACCGGCACTCAAAAAATTCGGCATATATCTATCTGATATCAAATAGATTAATACGGCGGTGAGTGTGGCACATCAATTGCTAATCCCTCGTGGGTATGAATATAACGATGAGGGCATCCTATGGCCAGCAAGGGTAAAGAACGAATCGATGACGATGAGGAGCCGGCAGCGGCGCCACCCAGTAAAAAGAAGGCTGTCATTAAATGGATATTGATCGTACTGGGCGTCCTGGTGCTGGTCGCGGCCAGTATCGCTGCAACCATGTACTTTATGAATTCCAGTTCGCACGGCAAGGACGCCGCGCATGAGGCTGGGCAAAGCAGCACTGGCAAGACCACCAAGGAAGAAAAAGAAAAATCTAAGCAACCCAAGGTCGCCATTTACTACAAGATCGACCCTCCCTTCGTAGTCAACTTCCAGGGACAATCCGGCACACGGTTTTTGCAGGTGGCCATAGAGTTGATGACTTACGATCAGGAAGCTATCGCCGCGATTGAGATGCATATGCCGGTGATAAGAAACAACATCGTTTTCCTGCTGAGCGGGGCGAACTACGAGCAGATCAATACGCTGGAGGGCAAACAGAAGCTGCGAGCGGATACCCTTGCGGAGATCCAGAAAATACTAAAAGACAAGATCGGCAGACCCGGTGTCGAAGAAGTCTATTTCACCAGCATAGTGATGCAATAGACATGGCCATCAACGACATTCTCACCCAAGATGAGATTGACGCGCTTCTGCATGGCGTCAACAGCGGCGATGTCGAGACGCATGGAGATGCCGCCGACGACGGTCAGGCAAAGAATTATGACTTCGCCAGCCAGGACCGGATCATCCGCGGCCGCATGCCGACCTTGGAGATGATTAATGAACGGTTCGCGCGCCATTTCAGGATTAGCCTTTTTAATATGATGCGCCGCAGTTCCGAGATATCGGTGGGGGGCGTGCAGATGGTCAAGTTCGCCGAGTACGTTCATAGCCTGTTCGTTCCAACCAGCCTGAATCTGGTAAAGGTCAAGCCGCTGCGCGGGACGGCGCTTTTTGTGATAGATCCCAAACTGGTATTCATATTGGTGGACAACTATTTCGGAGGAGAGGGGAAGTTTTACACAAAGATCGAAGGACGTGAATTTACGCCGACGGAGATGCGCATTATCGAGATGCTGCTGGAACTGGCATTCAAGGATCTTAAGGAGGCGTGGGCGCCGGTCATGCCGATCGAGTTTGAATACGTCAATTCGGAGGTCAATCCGCAATTCGCGAATATCGTCAGCCCGACCGAGGTTGTGGTGGTGACCACCTTCCATGTCGAACTGGAAGGCGGCGGCGGCAATTTGCATGTCACCATGCCCTATTCGATGGTGGAGCCGATACGCGAGATGCTGGATGCCGGAGTGCAGAGCGACCGCAGCGATACCGATGAGAGATGGGGCCAACACCTCCGTGAAGACATGAAGGAAGCGGAAGTCGAGATGAGCGGCACTTTGCTGGAAGTAAGGCTCTCGCTTAAAGACGTGTTGAATATGAAACCCGGAGACGTGATTCACGTCGATCTTCCCGAGAAGTCGACGGTGCTGGTCGAGGACATACCCGCGTTCATGGGTCATTTCGGTACGTACGAAGGAATGAATGCAATCAAGATAGCGGAAGCAATAACAAAGTTTAACTGAAGATCGATGCGGAGATTACCATGGCGGATCAAGGCGACAATCAGAACAGTGAGGACCTCGACGGCGCTTGGGGAAATGCCTTGGCCGAACAGGCAAGCGCATCCCTACCGGATACGCAGAAGGCGGGCAGCGATAAGCAATTCGAAAAGGCGCAGTTCGGACAACTACAGAATGACGGAAAGCCCAGCGGTGACGAGGTCAATTTGGAAGTAATACTGGATATACCCGTTACTTTGTCGGTGGAAATAGGCAGAACAAGGCAGACCATCAGAAATTTACTGCAATTGAATCAAGGATCGGTTGTCGAGCTGGACAGATTGGCCGGCGAGCCCATGGACGTCTTGGTTAACGGGACCTTGATAGCGCATGGAGAGATCGTGGTGGTCAACGAAAAATTCGGCATCAGGCTCACCGACGTGATAAGCGCGGCGGAAAGAGTCAATAAGCTGAGATAGAGAGTGCGATTTTATGTTTTATGTAATTAGACTAAGGATACTTGCCGTAGTGTTGTGTTTGCTGCCGATGGCATCGATGGCGGCGGATGTTGCCGCCAATAACCATCATGCCACCTTAGCCGACAGTCCGGTGACGTTCTCATACATTCTGCAGATATTGGCTAGTTTCGTAGCGGTCATACTGTTTATTCTGTTGCTCGCCTGGCTGATGAGGAAGACCGGAAAGTACGGTTCCG
>Ga0153916_10001940_pt1 | contig 15103 bp, 18 predicted proteins | sample Opewatmetagenome_FD_109642 | JGI IMG/M metagenome (GOLD analysis project Ga0153916, IMG submission 109642) | Freshwater wetland microbial communities from Ohio, USA - Open water 3 Core 3 Depth 4 metaG | ecosystem: Environmental > Aquatic > Freshwater > Wetlands | place: USA: Ohio, Lake Erie...
GCGCAAGCTGGCGGAAGTCGGCAGCGACATCGCCAGCAGCGCATACAATCCGACCGGGCGCGACGCCGCGCAATTGCTCGACGAGGCGGAAAGCAAAGTGTTCGAGATCGCCGAGGCCGGCTCGAAAGGCAAACAGGGATTCATTCCCATGCCGCCACTGTTGTCGCAAGTGGTGGAGCGTATCGAGACGCTGTATGCGCGCGACAATCCCAGCGACATCACCGGCACTGCGACCGGCTTCACCGATCTTGACCGCATGACTTCCGGCTTGCAAGCCGGTGACCTGATCATCGTCGCGGGCCGCCCCAGCATGGGCAAGACCGCGTTCTCGATCAACATCGCCGAGAACGTCGCGATGGACAGCAAATTGCCGGTGGCGATCTTCAGCATGGAAATGGGCGCGACGCAATTGGCGATGCGCATGCTCGGCTCGGTAGGCAAACTCAACCAGCATGACCTGCGCACCGGGCGCTTGCAGGACGACGACTGGGGGCGGCTGACGCACGCGCTCGGCAGGCTGAACGATGCACCCATCCACATCGACGAAAGCGCGGCGCTGTCCGCGCTGGACCTGCGCGCCCGGTCGCGCCGCCTGTCGCGCCAGAATAACGGGCAACTGGGCCTGATCGTGGTCGATTATCTGCAACTGATGAGTTCGAACGCAGGCAAGGCCAGCGAGAATCGCGCCACCGAAATCTCGGAAATCTCCCGCTCGTTAAAGGCACTGGCGAAAGAGCTGCATGTGCCGGTGATCGCGCTGTCACAGTTGAACCGCAGCCTGGAACAACGCCCCAACAAGCGTCCGGTGATGTCCGACCTGCGCGAATCCGGCGCGATCGAGCAGGATGCCGACCTGATCCTGTTCATCTACCGCGATGAAGTCTATAACAGCGACTCGCCCGACAAAGGCAAAGCAGAGATCATCATCGGCAAACAGCGTAACGGCCCGATCGGAAAAGTCGAGCTGGCGTTCCGCGGCGAATACACGCGCTTTGATAATTTGGCGTCTGGTAGTTATTGATTCTGGTACCTGAAAAAGATTATATGGACAGCGAAGTGATCACAAAGGAATTGAAGCGAATTGAAAGCCTACTTTTAGAACAACAACGCTGGCAAACAATGGAATTGACTAGGGCGTGGGCAAAAAAACAGTCTGAGTTCGCAGGTGTTTATATGCTTTTTGATGAAGGGCGGCCAGTATATGTAGGAGAAACAGGGAAATTATTAGGTCGCATTACAGATATGCTTGATTCAAGACACCACACAGTAAGACGCTCTATTGGTGAGCAATATTACTCTGGTCAAGCTAACTACGTAAAAGCAACATCAAAACAAAAGCACCCAGACCATATTGAAATATTAGTGCAAAATCATTTGATGAAATTAAAACTTAGTGTTCTGCCAATAAATTTTGGCCGCAAAGAATTTGAAGAATATATTATTGATAAATACAATCCAGTATTAAACAGGAAATCGAAGCGTGGTGTTGTCAGTCTGCGTAGGACGTAGTCAATAATTTTCGTGCTTTTCGTGTCTTTCGTGGACCAATGGCCGTTCTAATCTAACGCAACCATGGCACGCCGCAACCACTACCACGTCTATGTGATCGAGCTGTCTAAAGACGGTCTGTACAAAGGCCGCTTCAGGAAAGCCAACCCGGATTACATCACAGGCAAACCGTGCGTTTATGTCGGCATGACGGGGCTGGATCCCGATGTGCGTTTCGACAAGCACAAGGCAGGCATCCAGTCCAACCGCTACGTGCAGGAATTCGGTTTGCGCTTGTTGCCCGAGCTATACGAAGTCTACAACCCGATGCCCTACGACGGCGCGCGCGACATGGAAGTTGAGTTGGCGATCGGTCTGCGTGAAGCTGGGTATGGGGTCTGGCAGGCGTAAGCAAGGTACGGAACTTTGGACAGGCCCGAGTGGTGGAAATATCTGCCACGAAGGAATTTCTGGCGCACTGCGATAGCTTTGGCTGGGCAGTAATGCTCTGTAAGTGTTTTCACACAGCCTCGGTTGCAAGTAGCAATTGGCAAACAACAGGTTTTCGCAAAAGCATGCAGTCCATTTGCTCGCTATCCAAAGGATTATATACTTGACAAAAATACTCGGATAAGTTTATTATTTCTTAACATTTTGTGGCATTCAAGACAAAGTGTAGTGACAGCCAAAATCGTCATTTATCGCTACATAATTTATTGATAGGAGGCCACTATCATGACACTGAAATCGGAACACACAGTACTCGATAGAGAAGAATTAAAATTCTTCAGCGAGCTGGGATGGTTTGCCGCTTTGGCAGTTTCTGTGGTTGCTTTTGTTCCATTTATATTCTACTAAACTGGTGGCGCGCGCGGCATGGATGTGGGGCCGGCGATCGGTCTGCGTGAAGCGGGGTTGTGGAGTTTGGCGGGCGTGAGCAAGCTGTTGCCGCGCCAATTAACCTGCACGAGATTTTCGTTTGAAGCACGATAGCCTTTCGGATACAATGCGAACCCTGCAACAGGCGCGTAGCTCAGCTGGTTAGAGCACTTGGTCGACATCCAAGGGGTCGTTGGTTCGAGTCCAATCGTGCCTACCAAAAATACAGTGGGTTAGATCAAAAACGGTCTAGCCCATTTTTCTTTTGATAGGGACTTTTTGGTGGCATTTTCTCACCAAGCCGCTCCCTTCGAATCATTGCACAACTGCGATCGTTTCGAGCTTTCATTCGTGATGCGGCTCCCGCAAAGAAGGCTGCAATCATCAAACCAAGCTCGTAGCCAACGCGAACAGGGCAACAGTGAAGCCTTCCTCGAAGATTACTATCGCAGGATGAAGACCGCGGTTTCCATTATTGCCTGGTAACATGGTTTTCAAGGCAAGTCTGGCGAGCCTCCTGCGGTAGTGTCGCAGCTTCAGGCTGCCTTGTGGGCCTATTTCAACAACCCTGCGTCAACGCGTCGAGCCAGGTAGCTTTCTACGATCAGTTTGCTCTCACTGGAGCACCTGACGGTACGCCAATTTCGATTCAGTTTAACTTGACCACCAGCGGATCGGTCTCTGGCTTTGGCGGGTGGGGTTATGGGGCGACATTAAGTGATGGCTGGGATCAAGTAGGAAATTATGATGGCACAGGCGGCACAGTCTCCGCGTACAACCAAACCATTTCCCAGACAAATTCATGGGTCGGGACGTACAACATTGGTGCTACTTATGCCCTTATCGGGAACATGTACCTCGGCGCATTTGAAGATAATTGCCCAGCTGGCAGCCAGAATTGTGGGCAGATGAACACTATTATGCTCGATCTCAGTCATACTTCACTGGCCTCAGCAGAAATCCTCACGCCTGGCGTTAATATCCAGATGATTTCTGCCAGTGGATATGATTAACTCAACTCAAGCCAGCCCATTAATAATCCTGTCCCCGAGCCCGCTGAAATATGGTTATTTGGCGTTGGTTTGGCGTGTATGCTAAATGTGGCTCGCTGCAGGGCAGCTTAAGTCTTTAGTTCATGCCTAACAGGAAATAATCTGGCATTTGCGCGCTTCAAGCGGCTCTTTTATTGGTGCAGGTTTGATTGATTATGAACTTGCCGCTGACAGGGCATTTCAGCGCGGGTGTTTTTCATCGCTGTGGTGCGCCTGTTGTTCGACGGTAAACAACACAGCCGCTTTGACCCTCGATGACAAGTTGAGCTTGGTCAGGATGTGGCGCACATGCTGTTTGACGGTGTCGTAGCTGATCGACAACGTTTGCGCGATGGCCTTGTTGCTTTCCCCGCGCGACAGCAGTTGCAGTATTTCACGCTCGCGCTCGGTGAGTAATTTGAGGGAGTTTTTCGGCTCTTCTCCGGGTTGTTCGCCGCGCAGCATTTCAATCATTTTGATCGTCATCGTGGGGGCGACGACCAGTTCGCCTGCCGCGACTCGCCGGATGGCATCGACAACATCTTCCGGCGCCATGTCCTTGAGCAGATAGCCGCGCACGCCCGCGCGTATCGCGTTGGCGAGGTCGACTTCGGAATCGCTCATGGTCAAAATGACAGCAGGCGTTGCGCAGCCTTCCTTGCGAATTTGTTCGAGCATGGCCAAACCATCCATCGGCTTCATGCGCAAATCCATGATCAACAGGTCGGGTTGTTCGCGCAATAACGCGCGCAGCCCATCGATATTGCCAGTTGTGCCGAGGACAGCAAAACCATAACAATTGGCGAGCAACTCGCTTAATCCGCTCCGGCACAGACTTTGATCGTCTACCAGAACAACTTTTAACTTATCACTCATTAACTTCTCTCCAATCTGCTCCCGGTTCCGGGAAAAATAATTGTACTCGCGAGCCGATCCCCTTTGAACTCTCCACTTTTATTTCGCCGCCTATGCGTTGCGCGCGCTCACGCATGATCATCATGCCATAGTGCCCGTCGACCGGAGTGAAAGTGCATCCGCCGCTTCCGTTATCCTCGATCGTAAAGGCATAATAATTGCCGGAATATTCCACGATCAGGCGGGCATGGCTCGCCCCCGAGTGGGTGGCAATATTGGCCAGTGCCTCCTGCACGATGTGGTACACCTGAATTTCATACTCGAGCGGCAACTCGAGATGGGCGACCCGGTTGATATATTCGAGCGCAATGTCATTTCGATGACGGAATTGCTTGATCAAGGTTTGCAGGGCATGCAGCAGTCCGGATGGATCCATTGCGCAACGAAAATCCGTGATCAATTCCCGAACGGTTTTTTGGCTGCTCTCCAAAGCTTCGTCAACATCGTGGGCATATTTGGCGGCCATGAGTTCATTGCCGGTTCGTATGGATTCAAGCAGCAAACTGGAGCGCATCCGTGTATATACCAGGGTTTGTGCCAATGAATCGTGGATCTCGTTGGCAATAGCCTGCCGTTCAGCGATCAGATCGACGCGACTGGCATCACGGCTTGATTTGTTATGTTCGATGATCGTGCTGAGCATCTGGGCGAAAGCCAGAACAGTTTTGGATGTTTGCTCGAATGATTCTTGTGGTTCGTTGAAAAACAGCGTGAGCATTCCGACAGGGTGTTTCGGCGTGGTATGGCTATTAATCGGTGCTGTGATCAATGATTCGATCTGGCAACCGGCGTAGCGGCATTTCGGACGTGTCTTGCATGTGCCGAGGTTGGCTGAATAAATACTCGAGCCGGGGAATTCTTTGCAGCATGTTTCACAATTTAATTCGAGTGCACCTTCGGCTTCCAACAGTTCGGCAGGCAAGCCGACCGAGCTTATGAGCTGCGGGGTTTGACCATTAGGGGAAAGTAACCGGATTATTCCTGCGCTTGCGTTGACGGCACCGGAGATGTTTTCGAGCAGCTTTTCCAGCAGGGGCTTGAGCTCGCCTACTGGAGAGACGGGAGGCGCAATTGTATTGTGCACAGACGTACTCCCACCAGTTTTGGGGGGAGTAAAGCCGGAATCTTTGCCCCACGAAAAATCCGCAGGGATTACATTCTTGATGGAATTTGTTTTCTTACTCATAAACGATTCAATAAGAAAAATGTTTTGATTGATTGAACATTAAAATGGAAAGTCTGCCGAACTGGTTTCAAGCCGCCGAAAAACCTATCAACGCATGCCGGATCAGCATGCATATCAATAAGAGGGTAGTCGATCTTTCTCTTTGAATTAATATATTAATAAATTATACCCCTCATTCGGGTTATATTGTTGGTTACCCGTACTGGCTATAGACACCAAAACTCCCGATTGTGCTTAATGAAAGCATTAAAAAAGTTGTTCATAATGGTCAATACGAGGTACTTCCAGATCACGACCAAATACCATGAAAATCTGTATCGTATCTGACAGCCATGATCGTGCAGAGCCGCTCTCAGCAACTGTAAAGCAAGCGCAGGAGGCCGGGGCGCAAGCAGTTATCCATTGCGGCGACCTGATCGGCGCGAATACGCTGCGTGCATCCATGAAATTCGGCGTTCCGCTGCACGTGGTGCATGGCAACAATCTCGGTGATGCGATGGCAATGCATAAAATGATGGCGAAATCAGGCGGCTTGCTCACCTATCATGGTCAGGATGCCGAGCTGGAGCTCGGTGGCAGGCGCATCTTCGCAACCCACTACCCGCACTATGGCCGAGGCATGGCTTGTACAGGCGATTACGACCTGGTTTGCTGCGGCCACAGCCATATCGCGGAGATCATCCGGCAACCCAACATCAAGGGCGGGCAGACCTTGCTGGTCAACCCGGGTTCGGTTGCCGGCATAGGCGCTCCCAACGTGAAAGAGGCTTATACCTGGATATTGGGCGATTTGACCAGCATGGCTTTTGAAATTCACAAGCTGCAGCAGATCGCCGAACGGAAAAAATAATCAACAAGCCACTTTATGTGGCTCAACACTTATACAGCAGCATTCAATAACTGGCGTAGCACAGCGGGGAGAAACTCAGAGACAATATCTTGCGGACAGCGCTGTTAGCGGATTTACTACAATTTCGTTTTAACAAATCTGGTGGAAACCAGGTAAACAACTGTAACTTTTATAACTAACCAGGGAGGGTTTTGTTATGGGAAACACACAGGACGCTTGGAACGAAAGCGGGGAGCCCCGGAAGGTCGGCAGCATGGGCTGGAAGGAATTGTATCTGAAGGAAGACTGGTGGGCGATCTGGTTTGGCATCGGCCTGATGGTGCTGGCCGTCGTTCTCTTTAATAGCGGGAGTAATTTTCTGTCCGCGCTGGCGGTCAATCCAGGGGGGGTGAAATGGTCGTCGCTGGACCAACTGGCAGGGCATTTTGCCAAGAACGCCGGGATGTATGCTCTGCAATTCGTCTTCTGGATGGCGCTTTTCGGCGTGAGTTGCAGCATCATGGGCATCAAGCTCAAGGAATTCATTCCCTCTTTTATTTTTCTCTATGTGCTTTCCATGGCGACATTCTCCGTCGCAGGATGGGTGAACGCCGCCAAATTCAATCTTGAAGCACCGCTTGTCGCGCTGGTCGCGGGCCTGGTGATTTCCAATACGATCAGGCTGCCGAAATGGATGGATAGCGGATTCAGGGTGGAATATTTCATCAAGCTCGGCATCGTCCTGCTGGGCGCGACTTTCCCGATCACGCTGGTTCTTACTGCCGGACCGACCGCAATCATGCAGGCTACCTTCATTTCTCTGGTGACCTGCCTGGTCATTTATTTCAGCGCGACCAGGCTGTTCGGGCTGGATCGGCGGCTCTCAGCCGTGATCGGTGTCGGAGGAGCGGTTTGCGGGGTTTCTGCGTCGATGGCGATTGCCGCATCGGTCGGGGCGAAAAAGGACGATCTTTACACCTCTGTCACGCTGGTGGTGGGCTGGGCGCTGGTGATGATACTTGTTCTGCCGTTTGCATCCCAGGCGCTGGGACTTTCCGCCGGGGTGGCAGGCGCATGGATAGGCACTTCCGAGTTTGCCGACGCAGCCGGATTTGCGGCTGCCAGTGCATACGGAAAAATGGCCGGCCATGAGGATACGGCCATCAAGGCTTTCACCCTGATGAAGGTTATCGGACGAGACCTGTGGATCGGTATCTGGTCCATCGTCTGGGCGTTTATCGCAACCATGGTCTGGGAAAAAAAGGAAACGGGAACTGCGCCGAATGCACGGGAAATCTGGTGGCGTTTTCCCAAGTTCGTGATCGGTTTTTTTGTGGCGTCCATGCTGATGACATGGTTCACGAGCGGCTACACAACCGACGAGTTCAACAAGGTGGTCAAGCCAGCGCTGATCATGCCGCTGGTGTCTCTCCGCACCTGGGCTTTTCTGTTCTGTTTCCTGAGCATCGGTCTAACGACCCGCTTTCGCGAACTCAAGGCGGTGGGGTGGAAGACTTTTGCCGCGTTCACCATCGGGGTTGCTGTGAACGTGGTGCTTGGCTATTACCTTTCCGCTGTTGTTTTTGCGGAACACTGGTCGAGCTTGTAGCCATCGGGCGCAGGGCGATAATACCGCCCTGCGCCTGGAGTGCATACCATGAACACAAGCTGCCGGCAGTGCGAACACTTCGTTACTGATCCCAAGGAACTCGAAACTTTCATACCCGGCCTGAACATTGTCAGCTCGGCGTATGGATCGGTTCGCGCGGATACCGCTTATTGCAAATCCAAGGATATCTTTCTGACTCCAATTCTTGCCTGTCACGCATTCAAATCACTGCCCTTGCCGGCAATCCGACAGAATTGACAATCAGACTACTTTTGAAAGAATGCATCAAAATAATTAATGGCCCGGCCGCATCCTTCACTCAATGCAATCACTAACCGGAATAGGGAACACCGATGCAGGACGGGAAGTGCCTATATGTTTATAATAATGCCAGCCAGTCCATCAGGAGTACACGATGCAACACATGACACCCAAGCAGACTTATGAGTTTTTGCAGGCTAATCCCGAGGCGATATTCGTCGATGTACGCAGCGAGATGGAGCACATGTTTGTCGGGCACCCCAAAGGTTCCATCCTGATTCCATGGGTTGACGGACCGGATTGGGACATCAATCCCCATTTTGTCTCACACGTAAAAAAAGCCGCCAGCGCTAACCGTCCCGTCGTGCTGATTTGCCGTTCCGGCCGCCGTTCGGTGGATGCCGGATTGGCGCTGGAAAAGGCCGGGCTTACAGAAGTGTACAACGTGTTGCACGGTTTTGAGGGTGACCTGGATGAAGGGCATCACCGAAATTCCCATAACGGCTGGCGGTTTGACGGCTTGCCTTGGGCACAAACTTAAATTCCCTTCCCGGCCGGGAAATACTATAGCCCGTGATTTGGAAAAATGCCCATGAATACTTCCATTCCTGACTTTACTGATGCCGAACAAAGACTTGTTTCTGCTTCCCTGTTCGAGCGTTACGGGAAACTGGTTCCGATCCAATTGGCAGACAGCGAACTACAGCTTGATGCATCGTCTGAAGAACTGACCTTATGTCCCACAATCTATTGGGCCGAGCGCGGCGCGCAATTCGTGGTGTGCAAAGTGGCTGCAGACCGTTACCGTTGCCAATTCTTCTATTCCGAGACGGAACAATATGGCACCGGCCATGACGAGTACAACAGCCTCGGGGACTGTGTATTGACCTTGCTGCAAGTCCAGTCAGACCACGAGCGGCAGCTGGCAAATATTTCCACCAGTGCCACGCTGGGTAATGTCGATGACGATTACCACGGCCCTGTCGTGATTTGACCCCGGGTAGATATGATCGCTGTTGTGATCTGGATTCGGTTCAGCCTGCGACTGCAGCGAGTTGCGGACGGGACTGTCTGGCTGCATTGAAATCGAAAGCACCCGTAAGGATAGCCCCGATTTTCTGGTTTCCATGCACGGCGAAGGCATCAAAACCGACCTGGTGCTGGTAGGTCAACCTGTCGCGCGGCACATCGCCGATGGCGCGCAACTCACCCTTGTAACCATAACGCTCGCGCAACAGGCGGGCAGTCGTGTAGCTCTTGCCGTCGGTGAATTTATCGAATTCCACGGCAATCACTGTGAAGTCGTCGATGTCGTGTCCGATGGACTCGGGGCCTTCTTCTGCAGCCAGCCAGACGCCGAGCGGCCAGCCGTGCTCGTATTCACGGTGTATCAGTTCGGTGCGGCGCGCTTGCCATACCGAGAGCGGCACCAGCACCGGCCCTACCGGCAACCTGACGCTCTGCGGAGTATCGCCCTCCGCGAGGGTGAGGGTCTTCCATTCATCGACGACGACGCGGCCATTTCTGATCAGCTTGAACATAACTTACCTTCCTTTCTGTATTCCGAACATTTGCTGGATAAAAAGATTCATCCCAACTTGTTGAAGCGCAGTCTAGACGTATTGTATATGCCTGTTAAATACTTATTTATTACATTTAAATAACTATTGGATATATGAGAAGGGGCGGCATTCTCATCAAGCAGGCTGATGGCTCATGCATGCCCGGATTATCGGTGCGCACCATCCAACAAGGCGCGCTGCCATCGTAACTAATTCAAATTCAGAAGAGCAGCGGTTTGAAGTTGAATCACTTACGGTACTTGCGGATCAAGCCGATCAATACCCCGAATATTTCCAAAGTGCCTTGCGGACGGATGACCGGATAGGCTGAATTGGCGGGACGCAATATGTACTTGCTGCGTTCCTTGTCCAGGGTCTTCAGCGTGAACTCGTTGTCCACGATGGCCACCACGATGTCACCGACATTGGCGAGATTGCGCTTTTCCACCACGGCGACGTCGCCATCATGGATGCCTGCTTCGATCATCGAATCGCCCCTGACCGGGATCAGCGTGGTCTCGGACGGTGTATCGATCAGCATCTCGTCGATGACGAAATATTCGCCTTGCGTCGCCGTTACCGAAACCGGCATTCCAGCCTGAACCGATGATTCGGCTAACGGGCGAGCGAAGAACTGGCGGGATGGGATCCAAGCGCCATCCGGTGTCCGCTCAATGTAGCCGGCGGCACTCAAGCGGGTCAGGACGGCTTTGACCCAGGACTTTGAAGCGATGCCGAATACCTCACACAGCTTGGCGTAAGAGGGGATGCTCTTCCAGTCGGCATAATAGTCCTGGAGTTTGGCGAGATACTCGGTATCTTTGGGGTTGAAATCGGGTGTGTTGGAATCGGTCATGGCAAAATTGATACAGAACGAACGTACTGACACTGTAAAGAACGAACGTTCTTTTGTCAAGAATGCCTCAATACTCCGAATACTTCTTCGCACTCCCGCGTACCTGCTCCGCCGGATACTTGGCCGCGTTCTTCTCCAGTTTGAGCAGCGCGGCTTCAGGTAGATCCACCCCCAGCTTGTCCGAGAGGCGCACCAGATACAGCAGGATATCGGCCAGCTCTTCGGCAACGACAGCTTTCTTTTCGGCATCAAGATTGCCCGACTGCGCTTCGGTCAGCCATTGAAAATGCTCCATCAATTCGGCGGCTTCCACCATCAGCGCCATGCTCAGATTCTTCGGGGAATGGAACTGGTCCCAGTCGCGTGCCTCGGCAAACGCGCGCAGCTTGTCGCGCAACATCAGCAGATCGGATTGATTTTGCATGGCGTAGCTCCGGTGGGTGTGGAATGATGGCATCTATTGTAATACGCTGCGGGGCACGGCATCATGCATGGCAGTGTCTGATCGTCCTGATATTTTAACGGTTCATACTCGAGCGAGAATTCATGCCATGAACGAATACATTTTTTTTGATGCCGGCCTGCGCGACAGATTTGCGGAACATGCCAGGAAACTGGATGTGCCGTGCGAGTTGCGGGATGACACGATGGGTCTGGTCGTCGCCGTGCCGGAAGATCTGGCCGATGATCTGGTGGACGCACTGGAAGCGCGTTACGACCAGCTGCAGGATGAACAATCCGATCTGATGTCCCGGATGGAAGGCGGGCTCGGCAAGCTGGCTGGATTCAAGCTTGTCCTGCCGGACGGGCAAACCTGCATGGTGCCCTTGCAGCCGGATATGGCCAATCGCCTGCTGTCCTGCTTCAGCTTTGAAGAGATACAGGAGCTGTTCGACACCGTTGCACGAAGTGTGCTGGATCCGAAGGACAGGCATCTGTGCGAAATCTTGAGGTCGGGCAAGACATAGGCTGCCGAGGTTAATCCGATGCCGGTTATTCTAGTGCCCAGCGCTTTTCCGCCAGTACTCAATCATTTTGTTTAGCTCTTCTTTAGGCGTCCCAGCGATTCCGTTAACAACTAACCACACGGCATTAATAACTAAAATTCTCCGATTTTTGTAGTCAGCATAGAAGCTATCTAGTCCCTCTGCAAGCTGATTGTTAGTTACGTTTCTAAAATACTTCTTAACGTATTCTTGGTAAGAGACACCTGCCAAATCAACGCAATCTGAGCCCTTCTTTGTATCAATATTATACTTTCGGCATGAAAATCTATTCCCCAAATCCATGCCATCATAGAAGCCGACTACGTAACTTAAGTTTGATGGCTTATTCCCAGCTAGCCACCAGTTGCCGTCTCGACGAGTAGTTTCACCCCAAGACAACGTTGATGTCATTAATAAAATCAGCGCGAGTGATATTCTAGTAAGCTTCATGAACAGCTCCTATGATTGTGAAGAAGAAAATTAACAGTTCCTGGTTACTCCACTTCCTTGACTTGACGGGTTGCGTCAGACGGCATGGTTTCCTGTATGGACGACTCCGTCGCAAACTAATAATTAAACGCCTGCTAATTTTAAGGGCAAACAGAACTTATAAGAAGTAAAGCCCTAAAGAACGTCAAGGTCTTTGATGGCGGAGAAAAAATTTCTCGCAGGGATCGAGCTTAATCTTGGTTGGTACTTGAGGTGTTTCCATTTCCATGATGCGTCTTAAGGCTGGAGTTTAGGTGTCAGGCGTTATGGGATACTGCGAGATGCTCAGGGGTATAAGTATCCCGTCTCATAACACGTTCACCAATGAACTAATTTCAACAAGTTATTGGACAAGTATTCCACAATCTGACCGCCTGAGGGCGGTTTTTTTGGCTGCCGATTGATAGAAGAATTGATGGGATTTATATTTCATAGGGCTTGGAAGCCCTATAAATACTTGCAATTTGGCGGAGAAGGCGGGATTCGAACCCGCGTTAGGGTATTACCCTAAACACGCTTTCCAGGCGTGCGACTTAAACCACTCATCCACCTCTCCGAAGGGCGCGCAGAATATCCCATAACGCCTTTTGCTGCAATCAATAATGGTTCTTCCATGCGCGTAGCGCGGTGAATACGCCAAGTTCGCTGGTGTCGGTGACGCCTCGCTGTTGCAGGGTGCGAATGATTCCGGGCTGGGTGCAGCGCAGGAAGGGGTTGGTGGCTTTTTCCAGCGCTATGGTGGAGGGCAGGGTGTTCTGGTTCGCAGCACGCAGTTGTTGGGTAGTGGAGGCGCGCTGTTTCACGGCGGGGTTGTCCGGTTCGCAGGCCAGCGCGAAGCGCAGGTTGGCGGCGGTGTACTCATGGGCGCAATATACGCGCGTGTCATCGGGCAGGCTGGCGAGGCGTTGCAGCGAGTGGTGCAGTTGCGTCAGCGTGCCTTCGAAGTTCCTGCCGCAGCCCGCGCCGAACAAGACGTCGCCGCAGAACACCATTCCCGGCGCGAGGTAAGCGATGTGGTCGTCGAGATGGCCGGGGATTTCGATGATGTCGAAAGTGATGCCGGGCATGGCCAGCTTGAGTTTGCCGCCTTCGCGCAGGTCATTGGTGATGTGCGGATTGTTTGGATGTCGTCGCCCATACACCGGCACGTTGTATACTTCGCGCAATTTTGCGATGCCGCCGATGTGATCGTGGTGGCGGTGGGTGCAAAGGATCGCATTCAATTGCAGGCCATTGGCCTTCAGGAAGGCCTGCACCGGCGCAGCATCACCGGGGTCGACCACGGCAGCATGCCGGTCGTTGTGGATGGCCCAGATGTAGTTGTCCTGCAGGGCGGGGATGGCGGTGATGTCGAACATGGAGAGAATGGAAGTTGAACGATGCCGAATTGTAAGTCAACTGAGGGAAGTTTGAGCGAATGGATGGCCACTCCGCAGGGCCGCTATGTGCTGTCCCGCGAGCAGGCGTATTTCGACCGTACGGTGAGCGATATCTTCGGCTATAAAGCGCTGCAGTTGGGTCTGCCGGGGCATGATTTTCTGCAAGGCAACCGGATGCCGTTGCGTTTCAGCGCGGGGAACCAGGCGGGAAACGACGTGCGCTTGTGTTGCACAGAATTGCCGTTTGACAGCGACAGCCTGGATCTGGTGTTGTTGCCCCATGTTCTTGAATTCTCCGAGCAGCCGCATCAGGTGTTGCGCGAAGTGGCTCGGGTGTTGCGCCCGGAAGGTAATTTGATCATAAGCGGCTTCAATCCGCGCAGTTTGTGGGGCTTGCATCGCGCCTTGGGCAGACGTGAGGGCTATCCGTGGCAGGGCCATTTCATCGCGTTGCCGCGCCTCAAGGACTGGCTGGCGTTGCTGGGTTTCGAAGTGGCGGGAGGGCGATTTGCGGCTTATGCGCCGCCATTTCATACAAGCAAATGGCTGGAGCGGTTCGCCTTCATGGAAAAGGCGGGCGGCCGTTGGTGGGCGGTGAGCGGCGGGGTGTATTTTTTGCATGCGATCAAGCGCGTGCATGGGATGCGGCTGATCAAGCCGCAATGGAACGAGGGACTGGTGAGCAAGCTGCTGCCGGCAGCGCCCAAATTGAATAACAGGATAACGCAGCGTAGCGAGACAGATCCGCAATGACCAAAGACGCAAAAGACGTGGTGGAAATCTTCACCGATGGCGCCTGCAAGGGCAATCCCGGCGTGGGCGGCTGGGGCGCGCTGCTGCGCACCAAAGGCAAGGAGCGCGAACTGTTCGGCGGCGAGGCGCACACCACCAACAACCGCATGGAGCTGATGGGCGCGATCGCGGCGCTGGAGGCGCTGAAACGGCATTGCCACGTGCGGCTGCATACCGACTCGAAATATGTGCAGCAGGGCATCAGCGAGTGGATACACGGATGGAAGCGGCGCGGCTGGAAGACTGCCGACAAGAAGCCGGTGAAGAACGAAGACCTGTGGCGCAGGCTGGACGCGCTGGCGGAACAGCACCGGATCGAATGGGTATGGGTCAAGGGACATGCGGGGCACGATGGAAACGAGCGCGCCGATGAGTTGGCGAATAAAGGCGTGGAGCAGACGCAGGAGAATATAAATGCGTAAGATCGTACTAGATACCGAAACGACAGGACTGGATCCCAAGCAGGGGCATCGCATCATCGAGCTGGCGGCGATCGAGTTGGAAGGGCGCAAGGTGTCGCTGCGCCGCTTCCATCGCTATCTCAATCCCGAGCGCGAGATTGAGGCGGGCGCGGTGGCGGTGCACGGCCTGACCTACGAGCGTTTGCAGAACGAGGCGAAGTTTGCCGACATCGTGCCCAGCTTTCTGGAATTTATCGAAGGCGCGGAGCTTATCATCCACAACGCGCCGTTCGACATCGGCTTTCTCAATCACGAACTTGGCTTGATCGGTTTGCCGCCGTTGCAGAACGCGGTGGTGGATACGCTCAAAGTTGCGCGCGAAATGCACCCGGGAAAAAAGAACAGCCTGGATGCGCTGTGCGGCCGTTATGAAATCGACA
>Ga0153916_10001941_pt1 | contig 15101 bp, 10 predicted proteins | sample Opewatmetagenome_FD_109642 | JGI IMG/M metagenome (GOLD analysis project Ga0153916, IMG submission 109642) | Freshwater wetland microbial communities from Ohio, USA - Open water 3 Core 3 Depth 4 metaG | ecosystem: Environmental > Aquatic > Freshwater > Wetlands | place: USA: Ohio, Lake Erie...
CGCCCGGAAGAAGGCGAGCACGCCCTCGACCTCGAACCCCACCAACCGGAATGGCATGAGCAGCAGCCAGACCAGTGGGTAGGCCACCAGCGCCAGCAGCGCCAGTGGCCAGCACAACACCAGCAGAATCAGCCACAGCAACAGCTTGACCATCGTCTCACCACTGAGTGCGCAACGAGCGGGACACCCGGCGCCAGGGGCCGGCTTCGATCTCTAAGACGGAAGCCAGCCTCAAATGTTCGGGCGCTCTACCAGCCCACGGCACGTGCCGAAGGTTTTTCGAGGCCTCTTCGAAGGCGGATGTAGAACCGCTCTTCGCGGACTTGCGTCCAATCAGCCAGGCGGCGCCCGGGATGCCGGCAGATCTGGCGCCGCCATGTTGATTCGTGTTCGAGGAGAGCCATGCGCGCCGTGTTACCTGCACTTGCCCTTCTGATCCCCATCCTGCTCGTGACGCCCCCCGGCCCGGCCGGCGCCGCCGACCGGCCCACGCCCGCCGCCCGCTCGGCATCCGCCGTCCGCTCGCGCGGAGCCATCACCATCGATGGCCGGCTGACGGAAGAAACATGGGCGCTGGCGCCGGCCATCGCGGACCTCGTCCAGCGCAATCCCGACGAAGGGCAACCGGCCACCGAACGCACGGAAGTACGCCTGGCCTACGATGACGACGCGCTGTACGTAGGCGCCCGCCTGTTCGATCGCCGGCCTGATGGCATCGTCCGCCGATTGTCCAGGCGCGATGCAGATGTATCGTCCGATGTCTTTCGCCTCTATCTCGATCCTCATCACGATCACAAGACCGGTGTCGTCTTGACGGTTTCCGCGGCCGGCTCGCAGGCCGACGCGTCGCTCTCGAACGACTTCGAGCGCGATTCATCCTGGGACGGCGTGTGGGACGCCGCAGTGACGGTGGACGCCGAAGGGTGGACCGCGGAGATCCGCGTTCCGTTCTCGCAGTTGCGCTTCGCACCCGGCGATCGTCAGACCTGGGGCCTGAACGTCAGCCGCTACATCCAACGCAACAACGAAGAGGACTGGTGGGTGCTCGTACCCAAGACCGATACCCGGCTGGCGTCGGCTTTCGGGCACGTGGACGGCCTCGACGGGATTCGCGCCAGGCGGCACCTGGAGGTGCTCCCGTACGCGACGACGAGCATCGAGCGGACGGGAACCGCACAGCCGGGGGATCCGTTCAAGGGTCCCAGCCGACTGTTCGGTGGAACCGGGCTCGACATCAAGTGGGGCATGACGAGCAGCTTCACGCTGGACGGCGCCGTCAACCCGGACTTTGGGCAGGTGGAGGTGGACCCGGCGGTGGTGAACCTGACCGCGTTCGAGACGTTCTTCCAGGAGAAGCGGCCGTTCTTCATCGAGGGCGCGCAGCAGTTCAACACGTTCGGCCGCAACGGCCTGGTGCTGTACGGCCGGTTCGGCGCCCGCTATCCCGACTTGTGGTACTCGCGCCGAATTGGGCGGCCGCCGCACCTCGACGCGGATGGCGATTTCGTGAGCCAGCCGACCGCCACGACGATCCTGGGAGCCGCGAAGGTCACGGGCCGAACCGCGAGCGGCTGGAACATGTCGCTGCTCGATGCGGTCACGGATCGGGAGAGGGCTCACATCGCCAACGGTGCATCGCAGACGGGCATGGAGGTGGAGCCGCTCACCAATTACGTGGCGGCGCGAGTCAGCCGCGATATCGGCGGGCGCGGCGCCGTTGGGATGCTTGCCACCGCGGTGAACCGCAGCCTGCGTACCGGCGATCTGCGCGACGAGGTCGGCAGCGGGGCGTACGTGGGCGGCATCGACGGCAACGTGTTCATGGATCGGCAAAAGGCCTGGGTGCTTTCGGGATCGTTTGCCGGCAGCCATGTGAGGGGCGGTGCGGCGGCGATCGCGGATCTACAGCAAGCCTCGGCGCGGTACTACCAGCGGCCCGATGCCACGCACATCCGCTTCGACCCGGCCGCGCGGTCGCTCTCGGGATGGACGGGCCAGCTGAACGTGAACCGGACGCGGGGCAACCTGCTGGTGGACGCCGCGCTGTGGGCGATCAGCCCGGGCTTCGAGTCGAATGACGTCGGCTTCTCGCCCGAGGCGGATCGCGTCGGCGCGCACACCGGCTGGCTCTGGCAGAAGACGACGCCCGATCGATGGACGCGGGATCGCTCCCTCACCTTCGTCAGCCGCTGGCTGTGGAACACGGCGGGGGACACCCTCGTGAACGGCTACAGCCTGCAGGCCGGCGTCACAACGAAAAACTACTGGGCCGTGTCGGCGGGTTTCGACTTCGACCTGCCGCACCTGAGTGACCGGGAGACGCGCGGCGGCCCGCTGATGCACCGGCCTGCGAGCTACGACGGCGGCATCTACTTCGAATCCGATGGCCGCAAGCGCGTGCAGCTGAGTGCCAGCACCTTCTACGCATGGAACACGGCCGGCGGCTGGTCGCTCGAAGCCGGCCCGTCGCTGGTGGTCCGGCCGTCGCCCTCACTGAGCGTTTCGGTCGGCCCCTCGTTGACGCGCGCCCGCGCCGTCGCGCAGTACGTGACGAATGTCACCGATCCAGCAGCTGTGGCCACCTACGGGCGCCGGACGATCTTCTCGGATCTCGACCGGACCGAGGTCTCGATGGTCTCGCGGCTCAACGTGATCTTCACGCCGAGGGCGTCGCTCGAACTGTACGCGCAGCCGCTCGTCTCATCAGGGCACTACTGGGGCCTGAAGGAGTTCGCACGGCCACGCGCGTTCGATTTCACCAGGTACGGCGTCGGTGCCGGAACACTCGCCTACGACGCAGCGTCGCAGGTCTACACGATCGATCCCGATGGCGCGGGGCCGGCTTCCCGCTTCCAGGTGGACGAGCCGAACTTCAACTACAAGTCGCTCCGCGTGAACGCGGTCTTCCGGTGGGAGTGGCGCCTGGGCTCGACGCTCTACGCGGTGTGGACGCAGCAACGGGAAGACTCCGCGACGACCGGCGAGTTCAGTCTCGGCCGCGACCTGCGTTCGATGGCCCGCGCGCCCGGGGATCACGTCTTCATGGTGAAGCTGGCCTGCTGGCTCAGTCGCTAAGTCATCCTGGCCGCGGCCGTTCACGCGCTGGCGGTAGATGCTGTGCAGGTGACTCTCTACGTGCGCACGCCGATGAACTACCGGCACCATCGACGGCGGGCATCGTGACGCTGCACGAGCACCTGGTCGGCCAGGTTAGGTTCTGGATGGTGATGCTGCTGGCCGCCGCGGTCGCGACGGCATCGGCTTCGCTCTAGACTTCGCCCGATGAACTCTCGTGCGCCTCAGATGACGCGACGTATGCCCGACTGCGGGGCCGCCGCCCGCACCTGGTCGCGATGGCCGGCCGGTCGCGTGAAGAGCTGCGCCAGCCTGGTCCGGTTCCGCACGCCCACCTTCTGGAAAATCGTGTAGTTGTGGTCCTTGACGGTCCCCAGCGAGATGAACAGCCGGCTGGCGATCTCCCGGTTGGCGAGGCCCTGGCAAATCAGTTCGATGATCTCCCGCTCGCGCCTGCTGATCTTGAAGGATTCGCACAGCGCGTCGAACCCCGGTGCCGACTCGGCCTCCGACGGTGCCACCTCCGCAAACGCATCCGCGTAGCGGCCGACCCACACGACCGTCAACACGTTGTAAGCCAGTTCGAGCACCAGGTCGGCCGACAGGAGAACCGCCGGGTCTGCGACACGGTTTCTCCAGAAGACGAGCACGAGCGCGGCGAGCAGCGCAAACAGCACCACGTACGAGTACGCCAGGACCGCCAACGCTCGACGCATGCGATCGTCCTGCTGCCGGCGCGCGCCGATGGCCAGCAGCGCGCTTCCCGCGAGCGCGATCGGGAAGAGCAGGCGTCCCGTCCAGCCGTTCGCGGCGCGGAACAGCGGCTCGAACGCGGGGTTGACGATCGACAGCGCCCACCCCGCCACGAGCGACGCCATCAACGCCCAGGCGAGCCACCCCACACCGCGCCTGGCAAGTCTCGACGCGTCCGACTGGAGGAACTGGTCGACGAGCACGAGATGCGAGCGCAACCACGCCAGCGCCAGCATCGACATCGCGCAACTCGACGCCAACCCGATGTGCCGGCCGACCGGCCGCGCGAGCGTGGGGTACAGGTAGAAGCCGAGGTACTGCGAGACGAGCCACGCGGCGATCCACAGGTTGTACAAGAGCAGCGGGGTGGGAATGGACTGGGGAAGGCGGCTCGGTTTCGCGTGGATCTTGCGCACCAGGACCGCAAACGAGACGACGCCGGCGACGAGCGTGAGCACGAGACCCAGCACCACGATGTGCGCCATGGCGAAATCCTACTACCGGCGGCAGCCCCTGGGACACGCTCCGACATCACCGCCAGGATTGAGCGGCTGCCCGAAACCAGGAGGCGCTCAGTTCATCATCCGGGCGAGCACCTGCGCCAGGTACTGCGCGCTCGGTCGATCGAACGTGTTCTGGCTCGTGAACTTGAACCGGATGACGCCCGCCTTGTCGATGAGGAACACCGTCGGCACGTTCTGGTCCACCTTGGCGCGATCCCACTCGAGCGAAAACAATCCCAGGCGTTTCGACACGGCCTGGTCCGCGTCGAAGAGAATCGGAAACGGCGTCGCGGCCGGACCGTCCTTGAAGACGACGCGTTTGGGCAGCCGGTCTCGCAGGGCCGGCATCTCCTCTCGCCACTTGTCAACCAGGGCCATCTGCTCCGGGAACATCGTCACCCACTTCGCGACGGTCTCCTTGTCGTACGGCAGCACGAACAGGATCTCGACGTTGTACTTCTTGCGGATCCGCTGAACCCTCTCGAGCTCGGCGAGCTCGGCGTACTGATAGTGACAGAGCTGGCACCAGTGAGCCTGGGTGCCGTCCGGATTGGCGACCTTGCCGCGCAGGAAGACCAGGAGGACGTTCCGGCCTTTGAGCTGCGACAGCGTGACGGTCTGACCGTCGATGCCGGGCAGCGAGAAACCGGGCATGGGCCGCTCGATCAGTCCCGGCTGCACCCGTGCGCCCTGTGCGAGGGCGGGCAGCGCGGCGCACAGACAGACGGCGATTGCCCAACCGGCGATCGCCATCCGGAAGAGGGTTGTTCTCGTCGTTCTTGGCATCATGGAATCTCCTTGCTCGCGAAGCGGAGCGTCGCACTCGTCGGCCGACGTGTGACACCCCGGACGGCTATCGTGTCAGGCGATTGACCACGCGCCACTGATCGTTCTGTCTGGCCAGGTGCCAGTAGGACATCCCGGCCGACGTCGTCATGAGCGCCGACGCAATGTTGTCGTAGACATCGAGCACCGTCACGATGGGGGTCTCCGGCAGTGGTGGCGTCTTGGCGCGAACCGCCGCGAGGATCGCGTCCCGATTCCCTTCGATGAGGAAGAACTTCCCGGTCGGGGGACTCACACGGAACGTGCGCAGCGCCGCCTCGGGATGGACCAGGCGCTCCACACGAGCGGCGTCGCCCGTGCGGATCGCATCGAGAACGTCCCTGAGCACCTGCGCGACGGCGGTCTTGTCGGTCTCCTTGTTGGCGACTCCGTTCGGTGATGGCGGTTGCCAGAGCACGTGGGCGATGCGCCAGCGGCCCTCCTGCTTCACGAGGTGCAGGTAGTCGTTGAATGCTGCCGTGAAGATCTTGGCCGATGCGACGTTGTCGCGAATGTCGAGCAGGTCGAACGAGATGTTTCGCTTGTCGGGCGGTGTGTTCTTCGCGCCACCCTGTCGAGTCAATTCGACGAGTGTCTCGGCGTTCATCGGCGCGAGAATCGGGCCGAATCCCGGTCGCGAGAGGACGCCGCGCTTGATGATGGCAGGGTGCACCCCGCGCTCCATCCGCTCCGCGGCTCCCTCGTAGAATCCCTCGCCGTAGTCGTACGCCGCCTGCCGAACGGCCGCCCTATCCTGGTCGGTCGGCCCCGGGCTCTGGGCCGCCACGACGAGCGTTGCCAGCGCCGCGGCACAGACACCACACCACAAGGTTCTCATCGGTCTTCTCCTTCAACGCGCGTTGTGTTGCCTCTCGCTGCGCGTCAGCATGTTGGACACCGACACGTATAGACGCTCGCGGGGCCGCGAGGGTTCCCTCGTTTCGCGGGAAAACAAAGGGGAAGCAGGCCGAAAGAAGTCAGGATTTGCGGGACTGACTGAAGTTGGTCGGGTGGCAGGACCTTCGTCCGGTTCGGTGTCCCCGGCCTTCCGTGGAGCCGGCTGGAGATCCTGCTCGAGACCGGCCTCACCGTGCCGGTGAGCCGCCGCCACCGCGCGGGCCTCGTCTCGCGGGTGGGACACTAGACGGGCGGCATCACTTGGCACCGCAAGACCGCGAACAGCAGTTCATCGTTCGAGGAGTATGTCTGATGATACTCTCGGAGACTCTCGACAGACGGTCCTGGCAAGAACGTGCTGTAACCCAGATTCTGGCCGTCATCGTTGTCTACGTGCCGCTCTATGTCTTTGCTCTATGGTCCCCCTGCTGGCAATCCGGCTCGGTCCTGTCGTCTGGGTGGCGCCGTTGAAGGCACGGCCGGGGTTCCAAGTGCCGTCCGTTGCCTGGTGGCACCGGTTCCCTTCCATGCCGGAGTCGACGTGCTGATAATCGCCAACTACTGCCGGCCCCGTTGACCGTTGACTCGCGTCACTGGTCGCGAAGCGTCACCGTCGGATCGACACGGATCGCGCGACGCACCGGCACGCAGGCCGCCAGCACCGCGGCGAGCACCAACGTCACGATGATCGTCGCGTAGATCGCCGGGTCGTGCGGCGGCACGTGGAACACCATTGACCGCATCGCGCTCGACAACCAGGCGCCGAGCCCCGCGCCCGCCAGCAGGCCGATGCCGATCTGTCCCGTGATCTCGCCCGCCACCAGGCGCGCCACATCGACCGGGCGCGCCCCGAGCGCCGTCCGCACGCCGATCTCCCGCATCCGTTGCCTGGCGGCGAACGCCATCAGGCTGTAGAGCCCGACCGTCGCGAGAAACAACGCCGCCGCGCCGACCGCCACGAGCAGCGGTCCAAACACCCGGTACTGCCACACCGAGTCGTCTACCGCTCGGCGAAGCATCTTGGGAAAGAAGATCGGAAGGTCGCGATCGAGGGCGCTCACCTGTGCACGCACGGAGGCAGCAAGAGCCAGACCGCCCGGCCCTCGTACCGCCAGCCCGAGGGCGCGCTGGCCGCTCTGTGCGAGAGGCACGTACGCGCCTGCCGGGTCACGGTCCTCGGCGCCCGCCATGTACAGGTCCGGAGCAACCCCGACGATTGTGAGCCAGGGCGCCGTCCGGTCGCGCCCCAGGCGGATGCGCCGGCCGATCGGATCGGTGCCCGGACAGTACTGATCCACGAAACTGCCATTGACGATCGCAACGAGCGGGGCCGACCCGTCGTCGTCGGCGCCGAACTCGCGTCCGCGCCCAAGGCGGCGGCCGAAGGTCTCGAAGAAGCGCGGGCCGATGGCCGCGATGCGAACAACCGGATAGTGCGACGGATCGGTGTAGGTCGCCCGGTCGACGGCGACCACTGTCCGATCGGCGGGGAGTCCCGGCAGCGCCGAGGCCAGCGTTGCCGAGCGGACGCCGGGAAGGGCTGACAACCGGTCTTGCAACGCCGTCTCGAACCACGTCCGGCTTGCGGCGTCGGCGTACGTCTCCTCGGGCAGCACGAGCCGTGCCGTGAAAACGTCGTCCATTGCGAAACCGTACTCGTGCGCCCCGAGATTCGCGATGCTGCGGATCATGAGGCCGGCGGTCGTCAGGAGGCCGAACGACAGGATGATCTCGGAGGTGACGAGCGCGCGGCTCACACGGCCGATGCGAAGCCGGCCGGCGGCCGCGCCGCCGTCCTTCAGCACCTTGTTGAGCTCGGCGCGCGATGCACGCCACGCCGGAACCGCGCCCGACGCGAGAGCGGCCAGCCCTGTGAGCGCCGTCGCGAATAAGAGCGGCATGGTGTCGAGCCGAACGTCGATCCAGAACGGCGGGTTCGCGTCAACGATCGAGCGATTGAACAGAGCGATGCCGGCTTGCGCGAACACCAGGCCGGCTGCCGTTCCCGCAACGGCAAGGGCTAGCGTCTCGATGAGCAACTGCAGGATGATGCGCCGGCGGCCGGCGCCGAGCGCCGTACGAATGGCCACCTCGCGCGTCCGTGCCGCCGCGCGCGCAAACAGCAGGTTGGCGACGTTGGCGCACGCAATGAACAGCACGCCGAACCCGGTCGCCAGCGTCAACAGCATGGCAAGGTGAGCGTCCTCGTCGCCGCTCATCATGTCCGTGTACGGTTGGACGAGCGGGACCAGGTTGCGGTTGATCTCGGGGTACTGCAAGGCAACGCGCGCGGCGATCGTTGTCAGGTCCGCCTGCGCGTGCGAGACGGAAATGCGCGGCTTCAGCCGGCCGTAGGCGATGAGCGATGGTCCTCGACCGCGCGGGATCTCCAGCAGGTTCGCGCGAAGCGGCATCCAGGCTTCCTGCGAGGAGGGGAACGCGAATCCCGCGGGCATCACGCCGACGATCGTTGCCGCCTGCCCGTTGGCGCGGACGCTCCGTCCGACGATGCCGGGGTCGCCGCCGAACCGCATGATCCAGGGACCGTAACCCAGAACGAGGACCGGCGTTGCGCTGGCCGCGGCGTCGGTCTCGACGAACGTTCGGCCGAGGAGCGGCCGCGCACCCATGACCGCAAAACCGTTGGCCGTGAGGAACGCGCCTGCCAAGCGCTCCGGCTGGCCGTCCCGGACCACTACGTTCAGGCTCGCCATCTGGAAGGCCGCCAACTCCTCGAACGACGTCTGCGAGGCCTGCCACTCGGTGAAATCGTGGATCGTGACGCCGAGGCGCTGCCGCCCGGTCGCCACGTTGGTGAACGTGACCGCCACGATCCGGTCGCCGTCGGGGAACGGCAAGCCACGAAGGAAGATGCCGTAGGCGACGCTGAAGAGCAGGGTCGGCAGGCCAACGCCCAGCGCGAGGGCGACGACTGCGGCCGCGGTGAGACCAGGTTGCTTCACGAACATCCGGACGGCCAGCCGCCAATCCGTGGCAAGTGACATGTCTCGAGTCCTTCGCCCGATCATACGAAACTGGCCGCCGGGCAGTTCTTGCGCCGATGGATGTCGACGGCGATCATAGCCAGCTCCCCACCGTTCATGTTCGTGCACCCTCCATCGACGTATTTGACGTTCGGGCAGCTGAAACGCGGCTACATCTGCCCTCGATAGCGCCTCGAAAAACGTACGTGCTGCAACCCGTTGGATCAAGCCGGCGGCCCCGGGGAAGGGCGCCGCAGAGGTATACTGTCGTGCTCACCCGGCGCGCCATGATCTCCGACTCCCCGCCGCCCACTGCCCGCCTTGCTTCGTTCACCGTCGGCGACTGGCTCGTCGAACCCAAGTCCTGCCGTGTCTCCCGCGGTGGGACGGTGGAAAAGTTGCGCCCGCAACTGGTGGATCTGCTCGTCTGCCTGGCGAAACGGCCCGGGGAGATCGTGCTCAGAGACGACATCCTGGCCGACGTCTGGCCGGGACAGTTCATCGCCGAGTCCGGCGTGTCGCGGTGCATCGCGGAGCTGCGCCAGATTCTCCACGACGACGCGCAGCAGCCCCGGTTCATCGAGGCAATTCGCAAGCGCGGCTATCGGCTGATCGCGCCCGTCGTGTGGCTGGAGACACCTGAGCCGGCCAAGACCGGGCACGATGATGCTGAGCCAGGGGTGGATGCGCCCGAACGGACCGAGGCGATTCGGCCGGAGTCCGCGGCCGCCGCCACTCGAGCAAGCGCCGCGCAGCTTCCGGCACGCCGAACGCGCATCCTAATTGGTTTCGCGCTGGTCGTCACCGTCGTCGGTATCGTCGCCGCCGTCATGATGACGCGGTCGCCGGCCAGCGTGCTCGCCGAGCACGACACGGTGCTGCTGGCTTTCGAGAACCGCACCGGCGACCGCGTGTTCGACGAGACGATCCCGCTGGCGATGTCGATCCAAATGGAGCAGTCCCCCTACCTGGGGCTGCCTTCTCCCGGCCGCATCCAGGAAATACTGCGCATGATGCAGCGGCCGCCCGACACGCCGCTGACGCGGGCCGTCGGATTGGAGGTCTGCGAGCGGGTTGACGGGCGGGCGCTGATCGTGACGTCGATCGCGCCGCTTGGACGCCAGTACGCGATCGGCATCGAGGCCGTCTCGTGCGGAACCAGCAGGCGGGTGCTGGCGCGACAGCAGGTGGTCGCCGACAGCAAGGAACAGGTTCTCGCGGGCCTGCAGCGTGCCGCAGCCGAGATCCGGCGCGCCCTTGGCGAACCGGCCGCCTCGCTCGATCGCTACAGCGTGCCGATCGTCCAGGCGACAACGAGCTCGCTCGAGGCGCTGAGGGCACTCAGTCGTGGGGATGTCGCGCGCGAGCGCGGGGAGACGAGGCTCGCGCTCGATCTCTACCGGGAGGCGGTTTCGCTCGATCCCGACTTTGCGCTGGCTCAACTTCGGCGCGGCACCTTCGCGGCGGCCGGCGGCACGGAAGCCGAGCGCCGGACGGCGTTCGAGAAGGCGTACGCGCTGAGGGAGCGTGTCACGCTGCCGGAGCGGCTGGAAATCGAGGCGTGGTACCACTACAACGTGACGGGTGAAGAAGGCCGGGTCGTCGAAGCGCTGGAGCTCTTGAAGCGGACCTATCCCCGGCGCGCGTTGTTCCGCCGCAGTTTAAACGACGTGCACTTGTGGGCCGGGCGGTACGATGCGGCCCTGGCCGAATCGCTCGAAGCGCAACGCCTCGAGCCGAACAGCGTGATGAGTCTGGTCGCCGTGGGCCGCGCGTACCTCTATCTGAACCGCATTGCGGACGCGAGGGCGACGGCTGAAAAGGCGATTGCGCTGGGCGGCACCAGCCCGTGGTTGCATCTCATCCTGTTCCAATGCGGGCTCGCCACGGCCGACGAGGATCTGCTTGCGCGCGAGCGGGCGTGGGCGGCGGAGCATCCCGATCTCGCCGTGCCATTGATCGTCGAAGCCGAAGCCGAAGAGTCCGTGAATCGCGGCCGGCTCCAGGAGGCGCTCGGGTTCCTGCGGCAGTTCGAAACCTGGGCGACGGCCAGCGAGGCTCCACTGACGGCGGTGATGGTGCGTTTACGGATGGCCCGCTATGAAGCGTTGGTTGGACTGCGCGCGAGGGCCCTCAGGCGCGTTGACGAGGAGATGCGTCGCGGCCTCGCACCCGGACTCAAGATCGACGCCGTGAAGGTGGCGATATCGGCCGGCGCGTTCGATCTGGCCGCGCGACTGCTCGATGAGATCGAGCAAGGCGGTCTGACCGTCGGGGCGCAGCCGGACGCAACTTTCGTGCGCGCGTACCGTGCAGCCATCGATGCGAGCCACGGCCGCATCGACGATGCGCTGTCGCGGCTCGCCCCGCTGGAGCCGCTCGACCTCGGAGCTGGCTACGGGTTCATCCCGCTCTTCGAGCGCGCACAGGCGCACTACATGGCCGGTAACTGGGCGATGGCCCGGGCCGCGTACGAAAAAATCCTCGCCCATCCCACCCTCGACTCCGGCAGGAAACTCCTCCCCCTCGCGCAGCTCGGGCTCGCGCGCACGCTCGCGCGCGCAGGCGACGTCGCCGGCAGCCGGCGGACGTACGAGCAGTTCTTCGAGCGGTGGAAGAACGCGGACCCTGACCTCCCACTCCTCACCCAGGCCCGCCGGGAGTACCAGGCTCTCCCGAAGTAGCGGCCGGGCCCCGAGCTGCCTGCCTCGCCGAAGCACGGTACAACAGCGCCCGTGCGGAGGCGGGAAGGTCGGGGGCCTGCGACCGTCCGCGCAAGTGCCTACAGTCCGCGGCCCAAAATCGTCCGCATGAATGCCTGACAGCCGCCCTGACTACTCACCGGGACCGGCGGCGTAAACGAACGGCCAGGCTGGGACGGCTCCGTACCGAAAGGAGCTCTGACATGACACGATTCGTGTGCACAGCGTCGGTCGTCGGCCTCGTGCTGCTGGTCCTGACGTTCACCACGCCATCGGCGGCACAGGATGCACAAGCGAAGATCAAGACGGCGTCGGGCCTCTTCCTCGGCCCACCCAACCCCTCCGTCACCCAGGCGGCGATCGTGAACGCCATGCTGGAGCTGTTGGATGTCGCGGCGTCGCTGACTCGGGAGTCGCAGTACGGCCAGCAGATCAAGTACCACATCGATGTCGCCAAGGACCTGTTCCTGAAGACGTCGCCCTTCAACGAAAAGGCACGCCAGTATCTGTCCTTCGCCCACCGCATGATGACCGGCGGCAAGAAGTACGAGAAGCCCGAGAGACTTGACGAGTTCGTGACACCGGAGGAGCTGCGGGAGAAGAGCCGGAAGTACTGCGCCACGCTGGTGAACGGCGCGCTGGCAGCGCTCGAACGCGGTCACAAGGGCGAAGCCGCCACGCTCCTCCTGGAACTCGTGCTGGCCATCGTCACCCCGGTCTCTGGGGCGCCCACACGGCCGACCTGCTGAAGGCGTACAAGGGGCACGCGGTGGTGATGCCCAGCTACTCCGGACGCTTCGGATCCCGCTCGTCGAGGGCCGGGTCCCACAATCGTGCGGGCTGAAGACGGAAGTCGCGCGCTCCTCGACAACCTCCACGTGCGCCCCGGTTCTCGCGACGCATCCGTCCGCGGTTACCAGTTTCCCGCGCCGATCGACCGCCTGCTGCGTGAGGAGCGCCGCGCCCGGATCAGCCGTTTCCTTCAGGCGAGGGGTGTGTAGAGTGGCAGGCGGCGGCATGGTCACGGCCATGCTGCGAAGGAGACAAGGCAGCGATGCTCGCGCGAACCGTCACCGCGTTGGGCGCCGTTATGGCGGCAGCGGCCCTGCTGATGGCGATTGCCTCGATCTGGCTGGTGCTGGCAGACCCGCTTGCCGTGGCGGACGCAGTCGGCGGTCGTGGAGGCCAGGCTTTCGTCGAGGCGCTGGCGGAGGTGATCGTCCAAGCGCTGGAGCGGGTCGTTCGCTGGCTCTGAGCAGGCGCGTCTCCGGCCGGTCCGGCGCTCGAGCGCGCCGAAAGGTGAGGGCGATGATGGATCTTCGTGACTTCCATCTGGCCGGGTGGCTCGTTCAACCGTCGCTCGGCCGCCTGACATGTGACGGAGTCGCCGTCCGCATTCGACCCCAGCTCATGGACATGCTCGTCTGCCTCGCCGCGCGGGCGGGGAGGACGGTCACGCGGGAGGAGTTCTTCGCCACGGTCTGGTCGGGCCGGTTCGTGGCTGAATCGGGTCTGACGCGTTGTGTGGCGGAATTGCGGCAGGCGTTGGGCGACAGCGCACGACAACCCCGGATTATCGAGACCATCCCCAAGCGCGGCTACCGCCTGATCGCCCCTGTCGTCCGGGCGCCTGCACCTTTGCTGGCCGTTGGGCGCGTGGACGCCGGTGCCCGGAGCGGAAGCTCCGCTGCACAAGACGTTGGATCCGCGGCTGCGCTACACTTGACAGCTCCCTGCCCCGCGCCGCGGCCACCGCGCCTCGACCGGGCGATCTCACGCCTGCGTATCGTCGCGATCGCGTTCGGCGCTCGTCTGTGGAAGGGGAGGCCGGCCCGGTCGGCGGTGTCGGGCGGTACGGGAACAGAGGCCCGGACAGGCGGGGCGCGTGCGCTCTGACCGAAACGACGCCTTCAGGCCTGGATGCCGGGATGCCACCTCACGCGATGGAGTCGCCATGGGCCGAAAACCCGCTCGCGGCCTGCTGATCGTCGCGGTATTCGGGCTCCTGGCCGGTTTGTCCATCACCCAGGCTTACTTTTGGCAGGGAGTTGCTTCCCCGCCGCCTGCCGCCAAGAACCCGGTTGACATCTTCTGGGCCGGCTTCCGTTACTACCTCGCGTGGGTGATCGTGACACCCGGCATTCTCTGGCTGAGCCGCAGGGTGCCGCTGGCGACTCGCAGGTGGCGCCGTGCGCTCGTGTTCCATCTGCTGGTGCCCGTCGCCGGGAGCGCACCCTTCTTCATCCTCAACGTCATGCTCAGCGCGGCTGCCGGCCATGGCCTGCCCCCCCTGGGCTACCTGGTTTCCGAGTGGTGGCGCATCCTCCTCATGCTGATCCTGACCGTGCTGCCCGTCTACTGGCTGCTGCTCGGCGCGGGCACGGCGCTGCAGGTCTACCGGGACCGCGAGGCGAGTCGGATTCGCGCCGCCGAGCTGCGACGGTCGCTGGAGGCGGCCGAACTCGATGCCTTGCGGATGAAGCTGCACCCTCACTTCCTGTTCAACACGCTCAACACCATCGCGTGCCTTGCCCGGGCCGGCGAAACGGAAGCCGTTGGACAGGTGATCGAGCGCCTGGGAACGCTCCTGCGCCTGTCCATGGAGACCAGCGGGCGTCAACTCGTGACGCTCGAGGAAGAGCTCGCGTTCGTCGACGAACACCTCGCCATCGAGGAGATTCGCTTCAAGGACCGCCTCCACGTCATTCGCCGCGTCGAACCGGCATCCCGCAAGGCCCTGGTGCCGAACCTGATCCTCCAGCCGCTCGTGGAGAACGCGATCGCCCACGGCCTTTCGCAACGGCTCGACGCGACTCTGCTGGAGATCTCCGCCCGGCGAGACGGGCCGTACCTGCGCATAGTTGTCCGGGACGATGGGCCGGGGCTGCCGCCAGGCTGGCGATTTGCCACCAACGCAAGACGGGGCCTCAGGAACGTGGTGGAACGGCTCCAGGCGCTCTACGCGGCATCGTTTCGGCTCGACATCGGGAACAGCGCGACCGGAGGGGCAGTCGCCGAGCTGCGCCTCCCCTTCAGCGAGGCGTTGCCGGTCGTCGCCGCGAGTTGGGACCATGGCACAGATCAGGACGATCATCGTTGACGACGAACCGCTGGCCAGGCGCGGCCTGGCGACGCTGGTCGAACGTCACGCGGAATTCGTGGTCGTCGCCGCGTGCTCAGACGGCCGCGAGGCGATCGCCAAGATCGCCGCGCTGAAACCGGACCTCGTGCTGCTCGATATCCAGATGCCGGAGATCACCGGCTTCGACGTGCTCGAGCGCCTTCCGCCCGACGTGCTTCCGGTCGTCATCTTCGTCACGGCCTACGACGAGCACGCCATCCGAGCCTTCGAGGTGCGCGCG
>Ga0153916_10001942_pt1 | contig 15096 bp, 16 predicted proteins | sample Opewatmetagenome_FD_109642 | JGI IMG/M metagenome (GOLD analysis project Ga0153916, IMG submission 109642) | Freshwater wetland microbial communities from Ohio, USA - Open water 3 Core 3 Depth 4 metaG | ecosystem: Environmental > Aquatic > Freshwater > Wetlands | place: USA: Ohio, Lake Erie...
GCAGCACGATCGGCGACGTGCACGAGCTGCCGTTCCCGGACAATCATTTCGACGTCGTGACCCTGCAATTCGCGTCGCGCCATCTGCGCGTGAAGCGCGTGTTCCAGGAGATCCATCGGGTGCTCAAGCCCGGCGGGCACTTCCATCACTGCGACATGCTGCGGCCGCGCAGCCGCGTCGTGGAGAAGATGTACTACGCGTACCTGCGCATGTGCCTGGCGTTCACCGGCGTTCTGTTCCGCAGCGGCCCCGCGGCGCTTAACTGCAAGAAGTACTTCATCCACGCGCTCGAGATGTTCTATTCCGCCGAGGAGCTTTCCGTGGTGCTGCGCGAGCTGGGCTACGTCGACGTCACGTCGAGCACCGTGCTCTACGGCATGCTCGGCTTCCACCGCGCGGTCAAGCCTCAGCCGGGCTGAGACCCTGGCGCCCGGCACGCGCCGCACATGGATCGCGTGCACGTGCTGGCGAAGCTCAACCGCGCGCTCCTCGAGTCCTTCAGCCGGCGCACCACGGATGCGCTGCGTGCGGCCCTGCCGCTGCGCCTCGCGCTGCCGCACCTCGAGCCGCTGCTCGCGCGCAACGTCGCCAAGGAGGTGCGCAAGGACGCGCTGGTGATCGCGCGCGCGGGCCGCGCCCCTGCCGGCGGTGCGTCCGATCGCGAGACGGTGCGCGAGCTGCTCGAAGGCGCGCGGCAGATCGACCGCGAGTTCCTCGCCGGCCTGGGCAAGGTTCCGCTGCGCATCGTGGTGCCCTACGACGAGATTGCTCCGCTACGCGCCCGGCGCATCGAGCGACTGCTCGCCGCGACGCGTCGCATCCTGCAAAACTGGGCGCCCGGGCGCAGCCTGCGCGCGGCGCTGCAAGCGTGCTTCACGCGCGCGGAATTCGAGCGGCTGATTCACGACGACCTGCGCCTGTACGCGAGCGAGACGCTGGCGCTGAGCCGCGCAGTCCAGCTGCCGGCCGTCCTGCGGCCGGCGCGCGAATCCATCGCGCAGCGCCTGTACGAGATCATGCAGCGCGTGGCGGCGCGCCTGGCGGCGGACGCCGCGGCGAGCGTCTATCGCGGCGCGCGCTGAGCGGGACGTCGGTGCGCGAGATCGCGACCGCAGAAAGCGTCACCGCGCTCGGGCGCGTGGCGGGCAAGGTGCTGGTCGCCGGCTCGCACGGCGGCGTCATCGCCGCGTGTCTCGGCGCGCGCGCCGGGGCGCACGCCCTGATCCTGAACGACGCCGGGGTCGGCAAGGACGGCGCGGGAATCGCGGGTCTTTCCTGGCTCGAGTCGTTCGGCATCGCGGCGGCGAGCGTGAGCTGCACGAGCGCGCGCATCGGCGACGGCGGCGACATGCTCGGGCGCGGCATCATCAGTCACGCGAACGCGATCGCTTCGATCGCTGGCGTGCGCGCGGGGCAGACGTGCCGCGACGCGGCCGAGCGTCTGCGCGGCGCTCCGGTCGCTCGATCGCGACCGCAGGAATGCGGCGAGGGGCGTTATCGCCTGCTGACGTCACGGCCCGAGGTGTGGGGACTGGATTCGGTGGGCAAGCTTGAGCCGCAGGACGCAGGCCGGGTTCTGGTGATCGGATCTCACGGCGCGTTGCACGGCGGCCGGCCGGAGAGCGCGCTCGGCGTCGATGCGCGCGGCGCCGTGTTCCACGACGCGGGCGTCGGCGCCGACAGCGCCGGCATCTCGCGCCTTGCGCCGCTCGACCGGCGCGCAATCCCCGCGGCCACCGTGGACTTTCGCAGCGCGCGCATCGGCGACTGCCGATCGATGTGGGAAAGCGGTGTCATATCCCATCTCAACGACGCGGCCATGCGCTCGGGCGCCCGCCGCGGCGAGTCGGTGCGCGAGTTCGCCGAGCGCTTCGTGCAGCGCTCCGAAACAGGCGCAACGCGTTGATCTCGTGATGGCTTTTTCGTTGACCCCGTCGCCCCGGACACGGTAGAATTTCACGATTTTTCCGAACGGATCCCGAATGCGCGCTTGGCTGGTTGCCGGCAATTGGAAAATGCACGGCAGGCGGAGCACGAACCGGGCGCTGCTCGATGCGATCGTCAGGGGAATGAACGAAATTTCGGGCGTCGAATGCGCGGTTTGCGTGCCGTTCCCTTACGTTGCGGAGGCGGCGGCTCAATTGGCGCGAACGTCCGTCGCCTGCGGCGCTCAAAACGTAAGTGAGCATGCGGACGGGCCGTATACCGGAGAGGTGTCGGCGGCCATGCTCGCGGAGCTCGAATGCCGCTACGTGATCGTCGGCCACTCCGAGCGCCGGCAGCTGTTCGGCGAGAGCGATGCGCAGGTCGCGCAAAAATTCGCGGCGGCGCAGGCCGCCGGGCTGATGCCGATCCTGTGCGTGGGCGAGACGCTGGAGGAGCGTGACTCCGGCAACACCGAGGCTGTCGTCGCGCGTCAGCTCGACGCGGTGCTCGACGAAGCGGGGACCGCGGCGCTCGCGCAGGCCGTGCTCGCCTACGAGCCGGTGTGGGCGATCGGCACGGGCCGCAACGCGACGCCGGCGCAGGCGCAGGCGGTGCACGCATTCCTGCGCGGGCGGCTCGCGCGGCGCGACCGGAGCATGGCCGAGGAGCTGCGCATCCTGTACGGCGGCAGCGTGAAGCCGTCGAACGTGGCAGCGATCGTCGCGATGCCCGACGTGGACGGCGGCTTGATCGGCGGGGCTTCATTGGTCGCGGAGGACTTCCTGGCGATCCTCCGCGCAACGGCAAACAAAGGATGAACACATGGAATTCTGGAACAACCTCGTCATCATCGCCCACGTCCTGATCGCGCTGGGCATCATCGGACTGGTGCTGCTGCAGCATGGCAAGGGCGCCGACATGGGCTCGGGTTTCGGCGGCGGCGCCTCGAGCAGCCTGTTCGGCGCCACCGGCTCGGCGAACTTCCTGTCGCGTATCACCGCCGTGCTCGCCACGCTGTTTTTCGTATCCAGCCTGAGCCTGTCATACCTGGCGACGCACCGCGGAGCGCCCTCCGGCGGCGTCATGGACGCGGTCAAGGAGCGGCCGGTGGCGCCGAAGCCCGCTGCGCAGGCGCCCAAGCCGGCGGCGCCCGCGGAGAAGGACGGCACGAAATCGAAGGACGTTCCGAACTGATTCCGCTATGACATTTGGAGGATAATCCACCGCTTTGTTGCGCCGCCCACGTGGTGAAATTGGTAGACACGCTAGCTTGAGGGGCTAGTGGCCTAAAAAGCCGTAGCAGTTCGAGTCTGCTCGTGGGCACCAAAAATTCTATGCTCGCCCAATATTTCCCGATCCTGCTGTTCATCCTCGTCGGCGTCGCGATCGGCGTGCTGCCGGTGCTGCTCGGCTGGCTGGTGGCCCCGAGCCGGCCGGATCCGGAAAAGCTGTCGCCCTACGAGTGCGGCTTCGAGGCGTTCGAGGACGCGCGCATGAAGTTCGACGTGCGCTACTACCTGGTGGCGATTCTGTTCATCCTGTTCGATCTCGAGATCGCGTTTCTATTCCCGTGGGCCGTCGTGATCAACGATATCGGGCTGTTCGGCTTCGTCTCGATGATGATCTTCCTGGGCATCCTGGTGGTCGGCTTCGTCTACGAATGGATGAAAGGGGCTCTGGAATGGGAATAGAAGGCGTCCTGCAACAGGGGTTCATCACCACTACCGCGGACAAGCTGATCAACTGGACGCGCACCGGGTCGCTCTGGCCGATGACCTTCGGGCTCGCGTGCTGCGCGATCGAGATGATGCACGCCGGGGCTGCCCGCTATGACCTGGATCGCTTCGGCATCGTGTTCCGCCCGAGCCCGCGCCAGTCCGACGTGATGGTCGTGGCCGGGACGCTGTGCAACAAGATGGCTCCCGCGCTGCGCAAGGTCTACGACCAGATGCCCGAGCCGCGCTGGGTGGTGTCGATGGGCTCGTGCGCCAACGGCGGCGGCTACTATCACTATTCGTACTCGGTGGTGCGCGGCTGCGACCGCATCGTGCCGGTCGACATCTACGTCCCCGGCTGCCCGCCCACCGCCGAGGCGCTGCTCTACGGGCTGGTGCAGCTCCAGAACAAGATTAAGAGAACCAGCACCATCGCTCGATGACGCCGAAGCTCCAGCGCCTGCACGACGCGCTCACCCGGATTCTGGGCGGGCGCATCGCCTCCCTCACCGAGCAGCACAACCAGCTGACGCTGGTGGTAAAGGCGGACCAGTACCACGCCGCGTGCGAGACGCTGCGCGACTCGGCCGAGCTGCGCTTCGAGCAGCTTACCGACCTGTGCGGCATGGACTACCTGACCTACGGCGACCGCCCGCAGGACGACGCGCGGCGCGCGGGGCGCTTCGCGGCGGTGCTGCATCTGCTGTCGGTGACCCACAACTGGCGCATGCGGGTGCGCGCGTTCTGTCCGGACGACTCCTTTCCGATGCTCGACTCGGTGATCGAGGTCTGGCCGAGCGCCAACTGGTACGAGCGCGAGGCGTTCGACCTGTTCGGCATCGTGTTCGACGGCCACCCCGACCTGCGCCGCATCCTGACGGACTACGGCTTCGTCGGCCACCCGTTCCGCAAGGACTTCCCGATCTCCGGCTACGTGGAGATGCGCTACGACCCGGAGCAGAAGAGGGTCGTGTACCAGCCGGTGACCATCGAGCCGCGCGAGGTCACGCCGCGCGTGGTGCGCGACGAGCATTACGCGGAAGAAGGCAAATAAATGGCCGAGATCCGCAACTACACGCTCAACTTCGGTCCGCAGCACCCTGCGGCGCACGGCGTGCTGCGGCTGGTGCTGGAGATGGACGGCGAGGTGGTGCAGCGCGCCGATCCGCACATCGGGCTGCTGCACCGCGCGACCGAGAAGCTGGCCGAGACCAAGACCTTCCTCCAGAGCGTGCCGTACATGGACCGGCTGGACTACGTCTCGATGATGTGCAATGAGCACGCCTACGTGCTGGCGATCGAGAAGCTGCTCGGGGTCGAGGTTCCCCTGCGGGCGCAGTACATCCGCGTCATGTTCGACGAGATCACGCGCATCCTGAACCACCTGCTGGGCCTCGGCACGCACGGGCTGGATCTCGGCGCGATGACCGTGTTCCTGTACTGCTTCCGCGAGCGCGAGGACCTGTTCGATTGCTACGAGGCGGTGTCCGGTGCGCGCATGCACGCGGCGTACTACCGGCCGGGCGGCGTGTACCGCGACCTGCCGGATGCGATGCCGCAGTACACGGTCTCGAAGATCCACAACGAGCGCGCGATCCGCGGGATGAACCGCAACCGCCAGGGCTCGCTGCTCGATTTCATCGAGGACTTCACCGAGCGCTTTCCGAAGTGCGTCGACGACTACGAGACGCTGCTCACCGAGAACCGCATCTGGAAGCAGCGCACGGTGGGCATCGGCGTGGTGTCACCGGAGCGGGCGCTCGCGCTCGGCTTCACCGGCCCGATGCTGCGCGGCTCGGGCGTCGCCTGGGACATCCGCAAGAAGCAGCCCTACGAGGTCTACGACCGGGTCGAGTTCGACGTGCCGATCGGCAAGAACGGCGACTCCTACGACCGCTACCTGGTGCGCATCGAGGAGATGCGCCAGTCGAACCGCATCGTCAGGCAATGCGTCGACTGGCTGCGCCGCAACCCCGGGCCGGTGATCACCGACAACCACAAGGTGGCGCCGCCCTCGCGCGTCGAGATGAAGTCCAACATGGAAGAGCTGATCCACCACTTCAAGCTGTTCACCGAGGGCATGCACGTCCCCGAGGGCGAAGCTTTCGTCTCGATCGAGCACCCCAAGGGCGAGTTCGGGGTGTACCTGGTGTCCGACGGCGCCAACAAGCCCTACCGCCTGAAGCTGCGTTCGCCGGCCTACGCGCACCTCTCGGGCATGAACGAGCTCACACGCGGCCACATGCTCGCCGACGCCGTGACGGTGATCAGCACGCTGGACATCGTGTTCGGCGACATAGACCGATGAGCGAGTTGCCGATGCTTTCCCAGGAATCCCTGAAGAAGATCGACCGCGAGATCGGCAAGTACCCGGCCGCGCAGAAGCGCTCGGCCGTGATGGCGGCGCTGATCATCGCGCAGGACGAGAAGGGCTGGCTGTCCACCGAGCTGATGGATTACGTCGCGCGCTACCTCGACATGGCACCGGTTGCGGTGTACGAGGTCGCGACGTTCTACAACATGTACAACCTGCAGCCGGCCGGCAAGTACAAGCTCACGGTCTGCACCTGCCTGCCCTGCGGCCTGCAGGGCTCGCTCGAGGCCGCGGACCACCTGAAGCAGAAGCTCGGGATCGACTTCGACGAGACCACGCCCGACGGCCGCTTCACCCTCAAGGAAGGCGAGTGCATGGGCGCCTGCGCCATGTCGCCGGTGGTGCTGGTCAACAACAAGCGCATGTGCGATTTCATGTCCAGAGACAAGCTCGATGCGCTGATCGACGAACTGTCGGGGAAGGCCTGAGATGCTCGACTACGGACCGGACGCGATCCTCATGGCGGGGCTGGACGGCGCCAACTGGCGCCTCGCCGACTACGAGAAGCGCGGCGGCTATGCGGCGCTCAGGAAGCTGCTGGCGGACAAGGCGGCGCCCGACGCGGTGATCGCCGAGGTGAAGAAATCGGCCCTGCGCGGCCGCGGCGGCGCGGGCTTCCCGACCGGCCTCAAGTGGAGCTTCATGCCGCGCCAGGTCCAGGGCGACAAGTACATCGTCTGCAACTCCGACGAGGGCGAGCCGGGCACCTGCAAGGACCGCGACATCCTGCGCTACAACCCGCACGCGGTGATCGAGGGCATGGTGATCGCCGGCTATGCGACCGGCTCGAGCGCCGGCTACAACTACGTGCACGGCGAGATCTGGGCGGAGTACGAGCAGTTCGAGGACGCGCTGCGCGAGGCCTACGCCGCCGGCTACCTCGGCAGGAACATCCTTGGGTCGGGGTACGGCTTCGAGCTCTACGCGCACCCCGGCTACGGCGCCTACATCTGCGGCGAGGAGACGGCGCTGCTCGAGTCGCTCGAGGGCAAGAAGGGCCAGCCGCGCTTCAAGCCGCCGTTCCCGGCGAGCTTCGGCCTGTACGGCAGGCCCACCACCATCAACAACACCGAGACCTTCGCCGCGGTGCCCTGGATCATCCGGAACGGCGGCGACGCCTTCCTCGCGCTCGGCCGGCCGAACAACGGCGGCACCAAGCTCTTTTCGGTCACCGGCCACGTCAACCGGCCGGGGAACTACGAGGTCAGGCTTGGCACCCCGTTCGCCAGGCTGCTGGAAATGGCGGGCGGCGTGCGCGGCGGCCGGAAACTGAAGGCCGTGATCCCGGGCGGATCGAGCATGCCGGTGCTGCCGGCGGACATCATGATGGCGACCGACATGGATTACGACTCGATCGCCAAGGCGGGCTCGATGCTCGGCTCGGGCGCGGTGATCGTCATGGACGAGACCACCTGCATGGTGCGCGCGCTGGAGCGCCTGTCGTACTTCTACTTCGAGGAGTCCTGCGGCCAGTGCACGCCGTGCCGCGAGGGCACCGGCTGGCTGTACCGCGTCGTCAACCGCATCGAGAACGGCAAGGGACGCATCGAGGACCTCGATCTGCTCGACAACGTTTCCGACAACATCGCCGGGCGCACCATCTGCGCGCTGGGCGACGCCGCGGCGCTGCCGGTGAAGAGCTTCATCAAGCATTTCCGCCACGAGTTCGAGCACCACATCGAGCACCGGCGCTGCCTGGTGCAGGGCCCGGACAGCGAGCCGAAGTGGGGCCGCTCGGGCGCGCACCGGCCACCTTCGATGGCGCAGGCGGCCTGACATGCTCAAGCTCGAGATCGACGGCAAGCCGGTCGAGGTGGCGCAGGGCGCCACGGTGATGGATGCCGCCAACCGGCTCGGCATCTACGTGCCGCACTTCTGCTACCACAAGAAGCTGTCGATCGCGGCCAACTGCCGCATGTGCCTGGTCGAAGTGGAAAAGGCGCCCAAGCCGCTGCCCGCCTGCGCCACGCCGGCGACCGACGGGATGAAGGTGTGGACGCATTCTCCCGCGGCGAAGAAGGCGCAGAACGGCGTCATGGAGTTCCTGCTCATCAATCATCCGCTCGATTGCCCGATCTGCGACCAGGGCGGAGAGTGCCAGCTGCAGGACCTGGCCGTCGGCTACGGCAAGAGCGGCTCGCGCTACCAGGAAGAAAAGCGCGTCGTGCTGCACAAGGACATCGGCCCGCTGGTGGCGGCCGAGGAAATGACGCGCTGCATCCAGTGCACGCGCTGCGTGCGCTTCGGCGAGGAGATCGCCGGCGTGATGGAGCTCGGCATGATCCACCGCGGCGAGCATGCCGAGATCGTGGCCTTCGTCGGCAAGACCGTCGACTCCGAGCTCTCCGGCAACATGATCGACCTGTGCCCGGTCGGCGCGCTCACCTCGAAGCCGTTCCGCTACAGCGCGCGCACCTGGGAGCTGGCGCGGCGCAAGTCGATCTCGCCGCACGACGGGCTGGGCTCCAACCTCGTCGTGCAGGTGAAGCAGAACCGCGTCATGCGCGTGCTGCCGCTGGAGAACGAGCAGGTGAACGAGTGCTGGCTGTCCGACAAGGACCGGTTCTCCTACGAAGCGCTCAATTCCGAAGCGCGCCTCACCCGGCCGATGGTGAAGCGCGACGGCGGCTGGCATGAGGTCGACTGGGAGGTCGCGCTCGAGCGCGCCGCCGCGGGCCTCAAGGAGGCGGGCAGCGAGGTCGCCGTGCTGGCGAGCCCGCACGCGACGCTCGAGGAGCTGCACCTCGTCGGCAGGCTCGCCGGCGCGCTCGGCGGCGGCGCCGACTTCCGCCTGCGCCAGTGCGACTTCTCGGCCGACGGCAAGCGCGGCGGCGTCCCCTGGCTCGGCATGCCGCTCGCCGAGCTGGGCAAGCTCGACCAGGTGCTGGTGGTCGGCTCGTTCCTGAGGAAGGACCACCCGCTGATCGCGCAGCGCCTGCGCCAGGCCGCCAAGCGCGGCACGCAGATCCACGTGCTGCACTCGGTGGACGACGACTGGCTGATGCCGATCGCGAGCAAGCGGATCGTTCGGCCCGCGGAGATTCCCGGCGCGCTGGCCGGGTTTGCAGACGTCTTGAAGGGCGGGAAGAACCCTGCCGTCTTGCTCGGCAATTTCGCGCAGCAGCATCCGCAGGCGGCGCGCATCCATGCCTCGGCGCAGGCGCTCGGCGTCAGGGTCGGCTTCCTGGGAGAAGCCGCCAACTCGGTCGGTGGCTACCTCGCGGGCCTGCCGCAGCGGGGCAACGCCAGGTCGCTGCTCGAGGAGCCGCGCCGCGCCTACCTGCTGCTGAACGTCGAGCCGCGGCTCGATTGCGCCGACCCGCAGGCCGCGTCGGAGGCGCTCGGTCGTGCCGAATTCGTCGTCGCGCTGTCGGCGTTCAAGCCCGACGCGGCGGACGCCGCGCAGGTGGTGCTGCCGATCGCGCCGTTCGCCGAGACCGCGGGCACTTTCGTCAGCACCGAGGGCCGCGTGCAGAGCTTCAAGGCGGCGGTACCGCCGCTGGGCGAGGCGCGTCCCGCGTGGAAGGTGCTGCGCGTGCTCGGCAACCTGCTGGGCGTCGCCGGCTTCGACTACCAGACTTGCGAGCAGGTGCGCGAAGAATGCCTCGGCGGCAAGGATCTGCCCGCCTTGCTTTCGAACGCCATCACGCTGGCCGCGGCACCGGTGGCCGCGGCGCGCGGGGCGACGCAGCGCATCGCCGACGTGCCGATCTACTTCGCCGACCCCCTGGTGCGGCGCGCGCCGTCGCTGCAAAGGACGCGCGACGCGCAGCCGCCGAAAGCCTGGATGAACGCCGCCCTGATGCAGCGCCTGGGCGTCGCCGCGGGACAGCCGGTGCTGGTGAGGCAGGGGCCCGGAGAGGCGCGGCTCACGGCTGCGCTCGACGAGCGGCTGCCCGAGGACTGCGTGCGCGTCGCCGCGGCGCATCCGAGCACCGCCGCGCTCGGCCCGATGTTCGGCGGGCTCGAGCTCGAGAAACTCACCGTGGGTAGGGTCGCCTAGATGCTCGCCTGGCTCGTATCGCGGCCCGAGGCCTGGTTCGGCCCCGTCTGGGGGCCGGCGGTGTTCGATACGGTCAGCAACCTGCTGTTCATCGTCGCGATCGTGGTGCCGCTGATGCTCGCCGTGGCCTACCTCACCCTGTGGGAAAGGAAGCTCATCGGCTGGATGCAGATCCGCATCGGCCCCAACCGGGTCGGCCCGCTCGGCCTGCTGCAGCCGATCGCCGACGGCGTCAAGCTGCTGATGAAGGAAATCATCCTGCCGACCAACGCCAGCAAGGCGCTCTACATCCTGGCACCGATGCTCGCGATCCTGCCGGCCGTCGCGGCCTGGGCGGTGATCCCCTTCGCGCCGCAGGTCGTGCTCGCGGACGTGAACGCCGGGCTGCTGTACGTCATGGCGCTCACCTCGATGGGCGTGTACGGCGTGATCGTCGCGGGCTGGGCGTCGAACTCGAAGTATTCGTTTCTCGGCGCGATGCGCTCGGCGGCGCAGATGGTGTCCTACGAGATCGCCATGGGATTCGCGCTGGTGGTGGTGTTGATGGTCTCGGGCAGCCTGAACCTCTCCGACATCGTCGACGCGCAGGGCAGGGGAACGTTCGCCGGGATGGGCCTGAATTTCCTGTCGTGGAACTGGTTGCCGCTGGCGCCGATCCTGGTGGTGTATTTCGTGTCGGGCGTGGCCGAAACCAACCGCGCGCCCTTCGACGTGGTCGAGGGCGAGTCGGAGATCGTCGCCGGCCACATGGTCGAGTACTCGGGCATGACCTTCGCGCTGTTCTTCCTGGCCGAGTACATGAACATGATCCTGATCAGCGCGCTCACCGCGATCATGTTCTTCGGCGGTTGGCAGGCGCCGGTCGATTCGGCGCTGCTCAATATGGTGCCGCCGACCGCCTGGCTGCTGGCGAAGATGTTCTTCATCGTCTCGCTGTTCCTGTGGTTTCGCGCCACCTTCCCGCGCTACCGCTACGACCAGATCATGCGGCTGGGCTGGAAGATCTTCATCCCGGTGACCCTGGTCTGGCTGGCGCTCGTCGGGCTGTGGATGCAGACCCCGTGGAGCATCTGGAAATGAGGGGGCGGCGATGAACCGGATCATCGATTTCTTCAGGTCCTTCCTGCTGCTGGAGCTGGTGCGCGGCCTGATGCTCACCGGCCGGCACGCGTTCGCGCGCAAGATCACGGTTCAGTTTCCCGAGGAAAAGACGCCGCTCAGCCCGCGCTTCCGCGGCCTGCACGCCCTGCGCCGCTATCCCAACGGCGAGGAGCGCTGCATCGCCTGCAAGCTTTGCGAAGCGGTGTGCCCGGCGATCGCGATCCACATCGAGTCCGAGGAGCGCGCCGACGGCACGCGCCGCACCACGCGCTACGACATCGACCTGATCAAGTGCATCTATTGCGGTTTCTGCGAGGAAGCCTGCCCGGTGGACGCGATCGTCGAGACGCGCATTTTCGAGTTCCACGGCGAGCAGCGCGGGGACCTGTACTACACCAAGCCGATGCTGCTGGCGGTCGGCGACCGTTACGAAGAGCAGATCGCGAAGGACCGCGCGGCCGACGCCGCTTACCGATAACAATAATGTTCGAAACGCTACTGTTCTACGCCTTTTCGGCGATCCTGGTGCTGTCCGGCGTGCGCGTGATCACGGCGCGAAACCCCGTGCACAGCGCGCTGTTTCTGGTGCTGTCGTTCTTCACCGCGGCCGGCATCTGGCTGCTGCTGCGCGCCGAGTTCCTCGCCATCGCCCTGGTGCTGGTCTACGTCGGCGCGGTGATGGTGCTGTTCCTGTTCGTCGTCATGATGCTGGACATCAACATCGAGCGCCTGCGCGTGGGGTTCTGGCGCAATCTGCCGCTCGCGCTGGCGGTGGGCGGGATCATGGTGTTCGAGATGGCCGCGATCCTCGGGCGCCAGTACTTCGGCGCCACCTCGCCGCGCGAGCCCGGGCCCGGATACAGCAACACCAGGGCGCTCGGCATGCTGCTTTACACCGACTACGCCTTCGCCATCGAGGTCGCCGCGGTGATCCTGCTGGTGGCGATCATCGCCGCGATCGCGCTCACGCTGCGCCATCGCAAGGACACGCGCACCCAGAACCCGTCGCAGCAGGCCCGAGTGCGGCGCGCGGAGCGCGTCGAGCTGCTGTCGATGCCGAGCGAGAAGGACGAATGATGGGTCCCCTGACGCTCAACCACTTCCTGGTGCTCGGCGCGGTGCTGTTCGCGATCAGCGTGGTCGGGATCTTCATGAACCGCAGGAACATCATCATCCTGCTGATGGCGATCGAGCTGATGCTGCTCGCGGTCAATCTCAACTTCATCGCCTTCTCGCATTTCCTGGGCAACATCGCAGGCCAGGTATTCGTGTTCTTCATCCTCACGGTCGCGGCGGCCGAGTCGGCCATCGGGCTGGCGATCCTGGTGGTGCTGTTCCGCAACCTGAACACCATCGACGTCGACGAGCTCGACTCGCTCAAGGGATGAGCGGCGCGCGGGCCTGAGACGACCACATGATCCCGATGAAAATCCTCTATCTCATCGTGCCGCTCGCGCCGCTGGCGGGCGCCATCGTCGCCGGGCTGTTCGGCCGCGCCATCGGCCGCAAGGGCGCGCATCGCGTCACCATCCTCTCGGTGCTGGTGTCGTTCATCGCCTCGTGCGTGATCTTCGCCGACGTGCTCCACGGCAACGTATTCAACGGCGGCGTCTACACCTGGCTCACCAGCGGGGCGACGCGCCTGGAGGTCGGGTTCCTCATCGACCGCCTGTCGGCGCTGATGATGGTGGTGGTGACATTCGTGTCGCTGATGGTGCACGTCTACACGATCGGCTACATGGCCGACGATCCGGGCTACGAGCGCTTCTTCTCGTACATCTCGCTGTTCACCTTCTCGATGCTGATGCTGGTGATGAGCAACAACTTCCTGCAGCTGTTCTTCGGCTGGGAGGCGGTGGGCCTGGTCTCGTACCTGCTGATCGGCTTCTGGTACACGCGCCCGAGCGCGATCTACGCCAACCTCAAGGCGTTCATCGTCAACCGCGTGGGCGATTTCGGTTTCATCCTGGGGGTCGCCCTGGTCCTGGCGCACTTCGGCACCCTCGACTACGGCGCGGTATTCACCCAGGCGCCGTCGTTCGCGCGCGAGACGGTCGAGGTGCTGCCCGGGCACGGCTGGCTGCTGCTCAGCGTGATCTGCATCTGCCTGTTCGTGGGGGCGATGGGCAAGAGCGCGCAGTTCCCGCTGCATGTCTGGCTGCCCGACTCGATGGAAGGCCCGACGCCGATCTCGGCCCTGATCCATGCGGCGACCATGGTGACCGCCGGCATCTTCATGGTGGCGCGCATGTCGCCTTTGTACGAGCTGTCGCAGACCGCGCTCTCGGTGGTGCTCGTCATCGGCGCGATCACGGCGCTTTTCATGGCGATGGTGGCGGTGACGCAATACGACATCAAGCGCGTGGTCGCGTACTCGACGCTGTCGCAGCTCGGCTACATGACGGTCGCGCTCGGCGCTTCGGCCTATTCGGCGGGCATCTTCCACCTCATGACGCACGCCTTCTTCAAGGCGGTGCTGTTCCTCGGTGCGGGATCGGTGATCATCGCGCTGCACCACGAGCAGGACATGCGCCGCATGGGAGGCCTGCGCCGCTACATGCCGGTCACCTATCTGACCGTGCTGATCGGGGCGCTGGCGAACGCCGGGCTGCCGCCGTTCGCGGGATATTTCTCCAAGGACGCGATTATCGAGGCGGTGCATGGCTCCGCCACGCCGGGCGCCGGATTTGCCTACTGGGCGCTGCTGATCGGGGTGTTCTTCGGCGGGCTGTACACCTTTCGCATGGTGTTCTACGCATTCCACGGCCAGCCGCGCATGGACGAGCACACGAGAAAGGGGCTGCGCGAGTCGCCGTGGGTGGTGACGGTGCCGCTGGTGCTGCTGGCGATTCCCTCGGTCGCGTCCGGCTGGTGGATCGGCACGTTCGTGTTCGGCGACTATTTCGGGTCGAGCATCACGCAGAAGTTCCACGAGGAATACCACGGCCTCTGGGGCACCATGCTGCACGGCCTGGCCGGTGCGCCCTTCTGGCTTGCGCTCGCGGGCGCGGCGCTCGCGGCTTACCTGTACCTGGTGCGCACCGACCTGCCGAAGAAGATCGCCGTCGCGCTCGGACCGCTGTACGCGATCGTGGAGCGCAAGTACGGCTTCGACGAGCTCTATTCATGGCTGTTCGCCGGCGGCGCGCGGCTGCTCGGCCGCGGGCTGTGGCGCGGCGGCGACCAGGGGATCATCGACGGCCTGGTGGTGAACGGCTCGGCGCGCCTGGTCGGCTGGGTGTCGTCCGTCGCGCGGCTGTTCCAGACCGGCCTCATCTACCAGTACGCGTTCGTGATGCTGATCGGCGTGGTCTTCATGACGTACTGGTTCCTGCGGACCTGACAACAACAACATGCAGAACGCCATCCCGTACCTGTCGCTCGCGATCTGGATTCCGGTCGCCGCCGGCCTGCTGGTGCTCGCCGCCGGCGGCGAGCGCAATGCGCCGATGCAGCGCGTGCTGGCGCTGCTCGGCGCGCTCGCCGGCTTCCTGGTGACGATCCCGCTCTACACCGGGTTCGACCTCAAGTCGGCCGGCATGCAGTTCGTCGAGCTCGCCCCGTGGATCGACCGCTTCAACGTCCACTACCACCTGGGCGTCGACGGCATCAGCATGCTGTTCCTGCTGCTCAACAGCTTCGTCACCATCCTGGTGGTGATCGCGGGCTGGTCGGTGATCGAGAGCCGCGTCGCGCAGTACTACGCCTCGTTCCTGATCCTGTCGGGCCTGATGAACGGCGTGTTCTGCGCGCTGGACGGAGTGCTGTTCTACGTGTTCTTCGAAGCGACCCTCATCCCGATGTTCATCATCATCGGCGTCTGGGGCGGGGCGAACAGGGTGTATGCGGCGCTCAAGTTCTTCCTCTACACGCTGGCGGGGTCGCTGCTGCTGCTGATCGCGCTGCTCTACCTATACAACAAGTCCGGCGGCAGCTTCGCGATCCTCGACTGGCACGCGCTGCCGCTGCCGCTGCGC
>Ga0153916_10001943_pt1 | contig 15091 bp, 6 predicted proteins | sample Opewatmetagenome_FD_109642 | JGI IMG/M metagenome (GOLD analysis project Ga0153916, IMG submission 109642) | Freshwater wetland microbial communities from Ohio, USA - Open water 3 Core 3 Depth 4 metaG | ecosystem: Environmental > Aquatic > Freshwater > Wetlands | place: USA: Ohio, Lake Erie, Old...
CCTGCCGTCTCCTTCTCCTTGGGCTCGACGAAGAATGCCTCGTCGGCGACCGAGACGGCGGCCTGCTTGCCCTCCGCGTTCTTATTGAGATCGATCAGGGGAATGCTCAGGTGGTCCCCGGCGAATTTCGTCCCCCGGTAGATCGTGCCGCGCTGGAAGGGGCCGGCACCGAACACCCAAACCGCCTTCGCGCGGCTTTCCTCGGGAATGGACCCCGACTGATAGAGCGGCCGCCCGGTCTGGCGGTTGTAGACGAACAGGGAGATGCTGGCCACGCCCCGCTGCTCGGTCTTCTTGACCAGCGGAACCTCGGGGATCTGCGAGGGAATGGCCGGCACGAGAGGGGTGGTGGGGATCGACAGCGCCGGGACGCCGAACAACAGGTCGTGGCGATCGGTGCCGACCGCCCCGGCGCGGACCTCGACCACGTAGTCCGCCTCGTCGCGCTTCTCCTTGAGGATTGCTCCGCTGGCGAGGATATGCTGTTTGAGCGCGCTGGCCAGGTAGGCGTTGTCGGTCAGGGACTTGATCGGGGTCTCGTCGACGAAGACCTTCTTTGCGGCCAGGGCCCGCAGGTCGAGCCGGCTGATCGCCCGATCCATCGAGTCGGAGATCAGCAATTGCTCCGTGGCGGTCCGGCTGGTGTCGGTCCACTTCGTGGTGCCGCAACCGGTGCACACCCCGCCGAGCAGCAAAATGGCCAGCAAGCGGAATCGCATGGGTTGATGGATCGTGAGACGGCTGACAGGGAGTCGAGGCGCGTCGCGCCGAACGACCGCCGCCCGGCGTCTAGGCGAACCTGGCACGCTCAGAGCGGGGCGGGATTGTAGCCGAAATCGCACGACGAACAAACGTCCGTTTTTTGGAGAAATCTGGCGACGGGAGAATGAGCTTAAGTCAATACGGGACAGAGGCTTAAGTGATAGGAACGCCTTTTCGAGTGGCGACCGGGGGTTTCTCGGAGGAAGGGCCACGATCCCCCGTTAGGTCTATATGCATTTCCTAACCTGTGGGGACAACCCCGCCCGCTCCCCCGACTTGCCGCAGATTGTCACCGCGGGGTCCACTCCCTATAGTGAGCAAGTTGAAAAAGCGGATCGGCCAAGACAGATCTGTTCACTGTCAACCTGAGAAGGAGAGGAAGAATGCGCAGATGCCGGGCGATGCAATCCGTCTTGTTGCCGTGTGCGGCCCTGGTCTGGCTGGGTTTGCAGGCCCTTGATGCGCCGGGGGCTGAGCGCAAGAGAGTCGAGCTGGTGGGCAAGGACCTTTCCACGTGGCAGAAAGAGTCGGGGCGGTGGATGATTGTGGGCGAGGCGAGAATGGACCCCGCCAACCCGAAGATCCTTTCCACGAGCCCGGGAACCGGCGTGCTGGTCAACGGCCCGACCGGCCAGACCGGCAACCTGTTGAGCACGTCCGAGCACGGCGACGTGGAGGCCCACGTCGAGTTCATGGTCCCCCAGGGCTCCAACTCGGGAGTCTATTTTCAGGGCCGCTACGAGATCCAAATCCTCGATAGTTGGAAGGTCCAGCAGCCCAAGTACGGCGATTGCGGCGGGATCTACGAGCGGTGGGGCGAGAAAGGGGGCTACGAGGGCCACGCGCCCCGGGTCAACGCCAGCCGGGCACCGGGCGAGTGGCAGAGCTTCGACGTCGTGTTCCGCGCCCCGCGGTTCGACGCCAACGGCAAGAAGATGGCCAACGCGAAGTTCGTCAAGGTGGTCCACAACGGGGTGGTGATCCACGAGAACGTCGAGGTGACCGGCCCGACCCGGGCCGCCACCTACGAGCGCGACGAGAAGCCGGCGGGCCCGCTGATGCTCCAGGGCGACCACGGCCCGGTGGCCTACCGCAACGTCTGGCTGCGGCCGCTGAAGGCGGGAAAGTGATGCGGCAGACGTACGTGGGCCGAGGGACTTTCCCGGAAGGAACCGCAGATGGACGCGGATGAACACAGATGATCGCCCGAGAAAGGCAGGGCTCCTGATATTTGCCAAAGGATCGCACGCGACCCGTTTAGCCCGGCCGCTTGCGGCTGCCCTGCTGCTGTTGTGCGCCATCGCGTCGGTGTCCGTTGCAGAGGACCCGGCGGAGCGGCGGTTCTTCACCCCTGCGCTGCCGCCGAAGCACAAGGACAAGCCGCTGGTGAGCGGCTGGGCCGAGCGTCGCGTTGAGGAACGGCTCAACCGGGGTGTGCTGGCGCTGCCCGCCGCGGACGGCAACGTCTACATGGGCTGGCGCCTGCTCAAAAGCGATCCGCCGGGCACGACCTTCAACGTCTACCGCTTCCTTGCCGCCGGCGAGCCGCTGCGACTAAACCGGGAGCCGCTCGGCGCCACCACCGACTTCGTCGACGAGAATCCCTGGCTGGGCCCCCAGGCTGCCTACTGGGTCCGGCCGGTCCTGGAGGGCGAGGAATCTGCGCCCTCAGAAAAGGCGATACTCAGGTCCGACGCCGCGAAGGACAAGCGGCATTACGCGTCCGTCAAGTTCCAGGGGCCGTACACCCCGCAGCGGATCGCCGTGGGTGACCTCAACGCCGACGGCGAGTACGATTTCGTCATCAAGCAGCCAAGCCAGGGGATCGACCCGGCCGGCAAGCCCGGGCCCGACGACCTCACCTACAAGCTCGAGGCATATCTCAGCGACGGCACGTTTCTGTGGCGCAAGGACCTGGGGCCGGGCATCGAGCCGGGCATCTGGTATTCGCCCTACGTGGTCTACGATCTCGACGGCGACGGCAAGGCCGAGGTGGCCGTGAAGACCGGACCCGGGGAGCCGCGGGTCAACGGGCGCGTGACCACGGGCCCGGAGTGGTGCTCGATCCTCGACGGGATGACCGGCAAGGAGATTGCCCGGGCCGACTGGCCGCCGCGCGACCCGCGCCTGGGCGACTACAACCGGACCAACCGCAACCAGATGGGCGTGGCCTACCTGGACGGCAAGACGCCGTGCCTCTTGGTGGCCCGGGGCACCTACAAGCTGATGGTCGTCGACGCTTACCAGTATCACGACCGGCAGCTCCAGCGGCTGTGGCACTGGGACGGCGATGAAGAGACCCCGGTGATCCGCAGCCAGGGGGCCCACGGCATGCACTCGGCCGACGCGGACGGGGACGGCCGCGACGAAGTGCTGCTGGGCTCGGCCGTGCTGGACGACAACGGCACCTGCCTGTGGTCGGTCGGGCTGGGCCACCCCGACAAATGCTACGTGACCGACGTCGACCCGACCCGACCCGGCCTGGAGGTCTTCTACGCCATCGAGCCGTGGCACGACGACGGGAAAGGCATCTGCCTGGCCGATGCGAAGACTGGAGAGACTCTCTGGAGCATCGGCCGGCGGACCGAGCACGTGGGCGACGGGATGGTCGCCGACATCGACCCCTCGATCCCCGGCCTGGAGTGCTTGGCCACCGAAGACCCCAAGGGGGGCTCCAGCGCACGCTACCTGTTCTCCGCCGCCGGCAAGCTGCTGGGCACGGGCAGAGACGTTCCCGGGTGCAGGCATTGGGTCTTCTGGGACGGCGACCTGGTGCGCGAGACGATCGCCGCCGGCGGAGCCCGTTCCGGCGGCCCCCGGCGCGGCCAATCCTCGGTGGTCAAGTACAAGGGTCCGACCCTCACCACCGGCATCGAGGGAACGATCGTGATGACGGCCGACCTGCTGGGCGACTGGCGCGAGGAGATCGTCACGGTGCTGCCGGGCGAGCTGCGGATCTACACCACGACCATCCCCGCCCGCGACCGCCGGGCCTGCCTGATGCAGGACCCCGTCTATCGCGCCGAGGTGGCCCACCGGTCCATGGGCTACGAGCAATCGCCGGTGACCGGGTACTATCTCGGCGTCCGTGGAGGTTTGACGAGGCCCTAGTCCCGCTCGGTGATCCCGGGGATGGGGAATTGGGCGCAGAGGTCGGCCACTTCCCCGCGGATCCGCCCGGCCGTTTCGTCGACGTCGTCCAGGCGCCGGCAGACCTGGTCGATCCAGCCGGCGATCAAGTCCATCTCCGGCTCTTTCATCCCCATCGAGGTCAGGGCCGGGGTGCCCAGGCGGACGCCGCTCGTGACGAAGGGCTTGCGGGGATCGCCGGGCACCATGTTGAAGTTGCAGATCATGCCTGCTTGGGCCAGGGCGTCGGCGACTTGCCTGCCGCTGTACGGGCTGTCGCGGAAATCCATGACCAGCAGGTGGTTGTCGGTCCCGCCGGACGACAACCGGTAGCCGCGGCTGAGGAGTCCTTCGGCGATTCGCTTGCAGTTGCGGGCGATTTGCCGGCCGTACTCGCGGAAGGCCTCGGTGGCCGCCTCCTTGAAGGTCACGGCCATGGCGGCGATGACGTTCATGTGGGGCCCGCCCTGGAGCGTGGGGAACACCGCCCGATCGATCCGCTTGGCGAGGTTCAGCGTGCTTTCGGCGTGGTACTCCTGCTGATAGCGGTCCTCGTTTTTTGAGAGGATAAAGCCCGCGCGGGGACCGCGGAGCATTTTGTGGGCGGTGCTGGTGACGACGTCGCAGAAGGGGACGGGGTCGGGATGCACGCCGGCCACGATCAGCCCGTTGATGTGGGCGATGTCGGCCACCAGGTAGGCGTCCACCTCGGCGGCGATCTCGGCGAACTTCTCGTACTCGAACACCCGCGGATAAGAGGTGCCGCCGACCCAGATCATCCGCGGCCGCTCGCGACGGGCGATGTCGCGGATCTGGTCGCAATCGAGGACGCCGGTCTTGGGGTCCGGGCCGTAAGGGACCTGGACGTAGTCGATGCCCGAAAAGCTCACCCGCCATCCGTGGGTGAGATGTCCGCCTTGCGGCACCGGCATCCCCATGATCTTCGCGCCCGAGCAGCCCAGTGCCCGATAGGCGGCCTGGTTGGCGGGCGAGCCGGAGTAGGGCTGCACGTTGGCGTGCTCGGCCCCGAACAGCGCCTTGGCCCGCTCGATCGCCAGCGTCTCGATCTCGTCGACCACCTCGTTGCCCTCGTAGTACCGGGCGCCGGGGTATCCCTCGCAGTACTTGTTGGTGAGGATCGACCCAGTGGCCTCCAGCACGGCCAACGGGGCAAAGTTCTCCGAGGGAATCATCTTCAGCGTTGCCGATTCGAGCCGGGTCTGCCTCTGGAGGAGGGCGTAGAGCTTGGGGTCCACCTTCTTGAGGTGGAGGTAACGACGCGAACCTTGGGGCATGAGCAGTTCTTCCTGCAGCGAGATGGTTTCCATGCCTTTTCAAGATACCCGGGTGTCTGGCCGACGACAACCGGGTGGGATCGAGATCACGACTCGGCGACTTCCGCGGAGTGGAAGTCGGCGTTGGACAGGTACTCGCGGACCGCCGCGGCCTCGTCCCAGACCTCGTAGGTGAACTGATCCTTGATGTGCTCGCGGATGGCGTTTTTCTGCTCCCGGAACAGCCCCGCCGGCCCGGTCACCGACTTGAGGATGGCGTCATCGCCTCGGGCAAGCTGCACGAGCGCCCAGCGCTGGGCAAGCTGAAGGACACGAAGCCCGCGGATCCGCAGCCGCTCGTCCTCCGTGGAGATCCGCAATTCGACGAGCTTGAAATCCCCCTGATTGGGGATCTTATCCGCATTGCGCAACGCCCTCACAAAGCCCCCATCTCCCCGGACCATCCATCCGTGGCCGTTGTCTTCCCAGGTGGCGATCACGTGGGTGCGATCGCAGATGAAATACCGACTGCCGCGGTTGAGTCGCTTGGGAGCAATCCGGCGAGGCAGCGCCTCCTGGACCGACTCGCCGCTGGCTGCGGGAGGAAGGGAGGTTGGGAGCGGCTGGAGCATCGGCACGGCGATGAGGACCGCCGTCCCGCATTTGGGACACCTCCGCCTCTGCCCGGCCAGCTCATCTTTGGCGTCCAGCTTGCTGCCGCAGCCCGGACACTTGACACGGATCATGGAGCCGATTCCTCGGGAGGGACACCGCGGGAGCGATGGCGTGCGGCGGGTGGATAACTCCACCACGAGAAGAGGGATTCATGTACCCTCCGTTAAAAAAGAGGCTAACAGATGGGGCCGGCTTGGTCAAGGATCGCTTATGCCTGCTACTGGTCGACCGCAGCTCGGCGCGCCCCAACGCCGGCGCCCTCCACCCCCCTGTGGGGCTAATTCGCTGGAGGTGTTCTTGTTGCAGGAGCCCCGGACGCAGCTTAAGATGGGGAGCTTAGCCAGCAACAGAAGCCCTTGTGAAGTCAAGGATATCGATTCTTCCTCTGGGTGGGGCCTGGGCGAAGCAATTGGATGGAGGTTCGCTGAAACGCCGACGAATGTAGGGGCTCTCTCGGCCGACTCTCCGCGCCCGTCGGCCGGCCATCGGGTCGCCTGTTTGACGGGAGCTTGAGTAGTGACACATCAGGATCAGCTACCGGGCACGTTCTTCGGCCCTCCCACGCTTGTGGACCTTGTCCGCCATCGGGCCCAGTATCAGCCGGACGAGATCGCGTTTGTCTACCTGGTGGACGGGGAGAACGAGCAGATCTCTTTGACCAACAAGGAGTTGGATCGGCAGGCTCGAGGGATCGCGGCTTGGCTGCAATCGCTGGGGCTGGTGGGGGAGCGGGCCCTGCTTCTCTATCCGCCCGGGCTGGAATTCACTGCCGCGTTTTTTGGGTGCCTGTATGCGGGCGTGGTTGCCGTTCCCGTCTACCCTCCCCGGCGCAATCGCTCCCTCACCCGGATCCAGGCGATCGCCGACGACGCCGAGGCCAAAGTCGCCCTGACCACTGACATCGTGCTGCGCCGGGTCGATCCCTTGATCGACGAGACACCGCACCTGAAGGACCTGACCTGGCTGGCCACGTGCCACGTTCCCGACGCCATGGACGAGCGCTGGGAGGCGCCCGGCATCCGCGGCGATACCCTGGCGTTCCTGCAATACACCTCCGGCTCGACTGGCTCGCCGAAAGGGGTCGTTCTTACCCACACCAACCTGCTGCACAACTCGGCACTGATCGCCTACGCATTCGAGCTCACGCGGTCCGGCCTGGGGGTGTTCTGGCTTCCCAGCTATCACGACATGGGCCTGATCGGGGGGATTCTGCAGCCGCTCTACGTGGGACGCCCCAACGTCTTGATGTCCCCGATGGCTTTCCTCCAAAAGCCTTACCGCTGGCTCTCGGCGATCACGCGGTTCGGCGGAACGACCAGCGGGGGCCCGAACTTCGCCTACGACCTGTGCATCCGCAAGATCACCCCCGAGCAGAAAGAGACCCTCGATCTGGGCACGTGGCAGTTGGCGTTCAACGGGGCCGAGCCGGTGCGGGAGGAGACGATCGAGCGGTTCTGCGAAGCCTTCGGGCCGTGCGGCTTCCGCCGTGAGGCGTTCTATCCCTGTTACGGTCTGGCGGAGGCAACGCTGATCGTTTCCGGGGGCTTTGTGAAGAAGCCCACCGTGGTCCGCTCGTTCGACGCGGCGGCCCTGGCGGTCCATCGGGTGGTCGATGGGGACCCTTACGACGAGGGAATCCGCCCCCTGGTCGGCTGCGGCCAGTCATTGCCGGACCAGGAGATCGTGATCGTGGATCCCGAGACCATGACTCGCTGTGCCCCGGACCGGATCGGCGAGGTCTGGGTAACCGGCCCCAGCGTAGCCCAGGGATACTGGCGGCAGCCGCAGGCCACCCAGGCCACGTTCCGCGCCTGTCTGAAGGACACCGGTGAAGGCCCCTTCTTGCGGACCGGCGACCTGGGGTTCTTGCGGGACGGGGAATTGTTCATCACCGGCCGCCTCAAGGACCTGATCATCCTCCGCGGGGTCAACCTCTATCCGCAGGACCTCGAAAAGACGGTCGAAGCCAGTCACCCGTACCTGGTCCCCAACAGCGGGGCGGCGTTCACCGTGGAGGCGGACGGACAGGAGCGGCTGGTGATCGTGCAGGAGATTGAGCGTCGCAGGCGGGACGGGCTGGAGGCCGTGTTCGAGGCCGTCCGCCGTGCCGTCTCCCTGGAGCACGAGCTCCCGGTCGACGCGATCGTCTTGGCGCAGGCCGGCTCGATTCCCAAGACTTCCAGCGCGAAGATCCAGCGCCACGCCTGCCGCAAGGCGTTCCTGGAAGGATCGCTGGACGTGGTGGCCCAATGGCAAGCTGTGCGGGAGCTCCCCGCCGAGGAAGCCGCGCCGGCCGCGGGCGAGGCGTCGCTGCGTCCGGCTCAGGCGTCGGCCGGCGGCAACGGCCACGGCTCCCTGGGCAAGGACGGCGATGGCTCGGCCCTCCCGACGCCGGCCCCCCTGGGCGCGGATCCTGGCTGGCTCACCGAAATCGTCCTCGAGCAGGTCCGGCTGATCGCCCGCGAGCGGGCAGCCAAGCTCACCCCGGACACCCCGATTGCCGAGATCGGCCTGGATTCGCTGGAGCGGATGGAGGTCCTGGCGTCCCTGGAGGAGCGTTTCGGGGGGCGGTTCCCCGAGGCGATCCTGCCCCAGTTGGAAACGTGCCGCCAGGTGGTCGAGGCGGTGCAGCGATACATGGGAGGCGAAGCCCGCCCCCGAACCGCCCGGCCGGAAAACTACCAGGCCCCCGAGGAAGGCTACCGGATCGCGAAGTTTCCCGAGTACGTCAAGCTGCGGCAAAACCTCGATATCCTGGCAAGCACGGGGGTCGGGAACCCGTACTTCACCATCCACGAGGGACTGACCGACGACCGCACGATCATCGGCGGCCGCGAGATCGTCAATTTCTCCAGCTACAACTACCTCGGCATGTCGGGCGACCCCGCGGTGACCACGGCCGTTCAAGAGGCCGTCGCCAAGTACGGCAGCAGCGTCTCGGCCAGCCGCCTGGTCTCCGGGGAAAAGGACATCCACCGCAAGCTCGAGCAGGCGCTGGCCGGGTTCCTGGGCGTGGAAGACGCGATCGTGTTTGTGGGAGGGCACGCGACCAATGAGACGGTGATCGGCCATCTGTTCGGGCCCGGCGACCTGATCCTCCACGACGCCCTTTCGCACAACAGCATCCTCCAGGGGAGCATCCTGTCGGGCGCACGCCGGAGACCTTTCCCCCACAACGACTGGAGCGTCGCCGACAGGCTCTTGGAGCAATACCGCCACGAGTACCGCCGGGTGCTGATCGTCATCGAGGGGGTCTACAGCATGGACGGCGACATTCCCGATCTGCCCCGGTTCATCGAGGTGAAGAGGCGGCACCAGGCGCTGTTGATGATCGATGAGGCGCACTCCGTCGGGACCATCGGAGCCACCGGACGCGGGATCGGCGAGTATCACGGGGTCCGCCGCGAGGACGTCGACGTGTGGATGGGTACGCTCAGCAAGACCTTCGGGAGCTGCGGCGGCTACATCGGCGGCTGCCGGGAGCTGATCGAGTATCTGAAATACACCGCCCCCGGATTCGTCTACAGCGTGGGCCTCTCGCCCCCGGCGACCGCGGCGGCGCTGGCCTCGTGCCGGCTGTTGGAGGCCGAGCCGGAGCGGGTGGCGCGGCTCCAGGAGCGGGCCCGCCTGTTCCTCGCCCTGGCCCAGGCACGGGGGCTGAATACCGGGATGAGCAAGGACTCGCCGGTCGTGCCGATCATCCTGGGGAATTCGATGCGCTCGCTGGCCCTCTCGAAGGCCCTCTTCGGCCGGGGGATCAACGTCCAGCCGATCCTTTACCCGGCCGTCGAGGAAAGCGCCGCCCGGCTCCGGTTCTTCATCACCTCGATGCACAGCGAAGAGCAGATCCGACTGACGATCGACGCCATGGGCGAGGAGTTGGCCAGTATCGATCCGGAGTCCGTGCCCCGGGGCCCGTCCCAAGCACGAGGCGCCCCGGCATCCGTCCGGCTGGGGAGATGAGCGTACCCTGTTGATTCTCCCGTGCGTCCAGGGTACAAATAATCAAGAGGTGCGTGAATCATTGGGGTTACCGAGACGCTCCCCTTTCCGGGGGAGCATCGGCTCCACGGTCGTTCTTCGGCAAAGGGTCCAGATTGCTCACCGAACAACAGATTGCCCGGAGTTGGCAGAGGCTGTTCACAAGGCGCGAGCTCGACGATCAGATTGTGGCGAAGGCGGAGGCGCTGTTGGCGGGGCTGCGTCCCGAAAGCCCTCTGCGGCACCGCTTGAGCGGCGAACTGGAAGAGCTCCGCAAGCTGAGATTGCAGCGACAAGAATCGTAGCCGACCCACCCGGACCCGACGAATTCAACTCTCAGCGGTTGAATTCCAGACCGAAGGTCAGGCCGTTCATGAACACGCCCTGCCGGTTGGTGTCCTGCCGGATGCCGAACACGGTCGTCTCGGACCAGACGTAATCGATCATGTTCGAGGCCCGCGCAATCCCGTCGATGTAGACCGCGGTATAGCCGGCCCGGAAGGCCAGGCCGCGGGTCAGGTGCAGCCGGGCGTCGGCCCGAAACTCCACGCACGGGCTGAACTCGTTGGCGCTGAAGCCGTGGGTGAAGTAGGTCGGCTCGAGCGCAGCGGGGATCCCCGAGATGATGTTGCCCGGGCCGATCGCCAGGGTCGTCGCGCCGGCTCCGGCCGTGGGAACCTCGTTCAGGTGGGTTCCCAAGACGCCCTTCTGGCGGACGGTCTGAAAGTTGAACCCGGCGAAGAAGCGCCCTTCCGTCGAGAACGTCCAGCGACCTCTTCGAGTGAAGAGCCGGATGCCGACCTGCGGGCCGACGATGCGGTTGGTGGCGTCGTTCTGCCATTCGCTGTCGGCAAGAATCGTGTTGGGCTCGGCGATGTTGACGCCAGTCCCATCCTGATCCCGCAGCCTCGCGCCCCGGCCTTCCACGGTGAACCGATCCTCGAACTCCATGTATCGCACGCCGAAGTACATTTCGGCCAACGTGCTGCGGTAGAATCCCAGGGGATGCGTGCGGTGCATGTACATCCACTCCACGCTCCACGTGTCGACGACGTTCTCCACGTGCATGAAGTCGAACATCAGCGGGAGCGGCAGAGGCGTGGCGGAGAAGATGACCGTGTTCGCCGGTGCCGGCGGGGGAGCAAGCTCGGCCAGCCAGCCGTCCAGGTGACGCTGGTTGGTCGGGCCGAACTCGCGGTCGTCGATCACCATGGACACGCCCTGAAAATCGTTCTGCTGGCTCTGGACCCGCATGTTGTAGTACCCGAGGACCCATCCGCAATGACCAACGATGTCGCCGATCTCGAAGCGCTCGCCCCAGGCCCATTCGTTGTCCAGGAAGCTGGTATCCAGCGAGTTGCCCTGCACGGTGGACTTGCTGGGGGCGAAGAAGACCTGCCGCGTCAGCCCCGGAGCGCCGATCGAGGTGATCCCCGGGTGGGAGGTGTACAGGTTCATGGCGTCGAAGGTGAAGAAGTATCCTTCGTTCGGGGCCACCCCGCCGCCGAAACGCCCGGGAGCACTCGGATCGAGCAACTGGCCTTCGGACAGTTGCGAGTTCGGCACCTCCTGCGCAAAGGCCGGGGCCCCCATCAGGAAGACGAACGCCCACGCTGCCAGCCACGGTTTGAAGCGATATAGCGACATGGCTCGACCCCACCTCGGTCTTCGCTGAGTGAATGTTTCGTCCAGACCCGCCGACGCGGTGAGTCTGCAAAATCCGGTTGCGACGATAGTATCGGCCGTAGTGGTCCAAACAGTTGAGTAAGAAAGGCAAGCTCTTCGGAAAATAACGACGGGGACCCGGGGAAATCGCCTCTGAGCTGGGAAACGAAGGGGTCTGAATAAGATGGGAAGCCTGGCAAGCCGTTGTTGTGGGGGATGCGCTGCCGGCGCGTGCGCCTGAATATGGGAAATATGGCGAACGTAAGATGATTAGGAAATCTTCATCCGCCTTGATCCCGAGGCACCTCCGCGCCGATCCCAGGGGTTTCAGGTCCGGACAGAATCCGCCCGAAGCCAAAGAATGAAAACCGCCGGCGGCGGGCCGGCGGTTATCCCATCGGTCGAATCGGCTCTCAAAGCCGGCTCAGAGGTCCGTCCACGATCCGGTGGTCTCAAGGATAAAGTCGAGGGGCACGACAATCTTCTTTTTATCGCCCTGGTTGCTTCCATTCACCGTGACCTTGTCGAAGTCGTACAACGTGATCGCGTAGTCCAGGTCCACGTTGGACAGCCTAACCCAATTGTCCTCTGCTTCCACCAGGTCGTTCAGTGCCGAATCCCTCAACATGGCGGTGTCGTAGCCCGCACTCGCGCGAACGCGAACGTCGGAGAACTTGTTGGCACGGAGGACGTACGTGCCGTTGGTGATGGTGGTGTACGTCGGCGTGCCGATGAGGGTATCGTTGTCGGCGGAGTCGGACAGCTCGGCTACGTCTCTTCCGCCCGACCTGGTGGCGTCCCACTTCGAGGTGGCATCGACGTAGCGGAAGTTTGTGGCCCTGTTCAAGAAGGTCGAGTTGGTGAAGGCGCCGGCGGCGTAGACGCCGTCGGAGAGGACCGCCGAAGTCGGGCTGGCGACGAAGGTATCGTTGGCCGCGGAATCGTAGAACTTGGCGACGTCGGCGCCCAGGGCCGATACCGCTTCGACCGAGTCGAAGTTGTTCGCCCGGTTGTAGTAGTCGCTGCCATACAGCGCCGCGTAGGCTGGGTAGGCCAGGAAGGTGTCGGTTCCCGAGGAATCGTAGAACCTCGCCGTATCCGTGCCCGAAGAGCCATAGGCGTGCACGTAACGGAAGGTGTTGACGCGGTTGGAGTAGCCGGCCCCCGACAAGACGGCGGTGTCCGGATAGGCGGTGAACGTATCATTCCCGGCGGAGTCATACAGTCGGGCGGTGTCTCCCCCGCCGTTGGTCGACGTAACCTCCACGGTCGGGAAAGCACTCAAGCGGATCGAGCTGCCCGGACCGGAGAACGTCGAGTAGGTCGGGGTTGCCAGCAGGATTTCGGTCGCCGCGGAGTCGGTGAGCCTGGCCACGTCGCCGCCGCCGCCGTTTCCGGAGGCGAGCACGTAGCGGAACTTGTTGGCGGCGGCGGAGAAGCCGTTGCCGAAAAGGACGGCGTTCTGGGGGTCGGCCTGGAGGCTATCGCTGCCCGTGGACCCGGACAGCCTGGCAATGTCGACCCCGGACCGCGCGTAACCTTCGACCTTCTCGAAGGTGTTGGCCCGGTTGTAGAACGTCGTGCTGTACATCGCCCCATACGTCGGGTCGGCCGTGAAGGTATCGTTCCCGGAAGAGTCGTACAGCTTGGCCGTATCGGTGCCGCCGCCGGTCGCGTAGGCGTAGAGGTAGCGGAAGCCGGTGGCCTGGTTGGAGAATCCGGTTCCGGAGAGGGTGCCCGAGGCCCGGGCTCCGGTGGCGGCATCGTCGCCCATCGCCACGAACGTATCATTACCCGCCGAATCGTAGAGCCTGGCGATGTCGCCGCCGGCGAAGGACTGGGCCTGGACGGTCTTGAAGGCGTTGGCCTTCAAGAAGAAGCCGGTGCCGGACATTTGGGCGTAGTCCGGGTAGGCGGTGAAGGTGTCGTTGCCGGCGGAGTCGGTCAGCACGGCCAGGTCGTTCCCGGCAGTGGAGGTGGCCTCCGCGCGAGAGAAGCCGGTGGTGTTGAAGGAGAATCCGGCTCCGGTGAGCGAGGCGCTGGCCGGTCCGGCGGCGAAGGTGTCGTTTCCGTCGGAGTCGTGGAAGAGGACGTCGTCGGCGCCGCCCTTGCCCACGGCGTTGATCGACTCGCAATTGGCGACGTTGAAGGTGAAGCCGTTGCCGGTGAGAATGGCGTGATTGGTCCAGGCTTCGAGTTTTTCCGCGCCGCTGGTTCCCTCGAAGACGACCGTGTCGTAGCCGCCCCTTCCGTCGAACGTGAGCATCGCCGTGCGGAGATCGACGGTCTCGACGGCGTCGTTGACTTTCACCAGCCAGGTGTCGGGCGTGGCGCCGGCCTTGAACACGAAGGTGTCGTCGCCGGCGGTGCCGTTGAGCATCAGGGAGAGGGGCCCCGTGTCGTAGAACGGATCGCTCCACCCGCCGCTCCAGCCGGCCAGGCCGTTGAGCACCGCGCCGTCGCCGCTGGCGGTCGTGGAAGCCGTTTCCTGGTTGACGATGACCGTCCGCAGGTAGACGCCGACGTCTCTTCCGCCGGGCGGATAGAGGGGGGAGTAGATCGGATCGTCCGGCCCTTCCCAGACCACCCCGAAATCGCCGTCGGCGTCCATCGCCACGGCCGGGCGGACCTGATCGCCCAGGGTGATCGCGTTGATGCGGAACTCGCCCAACGGCAAGCCGTTCGCCGGGTCGACGAAGTCGGAGCCGTCGGCATTGTAGATCCGCGCGAAGATTCCGTAGTCGTTGGGGCCCGGGCTCTCCTGGCCAAAGGCGGTCCAGGTGACGACGAAATCCCCCCGCTTGCTCATGCCCACCCAGGGTTGGTGCTGCCAGCCCGACGTCGTCTGGTTGACGCGGAACTCGCTGGCGTCCTTGGGCTGACCGGCATTGTTGTAGCGGCGGGCGTACACGCCGTAGCCGCTGCCGTCCTGGAGGAAGCTCGACCAGCTCACGACGAAATCGCCGTCGGCGTCCATTGCCACCTTGGCATAGCTCTGCTTGTCGTTGGTGGTCGTGTTGACGCGGAACTCGCCGCCCACCGCCGCGCCCGAGGCACTGTACCGCTGGCCATAGACCCCCCACGAGCTCCCGTCCTGGCCCTGGCTCTGCCAGACGACCAGGAAATTGCCGTCGGCATCCACGGCCACGTCGGAATAGTCCTGGGCGTCCTTGGTGTAGGTGTTCACGCGGAACTCGCCCTTCAGGGGGTCGCCGGGGGAGAAGATCGGATTGCCGGCGGAATCGAAGCGGCGGGCCGCCACGGCCTCGAATTCATTCCCTCCATCGTACCGCGTCCAACTGATCACGAAATTCCCTAGCCCGTCCACCGCCGCGGCCGGCCGGTTCTGGGTGCTGGTCGTGATATGGTTGACGAGGAACTCCGTTCCCAGGGGCACGCCGTAGGGATCGAACCGCCGGGCGTAGACGCCCGTCGTATCCTGGGTGCCCTCGCCGGCCCAGACGACCACGAAATTGCCGAAGGGGTCCATCGCCACGTCCGGCTGGGACTGGTTGCCCTGCACGTAGGTATGAACGATGAACTCGGTCCCCAGCCTCTGGCCAAAGCGATTGAACCGCTGGGCCACGACGTTCCCCTCGAAGCCC
>Ga0153916_10001944_pt1 | contig 15087 bp, 10 predicted proteins | sample Opewatmetagenome_FD_109642 | JGI IMG/M metagenome (GOLD analysis project Ga0153916, IMG submission 109642) | Freshwater wetland microbial communities from Ohio, USA - Open water 3 Core 3 Depth 4 metaG | ecosystem: Environmental > Aquatic > Freshwater > Wetlands | place: USA: Ohio, Lake Erie...
GCTCAGGAGCTTTTCCACTTCCGCGAGATCGTCGCCGAACTCTTCGAGAAACGCCTTCAGCATCGCCGTGCATTGCGGCGTCCAGTCCTGCTGGAGGCCGCCGATGCGCGCGTAGCTGGTGGTGAACCGTGCACCGCAGAGCACGTCGTAGATGTCCAGCAGCTTCTCCCGCTCCCGGAATGTCCAGAGCAGCACGGTCAGTGCCCCGACATCCATTCCCATGCTGCCGGTGGCGACAAGGTGCGATGCAATGCGCGCCATCTCGCTCACAAGCACCCGGATGTAGTTCACGCGGGGAGGAACCTCGATACCCGCAAGCTTCTCCACCGCCAGGACATACGCCACATTGTTCGACATAGGGGCGAGGTAGTCGAGCCGGTCCGTGTGCGGGATGAACTCGTGGTACGTCGCGTTTTCGGCGATCTTCTCGTACCCCCGGTGCAGATAACCCACTTCCGGCACCGCAGCCACCACCGTCTCGCCGTCCAGCCGGATCAGGAGGCGAAGCACGCCGTGGGTGGCCGGATGCTGGGGCCCCATATTGAGGACCATGTCGTTGTCCAGCGGATCGTCAAACGTGACGGTCGTGTCCTGGTCCTCCAGCGCCGAGAGGATGCCGCTCCGTTTCACGTCGTCGATCGGTTTGGCTGCCATCTCACTCATCGCCTGGGCAAGGTGAGCGAATCGGGAATGCCCGTCAGAGGGAAGTCTTTCCTCAAGGGGTAGTACTCAAACTCCTCGGGCATGTAGAACCGTCTGAGGTCCGGATGGCCGGCGAATTTGATGCCAAACATGTCGTACGTCTCGCGCTCATGCCAGTTCGCAGCCGGCCACACGCCGGTCAGGGTGGGGACGACGGGGTCATCTTCCTCGACTGATACTTTCAACCGGAGGTAGGTCTTGTTCGCGATGGAGTAGAGGTTGTACACAACTTCAAATCGTCCCTCGGGGCGGTACATGTCCACGCCCAGGAGGTCGATGAGCATGTCAAATGCGAGCGTGGGATCTGCTTTCAGGAACTCGCAGATGCGGACAATCTCCTGCTTCCTCACCGTGACGGTGAGGTCGCCCCGGTACTCCTCGACGGCCCCTATGGCATCCGGGGCGAACTGCCTCAGCTGCTGGACGATCCGCTCGTTCACAGGCCCCTCCCCTTTCCTGCAGCGGGTGAGGCCTCCGCGATTGAGATGCTCTCACGCCGGCTCGCCGAGGGCTGTTTCGCCTCGCGCGCGATCTTCTTCTGAAGTTCGATCAGCCCGTGGAGGAGGTTCTCCGGGCGCGGGGGACATCCGGCCACGAACACGTCCACCGGCAGGAACTGGTCGATCCCCTGCACCACCGGATAGGAGCGGAACATACCGCCCGAGGAGGCGCAGGCGCCCATTGAGATCACCCACTTGGGGTCGGGCATCTGGTCATAGATCTTCCGGACGACCTTCGCCATCTTGTAATTCACGGTTCCGGCGACAATCATCACGTCACACTGGCGGGGGGTGAAGCGCATGACCTCGGACCCGAAGCGCGCGATGTCGAAGCGCGGCGAAGCCGTCGCCATCATCTCGATCGCACAGCAGGAGATCCCCATCGGCATGGGCCAGAGGGAGTTTTTCCTCGCCCAGGCGGTGATGTCATCCAGCCGCGCAGTCAGAAATCCGTTTCTCTCCAGGCTGCTCAGTGCCACCGCAGCGCTCCCTTCTTCAGAATGTAGAGGTATCCCACAAGCAGTATCCCGATGAACACGAGCATCTCGATAAACCCGAAGAGTCCCAGTTCGCGGAACTTGACCGCCCAGGGGTACATGAAAACAATCTCGATATCGAAGATGATGAAGAGCATGGCAACCAGGTAGAACTTCACCGAGAAGCGTTCCCTCGCGGTCCTGACCGGTTCCATGCCGCTCTCATACGTCGACAGCTTCTCCTCGCTCGGCCGCCTGGGCCCCAGCCACTTGTTGACGTTCGTGAAGACGATTCCCGCGACAACAGCGATCGCGATCATCAGGCCGATCGGCAGATACTGCTCCAGCATTCTCCTTCTCCTAGCAACACTTGAGGGCGGTTCGCTGCGCGGTAAGTTTTCTTGAACCTACCGAAAGAACGTTTGAAAATCAACTAAATGAGGGGGTAATGCCCACCCGAAAGGGAGGTGGAATCGCTCGGGGCCGGAGGCCCGACCACCCCCCGGGTGTGCAGGGGAGCGGAAGCCATGCACCTCGCGCCGTGGCGAAACGGTCAGCGCACCCCTTTGTACATATCTTCAATCAGGCTCGCGTACCGTTCTTCGATCACTTTTCTGCGCACCTTCTGCGTCGGCGTGAGCTCGCCGTCTTCGATGCTGAACTGACGCTCGAGGAGCGTGAACTTCCGAACTCTCTCAAAGTTCGCCAGATCTTTCTGGATCTGTGATATCTCCTCCTCCAGAAGATCGTTGATCCTGGCGTCCTTCGCGAGATCCGTGTTGTCTTTGTAGTCGATCTTGTGGGAGTCGGCGAATTCCTTCAGCGCGTCAAAGTCGGGCACGATCAGGGCTGTCAGGAACATGCGCCGGTCGCCGATCAGCATGAACTGGTCGATGTAGCGGCTTGCCAGGAAGAGGTTTTCGATCGGCTGGGGGGCGATGTTCTTCCCGCCGGAGCTGACAAAGAGGTGCTTCTTCCGGTCGGTGATGTGCAGAAATCCCTCGGCATCGAAAAGCCCGATGTCGCCCGTGTGCAGCCACCCCTCCTCGTCGAGGACCTCCTTCGTCGCCGCGGGGTTGTTCCAGTACCCCCTCATGATGTTGGACCCACGCGCCAGGATCTCCCCGTCCAAGGCGATCTTCACCTCGACCCCCGGGATCGGGAAACCCACACTGCCGAAGCGGTACTTTTCCAAGCGGTTTGCCGAAATCACGGGGGATGATTCCGTAAGTCCATATCCTTCAATGATTTTCATCCCCATCGCCTCAAAGAACTCGCCAAACTCCTTTCCGAGGGCGGCCCCCCCTGAAACGAAGAATCTCATCCGCCCGCCGGTCCGTTCACGGATCTTTGAGAACACGAGCCTGTCGGCGAGGGCGTGTTCCACTGCGAGGAGGGAGGGAACGTGCCCCGCGTTCTTCCGGGCGGCATATTGCTTTCCGATCTCAAGCGCCCAGTAGAAAATCTGCTTCCGCAAGGGGGACGAGCTGTCGATGAGCTTCAAGACCCTGCTCTGGATCCGCTCGAAGAGGCGCGGGACGGTTGTCACGATCGTCGGCCGCACCTCGAGCATATTGTCACGTACAGTGTCGATGCTTTCCGCATAGGCTATTGTTGCCCCGCAGGCGAGGGCCGTGTAGTAGCCCGCCATCCGCTCGAAGGAGTGGCTCAGGGGGAGGAACGACAGCAGCGTGTCTTCCGGCCCGATCAGGATGATCCCGGCCGAGGAGATGATATTGCCGACGAGGTTGGCGTGTGTCAGCATCACCCCCTTGGGGTTGCCGGTCGTCCCCGATGTGTAGATCAGCGTCAGGAGATCCTCGGGCTTCACCATTTTCCGGGAGGCGTTCACGTGGTCGGGGTTTTCCTGCTCGAATTTCTCCCCGGCCGTCAGGACTTCGGCAAAGGTGAGGATCTTAGGGTTCGTTTCCGTCCCCCTGTCCTCCATCACCACGACTTTCTCGAGGGACTTCACGTCGTCCAGCACCCGCAGGACCTTGTTGAGCTGGAACTGGTTGGAGACGATGGCGAACCGGACAGTGGCGTCGTTGAAGATGTATTCGTTCTGCTTCGCGGTCATTGTGGGATAAATGGGGACGCCGACACCTCCGAGAGACACAATTGCCTGGTCGCTGATGACCCATTCAGGCCGATTCTCGGAGATAATGGACACGCGGTCTCCTTTCTTGAGCCCCAGGCTGGCCAGCCCGAAGGCAAAGAGGTCAACCCTGCGCCGCAGCTCTGCGTATGGTATTCCCCTGTACGCGCCCTCCGTCTTGTACATCAGGACGGGGCGAGTTTCCCTGGCGTGTTTGTCCGTCAGGGCGACGAACATTTCGGCAATCGTGGAGAACTGTACCGAGACAGGCATATGCAGGCCCTTCGAGAGAGTGAGACAAAGGGGGAGGATGGGGTGACGGGCAATGATACGGTAGAGGGACACAAAAATCAACTGCGCTCGACCCGCCCGGACGCGCGCTGCACACCGGCAGCGCGGCGTCACACACATGGGAGCGCTTTTCTGAAATTCTGTCAGACCTAACTGCATGTTTTTTCACAACAAATCCGTCGTCATCGAAAATTTCACTTGACTTCCCTCCCTCAAGGTTGTATATTCTTCGCCATGCGTTTTCAGATTTTTCACTCCTTTCACTGACTGCTCGCGCTAGAGTCGAGCGAGCTTGACAGAAGATTGTGAACAGAGCCCCCTTCCAGATTCACTGGATGCGGGCTTTTGTATTCTCGTAGAGGGAGTGTTTTCCAGCAGGCATGGTCCTTTTGAAGAAGGGATTTCAGCATGGCTCATGAAGAGAATCGCCCGACGACATCTGTCGACGTGAAAGGCGGGGTCACCCGGTCGAATGAGGCAAAAGGTCCCATGAACGAGACTATCATGGACCTAGCACTGGATTGCCGCGACTACTATGCCGACAACGATCTTGCGGCCGATGTCCTGCGGTCGAAATATCTTGCTCCGAACGAAAAAGGGCCGATGCACCTGTGGGACAGGATCGCGAAAGCTATCGCATCGGTGGAACGGGACAAAGAGTACTGGTACAACGAGTTTCTCGGACTCCTGTTTGACTTCAAGTTTGTGCCCGGTGGAAGGGTGATGCACGGGGCCGGACGTGAGGACGCCCGGCGTCGTCCAACGCTCTCGAACTGCTACGTTGTCCCGATCCAGGATGACAGTCTTGAAGGGATCTACGCGTGCATCGCGGAATCAGCCATGGTGTACCGGACCGGGGGCGGTGTGGGGACCGATCTGTCGGTCCTGCGCCCGGAGGGAGCACCGGTCAACGCGACAATCGATCATTCGCCCGGCGCGACCGCGTTCATGAACCTCTTCAGCGAGAGCACCAACACAGTCTCACAGGCAGGCCGCCGCGGTGCGCTCATGCTGACGATGCGGGTCGACCATCCCGATATTGAGAAATTCATCACTATCAAGAACGACCCAAAGAAAGTCCGCGTCCAGCACGCCAATGTCAGCGTCCTGATCACCCACGAGTTCATGAAGGCGGTCCTCAATGACACGGATTTCGACCTCCGCTGGGGGGGCAAGCTCTACCGGAAGGTGAAGGCCAAGGAGCTCTGGTTCAAGGTGATCAAGAACGCCCATTCCTCCGCCGAACCGGGGATCATCTTCTGGGACACAATGCGTGACTACCACAACGTGGAGTACGCCAACCCGCTGGCCAGCACCAATCCGTGCGGCGAACAACCACTTGCGCCCTACACGGCCTGTAATCTCGGCAACATCAACCTGAGCAAGTTCGTGAGCGCCGACGGGGAATTCGCCTTCGACGAGCTGAAAGCGACCACCCGCGTCGCGACCCGCTTCATGGACGATATCATCGACTACAACATGGAAAACCACGCCCTTGACAAGATCAAGAAGGCCGTGGCTTCCGACCGGCGCATCGGACTGGGTATCACGGGGCTTGCGGACGCCCTCCTCCTGATGAAAATCCGGTACGACACCGAGGCAGCCCTGGCGGTGACCGAGCACATCATGCAGGTCATCCGGGACGTGTCCTACCGGACGTCCATTGAGCTGGCCAAGGAAAAGGGGGCGTTTCCCCTCTTCCAGTGGGAGGGCTACTCCCGGAGCAAGTTCGTTCAGGGGCTCCCGAGGGAGATCCAGGACGAGATCAAGACGCACGGCATCCGGAACAGCACCGTGCTGACCGTCCCGCCGGTCGGGACAGGCTCCATTGTGGCGCAGACGAGTTCCGGCATCGAGCCCATCTTCTGCACCAGCTACCGGCGCCGCGTGAAGAACACCGATGGGGAGACTTTCTCCGAGTACAAAGTGTACCACCCTCTGGTGAAGCAGCTCTTCGGGGACGACGAGATACTGCCGGACCAGGTTGTGACGGCCCACCAGATTGATCCCTATTTCCGGGTGAAGATGCAGGGGGTGATCCAGAAATACGTTGACAGCAGCATCTCCTCCACCGTCAACCTCCCGGAAGACGTCAGCGTGGAGACTGTCGCCGACATCTACATGACCGCCTACAAGGCGGGGCTGAAGGGGATCACGGTGTACCGCGAGGGGAGCAGGGAGGGGATCCTGCAAACGGAGGATTTCTTCAAGAAGCAGTCCTCAACCTGCACTCCACAGCCGGAGGAAAAAGGCCGGAAAGCCCCGCGCGAGCGGCCGCACGTCACCTTCGGCGTCACCGAGCGGGTGAAGACCGGCGAGGGATACCTGTACGTCACGATCAACGAGGACGGAAACGGCCTGTGCGAGGTGTTCACCACCATCGGCAAGGCCGGAGGGAACGCCGCTGCACAGTCGGAAGCCATCAGCCGGCTTATTTCCCTTGCCTTGAGGGCCGGCATTGAGCCACGCGAGATCGTGAAGCAGCTGAAGGGCATTTCAGGACCAACTCCGGTCTGGGACGGCCAGGGAGGCCAGATCCTCTCCACTCCTGACGCGATCGGGAAGGTTCTCGAGCGCTACATCGAGAACCGGGAACGGTACAAGGAGATGCGCGCTGCTGCTGAGCCGGCCCCTTCCGCTGGAACAGCGGCCCCGGCGAAGAAAGCCCACGACGACGCGCCAAAGAGCCTCACAACATGTCCGGAGTGCGGAAGCACCGTGGAACATGTCTCGGGTTGCGTGGTCTGCTATAACTGCGGCTGGAGCAAGTGCTGAGAGGCGCACCCCACCCACGTGAGAAAGAAAACCCCGTCCTTGCGAACGGGGTTTTCTGTTGGAGGAGCCGCCAGAGCCAATCCCTACAGTCCCTTCACGACCATCGCCTCGAAGGCATCTTTCGACAGCCCGCCCGTATGGTCATCAATGATGTTCCCCTTCCGATCGATGATAAACGTCGTCGGGATGAACTGAATGCCACCGTAGGCCTTTGAGAGGTTGTCGTCGCCCAGCACCACCGGATAGACGATTTTCATCTTCTGGACGAAGGGCGTCACGGATTTCCAGCCGTCCCTGTCCAGCGAGATCCCCACAATCTCGAGCCCCTTCGCGCGGTATTTCTCATACACCTCGAGCATGCCGGGGATTTCCGCCCGGCACGGCGGGCACCAAGTTGCCCAGAAGTTCACAACGACGACCTTCCCCTTCAGGCTTTTCAGATCGACGGTTTTTCCTTCGGCCGTCTGAAGCGAGAATGCTGGCGCCGGCTTCTCCCCGGCGGAAAGGGGAAGGACGAAAGCCACGAGAAGGATGAGTGTACGCAGTATCATGGTTTGCCTTCGTTCCTGTTGTTCGATGTCGCTGTTTGATCGCCTGCTCTCTTCTTCTCAACACATCCTGCCGGAGTCCTGTTCCCCGGCCCGGTCATTCGGCACGGGAGGCCTTCGGGGGAGACCACTTCTTCAGGAATTCCATCACCGTTTCCGGGTCATACCCCCTCCCCTTCTCCAGCAGCCCGGTTTCCTGGGAGTGGAGCAGAGTGCCATCCTTCTCCAGCACGAAGATGTGGGGATAGCCGGGGATCCCGGGATACTTCGAGAGCAGAGCCTCGTTCTTGTTTTCCTTGCTGTAGTTCACCTTGACCGTGATAAAGTTCGCTTCCCTGAAACTGCGGAGATCCACGTTCATGGCAAAAAGCGTGTCCATCCGTCTGCACCAGATGCACCACTGGCCGCCGACATCGAGCAGGATCCGCCTGCCCTCCTGTCGTGCCTGCGCGACCGCTGCCCGGACGTCTTTTGCGGCATCGCGGCTTGGGTCAAAGGGGACGATTGCCGGAGAAGAGTCGGCCCCGCTCTGCGCGTGTGCGGCGAGGGAAAAAGCTGCGAGAAGAGAAACCAAAGCGACAGACCGGAACGTCATGAAAGCCTCCCCTGATACTCCACTCGATAAGGTATGAACAGTCGCCGAGAGATTCAACAGAGTTGTGGGGGGACGCGCCGCACGGGGGGGCTGTCATTCGTACCGGAGGGATTCGACCGGGTCCACCGAGGCCGCCTTGCGGGCCGGGAAGTAGCCGGCGACGAGACCGATGGCCGCGAGGACCGCCGCCGTGAGGAGCATCGTCGAATAGGAGAGGATGGGCCGGCCGAGGAATTGCATCGGGCCGAATGCGGATCCGTCGCTGGGGATCATGCGCACGGCCGCAACGACGCCTGCGGAGAAGAGCATGCCGAGTGCACCGCCGATGAAGGCCAGAAGGAGCGCCTCGAAGATCACCTGCGCAAGGATGGTGCGCCGCCGGGCCCCAACCGCCATCTTGATGCCGATCTCCCGCGTCCGTTCCTTGACCACGACGTACATGACGTTGGCCACGCCGACGCCCGCGATCATGAGCGTCATGAATCCGATCGCGAAGAGGAAGATGGCAACGCCCGTCCCGACGCGCTGGTTGATCTTCTCCCCCTCGATGAAGTCCCAGATGAACAGCGCCCGGCTGTCCTCCGGATTGAAATGGTATTTCCGGCCCATGACGCGGAACAGCTCCTGCTTCACAAACATCTGGAGGGAAGGATCGGCCGGGCGGAGGACGACAGAGTTGAGGTGCTCCCTTCCATAGATCGTTCTGAGCGTGGTGTACGGCATGACCACCCGGCGGGAATCGGGCCCGTTGTTGTACGAGGTCTGCATCTTCTTCTGAATGAGCCCGACGAGGACGAAGGGGATGTTGTCGACCATCACCTGGCGCCCGATCGGGTCCTGATCGCCGAAGAGATCCTTGGCGATTTCACTCCCCAGGACGAGGACACGCCGCTGGAGCTCAACATCGGCCTCGTTGAGGAACCTCCCCCCCGCGGCGGGATACATGCGGCGCATCTCCTCGAACAGGGGGTTGACCCCTTCGCACTCACCGTTGGCGGACGCCTTCCCGACGGTCAGTTGGACGCCGGCCCGGTACTGGGGGCTGATCATGGCAATGGCTGGAATGGCACTGCGCAGGACATCCACATCCTCTTCCGCAAGGGAGATGTCCCTTCCTTTCGGCGTTCCCTCGAACTGCATGCTCGTCTCCCCCCCGTAGACGATCATGATCCGGTTCCCCGCGTTCATGAGGCCGTTCAGCATCTGGGTCCCCAACCCCTCGCCGAAGGAGAGCAGGAGCACCACGGCGATCGTGCCCCAGGTGATCGCCAGCAGCGTGAGGAACGCCCGCGTCCGGTGAACCTTCAGATCATAGAAGAATTCTTTGAGCAGTTCGAGCCACATACCGTTGGTTCCCGCACTTCACGAAGATGAGGCTTTCGCACTTCGGCAGAGTGACTACATCCGGAGGCATTCAACGACGTCCAGATTCGCCGCGCGCCGTGCCGGGAAGAAGGCCGCCGAGAGGCCGATGACCGAAAGTACCAGGACGGTCGCCAGCGCAACTTCCGGCGAGATCTCCGGCGTTCCCACAAACTCCTTGATGGGGAGGTACTGCAGAGCACCCGTCACGAGGAGGGCGATCGCAAACCCGGCGGCGGATCCGAGGGCCATGATCATGGCCGTTTCAAGCATGAACTGGAACAGGATGCTCCTTTTCTTCGCGCCCACAGCGCGCCGTACGCCGATCTCGCGCATCCGCTCCTGCACGACGATGAACATGATGTTTGCCACGCCGATCCCCCCCACGGCCAGCGTGAAGCTGCCGATCAGCCCCATGAAGATGTTGAAGCCCAGGAAGAAGTAGAAAATGAACTTGTCGAACATCCCCGTGTCCCAGATGAAGATGGCGTCCTTGTCCGTCGCATCGAACCGGTACTTCTTCCCCAGGACTTCGCGCACCTGTTCGATCGTCTCGTCCGAGCGTGTCGGATCCGCGGGCTGGAAGATGATGTTGCGCACGTAGTGGACGCCGAAGAGGGAGGTGAACGTGGTCGCGGGGATGAAGGAACGGTCCTGGTCCCGCTGCGCATAGGATGAGTTCTGCGTCTTCTTCTGCATGACGCCGATCACCATGAAGGGCACCGCTCCGACGTAGACCAGTTTCCCCACCGCATCCGTCTCCCCGAAAAGCTGCCGCTTGACCTCGTCCCCGAGAAAGACGACGCGTCTCCGCTCCTTGACATCCAGCTCGTCAATGAAGCGTCCGCCCCCTTCGGCGATGATGTTCCGCATCTCCGCGTAGACCGGGTATATTCCCGTCACGCCGGAGGAGAGGATGTTCTTCCCCACGCGCAGCTGGTCCTCGAAATTGATAAACTCCGGGCAGATGCGCCCGATGTCCCGGACCTGCGAGGCGAGCATCCAGGCGTCATCCTCGATGAGCCGGATGGGGCGTCCGATGCCGAACCCCTGGTAGGGTTTCGTCGTGCGGCTGGGGAACATGATGACGATGCTCTCCCCGATGCCGTGCATATCGATGGAGAGCTGGCGCTTGAACCCCTTTCCGAACGCCAGGAGGACCACAATCGCCACCGTCCCCCACATGATGCCGAATACTGTCAGGGTCGTGCGGAGTTTCTGCGCGCGGATGTCGCGCAGGAACTCCACCACGATTGTCCGAAGTTGATCCATTGTATTGCCCCGCGCTTCCCTTTCCGGCGCGTTACTCGATCTTCTTCACGGGCTTCTCGAACACCTCGTCCCCCTCCTTCAAACCGGAGACCACCTCGACACTGATGGCATCGCTCAGGCCGGTTTTGATCAGGCGCTCCTCCTGCCTGCCGCCCGCACCGGGCACCTTGACGAAGGCGGAGTCGTTGCGGAACGTCACGACGCGCTCCGGGATGACGAGGATGCTGTCTTTCTTCTGAATGATGACGTTTGCGTTCGCGGAGTACCCCGCCCGGAGCACGGAGTTGCTTGTGACCGGGATCGAGACCTCGATCGGGAAGACCGTGGCGTTTTCCTTCTTCTCGGCTTTGAGCGAGATCTTGTAGAGCGCGCCGCCGATGGTGTCATTCGGTATCGCCCCGACCTTCAGCTCCGCATGCATCCCTTCGCGAAGCTTCCCCACGTCGATCTCGTCCACTGTCCCCTTGAAGACGAGCCGCTGCATGTTTGCCATTTTCATCAGGACCGTCCCCTCCGTGAACGAGGTGAGCGGAGTGACGGGGTCACCGACCTCGACCATCTTCTTCAGGACGTACCCGCTGATGGGGGCCTTGATGACGGACTCGATCTGGGTGTTTTCGATCATCACCTTGCCGCTCTCCAGAAGCTGGAGGCGTTCGCGGGCGAGCTTCATCTGCAGCTGTGCTTCGTCGTAGGTGCGCAGGAAATCTTCGTATTCCTTGTCGGAGCTCAGGTGCTTCTGGCGCATGGACTCCTGACGCACTTTTTCCTTCTCCAGAGTCTGTATGTCGACGTCGCGCAGCTGGACCTGCCGTTTCGCATCGGCAAGCTCCAGCGGCGTCGGGTCGGGACGCACCTCCAGGAGCGGTTCTCCGGCCCGGACGAAGGTCCCCGCATCGGCAAAGATGATCTTGACGACGCCCCCGACTTTCGATTTGACCGATATCTCGTTTTCCGGCTCCACGGTCCCGACAGCCAGCGCCTTCTCCACGATGGACCCTTTCTTCACGGTGACTTTGGCCAGCGGTCCGGCGTCAGCCGATGAAGAGCGTCCGACTATGAAGTAGACCACGGCGACAAGGAGCAGGACGCCGAGGGCTGAAAAGATGATCTTCTTCTTCATTCTTGCTTCCTCCGGGAGTGCGCATACTACCCTTATGTACGCAGCCGAGGGGACGCTTGTTGCGCAGAATGGCCGGGAAACAGCCCTTCCACGCCCCGATCCTCTGGTGAGCCGTTGATTTTCACCCCTCATCACGCTACTTTCGATCAAGTCTTCCCTCATACGACAGAATGCACGCTCCGATTGAAGCTGGCGACCCCCTTGAGGAGTTCCACCCCCTGGTGCGGACCTGGTTCCGAACCGCGCTGGGCGTCCCCACTCCCGCACAGAAACTCGGCTGGCCGAGCATCGCCGCCGGGAACAGCACCCTGATACTAGCCCCGACAGGCTCGGGAAAAACCCTCGCAGCCTTCCTCTGGGCTATCAATCACATTGTGGAGCAACACCTTGGAGAGCGGCTCCTCCCGGGGGTCCGGATCCTCTACGTCTCCCCCCTGAAAGCGCTGAACAACGACATCGAGAAGAACCTCCAGATCCCGCTGGCCGGGATCGCCGCCCTCGCGGAGGCTCAAGGGGTTCCCCTCGCACGCATCCGCAGCGCTGTCCGCACCGGCGACACCCCCGCCCGGGAGCGCGCGGCAATGGTCAGGCGTCCGCCAGACATCCTGATCACGACACCCGAGTCGCTCTACCTCATGCTGACGTCGCCGCAGGCGCGCAAGATCTTCGCGACGGTCCAGTATCTCATCGTGGACGAGATCCACTCCATCTGCGGAAACAAGCGGGGGGTGCATCTCTCACTGTCGATGGAACGGCTCGAGCGGATTGCCGCACAAGAGATCGTGCGGATCGGGCTCTCGGCAACGCAGAGACCTCTGGAGCGCGTGGCCGCCTTCCTGGGGGGGATGACCGGAGGGGCGGAAAACCCCTCGCCCAGGCCGGTCGCAATCATCGACGCCGGCCGCAAGAAGGAGATGAACCTGAGCGTTGAGTGCGTCGTCCCGGATTTCTCTCTGCTCCCGCAGGAGGGGGTATGGCCAATCCTGTACGGGGAGATCCTGCGGCAGATCCGGTTCCACAGAACGACGTTGATCTTCGTGAACAACCGCCGGCAGGCAGAGCGGCTGGCGGCGAAGCTCAACCAGATGCTGGGGGACCCCGAGGCCCCGCCCGCAACGAACGATCATGCGGTCCCGTTCGCCACCGCACATGGGCCCTCCCCGGAGAGTACGGAAGAACCCCCTTCTCCCCCGTTTGTTGTCCGCGCCTATCACGGCAGCATGTCGCGGGCAGCGCGGCAGCGGACCGAAGACGAGCTGAAACGGGGGGAACTCCGCGCCCTGGTCGCCACTTCGTCGCTGGAACTCGGCATCGACATCGGCAGCATCGACCTCGTGCTGCAGGTGCAGTCTCCGAAGGGGGTTGCGCGCGGATTGCAGCGCGTTGGGCGGTCCGGCCACCTGGTCACGGCAACCAGCAAAGGCAGGATCTTTCCCACGCACCGCGAGGATCTGGTGGAGTCGGCTGTGGTTGCCCGCGCAATGGTCTCCCATGAGGTGGAAGAAACTTCGATCCCCGAGAACTGCCTCGACATCCTCGCGCAGCAGATCGTAGCCATGGTGTCGGTGGAGCCGTGGGACACGGACGAGCTGTTCGAATGCGTGCGGCAATCGTACTGCTACCGGAACCTGAGCCGGAATCTCTACAGCGGGGTGCTGCGGATGCTCGCGGGCAGGTACAGCGACGAGATGTTCCGGGAACTGCAGCCCCGCATCTCCTGGGACAGGGTGAACAATACGCTCCGTGCCCTCCCCGGAAGCGGGCGCCTGGCGATCCTCGGGGGCGGGGCGATCGTGGACAAGGGAGCGTTCCCCGTCTACCTTCCCGGCGGTAAAGTGAGGATCGGCGAAGTTGACGAGGAGTTCGTCTTTGAGACGAGGGTCGGAGACACGTTTCTCCTCGGCACGCAGGTGTGGCGGGTTCTGGAGATGGACGCGAATCGTCTGATTGTAGAGTCCGCGTACGGCCATCCCGCGCGCATGCCGTTCTGGCGCGGGGAAGGAATCGCGCGGAGCATCGAGCTGGGGAGCGGCGTGGGTGCGTTCCGCCGGCAGATGTCGGACCGGATGGAGAGGGAGGAGTGCCTCCTTTGGCTTCAGCGGGAGTTCCCCGTCGACAGCCGCTCGGCCTGGAACATCCAGGAGTACTTCCGGAAGCAGAAGGAATCCACCGGCGTCATTCCCTCAGACCGCGTCTTCCTCATCGAGTCGTTCCGCGACGAGCTGGGTGATCCCCGGATCGTCCTCCACTCCTCCTTCGGCCGAAAGGTCAATAACATGCTGGGACTGGTGCTCGCGCGGCTCCTCCAGGAGCGGACCGGCGTGGAAGGACAGATGTTCGCCAACGATGACGGGGTGCTGCTTCGCTGTTCGGATGTGGAGTCGATTCCCACGGGCCTGCTGGAGGGGCTCTCCGTCGAGGCGGCCGAGAAACTGGTGATGGAAGAGCTTCTTTCCTCCCCCCTTTTCGGAGGGCAGTTCCGGCAGAATGCGGCCCGCGCACTCCTCCTGCCGCGCCGCGCTCCGGGAAAACGGACGCCCCTCTGGCTTCAGCGGCTCCGGGCCGGAGACCTGCTCGAGATCGTCAGGCGGTATGACGACTTTCCGATTGTGATCGAGACCGTGCGCGAGGTGCTGAACGATGTCCTGGATTTCAACGCCTTCAGGGAGATCATCCGGAAGATCCAGCACGGCGAGATCGTCGTCCGCACGGCCGCAACGGAAGTACCTTCCCCCTTTTCCGCAAGCCTCCTGTTCGACTTCATCGCCGTGTACATGTACGAGCACGATCAGCCCCGCGGCGATCGTCTGAGCCAGTATGTCGCGTTGAACAGGGAATTGCTCTCCGAGATCACCGACGCGGAAAGCATTGCCGGTGTCATCAGGCCGGAGGCAATCCAGGCGGTGGAGGCGCAGCTGCAGCACACAGCGGAAGGGTACCGGGCGCGCTCGCCCGAGGAATTGATGGAGCTGCTGCTCCGCGTCGGTGACCTAAGCGAAGCGGAAATCCTCGACCGCTGCGCCGGGGACGGGCGAGCAATGCGCGCCCTCCTTGAGGCCGACGGCCGCGCGGTGCGAGTTGAGTTCCCCGACGGAACACGGTGGGTCGCGGGGGAGGAGGAGGGACTCTACCGGGAACTCCGCGTGGAGCGGAACCTCAGTGCGGCCATACGCCGCTACATCGAGCATCATGGCCCAGTCACGTCGGCGGAACTGGCCCGGCGGTACGGCGGAACGGCCCATGGAATCGACCGCCTGGCCGGATCCTTTGCACGGGATGCGCGCATCATCCGCGGCCACTTCCTGCCGGATTCGCTCCCCGAATCCGGCAGGAAGTGGTGCTACA
>Ga0153916_10001945_pt1 | contig 15081 bp, 27 predicted proteins | sample Opewatmetagenome_FD_109642 | JGI IMG/M metagenome (GOLD analysis project Ga0153916, IMG submission 109642) | Freshwater wetland microbial communities from Ohio, USA - Open water 3 Core 3 Depth 4 metaG | ecosystem: Environmental > Aquatic > Freshwater > Wetlands | place: USA: Ohio, Lake Erie...
ATTTCAAACTCTCGAATGGAAATCTCACTCGGGAAATCAGTAAGGTAAACTCGGGACAGGCAGCTTTTACACTTACTATAGGTATTTACGTCAAACAGGGTATGAGGACCTTCGCCCGCTATGGTCCCTTGTACGCCCTCAATCGCTCGCTTAGTCAGGGAAAGCAGCCGATTTTTTTCAGCATTGGTCAAACCGCTATTTAGAACACCATTGAGTGCCAAGCTGATTTCCCCCAACACTTCCACATCCCCGTGGCTGAGCAAGATTAGCAACGCTTTGGTAATTAGCTCTTTCATGGCACGCTTGCCCCCGCTTCCTTGCAGGCAAAAACAAATGAAGCCAGCGCTTCGGCTTTACTGCGTTTGCCCATTCCGCTGACCATCCCCTTATCGGTGAACCCCAATACTGTCCAAGTTCCGGACCCAATCCCCATCACATAGCTTGGGTTTTGGATGGAATTTATGAGGGCTTCCCTGTTGGTCGGGGCCGTCCATGTACCATCCCTGGTCGTAGGGAAACGTGCAGCCAGCTCCCATGGTTCCATCGTTTCATCGTACGCATTACATAAGATAGCTTGATTTCGCACATTTACCTCATCGGGTTTTTGATTGATTTTTTGGGCTTGGCGGTCACTTCCCTATAAGCGCCCTTGCCCAAATCTACGGCCTTTTGCGTCACGTCCCCAATCACTTCCAACATTCCCACGGTTAGGGTTTCAAGCTCTGAAACTGACACATCATACCCCAGGGTCTTCAAATCCTTATGGAGCCTTTCGCGGATGCGAGTATGTAGCTCACGGGTTGCAAGCATGCGTCCAAGTTGTATGAGATGGTCAAGCATCCTTGCCTCTACCTATCGCATCGTGGCAATCAACACAGCAATCAAACCTAACCTCTTCGGTCCTAATCAAAAATTGAACATCCTTGCGACAATGAGGACATTGTATCAATGGTCTTTTTTCGGCCGCTTTCTTTAGGTCGATTAACAATGTAGCCAGAAAAACCAATGCTGCCGTTAGAACACCAACTAACAATATAATTTTCATTGTAACCCCACATAGCCCACCACAGACCATTTATCGGAATGCAATAACACAGTCGTTTCCCGGGCGTTGCTGTGTCTGCATAGCCTTACTGTTAGTCTCATGTACCAGATTATGTATGCACTGACTGCCTGTAGTGGGCTATCTAGGGTCCAAAAAGAAACCCCCGACACTCACCGTGGGGATGAATGTCGGGGGCCGGCAACGCATGCAACAGAAGGCGTGGCCTTTACAGTGTAGAACCTGTGTCCCCGCTTCGCAAGCTCACTCAGGCGGGAAAGAATCGTCGGCTTGAGCTGCACCCATGCGCAGCGGCAAGAGCTTGGTATTCTTGGCCATCTTGATATCGAACAGCTTCATTTCCGAGCCCTTGCCGGATTTCTCCTTCCCGGTAAAGGTGATTTTGATACGGGTCCCTTCGGGAATGCGAGCCATGCGGCCAGCCATGGATGCGCCTGCAACGCTCACAAGCGTATCGTCATCGCGCTTGATGACATAGGTAGGAAACTTTTCGCCACGGTCGCCACGCACCATGCGCGCACCACAGTATTCCCCTGAGATGGATTCACCCACCTTCGGTTCCTTCCATGCTTCCGCATAGGAGTCTGGAACATCCTCGTATTCATCATCACTTGCGCTGTTCTGTTGCTTGTTCGTGCTCTTGTCGTTTGCCATTGTCGTTATCGTCTTTCGGTTTTGGGTTTGGTTTTAGGTCACTCATCAACTGCCTGCGCCGCAAGAGGTAATCTTTCGGTAGCGGGCGGTCTTTGCGCGACATTTTCAACGTATTACCGGAAAAATAACCAACCGTCAAGACCCTTGTGCGCGCTCTTTTCGGGGAGTACGCTAGAAGCCTGAAATGCGCTCGCCTTAGGCGCGGGACCCGGCCCCCGGCCCGGTTCGCTCCTTATATAAGGATGAGCCCGCTAACGCTGACGTGGGGTCATGCAATGCAAAATGAATGTGCTCACTGCCATCAATGCAGGCAAAGGCTTGCGGCTACAGTCCTCGAACAAAGCTATAACAACAAACTATCAAACATAGTCACCAAAACAGATAAGTGTGGTGCCTGTGCTAGAACCTGGCAGATTGTTGTAACAGCTCACGAGACTACAGCCGCACATGGCGCGTAGGAAGCGCCGAAAACAGCGACCGAAAGCCAAGCGCGCCACAGTTGTATCTAAAAAGGCCATACGTAAAGGGCCTTTACGTGATTCAAAAGGCCGTTTTGTCAAGGCTAAGCCTGTAAAGGCGAAACCGGCTAAGCGCAAGGCTAAGCCTGTAAAGGCCAAAAAGCCAGCGCCCAAGCCGGTCAAGCGGGCAGCGAAAAGACCCGCGCCCAAGCCTGTCAAGCGCAAGGCTAAGCCCGCTGTACAGGTTCGAGCTAAACGGAAGGCCCCGAAAAAACCAGTACGTAGGCCAGCCAAGCCGCGAACAAAGGTTGTTCCCGTAAACTATATAGAAGTTGGGGACGTGACCGATTGGAGTACGAGCGCGCATCTTAGCACGAATGCGCAGCGAGACCACTATAAAAACTTTAGTCATTTGACTAGAAGCCCAATAGAGCAAGATGGGGAATCAAAGGTAGGCTTGGTGTTCAAAGCCGCTATGGATGGCCACATAGCCAAGACACCTCTTGAGGAAACCGATTTACGTATATACAACTATGGCGTTCTGATTAGGCCGGATGGTGGGGAAATCACCCCTAGCCTTGTCTCCGAAACAGCCATTATCCTCAAGGATTTTCACCCAAGCATTACCATCGCATATGAAACAAATGGTCAGACGGCCATGCTCATAACCCTGGGTAGCGAAAAGAAATCGCTTAGCGTTGCCGGCATGGCCAATCGTCTATTGGATTTCGGGACTGCAATGCAGTCAGTCTACGATATGCTTGAGTATGAGCTTGATTGTGACGTGGACTGGTCTGTTTTTTGGGATACGGATGAGATGATGTATTAGGAGTACCAAAATGATTGACAAACTCGCACAGGTCTTCATAGGCATCCCATCCCTACTCGTGTTCCTACTTGGGATTATCGTAGGGCTCGTGTACAGTTTGGCGGTTGATTATGTGACCAGGAGGGAAAAGAAATGATACGGGGCATGCCAAAGCAGAAAATTCGCAAGTATCCAGAGTATACTTGTAGTATCCATGGCGGAGTCATCCATACCATAATCAAGCGCATTGGTGGCAAAAACAGTAAGTTTGTGTGTCTAGACTGTTGGCGGGCAAAGAAGTGAAACCCCTTTCCGAATCCCGCGAATGGCCCATGTTGGCCGTTTACGACATCGAAGCGGAAAACTGGACCGATGTCACGCTAGTTGGTCATGTTGACGAATACGGCAACCGCCGCACCTTCAAAACCATTTCATCATACCTAAACTGGTTGTTCGGCCCGCACTTTGAGGGGAATCATGTATGGGCTCACTGGGGCGGGCATTACGACCACAGGTTTGTGATTCATCACGCGACCATTCGCGGATGGAATTGGGAAACTGTGCAGTCCGGCAACACGATTATTATCGTAACCGTTCGGCACCCCAACGGCAAGGAAATCAAGTTCTGCGAATCTGCACGCCTAATGCCCGATAGTGTCAAGCGCATAGGCAAGACAGTTGGCCTAGCCAAGCTAGAAGTTGACCGCTCCAAAATCGAGAATCTTAGTCAGGATGAGCTGATTGAATACTGTCTACGTGACTGCGATATCGTCATGCTCGGTTTGCAGTATCTCAAAAAGGCTTTAACCGAAGTAGGGGCCGACTTTGCCTATACTCTCGCATCTATAGCGTCGCGCTGGGTGCGTAAAACCGACATCCTTCAATGGCATTGGTTCTTTGAGGGCAATGATATGAACCAAGGCTATAGCAAGGAAATGTTATTGTCCGATGAGTTCTGTCAACCTGCCTATTTCGGCGGTCGCGTAGAAGTGTTCAAACGCGGTCTTTTCCGTAAGCCGCTGTACTACTATGACATCAGGTCAAGCTATCCATGGTCCATGTTGCAGCCATTGCCCACGTACTTTGCCGGTTTCAAGCCCCCGCTCAAACGCCTGGATAAGAGCTTAGAGCGCAATGGCATCAGCGAAGCAACGGTAACCGTGCCACGCAACGTGGCTATACCCGTGTTGTGTGCCAAGCATGATGGCAAGCTGTTATTTCCCACAGGAACGATGCGTGGCAGGTGGACCAATATAGAGCTTGCTCGCGCGCTTGAGCAAGGTGCAAAAGTTGAGTTGCACGCTCAAGCCGTGTTCAAGCCACTTCCGTTTCTACGCCCATTTGTCGAAACGTTCTACAAGCTCAGACAGAAAGCTATATCAGAGAAAGACGACTTTCGCTCATATGCCTATAAGATTTTACTCAATAGCTTATATGGCAAGCTGATTGAGACAGTTGAGCGCCAAAAGACGATATACGGGGCTAAGAACGTCCAGCGCGCCATACGTATGTTTTCTAGCGAAAGCCCGCATGAACAAAACAGCGGGTCAATGAAACCTACGGCTGTCCCCGGGGTATATACCATCACAACTATCAAGGATGGAGCCTTTCGGCATGTGGCAGCGGGGGCATACATCACAGCACGCTCTAGGCTGCGTCTGCTAGACGGTATGGACCTGGCCCGTTCACTCGGTGGCGAAGTCTATTACTGTGACACGGATTCAATCGTCACAGATATCAATATTTCAGACCATCCACTCATGCACGATGAGCTGGGATGCTTCAAGCAAGAACATATAATGAGTGAAGCGGAATTTATTTCGCCCAAGGTTTACCGCTATATTGATGCAAAAACCGGGGAGCAGGTCTATCGCGTCAAGGGCACGCCTGTGAAAGTTGACTCGGACGAAGACAGCCTAAAGCGCTGGAATGATTACATTTCCGGTGAGCCGGTTAGCCGGGACGGTATAGGCGGTTTCGCCAGCGATTTGAAGCGTGGCAGTGTCGCGCCTAGGCGTAGCGTTTTATCTCGCGCGCTCAAGCATGGTGACACAAAGCGGATTCACACAGGGGAAATATCTATCCCCATTCACTTTGAGGACACTTGACGTGCGCATAACACATGTTTATTCTCAGGGGCATGGCTAGTAATGATGTCGTGCCTCTGACCGACACGGCCGAGCCGGATGTCCTAATCAGCGAATACATCCGGGAACGGCGCAAGAAAAAGCGCATGACCCAGGCTGAGCTTGGGAACAAAATCGGCTGCACACAGGTATACATTTCCCGCATTGAAAGCGGCGATGCGCGTATACCCAATACGGTTACACTCATCCGCCTTTGCATTGCACTCGATATTCCATTTATCGAAATGCTGGTGGAAAACAAGATGATTGATGCCGCCAGCGATATGCATCAGCTGGAAAGCGCACAAGACCTGATTAGGGATTGGAATGACAACCTTGATATCAAGGAATCTGCACGCGTGCTCCGAAATTTGTCCGATATCATTCTTAGGCGTGGCGCCTTGCGTGGTTCTCTTAGGGACATGATGCGTACTATCCACAAAAATGCCGAATATCTTTTCGGGTACTTTATGGACCCGCAAAAACAGGGGAGAAGGCCGAATGCCATTGTTAGACGTAGACTCGTGGCGAAGCGTGTTGCAAGTAGCCAAGGAAACACTAAGGTATAAATATCACGCCCAGGTTGCAGCTATTACGGCGAAGGTATTTTTGACTACGCCATCTTTACTTCAGGGCATGGTTTTTGAGTTTCACAAAAAGCATGTTTTCAAGGCGCATGATGCGCGGGTAAGGGCTGAGCAGCTGTTAGGGGATGAGCATGAAGAATAAGACCGAAAGCATTACTCTGGATGCTGAATCCTTCGTGTTGAAGGTGCAAACGTCCTACGTGGTTGAGAAAAAGAAGCCCCAGCGTACCCGGGCGCGCTATGGTGGCGAAATGAAAGGTGTGACGGTCGATATCGAGACTGAAATCGATGACGGTTTTAACCAATTGATTGATACCCAAATCACTCACACCTTGAGCTTGATGGATGTGGCTTCGGCGCAATCCGTAACCCTTCATCTATCAGATTCGGATATTATTGATTTGTACAGCGCTCTGGCAAAGGCAATTCGGCGCAATGGGATGATGGTATGAAAAAAATAAATCGCAGAACACGACACGTGAGACAATCAGATGAGTATACACTGGTAGGGGCAAAAAAGACCAAAGTTGACGATGAAAAGTTGGGGCAACTTATCCAGCTTGTAACTACCATGGCGGCGGTTGAGCATGACAGGGCGGAAAGCTATATTCAAAAAATGGTTGACCGGGAAGCTGCGCTAACCGACCGTCTATTGAAGATTCTTTGTGAAGCTGGGGGATTCAATGGCTGATATTACAACCGACCAACTACTTGACAATATGGTTGACTATATTGCCGAGTTTATCACCGACCTTCACAAGAAAGACCCGGCAGCCGTCAAAGTCATCGAAGATAACCGTGATGCTTTGAGCGATAAGCTGGAAGCGCTTACTGAAGAATTGGCCGATAGTGAGGAATTGGGTCAACAAGACATGATGGAGTTTGCAGCCTTGAACCTCCTACTTGCAGCGTCTTTGGGTGTGCCTGAAGTTGAGGGGGAAACATCCGATGAAAAAGATAACCCATCGAACGAAGAAAGCCAGGGCTAAGAACATGGCCGTTGAACTTGTAGATGAACACGGTAAGCCGAAAGAGCCAACCCCAACCACGCATGTGCTGATGTGCAGTGCAGAAGGGTCCACCATGGCCATGGCGTTTACACCGGACCACGATTATCATATATCAAAAATCTTTGAAGATTTGGTCCAACGAAAACCCGTGTTCTTGCAGGATGGAAAGCTGGGAAAGCTTTACGTCCCGCCCAAAGACGCCATGATTATGGCGCGGGTAATCACAACCCGCGAGTTTGAAAAGGAAATGAATGACCAGCGCTTTGCTATGATGCAGGCCCAGGGGCGGCGGCAATGATTGAAGCCGAAAAGGTAAAAGAGCTTTTTGATTTGGCAGACAAACTCAGTAGAGATGCTAAGTCGCTCAGCGATACCATTGCAGATTGTTCCCGCAAGGGCGTACCATCAGAGCGTATCGAAATTATCCTCAGTGCTCACAATCTTTTTCGTTCCAAATAAGAGATATTTATGCCAGATGAGCATGACGAAGATAGCGGCGGGGAAAATGAAGAAAACCTAAGATTCATTCCCGGTGTGCGCCCGGGGGCCAATCAAAAGGTTGACCCTGATTTGCCGCTCACCAATACAGACCCTATTCCACTTGTCCCTGACACCGATAAGCGTATGGCCAAAAGGGCTGTATGCGTTTCTGTTCACAGGCTTGACCCTCCCGGCCACGGATTCAAGGGCAATGTTCCTGTGGGTGTTGGTTTGGATTACATCGCCCGAATGTACGGTGATGGCAATTACACCTTTGAGGCGTTGAATAACAAGGGCGAGGTTTTGCGGAAACGCGAAGCCGTGACCGTGGCCATGGGCGTTGACCCTATAACGCTTCAAATGAAAGGTGCTACATCCGCAACCGGCAAAGGAAATGCTGTTGACGCTGGCCTGATTGCAATCATCCAAGACTTAACCAATAAGCTCACGACTATTGGAAATCGGGATGATGCCCAAACCAAAGACCTTATTGCTCAGGCTCGCGCGGCTGCAAAAGAGCATATTGAGATGGCTACACAGCTATCCAAAGATGCATCCTTGCGCGACCATGAACACCATGTTGCTCAGCAAGCGGCACAAAAACAATTCTTTGAAAGCATTCTCGCCGCCGCACAGCAAGGCGCAAATATGCTGATGACACAACTAACCACCATCTTTACTCAACAACAGGTGTGGCAAGCCCAGAATCATCAGCAAACGATGCAACTGATGATGGCCATGCATGAGCGTGAGCTAAGGAGCAATAACCCTGAATTCATGCTCAAACTTTTCAAAGAAGGCATGGATGCAGGTGCAAGCGCTGGCGGGCCGGAAGGGGAGCCTTGGGAGCGTGGCCTTTCATTGGCATTCGGCGGTATCAAAGAACTTCGGGGCCTTGCCCAAGATGCCACAAAAGCAGTGGAAAGCCGCCGAAAGCTTTTGAGCACAGTGCGCAACGTCAAGGCACTACGCTCAGGCCAACCCAGTACCCAGGGGCAAGCTCAAAGCAGCTCACCATCCTCTAATAAGGAGGGAAGCGCCGATACGAAAAATAATAACAAAAAGGTTAGGGTATTGGTGAGACGGCGGCGGCAGACTGTGGTTAGTGCCCCCGAATCTACAGGCAGCGAGCCAGCGTCCTAGCCTTGTCTGGGATAAGAATATCAATTCTTATTCCGAGCAAAAATCACAGCTCTGGCGGGTAGTGCAGGAATGCACGGGCTCACCAGAGCTGATTGATTTTGTAGTTAGGAATATTATCAAGGCTCAAAATGTGCCGGGTAATGACCCTGTGGCATTGGCCAAGGCTGTGCAGAAGTTTGCCCAGGATAGGGTAAAGTTTTTTCGGGAATCCCCCGACCGTTGGCAGTCGCCCTCACGGACATTGGCGTGGGGTATTGGGGATTGCGACGATAAGACGATTTTGATTGCGTGCATTCTAAGGTCGTTTCGCATACCTGTGCGATTGGTCTTTATTCGCTTTACGAGTAAAAAGGGTAAGAAACAGGGCCATGTATTCCCAGTCGCCTTTGTGGGCGGCAAGTGGGTGTGTTTGGAGTCTGTTCGCCCCGTGCCATTTGGATTCAAGCCGATTCCGTTTTTGCGGAAGCGCGGCGCTAAGATTGACGCTGTTGAGAATATCGGAGACAAGGCGGCATAGTTATGATGCAAGATGACGATAACATTTACAGTCTTGACGTTGACGAAGCCGAGGAATTGGGTGTTGACCCCTTTCTGGCCCTTGAAGCTGGAAGTGTCGGTGGCGGCAATGATGCCTATGATGCTGCTGTTGAGCTTCGCGATTATATCCAGCGCACAGGCAACTGGGGTACTTCGGCCCACAAAGACCAAACCATTGCGGCTTTGCAGGCGCGCATGGGCATGGGCTCGGATGCGATTGGCATCGCGGGGCCGAAGACAAGGGCATGGGCAAGCGCTCTGGGTGTGACCCTTCCACCTAAGCCTGGCTCACCCGTAACCAGCGCGCCCGGGGTGACCGGGGGTGTTACGGCGATGCAGACTGGCGCGGCTGTTGCCCTGCGTGATTACCTGTCGGGCACGGGCGATTTTGGTTCGCGCGCTAAGCCTAGTCACACAGTTGCTAATTTTCAGCGTGACATGGGCAAGCTGAAAAATGATGGCATTGTGGGTCCTAAGACTCGTGCGCGTGCTCAAAGCTTGGGTGTTACGCTGCCCACTGCTAAGGCGGTTGTGGCTACTCATGCTGCAAAGCTTCCGCCTGCACAGGCTAAGGCGGTTGTCGCAAAGCATGCGGCGTTACCTGCTCATCAGCAGGAAACGGCTGCAAAGGTCATTGTACAAAAGGTTTCGGGTGAAACTCCCAGACAGTATGCGCAACACCTTGCCGACTACTTGGCAAAAACGCATAGTTTTGGGTCAAAGGCAACCCCAGATAATCAAGTCAGGCTTGCACAGTCCAAGATGGGCGGTCTAAAGGCCGATGGCATTGTCGGCCCCAAAACACGTACACGCGCCAAAGCTTTGGGCGTGACACTTCCTGCCCGCCCCTCGGCACCTTCCACAACCAAGCCCGCCGCTGCTTACCAAGTCATGGTTGGTCAAGCGACCAATATCAAGCCCGTATCCGCCCCCGCCTCCGGGGCTAAGATGCTTGCCGCATATTTGACCAGAACGAAAAGCTTTGGCTCGAAAACCCATCCTGACACTACGGTTGCCAAGTGTCAGAATATCATGGGCGGCCTACGGAATGATGGCATTGTCGGTCCCAAGACACGTGCACGTGCACATGCTTTGGGTGTGACGCTTCCCCAAAGACCCGTTACGGCTGGGCAGGCTCATGCTCCTGGGAAAAAGACGCATGCGCAGAAGCTTAGCGAAGTGCATGGCGGGTCAGTAGCTAACCAGCATGGTGTGGCCACTCACATGAAAAAGAGCGCTACTCAAATCGCAGCCAAAAAGAAGTTGGCCAAGCTTGATGCTGCTATGACGGCTGTCCCGGAATTTCCATTGTGGGATACCCTAAAGTTCAGGCGCGAGGTTTTGTCGTTGTTGAGAGTGGCGGCGGGGGTTTAGTATGAAACTCTATGTTTTACTAAATGATGGTTCAACATTTACAAATATCGAGGGCTGCGAAGTCCTGGCACTTACAGAACAACAGGCGAAGCTACTGGACAAAACTGGTGAGCTTTCCAGCCTCGGGTCTGTCAAGGCGTTTTCCCTAGATAGTCCGGCTGACCTTGCTCATATTCAAAAGCTTGTTTATCGGCACGCAGGTTCATAAGTGCCCCTCAAATCAAAAGCCCAATGGCGACGATTTGCCGCTATGGAAAAGCGCGGGGAGTTGCCCAGGGGCACCTTTAGGCGCTTTGTGCGACATACGAAAGGCGGATATATGGGTTTGCCAGAACGGGCTAACTGCGGATATGTGCCCAATCCCGATGTTTTGGATTTTGAGGCGGGATTTTCCGATGTTTCACAAGCTATCGCGGGCAAGGGTAGTGAAGCAATCTTGTCCAAACTTTCTCCCGAATTGAAGGGTGAAATTGGTCAGCTGGCAAAATCAGGTGCCACTATCAAAGCCTTGGCCGCACAGCTTCCCAAAGGTGTTGATGTTCAGGCGTTGCTAAAGCAGAGCGGTCTAGATGTAAACCTTGACACCATGCTACAACAGTCTGGCATTTCTATCCCGGGCGGCTATGGCGAAATCGCCAAGGGTGTTTTGAAGATTGGTCAAAATCTACTGTCTGGCCACGCTGATGCTGGGGATATGGCGCTTGATGCCATTGCAGCTGTCAAAGGTGTCATTGGGCAAATCGGTGGCCCTGGAAATCAATTGAGCGATGCAGCCGCCGGAGTAGTCAACGATGCCCTTGGTATCTCGGGTGTGGGCTCGCAAATCGGGTCAACTGCCGGTGCTGGCGTGGGCATGCTATTCGGCCCCATCGGCAGTGCAGTGGGTGATTTCGTGGGGTCTGTGCTCGGCGGGGCAAGCGAAAAAGCCGTCAACGCCATGGGTGTTGGTGGCAAGAGCAAGCGCATGGACCGGGAGCAAGCTCGCAAAAAGAATGACTATGCCATCCTTGCCAACCTGAAAAAGAGCATTGGCACCGATGGTATTTATAAGCTCTTTATGAAGGGCGATTTGATTCTAAACTTCGGCATTCCAGGCACACAGCATGAATCCGAAAAGCATTGGTTCGCTGTTACAGGGGATAAGCTAAAGGAAATCCCCTATTCCGAAGGTCTGTCACGCCAAAAGCGCAATCCGAAACTTGTGCTTTTGTCAGGTGTGGTTTCCTCTCGTGAATTTCTAAGCATGATTCAGAAGTATGAGGCTTCACTGTATAAAAAGCGTCAGGCCATCGCTGGCAAGCTCAATACAGCGATTCGAGCTGAAATACAAAAGAAACTTGTGGCGAGGGCGCGCCTTGCTAAAGCACTAAAGATTGCGGCTAAGCTGCATAAGGGGCAACCCTTGAAGCGAAAAGCCGCTCAAGCGGTCGTGTTCAAGCCCGCAAAACGCGCTTCCGTATCGCCCGCCGCTGCAACGCCTGAGTTGCATGATGACCATGTTGTCCTGGCCAAGATGCTGAGCGATGTGGGCGGTAGGTTGGTTGGTATTGAACAGAAGCTAGATAGCTCGGTGGTACTTCCCCAAAGCTATATCAACCTGCTTGGTGGCAAGGATGCCCTTAGGCGCATGGGAGCACGGTGAAACGTTCAACTGCACTAACCGCTCTGGGATTGATTTGTGCGGCGGCTTATTTATCGAGCCGTGGCAAGAACGCCCAACCATCCAAGCCTGTACAACCTACGTCCCAGAAGCCGACACCCTCAACACCACAAAAGCCTGTGCCTGAAGGTGCTGGAAAGCTTCAGATATCATTCCTACTCGCGGCTAGTGGTGGGGAAAAGTTTGCGCTTTCTATGGGTGCGATGGGCGGGGTAGGCGGCTTGACTGAAAAGGCTAAAGCTGCCGCAACTAACCTAATCCCGACCTTGAATAAGGGCCCCATTCCGAAAATCATCACTAAGCAGGGATACCTAAAATCCTTTACTGATATGGATAACGGGTATTTGGTTACGGTCGCCTATGGCGCCCAATTTCATAAGGGCGCGAGTAATGGTCCTGTCCGAAAGGAAGCGCTTGACTACATCACCAAAGTTCTGAAATCGAATAAGGATTTTGGTTCCAGAGTGACAAAAGTACAGGCGGCAAAAGTATGATTACCACCATCGCAGGCATCACAGCCCTAATCGCCGCCCTAGGCGTGGCCATCCCCAAAATCTTGGGAGCGTTCAAAGCTCGCCAAGCCGCCAAAGCCGAAGCCTGTAAGGATAAACCAAAATGAGTATTTTGGGTGTATATTCCTGGTCTGAGAATAGCGAGTATGCCAAGGCGCTCTTGCGTGCCTACCGTTCGCTGCAATCGGATATGGCCGGGGCCGGGGACAAGATTCCCGCAAAGGTTCTTGCCGGTTGGCGCATTACTCGTAATGATTTTGCCAAATGGCTTAGCACCAAAAGCCTAACCACCAAGCCCACGGTCGCGTTTGACTATGACCTTTTTGGTGATTCGCACGATGTGCTTGACATGTATGCGCGCCACCTTGCGGGCTTCCGCAAGCTTTACACCCATTACTCGGGTAATGCTCCCACGATGAGCGATGAGGAAACGCCAAAGCCGCCCCCTCCCTTGATGGAAAAATATGACTGGATTTTGCCAGTTGTTGGAGTTGTGGCGGGAGTGCTTGTGCTTCGTGAGGCCAAAGGTTTGTTTGGGAAGGATTGAACATGTCAAGACCGTACAGATATGAAGAAGCGCGGGAATTGCTTACTGCCGCCTTGGGAGACCTGGCTATCCTTTCTGGGGATGTAGTTGGGCCTGGGGATGTGACTTGGCAGGATGTTGCAGGCACGTGTGTTGTGAACTTGCGGATTTTGGCCACGCGCATTGAGGCTGCCCGAAACGGGCAAGCCAGCACATACCGTGGCGGTCCATTGGTCTTTCCATCCCCATATGAAGCAATTGAGGATATGAAAACCCCATAGGTAGGATTAGGGACACTACTGCCCCCAAGAATCCGCGTAGCCAAACAAAGAAATGCCGAAACGGTCAGAAAGGGATGTTTATCAGGCTTCCTTTAGCGGTAATCCTTATGGGGATACGCCTGTTGAGGGAATGTATAAGCGTCTAAGGTGGGGTAATTCCCCGGCCGATTCTTGGGAAATCAATGGTCCTGAGGATATGGCAACGTTGGGGGAGTTGGCGAAGCTGTATAGGACAGCTAGGCATAGGTTGTGTAGTTTCAAGGAGGGTGCGGGACCGTTTGTGGCCGTAGGTAAGCAGTCCAATATTATCTATATTGTGCCAAGGCGTGAGAATGGGTCGCCTGTGGATGTTCCCGATGATTTGGAACAGTATGTTGGGATTTGCGAGGTTAGCAGGATTGACTATTACAGCGATAAGGGTGGGGACATTTGTTATTACTACCATAATCATGAAGCCCCGTACCCGTGCCTGTATCAGCATGATTGTGGAGTTGGTATTTTGATGCCATCGGACAATAACGGTGAGCGGTCATATGTTGTAGATGACGCTGGAATCATAGGGTGATTTTCTATGACAAGATTTGAAGTAGGAATGTATAGCGCTACTGTTTTGGGCAGGGATAACATGCCTCTTTTCAAGAGGGTGTATTACGTGACCAAAGATGGTGAGGCTGATGCGTGGGCACGGCGCGACGCTGAGAGCGCTAGGGTGCACGCGGATGACATTGTGAGTGTTCAAGTCGCCAAGTTTGACGGCAAATGGTGACATAACCGCCACCATAACAACCTGTAGTCTAGGCCCTTTGGCCGTTCCCCCAAATACTCGATAATAAGGAAAGGGTCAAAATCCCCATGCGGACCATGTTTGTGAATCCTGCCCGCCGACGCAATGCGCCGATGCCCTGGTCTAGCCTGTATAGACGGGCTCACCCCAAGAGCCCGTCAGCTGGTGCCGCGCGTAGAAAAAAGTCGTTGCGCCGAAAGAAGCGCAAAGCCCCGAAACCTTCCGCAAAGCATGCTCGGCGGCGGGTGGCAAAGAAACGAAACACGCTGAATAACCCCCGCACCGTAACCCTTTCCATGAAGGATATGAAATCCATGCTGTCCAATCGTCGCAATCCTCGCCATCGTGCCCGCCGCCGTGGTCGTGCCCGCCGTCGCAATGCGGGTATTACGCCTTTCATTTCGGCAAATCCGTACATGTTTGCCAATCCGCGCCGTCGTCATGCGTTGCGGCGCCGCCGCCGTAATCCCGGACTGGCGATGCCCAGCCTTTCGCTCAATCGCGTTTTGAGCAAAACCATGACCTATGGCGGTGGTGCTGCCATTGGTACAGCTGCAAATATCTTTGCGCTGAATAAGATTGGCAATCACTACCTGCGCAACGGCGCACGTATCCTGACTGCCTGTGTTGGCGCTCCCATGCTCAAGGGTGAGCTTGGTGCTGCTGCTGCCGGTGCACTTCTGTCCCCGATGGTGATTGAGCTTGCTTCGTTCCTGAAGCTACCAGTTGCCACGGATGCGGATTTGCAAGACTTGCTCGATGAAATCGACGGTAGCGGCGATGGTGATTCGGGCGTTGAAGCGGACCTGTTCGGTTGATACGTACAGAATCCAAAACATCATAATCAAAGGTTACTAAAAGGAAACCCAAGATATGGCCACTGACCAACAGTCCATTCAATCCATGGTGTCACAACAGGTCACTAAGGTTTTGACGCGCGGCCAGCGCTTCACCTCCTTTGACCAAGTGCGCCAGCGTCATTTCTGGTCTTCATACATGTTTGCGTATGGCGCAGGAAACCAAATCCAGCCGGGCCAGTATGAAATCTTCAAGATTACTGGTTCCATGTCCGGTCAGG
>Ga0153916_10001946_pt1 | contig 15081 bp, 10 predicted proteins | sample Opewatmetagenome_FD_109642 | JGI IMG/M metagenome (GOLD analysis project Ga0153916, IMG submission 109642) | Freshwater wetland microbial communities from Ohio, USA - Open water 3 Core 3 Depth 4 metaG | ecosystem: Environmental > Aquatic > Freshwater > Wetlands | place: USA: Ohio, Lake Erie...
CACACACTACGATACCAGCCAGTTCAAGGTCAAGATCGGTGCAGAAGTAAAGGATTTCGATGGTGCGGTACTGTTTGGCGTGCGTGAGGCGCGCCACATGGATCGTTTCACCCAATTTGGCCTCGCTGCAACCTTGAATGCAGTATCTGATTCCGGCCTGGCAATTACGGCTGATAATCGTGACCAGATTGGGGTTGTGTTGGGCACAGGGATTGGAGGCATGAATACCCTGTTTGAGCAGATCAGGGTGTTTTTCGAGCGGGGACCAGATCGGGTGAGCCCATTCCTGGTGCCCATGATGTTGCCTGATACAGCGGCTGGAATGGTAGCCATCCAGCTGGGTGTACGTGGGCCGAATATGGCAATCGTATCTGCTTGCGCCAGTGGGACGAATGCATTAGGGGAGGCAGCAGAAGTAATCCGGCGTGGGAGCGCGGAGGTGGTTATTTCCGGCGGCACAGAATCCGTGATCGTTCCCATCGCGATGGCAGGCCTGGGGGTAATGACCGCTTTGTCAGCTCGTAATGATGAGCCGGAAAGAGCTTCTCGCCCCTTCGATAAAGACCGGGACGGATTTGTGATGGGGGAAGGCGCAGCGGTCTTGATCCTGGAATCCCTGGAATACGCCAGAGCACGGGGAGCTCATATATTGGGTGAGATCACCGGTTATGGTACCTCCAATGACGCTTTTCACATCTCTGCTCCGGCGATTGATGGGGCTGGGGCAGCTCTATGCATGCAGATTGCATTGAATAATGCAGGATTGAGGACCACAGATATCGACTATATCAATGCTCATGGCACGAGCACGCCACTCAATGATAAGAGCGAGACCACGGCCATCAAATCCATTTTCGGAGCACAAGCCTATAAAATCCCGGTCTCTTCCACTAAATCGATGACCGGGCACTTGCTTGGCGCCGCGGGAGCTTTGGAGGCGTTAATATGTGTGAAGGTGCTTCAGGATGGCATCGTGCCACCAACGATAAATTACGAGACGCCTGACCCTGAGTGTGATCTGGATTATATTCCGAATCAATCACGCAAGCTCCTGGTCAGGCACATTATGTCCAATTCCTTCGGTTTTGGGGGGCATAATGCCAGCATTATCATCAGCCAATACAACGAGGCGTGATTATGAGTCCTTATGCCCATATTACTGGATGGGGTATGGCCGTCCCTGCCAAGGTGCTGACCAACTCCGACCTGGAGAAAATGGTCGATACGGACGATGAATGGATCCAAACCCGCACGGGCATCCGGCAGCGCCATATCGTCAATGATGAAGAATCAACCGCCACTCTGGCCAAAGACGCAGCCCTCAATGCGCTCAGGGTGGCTAACCTCAACCCTGCTGATGTTGAGCTGATTATCGTTGCCACTTCATCGCCCGAACATGTCTTTCCGGCGACAGCCTGCCTGGTGCAAGATCGAATCGGCGCTTCGCGTGCCGGTGCTTTCGATCTTTCTGCTGCCTGCTCGGGTTTTATCTACGCCTTGGACATGGCAACCCAGGCTATCCGCAGTGGCTCGCTTCAAAACGCAGTCGTTATCGGGGCTGAGACGCTCTCACGTTTTGTCAATTGGGAAGACCGAAACACTTGCGTGCTGTTTGGAGATGGGGCGGGGGCATTCGTTTTGCAGGCCGGAGACGAACCCGGAGGTGTACTTTCGGCGGTGTTGCGCTCGGACGGGTCGGGTGGCGATCTGTTATCGCTTCCTGCCGGGGGCAGTTTTATGCCAGCCAGCGCGGAAACGATATTGAATAAACAGCATACCATTCACATGAACGGACGTGAAGTATTCAGGTTCGCCACTCGGGTGCTCGTGCAGGCCACCAAGGAAGCCGTTGCCTCGGCCCAGCTAAAAATCAGCGATGTGCAGCTTGTCATTCCACATCAGGCGAACCTGCGTATCATCGAGGCCGCCATGCGCGGCCTGGAAATCCCTGCCACACAATACTTTGTCAATATTGAGCGCTACGGTAACACCTCCACAGCCTCGATACCCATCGCCACGTGCGAGGCGATACAGCAGGGACGATTGCAAGCTGGAGATAACATGGTTTTTGTTGGTTTCGGTGCTGGACTCACCTGGGGGGCAGCCCTGGTGCGTTGGACAGGACCATTACTTCCTTACCGCCACATATACCCCACGTCTTATCGCTTGTGGGTGATGATAAGATCTCATCTCCTCAGATTAGTGCGCCGCATCGAAGGCTGGATTTGGGGCCGAAACATCTAGCACAAAAATATATTTTTCCAGTGAATTTTCCTCCCCCAACATGGATTTTGTCCTGTCCCAATTGTTGTCGATCGGGATTGGGGCAGGTCAGGTGGGGGGTTGCACGTATATTCTAGATCTGGTCCTGGTTACTATATGTTCAAAAGGAGCTCATTTTAACGTTTGACCGTGACAAATGTTCATTTTCATAGATCATTCGATGCGCAAACATGCTTTAGACGCAATGGGATTTGGATTAACCGGAAAGTGGGTGAATTAAACGAAACCTTCCCCCAGAGATGGTTTGTTTCGAAGCGATGGACCGCTCCTTCAGATGGTGAATACATGGAATGCGGGTTTGAGGAATCACCAATAAAGACTGATGGTTGTAGAAATATAGCGATCGGTCAGCGTTTACTTTTAATTAATCCTAATCATGGGATTATACGTATATATTATTTAAATAGAGTGGATATCATCCATAATTGTTAGAATGACGTTAGAGATGTGCCTTAAAACCAGCCTAATCCTACCTGTCAACACGATAGGTTGGTATAATCAAAATGACCTGAAGCGGAACTAACTTCCAGGTCAGTTTAACTGTTGGGTTTTAGTAAGATTTTCGGAGGTGTAAGTGAATCAGAATCGTAGTCGTTCGACGATTATTTACGTTCTGCTTTTTGCAGCCATCATAATCCTGGTGTTTTATAGCTTCAATCAAAGCTCCTCATCTCAAGTGACGCTTTCCATCAACCAGGTAGCTGCGGATATTCAGAGTGGGAAAGTCTCGCGTATCGTAGAAGAGCAAGACCGCCTGACTGTAATATATGGAAATGGTACCAACGCCATAGAACGCACTGCGCATAAAGAGCCAGAAACGACTTTGGTGCAGCAGCTAAAAGATTTAGGAGTCACTTCCGAGCAGTTGGGACCGGACCATATGAACATTGAGATAAAACCACCCAGTCCGTGGCTGGGAATCGCCTCGGCCCTTGGATATATCCTTCCGTTCGTGATCTTGGGTGGGGTGTTCTGGTTCGTGTTCAGACAGGCACAAGGCAGTAATAATGCTGCCATGTCTTTTGGGAAATCGCGTGCCAGGATGTTCACAGGTGACCAACCATCGGTGACTTTCGGGGATGTGGCTGGAGTTGAGGAAGCCAAGGAAGAACTGCAGGAAGTGGTTGAGTTCTTGCGTGAGCCTGAGAAGTTCATCACATTAGGCGCACGCATCCCCAAAGGCGTCTTGCTGGTAGGGCCACCTGGGACAGGCAAAACGTTGCTGGCCAAAGCCGTGTCGGGTGAGGCAGGGGTGCCATTCTTTTCCATTTCCGGCTCTGAATTTGTGGAAATGTTTGTCGGTGTCGGTGCCAGCCGGGTGCGTGACCTGTTCGACCAGGCCAAACGGCATTCTCCCTGCATCGTTTTCGTGGATGAAATCGATGCCGTCGGCCGGCAGCGTGGGGCTGGCTTGGGCGGGAGTCATGACGAACGCGAGCAGACACTGAACCAGATGCTGGTGGAGATGGATGGCTTTGATACTGATACCAATGTGATCATCATGGCGGCTACCAACCGTCCAGATATTCTCGATCCAGCTTTACTACGCCCCGGCCGTTTTGACCGCCGGGTGGTGCTGGATCGTCCCGACATGCGCGGTCGCGAGGCGATCTTGAAGGTGCACGTTAAAGGCAAGCCTCTGGCTGCCAACACAGACCTGGGAGTGCTAGCCCGCTCCACGCCTGGTTTTGTCGGTGCTGATCTTGAAAACCTGGTTAATGAAGGTGCGATCCTGGCTGCCCGACGCAACAAGAAAGCCATCGAGCAGGAAGACCTTGAGGAAGCCATTGAGCGTGTGATCGCTGGGCCGGAGCGCAAGAGCCGCTTGATCAGCGAAGAAGAGAAGCGTATTGTGGCTTACCATGAAGCCGGACATGCTGTCGTTATGAATGCTGTCCCTGAGGCTGATCCGGTGCATAAAGTATCCATCACTGCCAGGGGTATGGCTGGTGGCTATACATTAGCCCTCCCTGAGGAAGACCGAACCCTGATGGGCCGCAATAAACTGGTGGCTGATATGGTAGGGTTGATGGGTGGCCGTGCAGCTGAAGAAATCGTGTTCAGCGACATCACCTCTGGTGCTTCGAACGATTTGGAACGGGTGACCAAGATGGCGCGCGCCATGGTTACACGTTTGGGTATGAGCACCGATTTGGGACCTATGGTGTATGGGCAGAAAGAGGAATTGATCTTTCTGGGACGTGAGATCTCTGAACAGCGTGATTATTCAGAGGCAGTGGCTGAACAGATCGATAAAGAAGTACGGATTTTGGTCAATGATGCGTACGAGAAGGCCAAGAAAATCTTATTGCAATATCGCGATGCTCTGGATTCCATTGCCCGGAAGCTTTTAGAGGTCGAAACCTTATCCAGGGAGGAATTCGAAGCGATCTTCCCACCTCCTTCACCAAAAAATGGAGGCACACCGTTGCCTAGGCCGGCATGACGGCCTGTTTATCAATGGATCTGTGGCGGGGTTTCTGTCTGCTCGAATGCTCCTGAAACCCCGCTATAATTTTTGTAATAGTATCTTCATTTTGACTTTTCATCCGCGGCTTGGTATAATCCAAGTTTGCGTGAAATCCGGATATGTGGAGAGTTCGCTATGGATGCCAATACAACTACGGGTGCTCCAAGCAACATAAAAGAAATTAAAAACAAGATGTACTTCAGAGGCAAGGTGCTTAAAACCACCTTGGCCGGGGCATTGGTTGATATTGGTATGGATATCCCAGGAATGGTGCATATATCCCAGCTTCAGAAAGCACAGGTCAAACGGGTTGAAGATGTGATCCACGAAGGGGATGATGTGGATGTGTGGGTGCGCCGGGTATCGCCTAAAAAAGGGCGCATTGAGCTCACCATGATCAAGCCATTAGGCCTAGAATGGGGTGAAATCAAAAAAGACATGGTGGTGACCGGTAAAGTGATCCGCCTGGAAAAATTCGGAATATTTGTGGATATTGGTGCAGAGCGCCCGGGCCTCGTGCACATTAGTGAGATGACGCATGACTTTATCCGCACGCCAAGTGACGTGGTGAAAGAGGGAGATGCTGTTGAAGTGAAAGTCCTGGATGTCATCAAACCCAAGAAACAGATTAAATTAAGTATGAAGGCGTTGCAAGATAAGCCTGAGGATGTTGTTAAAGCTGTCTTGGATAAGGCCGAGAAGAAGGAAACCCGCGGCCGTGAGAAAGAAAAGGAAAAGGAAAAAGAGCAAGATCAGTCTGAAGAAGTGAAAGATGTGCCCATCCCTACAGCTATGGAAGTAGCGTTACGTGAAGCGATGGAACGAAAAGGAGTAGACAACGTCAATGAGCTGGCTGAAAAGAAAAAGAAGCGCAAAACTCCAGAAACGAACCCAGAGCTTGAGACAATTTTTACCCGGACTCTAAAATCCCGTTCGCCAAAATAGGTATCGATAATCATCCTTGCACGGGGCTGTCCAATCTACCAGGATAGCCCTTGTGTTTTTAATTGGAGTGGTCCGTAAAATCGAATCACTGTTTTGACCAGGTGTAGATATTTATAGGTATTACTTTATAAAGTCGTGCCCTTGTACCCGCATCATTAATTTCTGAATTCATAAATGAGATACGAAGAGCTCATTGCGAACAGTTAATTACTCGGCTACCGATTTCGGAAATGATAATTGGATGGTGAATTTCTTGTTGGTTTTGTTGACCGTTTCCACAGGAAAGCAATGATTAAAACACATGATAGGAGGATAATCCCTGCCAGATTCGATCGGGTTAATATTTTTTTTCGAAGGTTTGGACGATGTGATTTATGCTCTTCCTTGATCTGTTGCAACAGGTGTTTCCAATCCGGGATCGAATCACCCAATGGCAGGCTGTGGCTATTAGCCCACAATGCCCGGTAGTTAGCCAGCTCCTGCTGATAGTGTTTTTCATCCCAATGCAGCTCAGCTTTGCACAACTGTTTCACCATCGGCAATATCGTTTCCCCACCTTTAGGGAGGATCAGCCCCAAGCGGGTACGGCGCAGGAGCAGATCATCTAAATGGCACACTCCCTCACAGCGGGCTGCCCAGCGCAGTTCAGCCCATAAGTAGTTTGTGCCGGGGATGATTTCCATCTCTCCGGGTCGGGCGGCGTTTGCTAAAGCGGGTGCTTCTTCGCCGAAACGCCCGAGCAACCTTTGCCTGCAGCGATCTGTAACTTCATCACACCTTGCCAACTGGACATCTATCTGGTTCAGCACAGGCATATGTCGGTCTGGCTCGGGGATTTCGGGGATGCGCTGGCGGATTGCATTGAGCACATCCAGAGCAATCAGCCGAAAAGTTGTGAGTTTTCCGCCAGTCACGGTGAATAAGCCGTTTTCCACCCAGATCACATGGTCGCGCGATTCCTCAGACGGGTTGAGCTTCCCGCAGCCAATCACCGGTCGCACACCAGCGTAAGTCGAAAGGACATCATCCAGTGAGATACCCAATGATGGGAATTGGAATTCCACCGCGGCCATCAGGTACGAAACCTCCTGCGGACTGATCCTCGGCTCCAGATTGAGGGGGAAGGAATGGTCTACGTCCGTTGTCCCTACCAGGGTCACATTTTCCCACGGAAAAATGAATACCGGCCGGTGGTCGAAAGGATGCAAAAAACTCACCGCCTGTGCCACAGGCAAGCGCCAGGCAGGGAATAGCAGGTGGCTGCCCCGCAAGGGGCGAATTTTTGGGGTGCCTCCAACTGACTTGCGCAGATTGTCAGCCCAGGCACCGGTGGCATTGATCACCACGCGGGCAGAAGCATCAGCTGTTTTGTTATCGATCGCATCACTGAGCACGGCACCTTTGACATCACCATCTTCCATGATAAGCTTCTCAGCTTTCACGTAGTTGATCGCGGTTGCACCATCAGTGACTGCTTCACGGATTACCCGTAGGGTTAAACGTGCATCATCCGTCTGTGCATCTCCAAATCGAAATCCCCCTTGCAAGCCTTCCTGACTGATATGGGGAGCCAGCAGTTGAAAATCTTGGGGTGAATAATAAGCATGATCCCAGCGCAACGCCAGCAGGTCGTAAACCGTTAAACCCATCTCATAGGTCCATCTGCCAGGAAAATCTCCCTCATGGACAGTCAGCAAGAATCCGAGAGGGTCGATCAGTCCTGGTCCTTCTTGAAGCAATTGCTCCCTTTCCTGCACGGAATTGCGCGTCAGTATGATCTTTCCCTCTTTTAGGTATCGAAACCCGCCATGCACCAGCTTGGATGACCGGCTTGAAGTACCCCAGGCGAAGTCACGCTGTTCGATTAGCAGGGCATGCAGCCCTAGACGAGTGGCCTCACGCAAGATGCCTGCCCCGGTGATGCCTCCTCCGATGATCAGGACATCCCATGGGCCACTGATGGATTGCCAGATTCGCCTACGCCAGTCTTTATCCCACATATGCACTGCTCCATGATGTTGCATTTCGATGAACTCTTGCGATTTTCAATTCACAAGCTTACCTGGATTCATGATCCCTTTCGGGTCAAACGTCCGGCAAATGGCGCGGATAGCTTCCATACCCAGAGCACCTTTTTCATCGCTAAGATAGGGCATGTGGTCTTTCCCCACACCATGCTGGTGACTGATCGTGCCTCCATTGGCGATGATGATCTGGCTGGCAGCGGCTTTCATGGCACGCCAATAGGCAAGGGTCTGATCAGGGTCCGGAGCCAGTCGGAACAAGTAGGTGGTGTAGACGGAGGAACCGTACGGATAGACGTGGGATAGGTGGGTAAAAATATGCACGCGTTCTCCGAAGGTGAGCATTGCGTCTCGTATGGCAGATTCGACCAGCTCGACCATACGGACAGTATTTCCCCAATCGGTAGCCGTCTCCAATGTATCCACGCCGTAACCCATATCCCACAGGGAATTCCGCATATAAGGTGTACGAAAACGGTTTTTATGCCATTGCTCACCAAAGGCCTTCCCAATATGGACACCATCAAACCTGGCAGCGATGTTGAGCGCTTCACTGCGGTTCGTTTGGACGATTGCCGATTTTCCACTGAATCCAAGCAGGAGCAAACACTTCTCTTCCCCAAGGCCGCGTAATTTAAGTAACCTTTCCAAGGCACCGATCAAATTTTTATGCCCTGCCAGGGCAAGGGTGGTAGTAGTTTCATTGGCAGTGCTCAATCGTAGCATGCACAAGGAAAGCCCGTATGAGAGGATACGCTTTACCGCCCCGATTCCGTGTTGAAAATCGGGAAAGAAGACTGCATGGAATTCTTCACGTTCTGGGATCGGAGTGACTCTGATGGTGACCTGGGTGAGGATGCCCAGCCTGCCTTCAGAGCCCAATACCATTTCACGCAGGTCTGGTCCAGCGGCTGAGGCCGGAAATGCAGGCATCACCAGCTCACCGAGGGGCGTTTCCATACGCCCCCCAGCAAACAGTTTTTCAATCCGGCCATAACGCAGGGATTGCTGGCCACTCGAGCGGGTGGCAACCCAGCCGCCCAGGGTCGAGCACTCAAAGGATTGAGGAAAATGGCCAAGGGTAAAGCCATGGGCACGCAATTGGGCTTCCAGATCTGGTCCGGTCACACCCGCCTGAAAGGTAGCCATCAAGCTGTCAGCATCGAGATTTAGAAGCCGGTTCATCCGGCTCATGTCGATTGTGAGTATCGGATTTTTGCTTTTAATTGGATCGATGTGACCCACTACGCTGGTTCCACCACCATAGGGAATGATATGTACACCTGATTGGCGAGCATAACGGATCAGCTCACTCACTTCAGTATCCATGACTGGGAAGGCTATTCCGTCTGGAAATGATTTCAACAAACCACTGCGAAGCTCAACCCAATTTGGAAAACTCTGCCCGCGCGCATGCAGTAATCGCGCCATTGGCTCACTTGATGTAAGCGGATGTTTGGAAAGCCTGGACTTCGGTACCAGACTCAGTGCTTGCTCCAGGCTGATGTCCTTTGGTGGCAAGCCTTTTCCCACCCGGCGAGCCAGAAATTGCATAGCAGAAGATGGTACAGGATAAGCAACCGCCTCATCTCCCCACCCATTCCATCGTCTCATGATCTTACTCCTGGTTGTGAGATTCCCACAGCCTGATGCTAGCAGCCATTGTCTCTCGGGTAATATTTTCTGCCAGGTCGGCGTCCTTGCGTATAACAGATTCACCCAGGGATTGGTAAAATTCCTGAGAAATTCGCCGGGCATGAGCAGACACAAAATAGATAATTGCCATCTGTTCGTAAAATCCAGCAAAACCGTTCAATATCAAGGTAAAAATTGGATTGCCACTGCACACGGTCAATAAATGGTGGAGACGCCAATCATAAGAGGCATAATCTTCGGAGGTATCGCTAATGGACCTCGATCCTGACAGGTATTCCAAAACTTGAGTGGGTGTATGCAGCACCGCCTGGCGTGTATATGCCGGGGCAAGGATCAAGCGCACTTGAAGCAAATTGGGTATGAAATCGGTAGATAGATTTTCGGAATAGCGCACCAAGGCGTTGAGGACATTCAAGCCACCCTCTTTCCAATAATCATTCACTCGGGTAGGCTTACCTTGTTGGATCGTCAACCAGCCATCACGTCCGAGGCGTTGAAGCGCTTCGCGAAGCGTCGGTCTGGTGACTCCAAGCTCGATCGCTAATTCACGTTCCGCTGGAAGGAGAGAGCCAATAGGAAATTCGTGGTTGAGAATTGCTAATATGATGGACTGTTCGGCGTATGCAGTCGGTCGTTTTGGGGGAGACCTGTCGATCATCGTGCCTCGTTTATGAATGGTTCCATCTGGTAAGTGGTCTGACCAGTTATAAAAATTTTAGCAAATATCCCCGGTGATGTCAATCAACCTTAATCTTTCCACGTCGATGGTTGGATTTTCTGATACAGATATTCATTGGATCTGGATTTTTAAGCAGTTATTGCAGCCATTGGCTGACGATCATCGAGATGATGATCATGTCATTTGACTTTGGTCATTTTTAGCAGCATCCTAGCGAGGCGACTGAGGAATAATTGCTTGCCTATCGTCCTCATACGACGAATAGCTTATCGGTCTGGGTTGATTTTGAACTGGAGGGGAATGGTGTTTAGGGGATTCGCGCCAAAGCGAAGCCGAATCATGTATTGCACAAGAACAATAACTACTACGCTAAACTATCGGGGAATGGATCCGAGGCAGCTTTTTCGAAGGCGATATTGATTTCATTATCAACCTCTGCTTCGATAACGAGCCTCGATTTTTCATCTAGCCGCTGGCCGTGGATTTGGAGCGGATCACGGTCCTTGTATAGCTGCCTGATAAACTCAGGGTCACGCGTGTCGTCACCCTTTGAATGCGGGCCGAAACGATACGTATGGATAATCAGCGCACGCGGGGAGGAGTTTTTTCGGACTTCAGATAACAACTCAGTGGCTACGGGTAGAATTTCAAGCACATCGGAACTATCCAACTGCCTGACTGGAATCCCGAAGGCGCTGAAACGGCCTGCAATATCGCCTGCCAAGGATAAATCAATGTTCGTGGTCTGTGCAATGCGATTATTCTCCAGGACATAAAGAATAGGTGCCTTCCATAAAGAGGCCATATTAAATGCTTCGTAAATCACTCCCTCTCCCAGAGTGCCATCTCCTAAGAAGGCGATCGTAGCGGCCCGGGTTCGCTTATACTTTTCAGCCAATGCCATGCCGGTGGCAATCGGTACAATCCCCCCTTGAATTCCGGAGGAATAAAAATTTTTAAACTGCAGCTGTTGCGAGCCACCGCGACCTCCACAAACACCCGTCGCCCGGCCCATTAATTCAGCAAATAAGGCTCTTGCATCGCCCCCATAGGCTAAGAAATGTCCATGACTGCGGTGATTGCCGAAAACGATGTCTATATCAAGGATGGAAAATAATACACCAACTGCATCAGCTTCTTGCCCTAAATAAGTATGAGTGGTACCGAAAAATATTCCCAGAGGAAAATTAGTCAAAACCGTCTCTTCAAACTTACGGATGCGATACAAAGACCGATAGAGATTGCTATTGGTGTCCATATTCCAACTAATTATATCTTTACAACAAAAATAGTAAGGCAACCCCAATGATAGCTAAAAACGTACCCAACACTGCCTTCCAGGTGATATTTTCCTTGAAGAATAAATAACCGATAGGAAGTAGGAAAACGGGAGGCAAGGCTATGATCGTACTGGCAATGCCAATACTCGTGTGTTGAATCGCGAATAGTGATAACGAGACCCCGATTAATGGGCCAAAGATTGCGCCTCCCAGAATATATAACATTCCAGAGGGTTGATATTTGGCTTGCTTGACGGTAGATATGACCTGACCTTGTAAGAAGGTCACGCCCCACAATGCCAGGACAGCGGCTGTCATCCGGATAACATTACCCGAGAGCGCTGGGAAGTTGTTGCTTAATCCGTTTTTTGCAAGCACAACCCCTAATGCCTGACCAATTGCTGCAATCAATCCCGCACCAACTCCCTTCAAATAACCATTCTGATACCTCAGGGGGCTGGTTTGATCAGGACTGCTGTTATTGTGGCTTTCCAAAACCACCCAGGTGATACCCGCCAGGGTTATCACGATTCCAGCGATGCTGCCAAGGCTAAGTGTTTCACCAAATATCAACCACGCCAAGAGGGATGCCAGGGCAGGTGATAGGCTGAGGAACAAGAGGCCCATTCTTGGACCCAACAAAACATAAGCCTGGAAGAGAAATAGATCACCAATCGCCAGGCCGACAATCCCGGAAGTCCCCAGCCATAACCAGCGCTGTAGACCTGCATTCAATGGGATCGGGCTGCCGAAATATATCCAGTGGATAATGCCGAGCAATATTATCGCCACGATGAGCCGGAGGCGGTTAGAGACGAGGGGCCCAAATTTTCTTCCAGCTGTGGTGAAAAATATTGAAGATGCAGAATAACACATGGCAGTGAAGAGGGCAGCAAGCTCACCGATATTAGGAGTCATGCGTTCCCATGAACTCCTCGGCTGTTGCCTGACCGGGTTGGCTAATACCTTCCCGTTGCAGGACTTTTATTACTGAAATTAACAATATTTTTATGTCTAATCCGAAGGACCAATGGTCAACATACCAAACATCCAGTTTAAATTTCTCTTCCCAGGTGAGGGCGTTACGGCCATTGATCTGCGCCCAACCCGTGATGCCAGGCAGTACCTCATGCCTGCGCGCTTGTTCAGGCGAGTAACGCTCCAGGTATTGCATAAGCAGTGGGCGTGGGCCGACGATGCTCATTTCACCTTTAAGGACGTTGAACAACTCTGGCAGCTCATCCAGGCTAGTCGAGCGTAAGAAATGCCCAAATCTGGTCATCCTTTGGGAATCAGGGAGTAGACGGTCATTTTCATCGTATGTGTTTTTCATCGTCCGGAATTTGTAGACCATGAATGGCTTTCCATGATATCCTGGACGTTTCTGACGGAAAATGATGGGCATGCCGAACAATACCCCCACAATTATGGCAAGAGAAATCATTAATGGGGATAATATCAGGACACCAAGGATCGAAATGACCAGATCCAGGATCCGTTTTGATGTTGGAATAACGTTTCCCTTCCCATTGGGGAGCATAAAAGGAATTCTACCAGATGTTGGAGTGACAGATTAGCGTGAAACCAGACATGATCAGGGCCTGACTAACCTGGCTTGCAAGATGGAAAAATAAAATAGCTGAAATCATTCAACTGATCTCAGCTATCCAAATTATTATTTACGAGGTACTTATACTAACGACATCTCGCAAGGGCGGATGATCATGACAATCTTGCCCTGGATATCAACAGTCGAGGGATCGTCGATAAAAATTGGCTTCATGGTAGGGTTGGCAGGTTGTAAGCGAACCTTGCCATTTTCGAGGTAGAAATACTTCAGGGTAGTCTCGTCTTTATCGCGCAGCCAAATAGCTACCAGGTCACCATTCCGTACATCCTTAGCAGGCTTCATGATGATGATGTCACCATCATTAACCATGGCATCAATCATCGAGTCACCATTGACTTCCAAGGCAAAGAGCTCCTCGACTTTCTCGCGTGCAGGTAACATGCTGCGGGCGACGCTCACTGATGTTTCTGCATCGAGGTAAGAAAAATCGGATGGTGGGACGGGGACAGGTTCGCTAGCGAAGATACGCCCCATCACTGGAATGCGCAGAACTTGCTGGACTGATTCACGTACATTTTGGATCGCGCGAGAGGCTGCCTGAGTCAGCTCAGAAAGTGGTCTTACTAGCCTAATGCCACGCGAGACATGTCCAGAACGTTTAATATGGCCCATTGTCTCAAGCTGTTCCAGATAATAATTAACTACAGAAGTTGATGAGAAATCTCCAATGCCCTGGATATCCCTGATGGAGGGTGGGAATCCATTGGCATTTTGATAATCCTCGATCACTTTCAAAACCCTGATTTGCGGGTCGGTTAATGTTGCGCTTCGACGTCTGGGTGTCATACTTCACCTCCGAAAATTTATATCAGTACACTTGTTCTATAAACATATAATACCAGAACATTCGTTCGATGTCAAGTGCTTTTTAGGCATTGATTGAAATCTCGACGTCGTTTCAAAGTTGACATGCCCCGAAAAATTGTGGGATAATAGATTTTCAAGTTCTGGGTAATCGTTAATTAGTTTACAGTCCTTATATTCATCAACGGAGTAGCCATGCAATTTGAAAAGGTATGTGTTCTTGGTTTAGGCTATATTGGCCTGCCAACTGCCAGCACATTTGCTTCCCATGGTTTACATGTCGTGGGAGTAGACGCAAATGAAGAAGTTATATCTACACTGCTCAGCGGCGGTATTCATATCAGCGAGCCTGGACTTCACGACCTGGTGAGAGAGGCGCTCAATTCGGGGAGATTGAAAGTAAGCAGAACGCCTGAAACAGCTGACGCATTTATAATTGCTGTTCCAACCCCCTTTAAAAAAGAACAGAGGGGGAGCTATCATGGGCAATCCTACCGCCTGGCAGACATGCAAGCTGTAAAATCGGCTAGCGAAGCCATTGTGCCACACCTGCGGCGAGGTAACCTGGTCGTCTTGGAATCGACCTCCCCACCACGAACAACGGTCGATACTGTTCAACCCATATTGGAAAGATCTGGACTTAAAGCAGGCATTGATTTTCACCTGGCTTATACACCGGAGAGGGTTTTACCCGGACAGATTATCCGCGAATTGACTGAGAATGCCCGCGTTATTGGCGGGATAGACAGACCATCTGCTGAAGCCGGAAGGGATTTATATGCTCATTTTGTAAAGGGAGAAATCATAATAACTGATTCGACCACGGCTGAAATGGTTAAGCTAATGGAAAATACCTATCGCGATATTAATCTTGCCATCGCCAATGAATTTTCACAGCTTGCAGACCGATTCGGGATTGATATCTGGGAAGCGATCAGGATCGCTAACCTTCACCCAAGAGTGAAAATCTTGAATCCTGGACCTGGGGTCGGAGGCCATTGCATCAGTGTGGACCCTTGGTTCTTGGTGGAGGCGGCCCCTGATATCACCGAGCTGATCTCGGCTGCCAGGCAGGTGAACGATAAGCAGCCACATTTTGTTTTCGACATCACCAAACGGATGTTGGGCGATGACTTGACGGGTAAACGCATTGCTCTATTAGGATTGGCTTTTAAACCCGATGTGGATGACTTGCGCGAAAGTCCAGCAATTGAGGTTGCGAAGATGCTTAACCAGGCTGGGGCGATCGTCAGTGCATACGAACCCAACGATAAGAATGCTGATATTACAGGTGTTAAAACTACTAAAAC
>Ga0153916_10001947_pt1 | contig 15081 bp, 16 predicted proteins | sample Opewatmetagenome_FD_109642 | JGI IMG/M metagenome (GOLD analysis project Ga0153916, IMG submission 109642) | Freshwater wetland microbial communities from Ohio, USA - Open water 3 Core 3 Depth 4 metaG | ecosystem: Environmental > Aquatic > Freshwater > Wetlands | place: USA: Ohio, Lake Erie...
GTTTGAAATGAGCGTGCAACGTGCGGGGGGTACCGATGTCACCGCCACGATGACCGCCACGGCGCCGGCCTCGCTTGCCTCCGGCGGTAACCAAATTCCGATCAGCGACATCAGCTGGACCAGTGTCGCCATCGCCGGCGCTCCGGGCGGGACAACACTGATCCCGAACGGCAGTTTTGTCGCGGGCCCGCAGGCGATCGTCAGCGTTACGACCAATGCTGGCGGCAACTTTAACGCGGGCGGGGCACTGACTTTCTACTTTGCCAACACCACGGTCTACGCCGCGGTCACATACGGTCCTGCGACCGTCAATTACAGCGCGAGCCGGAATCCATGAAACGCATCCGCCACCGCATACTGTGGGCACTGTTGCTCGGGCTGTTGTCGCTGCCGGCGCTCGCGGGCACACGCATCGAGTCTCTCTACGTTCCGGGTCCGAACCTGGACCTGCAGGCGCGATGGCTGACTCCCAACGCGCGCGCAAGTACCGACCCGGCACAGGCCAATCTTTTCGTGGCGGAATCCGCCTTCACGGAAATGCAGCTCACCATACCAGCGGCGTTCATCGGCAAGAACGTGCGCATCTTCATGGTCATGCCACCACAGACTCCCGGCATCGCCGGACCGGCGGGCATGGAGGTGGCGTGGCGCACGCAGGGTGTGTTCCTACCGGGCACGGCCCGGCCGGGCGAGCGAGTATTGTTCTTCCAGGGCGTCATCCGGCAATCGCCACTGCGCGACCTGATCGCGTACACGATCCGCGTGGACGCACGCTACAATAGTGGACAGGTCCGTTTCGACCCCATATATGAAATCGAAGAGCACTGACAATTTATCATTCGTGCGGGGTATAACACTGTTGCTCGCCACCGCGACGATGCTGGTCGCGGTACCCGCGCGCGCGGGGTTTGACGTTTCGGTAAGTCCGCCGCGTCTTGAACTGCATGCCAGGCCGGGAGATGTCGTCCGCCAGACCATTTCGATCAACAATCTCGGCAACGATCCGGGGCGTTACCTCACCAAAACCGCAGATTGGGAACTCGGCGCCTCCGGCGAAGCGCTGTTGCAGGAAGGCGCGCCCAAGCAGGGCTCCTGCCGTCCGTGGGTGAGACTCGAGCGCCACGAGATCGGCGTCGCTCCCGGCGACACCCGCAATTACCGCTTCGAGGTGCATGTGCCGCAGGACGCCAGGAACGGCGAATGCCGTTTAGCGCTGCTGGTTTCCTCCGACGCCGGAACCGTGACGCCGAGCGGCGCCAGCTTCATCAGCATACCCATCGTCGGACGACTGGCGGTGATCGTGTACGTCACCATCGGCGATGCCAAACCGGTCATGAAACTCGAGCGCATCGCCATGCAAAAGGTGAACGGAAAACACCTGCCGGTGGCCACCTTCCGCAATGGCGGCGACGCCCATGGCCGGGTGTCCGGCCACCTCGAAGCGCTCGATGCAAACCGCCACAAAGTCTATCTCATCGCCGACGAATCCGTGATACTGCCGAACTCCGCGCGCGGTATAACGCTCACTCCGATGGACTGGTCGTCCGGCGAGGGCAAGCCGCCGACCTTCGATCTGACGCCGCCGATGCACATCCGCGGCACCCTCCAGTTTCTCGGCGGAGGCGAGGTCAAGATCGACCAGGTGCTGCGGTAGGGAAAATTCTCGAACAACTAATAGCCGGTCAGGAAATAGCTGTCCGCCGTCTGTTGTTTGAGAGAGGCGACTTCATCTTCCAGGACCTTGGCCTGCTCTGTATCGCCAGCTTCGCGTCTGAGTCTGGCCGTGAGCGAATAAAAGGGGATCAGACCGGACATGCTGGGATAGTAGTATTTCACCCCTTCCTCCAGGATCTGAAGTGCTTCCTGTTTATTTCCGCTTTGCAGCAGCAACGTCGCGTAATCCGTCCGTCCCTGAAACAGCCTGGGGTCGAGCTTCAGCGCGCGGCCGAAGGATTCAGCGGCGAGCTCGTATCCGTTGTCGCTCGCGAGCTCCGGATTCTGCTGGTAGAGCCTGCCGCGAATGACGAACGTCAATCCCCGCAGGGAATTGGCTTGTTGCGCTCTGTCGAGAAATTCGAGGGCATCTTCAAATAAAAGCTTTTTGCTGCTTGCGGCGTCTGGCGGAAACAGCGTGATCGCATGCCGATACAGATCCGCATGCGCGATGAGGATACGGTCATCCGCCGGGGTCAGCCGTTCCGCGGCGTCAAAACTCCGGTCAGCTTGCTGCAGCCTGCCTTCCCGTGCTTGCGCCAGCGCCTTGTCATAATAGGAATTCGCCAGTCCGAGGGGCACAAAATAGAACAGGGGCAAAAGAACCAGGACGACAACAATCATCGCATAGGTCCGCTTGCCTATATTCCGTGAATATCGGATGCGCAGGGAGGCCAGCTTGAGCTCCCGGCTGGCGAGTTCGTGGAATCGCCCCAAGACCAGGCCCGATATCATCATGATGGAAAGAATGTAGAGATTGAAATCAATGAAGCTGTGAGCAGCCACCGCAAGCAACCCGCAGAAAAGCCCCGCCAGCTCGATCCGGATGTTCTTGTCCGGATTTTTTTTACGCAGGACGCGGACAAGCAGCCACAGCGTGGCGCCCAGTACCGAGACCAGAAGCAGCAGTCCTGGCAACCCGGCCTCGATCCAGATTTGCAGATAATCATTGTGGACGAAGAACCCGCCGGAACTGTCTGCCGGATGGCGGTACGGCGGATAGGCCAGATAAAAAAGCCCCAGGCCGATGCCGTGCCACGGCGAAGCCTTCAATAAATTCCAGGAGGACTCCCAGATGACCCATCTGTTGAAATAATCCTGCGTCAGATGAAGCATATGCTGTTCCATTCCCCCGTCATGGGCGATGTTCGTGGTCAGGAACGCCGCTGCCAGCAGCGCCAGCAGCAGGATGACGCCGCGCCTGGACGTGTATCGCACCGTGAGCGCGACCAGCACGCCCATGCCCAGGACAAGACTCAGCGTGGCGCCGCGACTCGTCGTGAGGAAAAGGCAGGAGAACATTACATACAAGACCGCCCCCAGCAGAGCGGGATATTTGCGCGGAGCACGATCATCCCCGATCATGAGCAAAAAATACGCCGAGGCCGGCAGTGCCGTGAGGTTCAGGAACGCGGCTTGGGTGTTGCGGGTCTCGAATACCGACCGGGCATCCTGCTCAAGTACAAGCACCTGATAGATGCCCATCAATGCCAGCACGAAACCCAGGACCACTAGAATGGCCGCGGCATGCGACCAGAGCACCTGACGGTCCGGCGTCAGGGTGTACAACCAGAACACCAGCGCCAAGCTGCCTATCCACCAGAAATTGATCGCACTTATGTTGGGTACGAGACTCCAGACAAGCGAAACCGCGAGCCATAGCCAGAACAACGTCAGGCAGAGCGCCAGCCCGGTTTTCGGGATTTGCAGGCCGGTGTCACGGGATTGCAAGGCGATCCAGCCCAGCCAGATAACCAATACGATCTGGGTGATGGCGAAGAATTCGATTTGCGGCCCCTTGAACAGCAGGGCCGGCAACAGCGCGCAGACGAATAACAGGGAGCTGAAGTGGATGGCGGGTGGGCTGAATCTTTTTTCCTTGATCGCCGCCATGACGCTCCTTGATGGGCCGGTTCAGGGCATGAAGGTTTCTTACCTACTTATATACAATTCCCCCTGAAACGCTAGCTCGCGCCTCCGCATCGGAAAGCAGGAACATGTTCCATATCGTGTTGTATCAACCCGAAATCCCTCCCAACACCGGCAACATCATGCGCCTGTGCGCCAACACCGGAACGCGCCTGCACCTGATCGAGCCGTTGGGTTTCAAACTGGAAGACAAGGAACTGCGACGCGCCGGTTTGGACTACCGGGAATGGGCGGACGTACAGGTGCATCCCGACCTTGAAACGTTTCTGCGGGAGGCAAAACCGGGACGGTTGCTGGCCTTCTCGACCCGTGCGCGGCGGATTTATGCGGAGATGTCCTATCTGGAAAACGACGCCCTGCTCTTCGGTCCCGAGACGCGTGGCCTGCCTCAGTCGCTGCTCGATTCGCTGCCGGAGAAACAGCGTCTGCGACTGCCGCTGGTTCCGGGTAATCGCAGCCTGAATCTCTCCAACGCCGTCGCGATAGTCGTGTACGAGGCGTGGCGGCAGCAGGGATTCCAGGGTGGAAAATAAATAAAACTATTCCTGACGGGGCTCGCGCCGGAGCAGCGCCTCGACCGCGGCCTGCGGCGGCAGATTCTCATACAGCACGCGATACACCTGCTCGGTAATCGGCAGCTCGACGTCGAGTTTGTTGGCGAGCCGGTACAGCTCGCGCGCGGTGGCCACGCCTTCGGCCTCCTGGCCGAGCTCCGAAAGAATCTCGGGGAGCTTCCGCCCCTGCCCCAACGCCAAGCCGACACGACGATTGCGCGAGGCGTTATCGGTGCAGGTCAGGATCAGGTCGCCGGCACCGGTCAGGCCCATGAAGGTTTCGGGTCGTCCGCCCATGGCCACGCCCAGGCGCGTGAGCTCCGCGAGTCCGCGGGTGATGAGCGCGGCACGCGCATTTGCGCCGAAGCCGAGGCCGTCGCTGATGCCGGCGGCGATCGCCATCACGTTCTTGATCGCCCCGCCGAGCTGCACGCCGGCGACGTCGCTGCTGGTGTAGACCCGCACGCGTTCGTTGCGCAACCATGAGGCCACTTCCTCGGCCACATTGACGTTATCGGAGGCGACCGTCAGCGCCGTCGGCATGTTGAGCGCCACTTCGCGCGCGAACGTCGGTCCCGAGATCACCGCAAGGGAACGCCCGGCACCGAGCGATTCGACCGCCACCCGGCTGAGCAGCATGCCGCTTCCCGGCTCGAGCCCCTTGGTCGCCCAGGCCAGCACGGTCTCGGCCGGCAGCAGTGCCTGCAACGCCGTCAGCGTGGCGCGGAAGGCGTGGCTCGGGACGGCAATCAGAAAACGCGAGGAAGATCCGGCGACTTCGGTGATCGAGTCGCGCACATGCAGATTCGCCGGAAACGGGATACCGGGGAGGTAGGCGATGTTCTGCCGCTCATGCTCGAGGCGCGCCTGGCGCGCGGCGTCATTGCCCCAGAGCAGCGCCGTATGGCCATTGCGCGCCAGCAGCAGCGCCAGAGCCGTGCCCCAGGACCCCGCCCCCAATACGGCGACGGCAGGTTTGGCGGCGGTCACGGTGAGAAACGTGAAGCGAGAGGGGTAAGGCGTGAGGTGTAAAAAGTGGTACGCGCCATATTCCGTTTTTACTCCTCTCTCCTCACGCCTGACGCCTCACTCTATATTCAGTTGATGCTCGGTCGGCTCGCCGGGGCCGCCTGTTGCTGTCTTTTCTGTTCGTACAACGCTTCGAAATTGATCGGGTTGATGAGCAGCTGCGGGAACCCGCCCCTGCCGACGAGATCGTTGATCGCCTCGCGCACGAACGGCAACAGCACATAGGGACAGCTGATTTCGAGCGCCCGTTCCAGCATGTCGCCCTGCACGCCCGCGATGCGGAAAATGCCCGCCTGCTTCACCTCGACGAGAAAGATGTTCTTGTTTTCGCGCTTGGCGGTACTGGTCACGGTCAGCGTCACCTCGTACAGGCCCTGCTCCGCGTTCAGCGCGCCGTGCTCCAGTCCGAGTTGCACGCCGATTTCTGCGGCGCCGCTCGCCTGGGTGAAGGTGAGCGGCACGCCCGGGGCTTCGTAGGACACATCCTTGATGTAGATCTTCTCCACGTTGAAAACTATGTTTTGCTCCTGATTCGACTCCATCACTCTACCCTCTCATGAATTTTTCAGTACTCGATTAGCGCCGTGGCGATTCAATCCCGACTCAACAAATCATCGAGCCGTCCCGCGCGGTCCAGCGCGGCCAGCTCGGTGTAGCCTCCCACGTGCGTGTTACCTATGAATATCTGCGGAACGCTGGTGCGGCCGGTCAGGCGGATCATCTCCTCGCGGCGCGCGGGATTTTCATCCACCATCACCTTCTGCGCCTGCACGCCCTTTTTCTCCAGCAGCCGCTCCGCCATGCGACAGTAAGGGCAGACATGGCTGCTGTACATCAGCACGCTCGCTACCATTACTTCTCCAGCGGCAGGTTGTCCCGTTGCCAGGCCAGCAATCCGCCCGCGAGCGAATAAACCGTCGGGAAACCGTGCTTGCGCAGGAGCACCGCGCCCTTGACGGAACGGTTGCCGCTGCGGCAACTCACGATGATCGGCTTGTCCTTGTACCGTTCGAGGTCGCGCCAACGGTCTTTCAGCGACGACAGCGGCAGGTTCATGGCGTTCGGAATATGCCCGTCCATGAACTCTTTGGGCTCACAGACGTCCACCACCACGCCCCCTTCGCGGTTGAGCAACTGTATCGCCTGGGCGGCATTGGTGTTTTTGATGCCGTACAGGCGCTGGCTGAGGGGCCCGGCCGCCAGCAGAAACAAAATGACGCCGAGCGCGGCGAACAAGTACCAGTTATGGATGACTAACTGCATGAGCGGGGACATATTTGAAATGTTCTTGAGCGAATTAAATGGTGGCGGAAAAGATCCGACCGGGTCGGACCAAGGTTGAAATTGCCCTGGCAACCGTCGCCGCGCGTTCTGGCATGGTCAGCGACAAGATTCAGCCGCGAACCGAGCTGCAGAAAGCTTCGCGCAGGGAACCGATGAGCTGCAGGATTTTCGGGTCGCTGATGCGGTAATAGACCTTATTGGCATCCTTGCGCGAGGCCAGAATGCCCTTGTCGCGCAGGATCGAGAGATGCTGGGAGATATTGCTCTGCGAAGTGCCGACCTGTTCGACGATGTCCTGGACGCTGACCTCGGAACTGCTGCCCAGTATGCAAAGAATCTTCAGGCGCAACGGGTGCGCCATGGCTTTCAAGGAACGGGAGGCGAGATGAATATCCTCTTCGTTGGTAATGAGAATCTCGTTTAGCTTCTCGGCGGCGGCGCTCATGTCTTCAGGCCTCATGGTAGTTCTCAGCCCACGCTCCCTATAATTATCAGTCCCGCGGAACCTGCTGATACGTGAACGAAAACATTATACAATATAAATAATTTTAAAAAGACACTGGAAAATCTGCTATTTGAGTCATCGGCATGTCATTCACCCCTAAACCCTTGGTTCTGATCATTTTGGACGGATGGGGCTACCGTCAGGATACCCAGTACAACGCCATCGCCGCCGCCCGCAAACCCGTCTGGGACAGGCTCTGGAACCAGCATCCCCACACCCTGATTCACGCCTCGGAGGCGGCCGTCGGGCTACCCTCCAGCCAGATGGGCAACTCCGAGGTCGGCCATCTCAATCTCGGGGCCGGGCGCGTCGTTTACCAGGAATACACCCGCATCAACCGCGCCATCAGCACCGGTACTTTCTTCACCAACAAGACGCTCACCGACGCCATCGATCTCGCGCTCAAGACCGGAAGCGCGATCCACGTCATGGGGCTGCTGTCGCCCGGCGGCGTGCACAGCCATGAAGATCATATTCACGCCATCGTCGAACTCGCGGCACGGCGCGGCGCGAACAAGCTCTATCTACACGCCTTCCTCGATGGACGCGATACGCCGCCGCAAAGCGCCGCAGCCTCGATCAAGGCCATGCAGGAAAAATTCGCCGCGGTAAACCACGGCCGCTTCGCCTCGATCATCGGCCGCCATTACGCCATGGACCGCGACCACCGCTGGCCGCGCATCCAGGCCGCCTATGACCTCATCACCCAGGGAAGCGCGGGATACACCGCGCCTTCCGCTTCCGCGGCCCTCGAAGCCGCTTACGCCCGCGGCGAGACTGACGAATTCGTCAAGGCCACGGCCATCGTGCCCGCGGGGGAATCGCCCGTGCGCATGGCGGACGGTGACGTTCTCATCTTCATGAATTTCCGCTCCGACCGGGCGCGCCAGATCACCCGTCCGTTCATCGACAAAAATTTCGATGCCTTCGAACGCCGGGTCATTCCCAAGCTCGGGGCATTCGTGAGCCTCACCGAGTACAACTCCGAATTCCACGTCCCGGTGGCGTTCCCGCCGGAGCGGCTGCGCAACGTCATGGGCGCCTATCTGGCGAGCCTCGGCATGCACCAGCTGCGCATCGCCGAGACCGAAAAATACGCGCACGTCACCTTCTTCTTCAACGGCGGCATCGAAACCCCGTTCGAGTTCGAGGACCGCATCCTGATCCCGTCGCCGACGGATGTGCCGACCTATAACCTGAAACCGGAAATGAGCGCGCCGCGGGTCACCGATGAAGTGGTCAAGGCCGTTCGCGGCGGGCATTACGACGTGATCATCTGCAACCTGGCCAACCCGGACATGGTCGGCCATACCGGCGATTTCGACGCCACCGTCAAGGCCATCGAAGCAGTGGATCAATGCCTCGGTCGCATCTATGACGCGGTCGTGGCGGCCAACGGCGAGATGCTGATCACCGCCGATCACGGCAATGCGGAACAGATGTTCGACTTCGAAACCGGTCAGCCGCACACGGCGCATACCACCAACCCGGTGCCGTTCCTTTATATCGGTCGGGACGCCACCCTGGCATCCACCGGCGCGCTCGAGGACATCGCGCCGACCATGCTGTATCTGATGGGCCTGCCGCGGCCGGCGGAGATGACCGGGAAACCCCTCGTCGAACTGCATGAAAAACCCGCGGCGCAACGGCTCGCCTGAGCCGGGATAAGCGCGCGGCCGTCGGTCTCTCCATGGCGGTGCCGACAAAGTGGCGTGATACATGGCGAGTGCGCCGGGTGGGCGTCTTACTCCTGTCCGTGTTGTCATTCGGCATTCACTTCCCCGCCTTCGCGGCGGATGCCGGACGGGACGAAGCCCGTCTGCAAAAGCTGCGCACGCGCATCCAGACGCTCGAAGCAAGTCTCAATGACACCCGCGGCCAGCGCGATGTGGTGCGTGACGAGGTGCGCGACCTCGAGCGGCGCATCGGCGTGCTGCTGAACGGCATGCGCCAGACCGAGTCACGCCTGCGGGCGGACGAGAACAAACTGGCGGATCTCCGGACCCATGCCGCACGGGAACGCGGCGGTCTGGCGGTACAGCGGCAGCGGCTGGCGCGGCAGGTCTATACCGCCTATACCGCGGGCCGCGAGGAATACACCAAAATGCTGCTGAACCAGCAGGATCCGGCGCAGGTCTCGCGGGTGCTCATCTATTATCAGTACCTCAACCGCGCCCGCACGGAACGGATTGCCGCAATTCAGGTCACATTGTCACGGCTGGCCAGCCTGGATCAGCAGATCCGGGAGCACAGCCAGACGCTGGAAGCCTTGCATCAGCAGCAGCGCGAGCAGAAAGCCGAGCTGGAACGCGCACGGAGCCGCCGCGGCGAGCTGCTGGCGAGCCTGAACCGCGAGGTCCGCGATCGCTCCCGGGAGATCGAACGCCTGCGGACGGACGCAAAACGCCTGGAACGTCTGCTCGAGGAACTGAAGACCGTCTTGCCGGAAGCCCCCCTGCCACCGGGCGCTGCGGGGAACTTTGCGAAACTGCGCGGGCGTCTGCCGCTGCCGACCCATGGCCGCATCCTGGCGCGCTACGGCGAACAGCAGAACGTGGGCAGTCTGCGCTGGCGCGGCCTGCTGATCGGCGGGCGCGAGGGTCAGGACGTGATCGCGGTCTATTCCGGACGCGTGGTTTACGCCGACTGGCTCCGCGGTTTTGGGCTACTCTTGATTCTGGAGCACGGAGATGGCTATATGACGTTGTACGGCCACAATCAAAGCCTGCACAAGGGAGTCGGAGACTGGGTCGAGGCCGGCGAAACGATTGCCAGCCTGGGCAGCACCGGCGATGTCACGCAGCCGGAGCTGTACTTCGAGATCCGGCACAATGGGGAACCACGCGATCCGCTGATCTGGTGTAAAGCACGATAACGACCGCTATTATCTTCCGCCCGCCGGCACGGCGACGCGGTTCATCAAACGGAGCATCACTTAAATGAAACTTGCAACACGCTATATTCTGGTCCTGTTCATCGGGATGTTCGTCGGCGCCGCGATCATTCTCGACATGGGCGTCCTGGCCGAGCGCGATCCGGGGACTACCAAGGACGCGGCTGCCCCTCTGCCGCTCGATGAACTGCGCACCTTCACCGAGGTGTTCAGCCGCATCAAGTCGGATTACGTCGAACCGGTACAGGACAAAAAGCTCCTCGAGGACGCGGTCCAGGGGATGCTTGCCGGGCTCGACCCGCATTCCGCCTACCTCGACGCCGACAGCTTCAAGGACATGCGCGTGGAAACCGAAGGCCAGTTCGGCGGCCTCGGTATCGAAGTCACGATGGAAAACGGCTTCGTCAAGGTAGTGTCGCCGATCGAAGACACGCCGGCGGCACGCGCCGGCCTGAAGACCGGCGACCTGATCATCCGGCTCGACGAGAAAGCGGTAAAGGGACTCAGCCTCACGGATGCCGTGCGCATGATGCGCGGCAAACCCGGCACCGACATCACCCTGACGGTCGTGCGCGAAGGCGCCAGCAAGCCGCTCAAGATCACGGTCACGCGCGCGGTCATCAAGATCCAGAGCGTCAAGAGCCGGATGCTCGATCCCGGCTACGGTTACGTCCGCATCACCCAGTTCCAGGCCGGCACCGACAAGAGCCTGATCGAGGCCATCAAGAAACTGGAGAAGGAAAACAAGGGTAACCTGCGCGGATTGGTGCTCGACCTGCGCAATAACCCCGGCGGCGTGCTCAACTCCGCGGTGGGCGTGAGCGACGCTTTCCTCGACAAGGGACTGATCGTTTACACCGAAGGCCGCGTGCCCGATTCCAGGATGCGGCTGTCGGCCACGCCGGGTGACGTGATCAACGGCGCGCCGATGGTGGTGCTGATCAACGGCGGCTCCGCTTCGGCCTCGGAAATCGTCGCCGGCGCACTCCAGGACGATAAACGCGCGGTCATCATGGGCACGAAGAGCTTCGGCAAGGGCTCGGTGCAAACGATCATCCCGATCAGCAACGGCGGCGCGCTCAAGATCACCACGGCGCGTTACTACACCCCGAGTGGACGCTCGATCCAGGCTTTGGGCATCGTGCCCGACATCGTTGCGGCCGAAGCCAAGATCACCAAGAGCGAGTCGGGCGACCGCCTGCACGAGGCGGACCTGGCACGTCACCTGGAAAATGGCAGCGATACCGCCAAACCGGCGGACGAGCCCAAGAAGGATGACGCGCCGGACGCAAAGAAAAAGGACGAATCCGGCAAGACATCGCCCGCAGATGACTATCAGCTGCAGGAAGCGCTGAACCTGCTCAAGGGGATCAGTTTCTTCAAGGCCCAGAACGGCCACTGACGGCCGTAACGACGGCGACCGTTTCGGTTCCGCTACCGACCGGAACGGAAGCACGAAGCGGTCACCGTCATCGATCTGTTGCGCGGCTCCGGTAGCAGGAAGCTGAGCTGCGCCTGCAGGTTCGATGACAGCTGGTCATCGTCGACTGATACTGATGTTAAGACCCGTACAGTATCCACTCGCGTAGCCGCGATGGATTTCGCGTTGGAGCTGGTCGACTTCCTAACGGGAAATGGAAACCTGGCTGGACAGAAACCCGGTGGATACTTCGCCTGGACTTTCCCGCCAACGCGGATTGAATTGCCGGTGACGCGGGTGCTTTGACTCGCGCACTGGGCGCGAGGACTACTTGAAATCGAAACGGGTACCGAAGAAAACGCGACTGCGTTCGGGGACGTACAGCTCCGGGTTTGGCGTGTTGTTATTGAGCCCGTAGCTGGCCTCGGCCTGCAGGCTGAAGTCACGCTGCACCTGCCACTTCCAGCCGGCGGACAGCAACGAACGGTCGCCGCTGCGGGGGGAAATAAACAACGAATCATCCACGGTGTCGTACAGGCCTTTCTGCATTTTGAACGAGACATACGGCGTGTGCGAGTCGAACAAGGTCATGCTGCCGCCGACGGTGAAACCGTAGTATTTGCGTCCCAGACCCCGATAGATATCCTCGCGACCCATCTCATCGCCCACGAACACGCTTCCGGTCAGGCTCGGCTTCGCGCCACCCAACAGCCGGCTGGTCCAGGAAAAGGCCGCGCGCGTATCCTGAGTGTCGAATGCCGACGGATAGATCGCGGTTCCTTCGCCGTATTCCGCGGAAACCGCAAAACTGTGCAGGGCGCTCACATTATGCTGCCATTTCACCCCGAAACCGCTGACGCGGTTGAGGGAAGAGTCCTGCGTCGTCCGGTACGGCTCGCGCGTGGATTCCAGTTCTCCATAGAGGTGCACCCTGTCGGCGCCGGACCCGGCGCCTACCGGATTCGCATAACCGTCCGCGGCCGACTGCTGCGAATGATATAGATCGAGCCCGAACGGGGTGGTGTCGGGTTTGCGCAGGCTCACCTCCGGCACGCCAACGTTGCCCACCCCGGCAAAGGGGGTGTCATTGAACCAGGAAAGCTTGTCCGCCTGCGCGGACAAAACCGGCCCGGCGACGATCAGGAATGCCGCTCCGGCAAGCATGGTTTTCTTGGTCACTGTGTTCACGGTCAGCACTGGAATTTCACAAAGATTTAACAAAATTCTAGCATAATTGGCCGATTGGGCCGACTGCCGTCCGTCACGGATTCCGACCCGGCCGGCCGCGCAGCAGCAAAACGCCCCCCAGTGCCACAAAAATCCAGCCAGGCGCCCTGACCCAGGGCCAGCCGCCGTAAATCGTCACATCCAGACCCAGCATCACCGCGCCGGCAATCAGCAAACCGCTGCCCGCCACGGCAAAATAGAGGCGGCGGTGATTATGCCGCAGCTGGCGGCGCAGCTGCTCCAGCTCGCGCGCCTCCGATTCCCGCGTCACCTGGCCCAGGCCCGTCTGGCGCAAGCTGTCGTGTATCAGCGTGGGGATTTCCGGCAGCATCGCCCACCATTTGGGAAACTCCCGGCGCAGGGCGCTGAAAAACGCGCGCGGCCCCATGTGCTCGCGCATCCAGCGTTCCAGGTAGGGCTTGGCCGTCTCCCACAGGTCGAGGTCGGGGTAGAGCCGCCGGCCCAGTCCCTCGATGTTGAACAGCGTCTTTTGCAGCAACACCAGCTGCGGCTGGATCTCCATGTTGAAACGCCGCGCGGTCTGAAACAGATGCAGCAGGAACCGGCCGAAGGAAATGTCCTTGATGGGTCTGGCGAAGACCGGCTCGCACACGGTGCGGATCGCGGCCTCGAATTCCTCGAGCCGGGTGCCGGGCGGCACCCAGCCGGCGCGCAGATGGGCATCGGCCACGGCGTGGTAGTCGCGATTGAAAAACGCCAGAAAATTTTCCGCCAGGTAACGTTTGTCCTTTTCCCCGAGCGTGCCCATGATGCCGAAATCCACGGCACGGTACTGGCCCTCGGGCGAGACGAAGATGTTGCCGGGGTGCATGTCGGCGTGGAAAAAACCGTCGCGGAACGCCTGGGTGAAGAAGATCTCGACGCCGTTGTGCGCGAGCTTACGCATGTCGATGCCGGCGGCCTTCAGGCCCTCGATGTTGCTGATGGGAATGCCGTGTATGCGCTCGAGCACCATCACCGTGCGGCGCGTCAGGTCCCAGTAGACCTTCGGTACGTACAACAGCGTGGAACTGGTGAAATTGGCGCGCAGCTGCGAGGCATTGGCCGCCTCCACCCGGAAGTCGAGCTCGTCGTGAATGGTCTTGTCGAACTCGTGCACCACCTCGACCGGGCGCAGGCGCCGCGCCTCCGGCACGTAACGCACGGCCAGGCGCGCCAACAGGTACAGCAGCCCTATATCGCGTTCGATGACCGGCTCGATCCCGGGGCGCAGCACCTTGACCGCCACTTCGGCCCCGTCGTGCAACCGCGCGATATGGACCTGCGCCACCGAGGCCGAGGCAATCGGCTCGTGCCCGAATTCACTGAAGAAGGTTTCGAGCTTGCCGCCCAGCGCCTGCTCGACCAGCCGTCGCGCGGTGTCGCCGGGAAACGGCGGCACCTGATCCTGCAGTTTCGCCAGTTCGCCGGCGATGTCCTCCGGCAGCAGATCGGGCCGGGTGGACAGCATCTGGCCGAACTTCACGAAAACCGGCCCCAACTCCTCCAACGCTTCGCGCAGGCGCACCCCGCGCGGGAGTCCGCGGCGCGCGAACAGCCGCCACGGGGCGAGCCGCAACAGCAGACGATAGGGACGGAACAGATGGATAGCGGTGACGAATTCGTCCAGGTCGTGCCGCACGAAAACCCGGGTGATGCGCAACAGGCGGGCAAACTGCCGCAAGCGTGTCATTTCACTATCTCGCGCAGCCGCACGATGCGCGCTTCCAGCTTGTCCGTCTCGGCATGCATTGCCTCCACCGCCTGCCGCAACGCCGCCGTGCGCGACCGCAGCGGCAACAGACGGCTTTCCTCCTGCAAATACTCGGCCGTGTCCTGACCCAGCGTCCGCAAGGCCTGCCGTGACCATCGCGCCAAGCTGCGCACGGCGTTGCCCAGCTGGTGCGCCGCGACATCGCCGAGAACGCGCGCCGCCGGCTCTTCCCAGTCGACATCAATTTTTTCCAGGATATGTTGAAACCGCCGGCCCAGATCGATATCGCCGCTGATCTGCACCTCGCCGGCGGCCACGATTTCGGGGACGAATCGTCGCAGCGTCAACCTGGCGAATATCGGGACGTCGCCGCTCAATGTCACATCCGGCGGACGCTCGTGAGTTTCGCGCAGCTGGACTCCGGAGGTCGACGGCAAGACATAGAGCTCGATCGGTTCAGCGTTGCCCAATCGCAACCGGATGACCTTGTCTTGCAACTCGCCGAGATGGGCACGCGTCTCGGGATCGAGCTGCAGGAGGCGATTGATGGCTGCTTCCGCCAGTTTTGTGAATGGTGATGTCATTCGATCACTTCAAAAAGATTCCCGGTGCCAGCGCCCTGGAAAATCCCGAATTGAACTTCCCGTCCCTGGTATTGCGGAGTCGCGGCGGTTTTCAGAATTTATAGCCCTTGTGCAAGGCCACGATCCCGCCGCTCAGGTTGTGATATTCCACCCGCCCGAACCCCGCCTGTTGCATCATGGTCTTCAGCGTTTCCTGATCCGGATGCTTGCGGATCGATTCGGCGAGATA
>Ga0153916_10001948_pt1 | contig 15081 bp, 12 predicted proteins | sample Opewatmetagenome_FD_109642 | JGI IMG/M metagenome (GOLD analysis project Ga0153916, IMG submission 109642) | Freshwater wetland microbial communities from Ohio, USA - Open water 3 Core 3 Depth 4 metaG | ecosystem: Environmental > Aquatic > Freshwater > Wetlands | place: USA: Ohio, Lake Erie...
GCCCGACCGTGCGCCGGGAACAAGGAGGGCGCGAAAGGAACTCATCAGGAGCGCCGCACCGATGCCATTCCCGGATACATCCGCCACGACAATGCCGAGGCGGCCCTCCCACAGCGGAAAATAGTCGAAGTAATCGCCTCCCACCTCGTACGCCGGCGTACAGATGCCGGCAATGCTGTACCCTTCCACCTCCGGCGGACGAGCGGGAAGGAGGCGTGCCTGCAGCTCCCCTGCAATCTCCAACTGGTCGTCGATCCTCCGCTTCTCCAGAATCTCCATGTGGAGAATCGACTTCTGGATTGAGATCGAAGCCGCATCGGCCACGAAATGAAGCACCTCGGTATCCCTTTTATCGAACGCGTTCAGCCGGTCGCTCTCCAGATTGAGCGCTCCGACGGGGCGCCCGTCCCGGATGATCGGTACCGCGATCTCCGACCGCGTGGCGACGCGACCCGCAACGTAGCGGCTGTCCCGGCGGACATCGGGAACGATCACACTTTCTCCCGTCTGAATCACCGCTCCGATAATCCCCTTCCCCTCCATCAGCATCGGATCCAGCTCCTCCGGACGCTGGTCGAAACCCCGCTGTGCGATCCCGGCAATGAGCGTGCGCTCGCCCTGCATCGGCGCCGGGTACATGTCCCGGCTCAGGACAAAGATCCCTGCTGCATCGTAGGGAAGAATCTGGTGGACCGCGTCGAGCAGATGATTGAGTATCACCGTCAGGTCCAGGGTATCACGAATCCTGTACGAGATATCCCTGAGAAGCCTGTATTTCGCATCTGCGGTAAGGCGGATCTTCGTGCTCATTGCCTGGAGGCGCTCAAAGTGCGTGCAGCCTATCTGCCAAGATAGGAAAAACTACCGTCGGAACCGTCGGGATCCCCCCCCTCACTTTTCCAGTACCGTTCCTGTGTCAATCTCCACCGTGTATGCTCTGCCGCTGATCACCAGCGCTGCCTGCCGGTTGTCCAGGTATGTCCATGTGCCGGGGAGCGAAATGACGACGCCGTCCGGGAATCGTTCTCTCATGGTAAATGTCACCGTTCCGGAGAGAACCCTCTGGGCGATTTTCGCGATGCGGAGATCGTCGAAGGTTGCCACGATGTCGTCCCTGAACGACTTCTGTGAGGGGAATGTGGCTTCCTCACTGCCAAGCCGCCAGGAGTACCCGCTCGCCGTCAGGGTGTCTCCCGCGAGGCCTGCAAATCGGAGTGACACGTATGTTGTCTCCTGCGAGACCATGGTGGGCGTCGTGTACGTCCCCGACGCGCCACACGTCACGTCGAGGTCGCTCGCGGCAAACCCATACACGACGTGCAGGGCATACAGATAACTGGTTCCCCCCGCCTTCGTTCTGCTGAGCGTAACGGTATCGGCGCTTCCGGCGGGAGCGCTGCGTGCGACCCCTGCCAGATCCTCCATCTGCCCGGTAAACCCGTAGGTGAAGCCGCCCGACCCGAAGGCGTTGGCAATAATGATTGCCGCCTCGTCGGCGGAGAGGGAGTACTGGGACCGGACAGGTTCGTCGCCGTCGCAGCCCGCCAGGAATACTCCGAGAACAGCAAAAACCGTGGTGCCCCGCATGAACCGTGGCAGTTTCATCTCACGCTTCCCATGCTCGCCCGACCCCCGGTGCAATGTACAAACAACGTCAGCGTATCGCCACTGCGGATTTTCCGCGCGCTGCCGACGCTCCGTTTGCATTCATGCCAGAGCTCGCGTATCTTCCCGCACATCCCATCCTGTTCCACGCACAACGGCTCACCCTGACTATGACCCGGTACGTTTCGCTTGTCTTCCTGGCGCTGGCGACAGCCGGCGGAATCGTCGCGCAAACCTCCCTCCCCCCCGACCTTGATGCATATGTGGAGCGCATCCGGCAGAAATTCGAAGTCCCGGGTCTCAGCCTTACCATAGTAAAAGACGGGAAGGTCCTTCTCGCCCGGGGGTACGGCGTCAAGAAGATGGGTTCTCCCGCCGCTGTCGACGCCGGCACAGTCTTCGCGATTGCCTCCAACACCAAGGCGTTCACAGCTACGGCTCTGGCTCTCCTCGTCGAAGAGGGAAACCTGGCATGGGACGCGCCGGTGATCCGCTACCTCCCCTGGTTCCGCCTCTCCAACCCCTACGTCACCGCTGAACTCACCGTTCGCGACCTCCTGGTGCACCGGAGCGGGCTCGGCCTCGGCGCGGGGGACTTGCTGATCTGGCCCGGCAGCGACCTGAACCAGCGAGCCATCGTGCAACGGCTCTCGAACGTCCCCCTCTCCACCAGCTTCCGCAGCACGTACGCCTACGACAACGTCCTTTATCTTGCCGCGGGCGAACTCATCGAGGCCGTATCCGGCCAGAACTGGCACGAGTTCATCCGCACGCGGATTCTCGACAGGCTCGATATGCGGGAGACCGGAGTCAGACATTCGGACATCGAGCGGCTCTCCAATGCCGCCTCCGCTCACGCCCGCGTGAACGGAGTGGTCAGGCCGGTCAATCCGTTCGTCAGCGAGAATTCCGATGCCGCGGGAGGAATTGTCACGAACGCCCGCGACATCGCCAAATGGCTCATCGTGCAGCTCGATTCAGGCCGCACCGCGGCGGGAGCGCGTCTCTTCGAGCCCTCCACAACACGGGAGCTCTGGTCAGTCGTAACGCCTCTCCCCGTCGGCTCTCCCCCTGCTGAGCTGCAGGCCCAGCGGTCCAACTTCTCAGGCTACGGCCTGGGGTTCGGACTCCGCGACTACCGTGGATACAAGCTCGTCAGCCATACGGGCGGCCTGTCGGGATTCGTCTCCCGCATCGCGATGATTCCCGAGCTCAGGCTGGGCGTGGCAGTCTTCACGAACCAGGAGTCCGATGAGGCCTACATGGCATTGACCTGTCACGTTCTGGACTACTACATCGGGGCCGGTGATACGGACTGGATCAGCGCCTACGCACGCGTGAAGGCCCGTAGCGACTCTCTCATGGCCGCCCGAGAAAGCAGGACGTTCGCAGCGCGCGACAGCCTCTCCCGCCCCTCACTCCCGCTGGAGAAGTACGCGGGCGACTACGAGGACGCCTGGTACGGGACAATCTCGATCGCCAGGGAGGAGAAGGCGCTTGTGATGCGGTTCTCGCACTCTCCGGGGATGGTTGGCGACCTCGAGCACTGGCAGTACGACACGTTCATCGTCCGCTGGCGGGACCGCGAGCTCCGAGCAGACGCCTTCGTCACATTTGCCCTGACCGCCGCGGGGAAGATCGAGCGCGCCACCATGAAAGCCGTCTCTCCGGCGACGGATTTCAGCTTCGACTTCCAGGACCTCCTGCTGAAGCCCGCGCCTGCACGGAAGAAATAGAGGACTGGAATATCCTATGATCCGCCTCACTGCGCTGGTCGTGTCTCTGTTGTTGTCACTTCCCACCCTCGGATCACCCCCCGGAGCAAAAGCCGGGAGCACCGGGGATCCGGCCAGGTACAATATCATGTGGGACTCTCCGAGCAGGGATTACACAGGATCCATGCCCCTTGGCAACGGCGAGATCGGTTTGAATGTCTGGGTCGAGGAAACAGGGGACCTTCTTTTCTACCTCGGGCGGACAGATACCTGGGATGACAACGGAAGGTTGCTGAAGATCGGAAAGGTCAGAATCTCCATTGACCCCCGCCCGGAGATTCCGCTGAAATGCTTCGTGCAGACATTGCGCCTCGGTGACGGGACAATCACCGTCCGCTTCGGCGAAGGGACACGTGGCGTCACAATGCGCCTCTGGGTAGACGCCTGCCATCCGCTCATCCACCTGGAAATCGAAAGCAGACAGCCGACCGTGGCTGTGGCCTCGTTTGATCTCTGGAGGACGGCCCCGTACGACATCCCTTCCGTGGAAGCAAGCGACGTTCTGGCAGGCCTGAAGCGAGACGACAACCAGCCCGCGCAGTCGACCGTGGAACCCGACTCCGTTCTCACCCGACTGAGCGGCAGGATAGGCTGGTTTCACCACAACGTGAAGTCGGTCGGTCCAGAGATCTCGGCACGCATCCAGGGTTTGCAGGGGTTCAAGCGGCCTGACCCCCTTCTTCACAGAACCTTTGGTGCCGTGATTACCGCAGCGGGAGCCAGACGGCTTGACGACACGCATCTCGGGTCGTCTTCAGCGCGGCATCATCGCTTCACGATCTGCGCGCTGACCATGCATCCCGCGAAACCCTCGGCGTGGCTCCAGGCAGCCGACGACACCCTCGCCGCGGCCGGCCGTGTCTCCTTGGCAAAACTCCGGACGTCGCACGAGCGCTGGTGGCGGAATTTCTGGGAGCGGAGCTGGATTCATGTGACTTCTCCCGGCCCGGGCACCGACAGCAGCGCGGGATACACCGTGAGCCAGGCGTACGCGCTCCAGCGGTTCATCAATGCCTGTGCGGGACGGGGCGCATACCCGATCAAGTTCAACGGCTCGATCTTCACCGTCCCTTCCCCCGGGCAGCCCGGCGACGCCGACTACCGCCGGTGGGGGCCGGGATACTGGTGGCAGAACACCCGGCTCCCGTACATCAGCATGTGCACGTCGGGAGACTACGATCTTCTCCAGCCCCTCTTCCGGATGTACGGCAGCCGGCTCATGCCGCTTTTCAAGTACCGGACCCGTCTCTACCTCAATCATGCCGGTGCTTTCATACCGGAGTGCATCTTTTTCTGGGGAGAGGTTTTCAGCGCAACCTATGGCTGGACACCGTTCGAGGAGCGGACCGACAAACTCCAGCAGAGTGGATATCACAAGTGGGAGTGGGTCTCGGGACCCGAGCTGGTCTGGATGATGCTCGATTACTACGAGCACACGCTCGATGTGAGATTCCTCCGGGAAACATTGCTCCCGACAGCTCACGAGATCCTGACGTTCTTCGATCAGCACTACAGCAGGGACGCAGCCGGGAAGCTCGTTATGACCCCGTCGCAGGCGTGTGAGACCTGGTGGGACTGCACCAATCCGATGCCCGAACTCTCGGGCCTTCACGCAGTTGTCGGGCGACTTCTCTCTCTGCCGGAGGCCGTTCCCCCTCCGGGGGAGCGGGGCTTCTGGCAGGCGCTGAAAGACCGGCTCCCCGAGATCCCCACGCGAACTCTGGAGGGGACGGCAATGCTTGCTCCCGCCGCGCGTTTTGCCAACAAGCAGAATGTTGAGAACCCTGAGCTGTATGCGGTCTTTCCGTTCCGGCTCGTTTCGGTTGAGAAGCCTGACAGAAACCTCGGCATCGAGGCGTTCCTCCGGAGGGAGGATCGCGGGAACTTCGGCTGGCGGCAGGACGACATCTTCGCAGCATACCTGGGGCTCGCCGATACGGCCCGTGACTACCTGCTCGGTCGCGCTCGGAACAAAGACGCCAGCTCGAGGTTCCCGGCTTTCTGGGGCCCCAACTACGACTGGGTTCCTGATCAGGACCACGGGAGCGTGCTCCTGAAGACGCTTCAGGCAATGATCATGCAAACCGAGGGTCGCGCCATTTACCTCTTCCCCGCCTGGCCAAGGGAGTGGAATGTCGATTTCAAGCTGCGTGCACCCCACCGGACGGTCATTGAAGGAACTTTTCGCGATGGCAAAGCAACAGTTCTGAACGTGACGCCTCCTTCGAGAAGGAAAGACATCCTTCTTCTGACGGGGAAATAGGAGAACTGCACCGATACCTGTCCACCCCTGTCCCCGCTCGAGCGCTCGGCGCCACCTGCGAGGTGCCCGCCGCAACCCGCATTCCCACCCCGGTGAAGCAAACCTCCCGCACACGTCGGGAGGGGAACGGAAAGACCTGCCTTCTCGTTCACTCTAGTATCTTGCCTGTTCCGGGGAAGCCACCCTGTCGTTGGCTTCTGACGGAAACACCTGAAGTGCGGGAGGAAAACCATGTCTGACCCAGTCTTCGATGTCGCTGTTGTTGGAGCAGGTCCGGCGGGCCTGGCGATCAGTTATCTCTTACAGGAATCCGGCCTGCGCCATATCGTTCTGGAGCGTGGGCGCATCGGTGAAACGTGGCGCACGCAACGCTGGGCTTCCTTCACGCTCAATTCACCAAACAAATATAACCTGCTCCCCGGTGGCGTTTCCTCCGGGGGAAGACCCGATGGTTTTGATTCCGGGAAGGATTTCGTCTCGTACCTCGAAGGCTATGCGACCCGGTTCCGGCTGCCGGTCCTCGAGCACGCACCCGTGGTCTCTGTCGAGCGGAATGTATCCAGGTATTATGTGACCGCTCTTGTGCGTGGCACGGCGCACAGGTACAGCTGCCGCCAGGTGGTCGTTGCGTCGGGAGGGATGAACGAACCGAAGGTCCCCCTCCTCTCGAAGGACCTTCCGGCGCATATCAGGCAGTATCACGCCGGCCAATACCGCACTCCGTCGGACATGCCGGATGGCGCCGTCCTTGTCGTGGGGAGCGCGCAGTCGGGACTTCAGGTGACGGAAGACCTTCTCGAGGCCGGGACGAAAGTCTACGTGGCGACAAGCCGGGTCGGACGGGTCCCGCGCAGATATCGCGGGAGGGACATCCTCGAGTGGCTGCTGACGATCGGCTTCTACGACATAAAGACCGAGGACATCACCGACCCGAGAGAATTTCAGATGAAGCAACCGCAGGTGTCCGGCGTTGGCGCGCTCGGCCACACGTTGAGCCTCCAGTCCCTGGCGCGGCGAGGCGCTGTCATCCTGGGAAAGATCGACAGCGCCAGCGGCACACTGGTGGCTCTTCAACCGAATGCGGCGGAGCACGTCACGTTTGCCGATGAAGTGTCGCAAAAGATACGAACGCTCGTCGAGCACTATATCGCGGAGCATCACCTGAGCGCCCCGCCGCCCGAACCCGATCCAGCCGACGAACCGGATACCGATGCTTCGTGTGCCACGGCGCTCCATTCACTCGATCTCGACAAGGAAAGCATTCGTTCCGTTGTCTGGGCCACCGGCTTCAGTGCCGACTTCAGCTACCTCAGGGGCCCCCTGACCGATGGCAGCGGACGGCCGGTGCATCGCAACGGCATCGCCAATGTCCCCGGTGCGTATTTCGTGGGAATGCCATGGCTGCGGAAGCGCAAATCGGGCATCCTCAAAGGTATCGTTGAAGACGCAATGTTTGTCGCCGAACGGCTGGCCCGTGCGGCTGCGGCGTAGTTGACATTCCCGATGTGCCGGAGTACCTTACGAGCGATTCCCGACCGGGGAGAGAGAATGGAGCTGTTCCCTGCGGCTCCCTGGTTCACTCCTCCCCGATCGTGAGGAACGGAGGCCAAGATGGAAACCTTCATCCGTTCTCAGTTCGCTCTCCTGCTCTTCGCTCTGATAACCTGCTCCTGCAATAGTGGTACCGAGAGTTCAGAGGTGACTCCGGTCCCGAGCACGGTGTATACCAAGTACTACTATCACGGGCCGCGACCGCAATCGGACACGACGCTCTATTTCGTCACATCCACCAAGAGCGCCTTCGATGCCCTCTTTCAGTACAATGGCGTCGACCTCCCGGTAGATACAATTCCACGCACCGATTTGAATAGCCAGGTTGCGCTCTCTATCGTGAAGTATGGGCACAGATCGTACCATATGGATCTCGCGCTGGTCTACCTGCGCCGCGATACTCTGAATGTTGAATATACCAGCACATTGCTCTCGGAGCATATGAGTTTTACTGTTGCCATGTCGATGATAGTCATGGTGAATACGACATTTCGCGGCATCAAATTCTTCGAAAACGGCCAGCTCGTCAAGAGCCTGCCGTAGTGGCACCTCCCGAGTGATCCCGTAGTTGCCGGAGACTGCATGCTCTCAATCATGATCTGGTTTGTCGGAACGCTGGTCCTGACAGCGCTTTCGTGGAAGGCGCTTGCGGATCGGAGGTCCGCCCGGTTTGCGCGATTCCTTGCGGTGGTCGCGCTCTGGGCAGTTCTGGTCATGAGCGGTCCGGCCTGGCTGCATGCCGTTCGCCTCGTTCCACAGATCCTCTCATGGCTTCTCCTGGCAGCCTTCCTGCTTCTCGGCTTCAGCGGACTGTACGCGCTCTCCGTTGCGGGAGTCCTCCCGCTCCCCGGCTCAGGCAAACCCGCCTCGTCCGATCGCCGGATCCTTGTGCAGTCAGGCCCCTACAGGCATATCCGTCACCCGGTGCACCTGGCGCTCGTTCTTCTGGGGTGGGCAGCCGCGTTCAGAGCCCCCTCGTTCTTCAGCGTAGTGCTCGCTCTGATAACGACGGGTCTGTTCTACTTCTGCTCCTACCTGGAGGATCTGGAGAATCTGGAGAGATTCGGCGAGGAGTACGATCGCTACATGGAGAAAACACGCATGTTCATTCCGTGGGTATTCTGAGCAGCGTGCGATAAGCCCCGGTTCTCCCCCGCAGTGCCCGAAAGCCGCTTGAGATCCCGCTCTCAGGTCCCGGGCGCTGGACCGAGAGGCTCTCCCGGCTTTTCTCAAAACCCGATGTGCATCCAGACTCAGTCGGAGACATGACAGTGAAACGACCGCAGAGCATCCTGGCAAAAGAGTGGTGGGATTATACCACGCTCGATGAGAAGATACTGCACGACGCGGCGCAACTTACGGAGAAGGACCTTGTCGCGCTCACGCGACCGGGGTTCACCGTCGTCCTCTACGACACGCTGGAATCATTCTACATGAATGAGGCGCTTGAGTATCTCACCGCATGGACACAGGCGACTCCTTCCAGGCCTGCAGGCATCTGCGGACCAATCGGGCCGACCGAACAACTTCCCCTCGTCGCCGAGCTGGTGAACGCCCTCAACCTGTCGCTCCGGCATTGCCATTTCTGGGGAATGGATGAATGGTTCCTTGAGGGGAGGGAAGTGCCGCGAACCCATCCTCTCTCCTTCGCAAAGGCAGACATGGAGCTCTGCTTCGACCGGATCAGGCCTGATCTGCGCATGCCGGCCGAGAACATCCATTTTCCGAAGGCCGGTCAGCTCGAGACCTATACGGCAAGTTTCAGTGAAGTGCGCTGCGCCGTAATGCAGGGCGGACAGGGGGAAGTGAAGCACTGGGCCTTCAACGATCCCTTCCGGAGGGAGGGAAAGTACGTCGACACGCCACCATCACCGGAGGAGTACAGGAAACTTTCGGCACGAATCGTCGACCTGCACCCGATCACGCTGGCCCAGAATGCCAGAACTTCCGGTGAAGGTTATGTTGTCGGCATTCCACGCCAGGCTCTCACTGTCGGCCCGGTGGAAACCTGGAAGGCGGAGAAAGTCTCCATCTGGCACGCAGGCACGCACGATAATCCCTTTGGCATGCGCCTGACGGCGTTCATGATTTCCAAACGCCTGGTCGACACCTCCGTGCCGATGTCTCTCCTGGCCGATCATCCCAACGTTCAGTTCAACTACTACAGGCCGGCTCTGAAGGCCGTTCAGGTCGAGATGCACTAGACCTGCGCCAGGAAACCACGCGACGAGCCATCAGGAGACAACGATGCAGGCATCAATCAAAAGGACCGGGACCGTCCTCGCCATCGGGGCTCACCCGGACGACATCGAACTTCTGTGCGCCGGCACGCTGACCCTGTTGCATGCAAAGGGGTGGAACGTGGGATTCGCCACCTTGACGCCCGGCGACTGTGGATCGACGACACGAACGAGGGAAGAGATCAGCGCCCTTCGCAGGCAGGAAGCCGCGGCGGCGGCCGCTATTCTCACGGGGAGCTATCGCTGCCTGGAATGTGACGACGTCTTCATCTTCTACGATCGCCCCACACTGCTGAAGGTCATCAGACTCATCAGGGAACTCAGGCCAACGATTGTCTTCGCGATGAGTCCTGAGGACTACATGGTCGATCACGAGATTGCAAGCAGCCTCGTGCGCACGGCGTGCTTTGCAGCCGGCATGCGCAACATCGATACGGGGAGCATCGAACCGTTCCTCAGCGTTCCCACCCTGTACTATCTGGACCCCATGGAAGGGAAGGACATGCTGGGAAATGCTATCGGCGCAACCACCATGGTGGACATCAGCAGCACCATGGAGACGAAGGAACAGATGTTCCTGTGCCATGAAAGCCAGCTCGACTGGCTGAAGGCCCATCACGGCGTTGCGGAATCCCTGCAAACGTTACGAGCGCTGGCAGCGATGCGCGGGGCGGCCATCGGCGTCCGATACGCGGAAGGGTTCCGTCAGCATCGCGGTCACGCATACCCGCAGGAGAATATTCTCAAGAAGGAACTGGGGAGTTTCGTACACCTCATGGAGGGGAAATGAATCGAAGGCGGTTCGTACGCGCCGCTGCCCTCTCCGTCACAGCACTTCTTGCGAAGGCGCCCCCTCATGCCCGTTCACAATCACGTCAGGTTCACCCGATGAACCAGCCCGATGAAGTGACCGCACTCCTCAACGACCAGACGGCGCGCCTTCATTCAAACGACGGCTTCCGGTGGACGCACAGGGAACTCATCGTCGACGTTCAACAGCGGGATTCCGGCTTCGCCGTCGAGGTGGAAGCCCCCGGGGGACGCCTCAGCGAGGTGTCGCTGCGCTGGAAGACGTACGAAACGCCGCCGCTGATTCTCAACGATCACTGGGAACGAACATACGGCGACGCATCGTGGCACAGCCCGCAGGAGGGCGAGATTCTCCCCTGGTATTTCATGGGGTACAGAAGCGGATCAGCTTCCGGCTTCGGTGTGAAGACGGGGGCGAAATCCATGTGTTCGTGGAAAGTCGAGCGCGGGACTCTGATCCTCACGCTGGACACGCGCTCTGGAGGCGAGGGGGTGCGCCTCGGGGAGAGAAGACTTCTCGCTGCCGAGATTGTCGCCACAAACAGCCTCCCGGACGAGAGCCCCTTTCAGACGCTCCGACGTTTCGTCGGCATGATGTGCCAGCGGCCCCGCATGCCCGCGCAGCCCGCATACGGGATCAACGACTGGTATTTCACGTACGGTCAGAACTCCGCAGACCTGATACTGCGCCACACGTCCCTCATGGCTCCCCTGGCAGTCGGCCTGGCGAATCGCCCTGTTTCCGTTATCGACGCAGGGTGGTTCCGGAAATCTCCCTCCTCTCCTGACAATTGCGCCTGGGGCGATTCCATGGCAGAGGCCAACAGTCGCTTCGGCGATATGGCGACCCTGGCCGGAAAGATCAGACAGCTCGGCATGCGCCCGGCGATCTGGACCCGCCCGCTCTGCGGAAGCCACGCGGACCCGCCGACAGTGATGTTGCCTCTCATCAAGGGGCGGCAGCAACATCAGCCGGTGCTCGATCCAACGATCCCCGAGAACCTCGAACGCATCACGAACATCTTTCGACTCTATCGACAATGGGGATACGAACTTGTGAAGTTCGACTTCACGACATTCGACCTCTTCGGCAAGTGGGGATTTGAGATGCTCAGGGACCGGGCAATCACCCCTTCGTCCTGGAACATGAACGATTCCTCCCGCACCAATGCCGAGATCGTCCTCGCCCTGTATGAAACGATACGGGAGGCGGCAGGCGACATCTCGATTATCAGCTGCAATACGTTCAGCCACCTTTCCGCAGGATTCTTTGAGCTGAACCGTATCGGTGACGACACCTCCGGCGTCGAGTGGGCCAGGACCAGGAAGATGGGAGTCAACACGCTGGCGTTCAGGGGCGTGCACCACGGGGCGTTCTACGCCGCTGATGGTGATTGTGTGGGGTTGACGACAAAGGTCCCCTGGGACAAAAACCGGCAGTGGATGGAACTCGTCGCGGCAAGCGGCACCCCGCTCTTCATCTCCGCACAGCCGGAAGCGATCGGCGATCCTCAGAAGAGTGCAATACGGGAGGCGTTTGCGCTGGCGTCCCGGCCCCTCCCGGTAGGCGAGCCGCTCGACTGGATGGACCGCCCCGTCCCCACCAGCTGGAGGCTGAACGGACGGCCAAGGAAATTCGATTGGGATGATTGACCCCTCCCTGCCGCCGGCGTTGACGGCGTCACCCGCTCCAAACACCTTGCGCGTCTACTGCATGCGCTGTATCTTGTACCCACGGCCAACCTCGCTGCTCGCATCGTTTCAGTGGTGGTACGGTAGAGTCTGGCACGTTCATGATCTCGTCGTTTGTCGTTCCACGTTAAGGAACAGATCAGGATGGCAAACTACGGCGCCGTCCGCGCGGCACTGAGGACATTGGTGTCAAACCCGGCCATGCTGCGTGTGAATCCTTCCATCGAGTGGTTTCTCTTCCGCTACATGATGAAATTCCGGCCGGTGAACGTGGGAGGCCGTGTCTTCCTCCATTCCCATCTTCCACCACTCAACAGCAAGGCCTACAGCCGGTTCATCAACGAACACCTCCTATCGCGCGGGGCGGGTCCTTCCCACGCTCAGATCGGCGTCACGAACGTCTGCCCCCAGAATTGCGTCTACTGCTACAACAAACGAAGAACCGGCAGGTGCATGAGCACGGAGCTCATCATCAAGGTCATCAGGGAACTCAAGGAAATGGGGGTGTTCTGGCTGGGATTTACCGGCGGGGAGCCGCTGATGAATCCCGACCTGGTTTCAATCGTCGAGAGCGTCGGAGACGACTGCGCGACCAAGCTCTTCACCACCGGCTACGGTCTCACGCGAGAGCTGGCCGCGAACCTGAGGAACGCGGGCCTTTGCTCCGTGTCGGTGAGTCTGGACCACTGGAACCGGGAACAGCATGACCGCGCACGCCGTACCAGGGGAGCATTCGACGCCGCCCTCAGGGCCATTGAGATCTTCCGGAACCTTGGTGACATCCACGTCGGCGTCTCTTCTGTCCTCTCGAAAGCGATGCTCCACGACGACAGCGTGGAACAGCTGCTGCAGTTCCTTTCCTCACTCGACATTCACGAAGCGTGGCTGAGCGAGATGAAACCCTCACTGGAGGGGCGCTGGAGCCCTGATCAGGTGATCAGCGAGGAGGAACGAAGCCGGCTCATCGCCCTGCAGGACCGGTACAACCAGGACGGCTCTCTGACCGTCAACTATCTCGGCCACTTCGAGTCGAGGAAACATTTCGGTTGTTCTGCGGGAAACAAGATGGTCTATGTCGATGCGTTCGGACACGTCAGCCCGTGCGTCTTCACACCGATCTCGATAGGGAACGTGCACGACCGGTCAGTCACGGATGTTATCCGCGAGATGCGGGCTCTCTTCCCGACGGAAGGCCGGTGCTTTGTCAACACGAACTTCGAGGAGATTCGACGGCGACACCGCCACGCAGCGCCACTTTCACGCAACGAGACACTGGCTCTGCTGCGCGACATGCGTTTCGGACCCCTGTCGGGGTTCTACCGTCTCTACTACCACTAAAATGGTCGCGGACGATCCGATGAGCCCCCAACCTCCCGCCGCTGACAGGCCGGATGGGAAACCGATCCTCTACAGGACAATTGCCCTGACCATGGCAATTCTGTTTGCGGTGGTCGGCCTGCTCTTCCTGTTCTTCAGCGGTGATGTCCTTGCCCTGTTCAACCGCATCTCCGCCTCGATCGGGATCCCCGGCGGTCCGGCCGAGGGAAGTGGGTTCTATCTCATCCTCGCGGTCGGTTACATGTACCTCGTATCGCTAATCGCGTTTCTGATGTGGCGGTACCCGCGGGAGAGACTGTTGCCGCTCCTTCTGATCAACGGGAAGGCCGCAAGCGCGCTGCTTTCTGTCGCCCTCCTTGTCTGGGATCGGCCCTTGCTCATCTACATGGCGAATGCCGTCGTCGACGGGGCAATTGCGGCGGGGATCTATCTCCTCTACAGGAAGTCTGCGGGACAACGCTCGTGAATATCATGCTCTCCCTCTCGGCACAATGACTTCCACAATCCGTGCGGAAGCGCCAGCTCAGAAAGCTCCTCCGCCTGACTGCGGAAGCATTCGGCGCAGCCGCTCCCACACTCCAGGGCCTCTCCTTCGACGACTCCCTGAAGACGTTCGCCTCGTTCACACGGGATCAAGCCGAAAAGGCGCTGCATTCAGAACAGGATCTTGACAGCGTCACGGCCAGACTTTATCACGGCGCATACCAGCTGGGCGCGCAATATCGGGGATGGTTCCGGGTCAGAAGCCTGGGCGACGTGCTATCGGCAGCCCGAGTGCTGTATAGCCTCTGCAAGATCGATTTCCGCGGCACGAAGGACGGCCAGGTCACCATTGCCCGCTGCTTCTTCAGTGAGTACTACTCGGGAGCCGTCTGCCGGGTCATTTCTTCCTTGGACGCAGGTCTCCTGGCGGGACTATCCGGCGGCCGACAATTGACGTTCCGCCAACGCATCACCGAGGGGGCTGATGCCTGCACCGGCCTCCTTTCCGTGGGAGGCCCTCCATGAAGCGGGCACTCGTCGTGGGCGCCGGTGCAGGCGGGGCAACCGTTGCAAAAGAACTCCAGGGAACCTATGACGTCACGGTACTGGAGGCAGGGAAAGAATTCATCCCGCTGTCGGCCGAGATAGCACGACTCGAGAAGTGGAAGAAAACCGGCCTGTTCTTCAGTGAGAGGACGATCCCGCTCCTCTTTCCGGCAATGAAGATCCGGAAGACCAGAGAGCACATGGTGCTGGTCCGCGGTTCCGGACCCGGCGGCACCACGACGATCAGCACGGGGAACGCCGTCAGGATGGATCAGCATTTGAAGAGCATCGGGATCGACCTCGATGAGGAATTCGAAGAAATCCAGCGGGAGATCCCGATCTCGACCGCACACCGGGACCGATGGCACCGAACCACTCGCAGGTTGTTCGAGGTATGCCGGGAGATGGGGCTCCAGCCTCAACCAATGCCGAAAATGGTCGACTTCGACAAATGTACTCGCTGCGGCAGGTGCATCTTCGGCTGTCCGCAGAACGCAAAATGGGACAGCCGCCGGTTCCTGGAGATCGCAGTTCGGAACGGCGCGCGCCTCCAGACCGGCTGGAAGGCGCAGCGAGTCGTCATCCGGGACGGGAAGGCTGTCGGTGTTGACGCGTCCGCTGGCCTGCGACGGCGCTTCGTCCCCGCCGATCTTGTCGTTCTGGCAGCCGGCGGATTTTCAACGCCCGTGATCCTCCAGAATTCAGGAATCCGCTGTGAAGACTCGCTCTTTGTTGACCCGGTGCTCTGCGTTGCCTCGGAGGTCCCCGCCGGCGGACA
>Ga0153916_10001950_pt1 | contig 15077 bp, 13 predicted proteins | sample Opewatmetagenome_FD_109642 | JGI IMG/M metagenome (GOLD analysis project Ga0153916, IMG submission 109642) | Freshwater wetland microbial communities from Ohio, USA - Open water 3 Core 3 Depth 4 metaG | ecosystem: Environmental > Aquatic > Freshwater > Wetlands | place: USA: Ohio, Lake Erie...
ACCACCAGCTACGCGCGCATCGGCGGCCTCCAGCAGGACTGGACGCCGCAATGCACGGCGATGCTGAAGGCGTTTCTCGAAGAGTTCGGCGACGATCTCGCGGAAGTGGAAAAGCTCCTGAGCGCCAACAGGATTTTCATCGACCGCTGCGAGGGGGTCGGCTTCATCTCCGCCTCCGATGCGATTGCATGGGGACTCACGGGCCCGAACCTGCGGGGGTCCGGCCCCGCGCGAGACCTCCGGCGCGACAGGCCCTATCTCGTGTACAACGAGCTCGACTTCGACGTCATCACACTCCCGGAGGGGGACGCGCTCGCTCGCTTCTATGTGCGGCTGTTCGAGATGAAGGAGAGTGCGCGGATTCTCCGGCAGGCGCTCGACAGGCTCCCGGAGGGCCCCTACAGGGCCTTTGAACCCAAGAGAGTTCTTCCGGAGAAAGAGCGGATCTACACGAAAATGGAGGAGCTGATCCACGATTTCATGCTCATCAACCTGGGGATCGACCCCCCGGTGGGGGCCGTGTATCAGGCCGTCGAGAGTTCGAAGGGAGAACTGGGTTTCTATATCGTGAGCGACGGTACAGGCCATCCCTGGAGGATGAAGATCCGCTCCCCCTCGACGTGCAACCTCTCGGCGCTCCCCCTGCTGCTGAAAGGGGGATTGATTTCCGATATCGTCGCCGTGATCGGCAGCATCGATCCGGTGATGGGGGAAGCGGATAAGTGACCGCATCCGGCCTCGTGGCCGGCGGGTGAGAGAACCAGGAACGATCATCCATGGCAGAAACAGAGAAGCTTTCCGAGAAACACCTTCAGGCGATCGAAGAGCTCAAAAAGCGGTATCAGCAGCCGCAGTCCGTGGTGCTGGCGGCGCTCTGGATGTGGCAGGAGGAGCACGGATGGGTGTCGGAGGAGGCCATGCAGTACATCGCTGACCTCCTCTCCCTCCCGCACCAGCATGTGTACGGTGTTGTGACGTTCTACACCATGTTCAACAGGAAACCGGTCGGACGGCACAAGATCGAAGTGTGCACGAACGTATCGTGCATGCTGCGCAGCAGCCAGGGGATCCTTGAACACATCCAGAAATCACTCAACATCAAGGTGGGGGAGACAACGCCGGATGGCCGCTTCACGCTCGTGGAGGCCGAGTGCCTCGGTTCGTGCGGCACGGCGCCGATGATGCAGGTCGGGAACGAGTACTACGAGAACCTCGACGAAGTAAAAGTCGACAGAATTCTGAACTCTCTGAAGTAGAGATGGAACCGCTCCTTCTCCCGTCCACTGCCAACCTCCATGCGATCGATGTCTACGAGTCGCACGGGGGCTACGCCATGCTCCGGAAGGCCCTCCTCATGAAACCGGAAGAGGTGACCGAGGAAGTGAAGAAGTCCAACCTGCGCGGGCGGGGTGGCGCGTGCTTCCCCACCGGTTTGAAATGGACTTTTATGCCGAAGCAGACGCACCTTCCCAAGTACCTCTGCGTCAACGGGGATGAGAGCGAACCGGGCACGTTCAAAGACAGGCAGATCTTCGAGTCGAACCCCCACCTCCTGATCGAGGGGGCGATCATCGCCAGCTATGCCATGGGGGTGAAGACCGCCTATCTCTATGTCCGGGGCGAGTACGCGAAATGGATTCGCCTGATGCAGAAGGTTGTCGATGACGCCTACGCACGCGGCTACATCGGGGGGAATATCCTCGGCTCGGGCTTCAGCACCGACTTCTACATCCACCGTGGAGGGGGAGCCTACATCTGCGGCGAGGAATCCTCGCTCATGAACTCGATCGAAGGGATGCGGGGATACCCCCGGGTGAAACCCCCCTTCCCGGCACAGAACGGCCTCTGGGGATGCCCCACCACGATCAACAACGTCGAGACGATAGCTAACGTACCCGTCATCCTGCGCCTGGGACACGAGGCGTACACGAAGATCGGCGCGGCGCAGCACCCCGGCCCCATACTGGTGGGCGTGAGCGGGCACGTCAACAAGCCCGGCGTGTACGAGATGCCGACAGGAGTCCCGCTCCTTGAGATCATCGAGCGGTATGCAGGCGGCGTGCCTGGCAACAAGCGGATCAAAGCTGTGATCCCCGGGGGGTCGTCCACCAAGATCCTCCGCGGCGAAGCACTCCAGGGTGTCTGCATGGATGCCGACAGTCTCCTGAAGGCGGGCTCCTCCGTCGGGACGGCCGGTCTCATCGTCATGGACGAAGACACGGACCTGATCAGCGTCATCACCCGGATCGCGAGCTTCTATCACCATGAATCGTGCGGTCAGTGCACACCGTGCAGAGAGGGGACCGGCTGGATGCTGAAGATCCTCCGGCGCTTTGAGCGGCGTGATGCCACGATGGCAGATCTCGACCTGCTCCTGGATGTGGCCAACAACATCGAGGGGAATACGATCTGCGCTCTGGGTGATGCGGCGGCATGGCCGGTGCAGAGCATGATCCAGCGCTTCCCTGAGGAGTTCGAGAAGCGTGTGCGGGTAACCGCCGTGGCATGACAGGGAGTTGCTCACGAGCTGCACGTGAGGCCCGGCTCCCGTCGGGCCTTACTGTTCCGACAGGCGTTGTCAGGACAAACAAGAAATCGATCACGGGAGAGGAACCTTCCCATGTCCCAAGGAGTCAAGGTCTTTATCACGCGGCTCGATCCGTCCCAGACTGACATCCCCCTTCCTGCGTATGCCACCGAACACTCCGCCGGCATGGACATTTGCGCTGCCGTCGAGGGGGATTTCCTCCTCAGAGCCGGAGAAACCGCACTGGTCCCGACAGGCTTCGCCATTGCTCTTCCGCCGGGCTTCGAAGCACAGATCAGGCCGCGGAGCGGCCTTGCGATCAAACATCAGATCGGCATACTGAATTCTCCCGGGACGGTCGACGCGGACTACCGGGGAGAGGTCAAAGTGATCCTGAGTAATTTCTCGCAGCACGATTTCGTCATCAGGCGCGGAGAACGTATCGCGCAGATGGTGATTGCGCGGCATGCCCGTGCACAGTGGGAGGAAGTGGATTCGCTCGATCCGACAAAGCGGGGCACGGGCGGTTTCGGACACACAGGGCAATGACCATGGCAGGGACGCTATACCTGGTTGCGATTCCGATCGGAAACCTGGACGATATCACGCAGAGGGCCCTGAAGGTGCTCACTGCCGTCGATGTCGTCGTGTGCGAGGAGCGGAAAGAAGGCGAGCGGTTTCTCGCGAATTTCGGAATCAAGAAGCCGCTGGATACCCTCAACGAACACAACGAGAGCGCGGCCACGCACACCATCATCGAGTATCTTCTGAAAGGAAGGTCGGTGGCGGTGATCTCTGACGCCGGGACGCCGGTGTTCTCGGATCCGGGCCGACTCCTCGTCCGCCGCGCGGTGGAGAAGAACATCAAAGTCGTCCCGGTTCCCGGGGCCTCCTCCCTGATGCCCGCGCTGACCGTGTCCGGTTTCTCCATCGACCAGTTCCTGTTCTACGGCTGGCTTTCGCCGAAGAAGGAACGGCGCAGGGCCGAACTGCGCCAGCTCTTTCAGGAGAGGCGCACCATCGTGCTGATGGACACCCCCTACCGCCTCCTCTCGCTGCTCCGCGACCTTGCCGACACATTCGGCGAGAGCCGGCGCCTCTGCATCGCCTTCAATCTGACCATGCCCGACGAACGGATGTTCTACGGGACGGCCGCGGGACTCTACAAGACGATCTCCGCCAGCGAGCTGAAAGGGGAGTTTGTCATTGTGATCGAGGGGCGCACGGGGAGCGGCCGGGAGTCCTGAATACGCAGGAAAACCCTTCATTTCCACCTCGTCCGTTCATTGCAATTCAGCCCTGCTTTGGATATATTTTCGTCATGGCGCCGCGCGACATACCGCCACGGACATTCCGTGCCACAGAAATCTACGGGGACTACTGGTTCAATTCCGAACCCGTTCCCATCATCGCACTGCGGGGGAACGTCATCCTCCTGGCGTTCTGGGATTTCGCCTGCTGCGCTTCGCTCCGGATGATGTCGTACGTGAGCGAGTGGGACAGGCGCTACAGGAGCCTCGGGCTCGTTGCTGTCGGCGTGCACAGCCCCAAGTTTCCGTTCGGGCAGGATCCGGCCAATGTCCAGAAAGCCCTCCACAGCCAGGGGATACAATTTCCGGTGGTGATGGACAATGGCTACCTCATCTGGGCCCGCTACCAGAACCGCGTGCGGCCGGCAGTCCACATCATCGACAGGGATGGCTTCGTCCGCTACGTCTACGACGGAGAGGGAGGGTACCTCTCGACCGAGCGGGAAATCCAGCTTCTGCTCGGGGAGGCCGGCTATGCGGGGGAACTTCCCGATCTGATGGAACCCCTCCGGGAGACGGACCGCCCCGGGGTGGTGCTCTACAGGCCGACTCCGGAACTCTTCGCGGGATACCAGGCGGGCACTGTCGGAAACGTTGAGGGGGGAATCCCCGAATCCGTCTCCGCGTACGAGGATCCCGGGATCTACCTGGATGGCCGCTTCTACCTGGAGGGGGATTGGCTTTCGCAGCGAGAGTCCCTCCGGCACGAGGGCGCTGCAGGGCCTGAGGGTAGAGTGATCCTGACATATTCCTCCCTCGGTGTGGGAGCGGTGTGCGGCGGGGAGGGGAAGACCGGCGTCCGCGTGGCGATCGAGCAGGACGGCACGTGGCTGACTGCCTCGAACAAAGGGAGGGATGTCTCGATCACGCCGGATGGCGTGAGCTACCTCGAGGTGCAGGAGCCGAGGCTCCATTCCCTCGTCGAGAACCGGGAATTCGGAAGCCATCTCCTCAGACTCAAGGAGGTGGGGAGGGGGTTCGTCCTCTATTCGTTCTGCTTCCAGTCGGGAGTCATTCCGGAATTCGTCCCGCACCGGTAGAGTCACCGTGTGCGTGAATGCTCGAGTTGTGCAGCCAACGGCGGGTGGTGAGCTCGCCGTCTCTGTTTAGGGGGCTGCGGTCCCCAGTGGAGTGTCGGGAGGGAACTTTGGAAAGGGATTTCAGAGCTCTGCTTCAGGAAAAGGTGCTTGTCTTCGACGGCGCCACCGGCACGCACCTGCAGGGGCAGAACCTTTCGCCGGATGATTTCGGCGGCGAACAGCTGAACGGATGCAACGAGCATCTTGCCCTCTCCCGCCCCTCCTCCGTGGAAAAGGTTCACCGGGATTACCTGGAGGCGGGGTGTGATGTCATCGAGACCAACACGTTCGGGTCGAACCCGATCGTCCTGGCCGAGTACGGCCTCGGGGACCGCGCCTACGAAATCACCCTCGCCAATGCGCGCATCGCGACGAACATTGCGCTCGAGTACTCCCTCCCTGGGAGGCCCCGTTTTGTCGCCGGCTCTCTCGGCCCCACCACGAAGCTCCCCTCTCTGGGACACATCGCGTTCGCTCCGATGGCCGCGGCGTACCGGGTGCAGGCACGCGGACTGATCGACGGGGGAGTGGATCTCCTGTCCATCGAGACCTGCCAGGACATGCTTCAGGTGAAAGCGGCGCTTGCCGGCGTTTTCGAATGCTTCGAGGAAGTCCACCGGCGCTTGCCGGTCATCGTTTCACTCACCGTCGAAACGACGGGAACCATGCTCTTGGGGACCGAGACGTCGGCGGCGCTTGTGACGCTCGATCCGTACGACATCGACGTGATCGGACTCAATTGCGCGACCGGCCCGGCGGAGATGTCCGACCACGTACGCGTGCTTTCCGCGAGCAGCCCGAAGCCGATCTTCGTCATGCCCAACGCGGGCCTCCCGGAGAATGTAGGCGGGAGGGCGTGCTACCGGCTCTCACCCGCGGAACTGACGGAGTGGATGAGCCACTTCGTGAAGGACCTCGGCGTCTCCATCGTCGGGGGATGCTGCGGGACCACACCCGAACACATCCGGCGCCTGGTGGATGCCGTCGGAGGCCTCACGCCTGCCCCGCGCTCCTGTTCGGCTGTGCCGTCGGTGTCCAGCCTCTATCAGGCTATCCCCCTCCAGCTCGATCCTCCGCCGGTTCTGATCGGGGAACGGACCAATGCCAACGGTAGCAAACAGTTCCGCGATCTCCTGGGTAAAGAGGACTGGGACGGCATCGTGGCGATGGGGAAGGAGGCGGTCCGGGAAGGGGCGCACATGGTCGACGTCTGCGCCGCCTACGTCGGCAGGGACGAAGCGCGAGACATGGACGAGATCCTCCGGCGCTTCAACACTCAGGTCCCCCTCCCGGTTGTGATCGACTCCACCGAGGCGGCCGTCATCGAGCGGGCCCTCCAGAGGATCGGGGGGAAAGCCGTTGTCAATTCGATCAATCTCGAGGACGGGGAGGAGCGGATTCGTGTGGTCGTCCCTCTCTGCCGGAAATACGGCGCGGCGGTGATCGCTCTCACGATCGACGAGCAGGGGATGGCCAAGACAGCCGATGCGAAAGTCGCCATCGCGAGACGGATCCACGATCTGGTGGTGGGAACGTACGGTATGAAACCGGGGGATCTCATCGTGGATACCCTCACCTTCACGCTCGGGTCGGGGGACGAGGAGTACCGGAGAGCTGCCATCGAGACGCTCGATGCGATCCGCCGCATCAAACGGGAGCTTCCGGGGGTGCGGACGTTGCTCGGAGTGAGCAACATATCCTTCGGCCTCTCGCCGGCGACCCGACACGTCCTCAACAGCGTGTTCCTCCACGAGGCAACCCAGGCAGGCCTTGACCTGGCGATTGTCCACGCCGGCAAGATCATGCCGCTGTACAGGATCGATGAGCGCGGACGGGAGCTCAGCCGGCGGCTGGTTCGGGATGAACGGACTCCCACGGATCCACTCGCGGAGCTGATCGCGTACTATGCGGAGCGGAAGGGGGAAAAGAAGCGGGAGAGCGCCCGACACGCTGAGGTCGAAGAGCGGCTGAAGCAGCGGGTGGTGGACGGCGACGGCGTCGGGCTGCAGGCCGACATCGAGGAAGCTCTGAAGCGCCATTCCCCCATCTCGATCATCAATACCATCCTGCTCGGCGGCATGAAGACGGTCGGTGATCTCTTTGGCAGCGGCCAGATGCAGCTTCCGTTTGTGCTGCAATCGGCCGAGGTGATGAAAAGTGCGGTTGCGCTGCTGGAGCCGTTCTTGGACAAGCTCGAGACGGCCCCGCGCGGGACGCTGGTGCTGGCGACGGTCAAGGGGGATGTTCACGACATTGGAAAGAACCTTGTCGACATCATCCTGAGCAACAACGGGTACCGCGTGGTGAACCTGGGCATCAGAGTGCCGATCGAGACGATGCTCCAGGCTGCCGAGAAGGAACGGGCCACGGCGATCGGGATGAGCGGGTTGCTCGTGAAGTCCACGCTCATCATGAAGGAGAACCTCGAGGTCATGCGGGAGCGGGGGCTTACCGTTCCGGTCATCCTGGGTGGTGCGGCGCTGACGCGGCGCTACGTGGAAGAGGATCTCCGCCCACTCTACGGCGGCCCCCTCTTCTATGCGAACGATGCCTTCGACGGCCTCCGGTTCATGGAGAAAATCGCCGGCGGCCCCCTTGCCGGCGCGGCCGGTTCACCTGGGGCGGGGGGCGATCCGGATGCGCTCACCGGGAGCGAGGCAAAGGTCCATCTGGCGATGGAGAAGGAAGGCGGCTCCGCGCCCGGCCAGGGGCGACGGGTGAACACCCTGCCGCAGGCTCCGGGTGTGCGGCGCGAGGTCCCGATCCCTGTGCCCCCCTTCTGGGGGACGAAAGTGGTGGACACGATCGGCTTGGATCAGGTCTTCCCCTACATCAATGAAGTCGCACTCATCCGGGGGCAATGGCAGGTGCGCAGGGGCTCAGTGGATGAGGACAGATACCGGAAGCTCCTCGATGAGAAGATCTATCCCGAGCTGAAGCGGTTGAAGGACAAGGTCGTGTCCGAGCGGTTGCTTGAGCCCCGCGTGGTGTACGGGTATTTCCCCTGCCACTCCAGCGGCGATGATCTCATCATCTACGACCAGGACCTCACCCGGGAGCGGATGCGCTTCACCTTCCCGCGGCAGAAGGGGGACCGGCTGCTCTGCCTTGCGGATTATTTCGCTCCAGTCGGATCGGGCACAGCGGACGTCGTGGCGCTCCAGCTTGTCACCGTGGGACGCGTTGCGTCGGAACACTCCGCGCGGCTGTTCGCGGCGAACGACTACAAAGAGTACCTCTATTTCCACGGCCTCAGCGTGGAGACCGCGGAGGCGCTGGCGGAGTTCTTCCATAAGAGGATCCGCCAGGAGCTGGGGATCGCCGCGAGCGATGCGCCTGAGATCAGGCGCCTCTTCGCCCAGGGGTACCAGGGGGCGCGGTACAGCTTCGGATACCCGGCCTGTCCGAACCTCGAGGATCAGAGGAAACTCTTCGATCTCCTCGACGGCGCGCGGATCGGCGTCCGGCTGACGGAGGAGTATTCGCTCGATCCGGAACAGAGCACGAACGCGATCATCGTTCATCATCCGCAGGCCCGCTACTTCACCCCTTGAATGTGCGCGCGTGCACGGTCTTGCTATTCGCATCGGTTTTTCTTAGGTTGGCAGCGAGTGGTTTTACCCCGGAGGGCGTGAGCATTCCGCTCAGGCCGGACGTTTCTCCAGGGATTTTCACATGCTTGTACCCCCCATTCTGAATCATACAACGGAGGATGAGTCGCATGGCAACAATGATCACTGAAGAGTGCATCAACTGCGGCGCGTGCGAACCGGAGTGCCCGAACACAGCAATCTACGCAGGTGGTGTGCAGTATGAGTTGAACGGACAGATGTTCGATGCGCTATCGGCCGATTTCTACTACATCGTCCCGGAGAAATGCACCGAGTGTGTGGGGCATTTTGACCAGGAGCAGTGCGCAGCCGTGTGCCCTGTTGACTGCTGCGTTCCGGATCCGAACCGCGTTGAAGGCGAGGATGTGCTTTTCACCCGTGCACGGGCGATCCATCCGGAGAAGGAATTCCCTGAACTGAGCGCCTCGACGTCCCACTTCAGGAAGTAATCATCTGGGCGCTTGAACTGCCGCATCAAAAGGTCGGCTCCTCCTGTGCGAAGGAACCGACCTTCTGTTTTCCGGGAGGATCTGAAATGAACATCGTACCCTACACACTGGACGAGCCGGACACCGGGCGCCTTCCCCCCGACGGCACACTGCGGGAAGGGGGGGTGAGGGCTGGGGGGCGCATGTTCACCAAGGTCGCGAACGAGTCTGAGATACGGGTGAGGAAGGGGAACACGGGAACGGGCGGGTGAAGACCTACGCCGTGAAAATCGAGGATGGCACTCTGCTTGTCGATCTTCCGGGGGAGGACGCATGACCGAGAACCACCATGGTGCTGCGGCTCCCACCCCTGAAGAGAGAATCCGGACTCTCTCACGCTCTGTCGGTTTCTCGAAGGTCGGGATCGCGAAGGCGGGTTCCCTTGGGGAGGAAGGCCTGCGCCTCAAAGCGTGGCTGGAACGGGGATTTGATGCGGGAATGCGCTGGATGGGGGCGCGCTATGAGGAGCGGAGAGACCCGGGCAAACTCCTCCCGGGAGCGCGGTCCGTGGTGTCGATCGCTCTCAACTACTACACGGCGGAGCGTCACAGTGACCGGCCTGAGACGGGGAAGATATCCCGCTACGCCTGGGGTGACGACTACCACCGTATCATGGCAGAGCGACTTGAGAGCCTCTGGGAGCTGATGAGGAAAGAATTCCCCGGGACCGAAGGGAAATGGTATGTCGACACCGGACCGGTGATGGAGAAAGTCTGGGCCGCACGGTCGGGAATAGGCTGGATCGGGAAGCACGCCAATCTCATCACGGAAGAATACGGCTCCTGGGTCTTCCTGGGCGAGATCATCACCACGATGGATCTGGAGCCGGATCGACCGTCACTCGACCGGTGCGGCACATGCATGCTTTGCCTGGAAGCCTGCCCCACGAGGGCAATCGTGGAACCGTACGTCGTTGATTCCGCGCGCTGCCTTTCCTATCTTACCATTGAACACCGGGGGGAAGTCTCACGTGAAGTGAGAGATCACTTCCAGGGGTGGATCTTCGGTTGCGACGTCTGTCAGGACGTCTGCCCCTGGAACAGGAAATTCCGGGTGGTGTCGGAGGACGCCCGGTTCGCGCCACGCGCGGAGAATCTTGCTCCTGTGCTCGAGGAGTGGGCGGGGATGGACGCGGAGACTTTCGGGCGGCTCTTCCAGGGGAGTCCTGTGCGCCGGACGAAGCGCGAGGGGTTGATGCGCAATGTCCGGCTCGCCCGGCTGTCGGGCCGATAAGCCCCCGGCAGATGACCCTCCTCCTGCGCAAGAAGCATCTGATCGTATGACACGGCATTCATTTCATCGGAGCAGAGCATGCCTTCCAGCCATCACACGGTGATCATCATAGGCTCGGGCCCGGCCGGTCTGACTGCCGCGCTGTACGCCGCGCGCGCGAACCTGAACCCGCTCATCTTCGAGGGGATACAGCCGGGGGGGCAGCTGACCATTACCACAGAGGTGGAGAACTACCCCGGTTTTCCCAAAGGGGTCATGGGGCCGGAGCTGATGGACCAGATGCGTGAGCAGGCGCACCGCTTCGGCGCCCAGTCCCTCTACAAGAACGTGACCGCAGCGGATTTCTCGCGGAGGCCTTTCCTCATCCGGGCGGAAGATTCCGAGTACACCGCCGACGCCGTCATCGTGGCCACAGGCGCTTCGGCCAGGTGGCTTGGGATTCCGTCGGAGAAGGAGTTCCTGGGGCACGGTGTCTCCGCCTGTGCCACATGCGACGGGTTCTTCTTCAAGAATCTGGAGGTCGTGGTGGTCGGAGGAGGGGACACCGCAATCGAGGAAGCCACGTTTCTCACCCGTTTCGCCGCGAAGGTCAGCATTGTCCACCGGAGGGATGCCCTTCGCGCGTCGAAGTTCATGCAGGAGAAAGCCTTCAAGAATCCGAAGATCGCCTTCGTGTGGGATTCGGTCGTGACGGAGATCGTCGGGAAGTCGGAGAGCGGCAGGAAGGTGGTCACAGGCGTGAAACTCAAGAATTTGAAAAGCGGGACGGAATCGATCATGAAGGCCGACGGGGTTTTCATGGGGATCGGCCACAAGCCGAACACCGAACTTTTTGCCGATCAGCTCGACATGGACGTGACCGGATATCTCCTCACGCAGGGAAAGAGCACCCGCACCAATATCCCCGGAGTTTTCGCCGCGGGAGACGTCGCCGACAGCGTGTACCGGCAGGCGGTTTCTGCCGCGGGATCGGGCTGCATGGCCGCGATCGACGCCGAGCGCTGGCTTGAAAGCCAGCACGCCTAGGGGGAAGATCACACTTCCGTTCCTTGAGGGCCGGTGCCTCCTCTGTATGGGGCGCCGGCTCATTCCTTCTTTGGTCCTCAGTCACCCCTTCTCATTCTCCTTCAGCGTGAAAGAGTGCCGATTTGTCAGCCGTATTGACACACTCGCCTGCCATAATTGCGTCCCATTCTTGTCATTTTGACACTCTATTATTGCCATATTGGCTGGAAAAGTCACCCCGAGTGCCGGAGATGTATGGCCCCGGAAAGCTGCATGTTCATAAGATATTAAATATCAATAAGTTACAGTCAGTGGCACAGCTGTTGAATGCATACAGGCAGAGTTGTATTGCATCGGAAACCACAAATCAAGGAGTGATCAGCCATGTTGGTGAGACTTGAAAGAATGCCCATCCCAGAGTTTGACGGGGTTTTCAACTTCGGGAAGGAGATGGACAGTCTCTTCTCGGATTTCCTGCTTCCCTCGATCGTCGGGAGTGCCAGTTACCCATCACTGAATATCGCGGACAAGGGGGATGAGATCCTGCTCACGGCTGCCCTGCCCGGGGTCAGGAAGGAAGACCTGAAAATCGCCGTCCATGACGGGGTCCTCGAGATCTCCGGCGAGCGGAAAGCCACAGAGTTGCCTGAGAAGGCCCGGTGGATCCGCAGTGAGCTCGCGAGCGGGTCGTTCTCACGCTCGCTTACGCTGCCCCGTGACATCAACCAGGACAAACTGGCGGCCGAACTCAAGAATGGGATCCTCACCGTCGTGCTCCCCAAGAGGGAGCAGGCCAAACCGCGCGAGATCGCGATCCAGTGAGGAGGGCATAGACCATGACAGACAAATCCGAACTTGCCGCGAAAGCGACCGGCAACGGCCTTCCGCTCACAGAGTCGACGGAAGTCGACACCTACGTCGTGGCTCCGCTTGCCGACGTGATCGAAACTCCCGAAGCGTTTCTGGTTGCCCTGGATATGCCGGGCGCGACGAAAGAGAACATCTCCGTTACGCTGGAAAAGGGGACACTGCGGGTAAAGGGATATGTCGAACCTCTCCAGAAGGAGGGCGCGACGGCCATCATCCGCGAAATCCGGGCGACCGGCTACTCACGGGCGTTCACGATCGGCGAAGGGATCGACAGAAACAGGGTTGAGGCGACGTTGGCGGACGGCGTTCTCTCCGTGAAGCTCTTCAAAGCGGAGGAACTGAAACCAAGACAGATCACCATTCAGTAAACCATACACAAGAAGGAGGGTACTACAATGGCGTTGATTCGGTGGAAAGATAACAGGGACCTGCCCGCATTTCCTTCTGATGTGCTGAGCATGCAGAGGGAAATAAACCGGATGTTCGACAGCTTCTTCCGCGGCGGTGTGGACGACGAGGGCCAGATGTTCTCGTCAAGCTGGTCACCGGCGACGGATATCGTCGAGCACGAAAACGAGTACGTTGTCAACCTGGAACTCCCGGGCGTGAACAAGGACGATGTCAAGATCATCATGCAGGAGAACCTGCTCACCATTCGGGGGCAGAAGAAAGAGGAGAAAGAATCGAACGGGTCTCAGTACCGCAGGGTCGAACGCTCCTACGGTGAGTTTCAGCGGACCTTCCAGCTTCCATCCTCCGTGAAGAGTGACAGGATCGAGGCTATTTACAGGGACGGCATCCTCACCGTCTCCCTTCCGAAGGCGGAGGAAGCCCGGTCGAAGCAGATCGAGGTCAAAGTGAAGTAGTCCGTGCTGATCGTGCCTGGCACGGGCCAGTGCGAAACCCCTGGGCCGGTGGGAGCCCGGGGGTTTCTGCATTTTTCTCAATCGGTGAACTCACAGGGGCGCGGGCGTGTTCTATGAAGGAAAGGGACGACAATGGCAAAATCAGAAAAAGAGAACGAGCAGGAGCGGACGTCCGTCCCCCGGGTAGTGCCCGTTCTGCCGCTGCGGAATTCCGTCTTCTTCCCGCATCAGGCATTTCCCCTCTCCGTCGGGAGGGAAGGAAGCCTGAAGGCGCTCGAGGAAGCCACAAAGGACGAGGGCCTGATCGTCATCGTGGCCCAGAGTGACGGCACCATCGAGGACCCGCAGGAAAAGGACATCCACTGGGTCGGCACGCTGGCCCGGGTGCTCAAAACCTTCACCCTCGCAGACGGGACACGCAGCGTCCTGGCGCAGGGATTGCACAGGGTGCAGCTCCTCTCCATCCTCCAGGCCCATCCGTACATCCGGGCGGTCGTGAAGGACCTGCCGGAAACCGTGCCCGCGGGGATGGAAATCGATGCGATGGCTGCCAACATCAAGAACCTCTTCAAACAGGCTGTCAGCCTCTCCCCGAACCTGAACGATGAACAGCTGGCCATCGTGCTGAACGTCGAACAGCCCGAAACGCTCGTCGACCTCGTGGCGTGGATGATCCCCGGCAGCGTTGAGGAAAAGCAGGGGATTCTGGAGGCGGCCGATTTCCGCAAGCGCTTGGAGAAACTGATGCTCATGCTGACCAAGCTGGTCCAGACGCTCGAGCTGGGGAGCAAGATCCAGTCTGAAGTGCAGGACGGGATCAACAAGACGCAGCGCGAGTACTACCTGCGCGAGCAGCTCAGGGCGATCAAGAAAGAGCTTGGCGAAGAAGAAGGGAATGTGGACCTGCGCGAGCTCCGGAAGCGGGTTGAGGAGGCAGGGCTGACGGAGGAGGCCCGGAGCGTTGTGGAGAAGGAGCTCACCCGCCTCTCACAGATGACGCCCGCCTCGGCGGAATACACGGTGAGCAGATCATACCTCGACTGGATACTGGACCTTCCCTGGAGCAAGAGCACGGAGGACAACCTGGACATCGGCTCCGCGCGCGACGTCCTGGAGCGCGACCATTACGGACTGGACAAGGTGAAGAAGAGGATCCTTGAGTACCTGGCGGTCCGCAAGCTGAAGAACGACATGCGCGGGCCGATTCTTGTGTTCGTTGGCCCGCCCGGCGTCGGAAAGACCTCCCTCGGCAGATCGATCGCCAGCGCACTCGGTCGCGCCTTTGTCCGGATATCGCTCGGCGGGATCCACGACGAGGCCGAGATCCGCGGTCACCGGCGCACCTACATCGGCGCGCTCCCGGGCCGGATCATCCAGGGGCTGCGCAAGGCGGGCTCCAGAAACCCTGTGTTCATGCTGGATGAGATCGACAAGGTCGGACAGGATTTCCGCGGAGACCCGTCGGCAGCCCTCCTCGAGGTCCTTGACCCGGAGCAGAACAACAGCTTCAGCGATCACTACCTCGAGATCCCGTTTGACCTCTCCAGGGTGATGTTCATCGCGACGGCCAACATGATCGAGACGGTGCCCCCGGCGCTGCGTGACAGGATGGAAATTATCGAGATACCCAGCTACGTCGAGGACGAGAAACTCCACATCGCACAGCGTTTCCTCCTGCCGAAGCAGAGGCGGGAACACGGGCTGGCGGCGGGGCAGCTGGAGATCGACGACGAGGCGTTGAGGGCGATCATCTCCGGCTACACGCGCGAAGCGGGGGTGCGCAATCTGGAGCGCACCGTGGCGACGATCGCGCGCGGTGTGGCGCGCGAGGTCGCCGGAGGGAACGTGGCCCGTGTCACGGTCACGAAAGAGATGGTGACGAACTATCTCGGTGCGCAGAAATTCTATTCCGACGTTGCGGAGAGAATCAACCGCCCCGGCATCGCCGTCGGGCTGGCGTGGACTCCGGTTGGCGGAGACATCCTCTTCAGCGAAGCGGCGAAAGTGGAGGGGAAGGGAAACCTCACCCTTACCGGCCAGGTGGCGGACGTCATGAAAGAGTCGGTGCAGGCGGCGCTTTCCTTTATC
>Ga0153916_10001951_pt1 | contig 15077 bp, 12 predicted proteins | sample Opewatmetagenome_FD_109642 | JGI IMG/M metagenome (GOLD analysis project Ga0153916, IMG submission 109642) | Freshwater wetland microbial communities from Ohio, USA - Open water 3 Core 3 Depth 4 metaG | ecosystem: Environmental > Aquatic > Freshwater > Wetlands | place: USA: Ohio, Lake Erie...
CGAGCAGGTCGAGGCTCATCGCGAGGATCGCGAGGATCATGACCTTCGCGACGAGCTCGACGTAGAACGGCCCGCCGGCGAAGGGGAACGCCGCGAGCGCGGCGAGCGCGAGGAGGTACCAGAGGCGGCTCCGGTTCACGCGTCCCCTCTCGCCCTCAGGCGGGCCTCCTGAAGAGGCCTTCCGGCCGCCAGAGCAGGATGACGGCCATGAGCACGTACACGCTCACCCCGGCCGCGTTCGGGAGGAGGACCCTCCCGAAGGTGTCCACCAGCCCGACCAGGAGCGCCGCCCCGAGCGCCCCCCACACCGAGCCGATGCCCCCGATGACGACCACCACGAAGCAGATGATGAGCACCTGCGTGCCCATCCCCGGGTAGACCGACGAGACCGGGGCCGCGATCATCCCGGCGAACGCGGCGAGCGCCACCCCGAGCCCGAACACCCAGCGGTAGAGGCGCCTCACGTCCACGCCGAGGGACTGGACCATCTCACGGTTCGACGCGCCCGCCCGGATCATCATCCCGAGGCGCGAGCGGTGGATGAGCACGTACAGGCCGCCCGCCAGCGCGAGGCAGACGGCCGACATGAACAGCCGGTAGACGGGGTAGCTGAGCACGTCGGTGAGCTTGATGGAGCCCGCCAGGACCGGGGGGACGGGCACGCCGTGGACGTCGTTCCCGGCGACCAGGCTGCGGAGCTCCTCGAAGACCAGGATGAGCCCGTAGGTGAGGAGCACCTGCTCCAGGTGGTCCCGCTCGTAGAGGCGGGAGAAGAAGGCGCGCTCGAGCACGATCCCGAGCAAGGCGGAGAGCACGGTCCCGAGCACCACCGCGAGGAGGAGGCTCCCCGTCAGCGACGAGAGCGTGAACGCCATGTAGGCGCCGACCATGTAGAAGCTTCCGTGGGCGAGGTTGATGATGCCCATGACGCCGAAGACGAGCGTCAGCCCCGAGGCGACGAGGAAGAGCAGGAGCCCGTACTGGACGCCGTTCAGGACCTGGATGAGCAGCGAGTGGACGTCCAACGCGAGGTCCGGGTGCGGGGGGCCGGAGACGGCGCGGGCGGACGTCGTGCCCGCCCGCGCCGCCATCATCTCACAGCTTGCAGCCTCGGGCAGGGTCCGCGAGGGCCTTCGCGGCGATACCGATGACCTTGTTCTGCTTGCCCTCGACCCGGCGCAGGTAGATGTCGTTCACCGGGTTGTGGGCCTTGGAGAGCGTCATGGGCCCCCGCGGGCTGTCGATCCGGGCCTTCTCCATCGCCGCGAAGAGCTGCGCCCGCTTGGAGGTGTCGCCCTTCACGCCGTCGAGCCCGGCGGCGAGCAGCTGCGCCGAGTCGTATCCCTGCATCGCGTAGACGTCCGCCTCCGCCTTGTAGGCGTTCTGGTACCCGGCCCGGAACGCCTTGTCCTTCGGGTTGTCGAGGCCGTCGGCGTAATGGAGCGTGGTGATCACGCCCTGGGCCGCGTCGCCCTGCGCCTCGAGCGTGCCGTCGGTGAGGAAGCCCGCGCCGTACAGCGGGATGCTCGCCTTCAGCCCGGCGCCCGCGTAGTCCTTCACGAACTTGACCGCGCCGCCGCCGGCGAAGAACACGTAGACCAGGTCCGGCTTGAGGGCCGCGATCTCGGTCAGGTAGGACTGGAACTCCACCTGCGGGAAGGGCACGTAGAGCTGCTTCACCACCTTCCCGCCGCCCGCCTCGAACGCCTCCTTGAAGCCGTTCACCGACTCCTCGCCCGCCGCGTACTTCCAGGTGAACGTGACGGCCGTCTTCTTCTTCTGCTCCGCCGCGACCTTCCCCATGGCGTAGCCGGGCTGCCAGTTGGTGAACGAGGTGCGGAAGAGGTTGGGCGCGCAGAGCGGACCGGTGAGGTCGCCCGCCCCCGCGTTCGCGACGATGAGGAGCGTGTTGGTCTCGCGCGCCACCTTCGCCATCGCGAGCGCCACGCCCGAGTGGACCGTTCCGACGAGCACGTCGACCTGGTCGCGCTTGATGAGCTTGCTCGCGTTCTCCGTCGCCTTCGCGGGATCCGACTCGTCGTCCACGCTGAAGTACTCGATCTCCCGGCCGCCGAGCCGGCCGCCCCGCTCCGCCACGGCGAGCTTGAAGCCGTTGGTGATGGCGTTCCCGAGCGCGGCGTAGGTGCCGGTGTACGGCAGCATGAGGCCGACCTTGAGCTTCGGCTGCTCGGCGCGCGCCGGTGCTGCGGCGGCGAGCGCGAGGGCGGCCGCCCAGAGGGCGAGCGCGCCGGGGACCCGGCTCCGTGCGGTTCGGTTCTTCTTCATGGCGTTCCTCCTTGCGGTTCGTGTCGTTGGCCTGCGTGGTCGAGGCGCCGCGTCGTGCGGCCCGGCCGGCGAGGGCCGGCGTCTCAGCGGAGCAGCACCCATCGATCGGGCTCGCCGGGGACCCGGTCGCGGCGCAGCCGCCCCCCGGCGACGAGGTGGTGGAGGTGCGCGAGCGACTCCCCCACCGCGAAGGTGGTCTGGTGCGGATCCAGACCGCGCGTGAAGAGCACCTGCGTCACGTCCCAGGCGGTCCGCGGCCTGCCCGCGCAGGCCTCCAGGATCGCGTCGAGCCGCTGGTGATGGTGCTCGGCGAGCTGGCGGAGCCGGCGGTGCAGCCCCCGGAACGGCAGGCCGTGCGACGGCAGCACCAGCACGTCGTCCGGCAGGGTCTCCAGCGCCGACAGGCTGCGGAGGTACTCCGAGAGCGGCTCCGCCTCCGGCTCGTGCGGCCACACGCTCACGTTGGGCGTGATGTGGGGGAGCACCTGGTCGCCCGCCACGAGGATCCCGCGCTCCGGCGCGAACAGGCAGGCGTGCTCCGGCGCGTGACCCCGCCCGACGACCACGCGCCAGGGGGAGCCGTCCACGCGGACCTCGTCGCCCTCCTGGAGGCGGCGGAAGCTGGCGGGCACCGGCGAGACGTTGGCCGGGTACGCCCGGCACCGCTCGCGGAGCGCGGGGATGGCCTCGCGGGCGACCCCGGCGCGGAGGTAGAAGGCGGCGGCGAGCGCCTGCGTCTCCGCGAGCGGCTCGAGCTTCCCGGCGCGCGCCGCCAGCCACTCGGTGCGCGTGCACCAGAGCTCGCTGCCCCAGCGCTCGGCCATCCAGCCCGCGAGCCCGACGTGATCCGGGTGGTGGTGCGTGACGAGGACGCGCCCGACCGGCCGGCCGCGGAGGACGGACAGCTCGATCCGCTCCCACGCCGCGCGCGTCGGGTCGTCGCCGTGGCCGGTGTCCACCACCGTCCAGCCCTCGCCGTCCGCGAGCACCCACACGTTCACGTGGTCGAGCGCGTACGGCAGGGGCAACCGCACCCAGGTGACCCCGGGCGCCACCTCGTGCCCCTCCCCCGCCGGAGGCCTCGGGCCGTCGGCCGCGCGCGCGGCGCTCGGCCCCTTCATCTCTTCCCGCCGCTCGCCGCGGCCGGCGCCTCGGACCCCTGCCGCAGCCGGAAGCGCTGGATCTTCCCGGTGGCGGTCTTCGGCAGCTCCTGCACGAAGTGGATGCGCCGCGGGAACTTGTACGACGCGAGCGCCGCCTTGCAGTGGAGCATGAGCTCGCTCGCCAGCGCCTCGCTCCCGGTCGCGCCCTCGCGCAGGACCACGTACGCCTCGGGCTTCACCAGCCCGCTCCCGTCCGGCGCGCCGATCACCGCGACCTCCAGCACCTTGGGGTGGCTCACCAGCCTCGACTCGATCTCGATCGGCGAGCACCAGATGCCGCCCACCTTGAGCATGTCGTCGCTGCGCCCGTGGTAGTGGTAGTAGCCCTTCTCGTCCCGCAGGTAAGTGTCGCCGGTGTCGAGCCAGTCGTCGGCCAGCATGGTGGCGGCGGTCTTCTGCGGGTTGTTCCAGTAAAAGGCCGCGGTGGAGGGTCCCTTCACGTGCAGCCGGCCCGGCTCGTTCACGGGGGCGGCGCCCGCCTCCGTGACGATGCGGGCCTCGTAGCCCGGGACGACGCGGCCGCTCGCGCCGGGGCACACGTCGTCCATCCGGTTCGAGATGAAGATGTGGAGCGCCTCGGTGGAGCCGATCCCGTCGAGGATCACGAGGCCGGTCCGCTCCTTCCAGCGGCGGAAGATGTCCGAGGGGAGCGCCTCGCCCGCGGAGACGCAGACCCGGACGGAGGAGAGGTCGGGGCGGGCGCTCTCGAGGGCCTGCAGCTGCGCCGCGTAGAGCGTCGGCACGCCGTAGTACACCGTCGGCTTGAAGCGCTCGATGGTCTCGAAGGTGCTCTGCGGGGTCGGCCTCGCCTCGAGCAGCACCGACGTGGCCCCCGCCCAGAGCGGGAAGGTCATGCCGTTCCCGAGGCCGTACGCGAAGAAGAGCTTCGCCGCCGAGAAGCAGACGTCGCCCTCGCGGACCCCGAGCACGTCGGCGCCGTAGAGCTGGCTGGTGGCCACCATGTCGCGGTGCCGGTGGACGGCGCCCTTCGGGCGGCCGGTCGAGCCCGAGGAGTAGAGCCAGAAGCACGCGGCGGTCGCCGCGGCGGGCACGGCGGCCAGCGCCGGGCTCGCGCCCTCCATCGCCGCGGTCACCCCCTCCACCCGCAGCGTCACGCCCGGCGGGGTCCGCGCCGACGCGAGCGCCGGCTTCACCTCGGCCTCGAGCTCGGGCGACCAGATCACGCCGGTGCACTGCGAGTCCTCGACGATGTAGCGGTAGTCGTCGGCGCGGAGCAGCGTGTTGAGCGGCACCGGGACGATGCCCGCCTTGATGGCGCCCCAGAACAGGTAGAAGAACTCGGGGCAGTCCTTCACGATCATGACGAGGCGATCGCCCCGGCGGACGCCGAGGGCGAGCAGCGCGTTCCCGCAGCGGTTCACGCGCTCGGCGAGCTGGCCGTAGGTGACCTCCCCCGCGGCGCTGCGGATGGCGACCTTGGCCCCGCGGCCCTCCGCGAGGTGCCGGTCGATGAACGGGACGGCCACGTTGAAGCCGGGGCCGTAGGTGATGCGGGCGGGAGACTGCGACCGATCCACCGTCAGGGCCTGCAGGTCCATCGAGCGCTCCGAACGTCGGGGAGGGGGGCCTCCGCTTCGCGGTGGCCACCGGCGCGCCGGCACGGGATATTGTGGTACCGCTATACCAGAAGCGCGCGCCGCGGGACCAGACCGTCCCCTGATGCGGCGTGTCGTGGGGACCCGGGCCTGGCGGGTCCGCCGGGCCTGCGAGGGGCGCGGCCCCGGGGCGAGGCCGCGCGCGGGGGCGGCTCAGCGGCGGCGCTGCCCGGCCGCGCGCGCGACGCCCTCCTGCGGCTCCTTCGGGCGCTCGCGCCGCTCGTCCTCGACGAGCTTCTGCATGGTGGCGAGGGTGATCGAGCCGAGGGTCGCCTCCGCGATGTCGTCGATCTCCTCGACGACGCGCCCCAGGGCCCGCCCCTCGGAGGAGGCCGCGCCCGGCTCGCGCTCGGCGTGGTCGCCCGCCCCCACCGCCTCGAAGAGGCGGATCACCTCGAGGAGCGTCACGCGCCTCGCGTTGGCGCGGAAGCGGTAGCCGCCGCCCGCGCCGCGGAGCGCCTCGACCAGGCCCGCGCGCCCGAGCGTCCGGAGCACCTTGGCGAGGTGGTTCACGGAGATCCCGAACCGCTCCGCGATCTCGGCCGCGGCGAACTGCTTGCGCGGGTCCGACGCGAGCTGGAGGATCGCGTAGAGCGCGATGCGGGTCGCGACCTGGAGCTTCACGGCTCGATCCTCTTCTCGAGCTGCACGAACGGGCCGGCGATCATCCCGAGGCTCCGGAAGAACGAGAGGAGGAGCTGCGCGTCCTTCGCGATCATGGTGCGGACGTGCGACACGCCGGCCTTGCGGAAGCGCACGCAGATCGCGTCGTAGAGCATGGTCCCGAGGCCGTGCAGCCGGGCCGAGGGGCTCACGTGGACGGCGAAGATCCAGCCGCTCGGCGGCGAGCCGAACTCCCAGGCGCGCACCTCCCCCACGATGAACCCGACCAGGCCGCCGCCGCGCTGGGCGACGAGGAAGAAGCGCTCGGGCTGGTGCCCGGCGTACCAGTCGAAGCGGTCCTTCCAGTAGGCCGCCTTCGCGATCCCGGTGTTCTCGGCGTCCAGGGCCACCACCTCGGGCAGATCCGAGGGCTCGGCCGGCCGTACCCGGACGTCCCCGAAGGTCCGGGCGGGGTTTTCGGCATTCTGGTGCGACATTGTCATCATCTAGCGCGTTCCCCCGGCCGGCACAAACCTTCGGGCGCCCTCGCGGCGAATCACCACATCCGGGACCGGCGGCGCGGCCGGCCGGTCGAGGTGCGCTCGACGGAGCACGGGAAGCCCGAGGACGCCCACCGCGACGAGGACGGACCCGGCGAGTCCCGCGCTCCACCCAGCGCTCGACCCGGGGCCGGCGCCCTTCTCTGCTCCGGGACGGCGCCGCCGTGAGTCGGCCCGGCCTCGGAGGGTGGCAGGATGCCCCCTCGCCCGCCTCGGGGTCCAAGTCATCGTTTCGATTAGTGTGATAGGTACTGGCTATCATGCGAAATGCCCCCTACCCGCTCACGCTGCGCCAGCTGCAGTACGCCGTCGCGGTGGCCGGCACGCGGAGCTTCCGGCGCGCGGCCGAGGCCTGCCACGTGTCGCAGCCCTCCCTCTCGCAGCAGATCGCCGAGGTCGAGCGCGGGCTCGGCGTCCGCCTGTTCGAGCGCGACCGGCGCCGGGTGCTCGTGACGGCGGCGGGCGAGGCGCTCCTCGCCCGCGCGCGCCGGGTGCTGGTCGAGGCGGACGACCTCGTCGAGGCTTCCCGCCGCCACGGCGATCCCCTCTCGGGCACGCTCCGCATCGGGGTCATCCCCACCGTGGGCCCGTACCTCCTGCCTCGCGCCACGCCCGCGCTCCGGAAGGCGCTGCCCGATCTGCTCGTCCTGTGGGAGGAGGACCGGACGGCGCCGCTCGTGGCGCGGGTCTCGGCGGGCGAGCTCGACGCCGCCCTCCTCGCGCGCGAGGCGGACCTCCGCGACCTCGTGCAGGCGGAGCTCGCCGTCGACCCCTTCGTCCTCGCCGCTCCGCCCGGCCACCCGCTGGCGCGCGGCTCGGGACCGCTCCGGCCCGGAGATCTGCGCGGAGCGCGCGTGCTCCTCCTCGACGACGGCCACTGCCTGCGCGCCCAGGCGCTCGAGGTGTGCTCGAAGGGCCGGGCCGAGGAGCTGGGGTTCCGGGCGACGAGCCTCTCCACCCTCGTGCAGATGGTGGCGAGCGGCGCGGGCGTGACGCTCCTCCCCCACGTCGCCGTGGAGGCGGAGGCGCACCGGGCGAACCTGCGCATCCGCCCCTTCGCGAAGCCCGCCCCGGGCCGGACCCTCGTCCTCGCGTGGCGGCGCGGCACCGCGGTCGAGCCGGCGCTCCGCGCGGTCGCGGAGGTCATCCGCCGGGCCTGAACGGCGGAGCGTGATCCGCCGGATCGCCGGGAGGCCCGCGCTCGGGACCCGCCTCACGATCAGACGTCGCTCGGGTCGATGTGCTCGAAGGCCCGCCCGGCCAGGGCGACCACCAGCGCGATCATCGCGGCGAGGACGGCGGCGCCCGCCACGGCGGCCACAGGCGCGATGCTCCAGCCGAGGTGGGGCCCACCCAGCCAGGCGACCACGGTCGCGGCGGCGGCGGCGGGGAGGGCGGCGAGCGGCAGGCCGACCACGTGCACGAGCATGGGCAGGAGCTGGGCGCCGATGTTGCGCGAGCCGAGCGCGACCCAGCCCGGCAGCACGGCGGTGAAGAGCGCCTGGAGCGCCACGCCCAGGAGGAGCAGCGGCGGTCCGGCGACGAGGAGCGCCAGGCCGAGCCATCCGCGGTCGATGCCTCCGAGCCCGAACGGCCCCAGGAGCGCCGCCGCCGGGACGGCCACGGTCCAGGCGCCGGCGAGGAGGAAGGTGGGACCGAGCGCCTCGCCGAGGATCACCCGCGCGCCCGAGAGCGGCAGCGCGCGCAGGGTGTCGAGGCGGGACAGGTCGGCCGCCAGCCCGGTGCTGCGAGTGGACACCGGCCCGGTCAGGGCGACCAGGGCGAGCACCGTGACGCCGCCGACGCCCACGAGGGGCCGCCAGTCGGCACCCCGGGAGTCGAAGGCGACGAGCCCCACCACGGCCGCGAGGACCGCCAGCACGACGACGGCGAGCACCCTGAGCTGCAGGCTCCGGCTGGTGCCGATGAGCCCCTTCCAGGCGAGGGCCAGCTCGGGCCGGCCCTGCGCCGCGAGGCGGAAGGGCGTGCGCATCCTGCGGCCGCCCGCGGGGACTCCGGCGAACCCGGTGGCGCGGAACTGCTCCAGCGCGCGCGCCCGCCGCTCCGCTCCGGCGACGGCCGCGTCCTCGAACCCGACGGCCGCGAAGAGAACGAACGCGTAGTGGGCCGCCAGCACCAGCACGGCGGCGGGCAGCGCCGGGAGGAGCTCGGCGACACCCGCGGCGAACACGGGCCGGACGATCGCCCGCGCCGGCCAGAGCAGCGCCTGGGCGGGCGCCGCCAGGGCGTGGACGTCGCTCCAGGCTCCGGCGACCACCGCGGCGGCCCCGGACAGGAGGCCGGCCTGGGCGGCGCGCAGCCGCCAGCCGGAGAGCCGGGCGTGCAGGTGGGCGCGGACCAGCGAGGCTCCGGCCGCGTGCAGGTTCAGGGTGGCGAAGATCAGCGCCAGCGCGACCGCGCGCACGCCGAGCGGGCCTCCCGTCATCGGCCCCGCCAGGAGGGGGAGCAGGAGCGCGCCGAGCGTGGAGCCGAGCACCAGCCTCACCAGGCGGTAGTGGACGAGGGCGCGCCTGCCGACCGGGGCCGCGAAGAGGAACAGGATCTCCGCCTCGGTGAAGCCGAGCCGCGGGACCGGCTTCCCGAGGATCCAGCTCAGCGCAGCGATGGCGGCGAGCAGGAGCGCGCCGTACGGCTGGGCACCCGCCAGGATGGCGGCCAGGGGCGAGCCGCGGAGCACCTGGGCGGAGCGCGCGTTCTGGGCGAACAGCATGGCGAAGTACCCCACCCCCAGCACGGCGGGGACGAGGTAGCGTGGCCGGCGGAGCCGGCGCGCCTGCAGCAGCACCAGGTTCCGGGCGCTGGCAGCGACGAGGAAGGCGCAGGCCCGCGCGAAGCTCACGCCACGCTCGCGGGGCCTTCGGTGATGCGCACGAAGAGCTCCTCCAGCGAGGCGTCGCCGGCGGCGTGGCCGAGCCTGGCGCGGATCTCCTCCAGGGTGCCCAGGGCGACGCAGCGGCCGCCGGCCAGGATGAGCACCCGGTGGCAGAGCTCCTCCACCAGCGCCAGCAGGTGGGAGCTGAGCACCAGGGCGGCCCCGGCCCGGGCCCGCGCCCGCAGCGACTGCTTCATCTGGCGGATGGCCAGCGGGTCGAGGCCGGTGAGCGGCTCGTCGAGCAGGAGCACCGCCGGATCGTGGAGGAAGGCGCAGGCCACGAGGAGCTTCTGGCGCATGCCGCGCGACAGCTCGGAGGTGAGGGCGTCGGCCTTGTCGGCGAGCGCCATTCCGGCGAGCAGACCCTCCGCCTTCGCCTCCCAGCCGGCCACGCCGTAGAGGCGGGCCACCAGGTTCAGGTGCTCGCGGACCGTCAGGTACTCGAAGAGCCGGGGCTCGTCGGGCAGGAACGCCAGCGCCCGCTTGGCGCCCACGGGGTCGGCGGCCAGGTCGCGCCCCAGGATGCGGACGGTGCCTGCGCTGGGAGGGAGGATCCCGGCGATGCAGCGCAGCGTCGTGGTCTTGCCGGCGCCGTTGGGACCGACGAGGCCCAGGATCTCACCGGGAGCCACCGCGAAGGAGAGATCGGCGACCGCCCGGTGGGAACCGAACACCTTCCCGAGGGCCTGGACCTCCAGGCCGGAGGGCTCGTTCACCATGGGCGCATGGTGGCACGCGCGGACGGTGAGTGTGTAGGCCCTGCGTGGGCCCGCCCGGCCGCCAGGCTCCGCGCTCGAGGCGAGGCCGCGCCGCGGCGCCGTGGCCTGAAGCGGGACGTCTTCCGGACCGCGCCCGGAGGCTCAGCGTCCGCGGCTCGCCCACTCCCACCGCGTCCCCTCGTGGACCGCCGCGTACACCTCGTCGCGGAGGTGGTTCGCCTCCTCGTCGGTGAGCGTCCGTCCGGGCGCTCGGAGCGTGAGGCGCAGGAGCACGTTCTTCTGGCCGGCGCGGATCCCGAGCCGCTCCCGCGCCGCCGGCGGCAGCGCCTCGGCCGGCGTCTCGCTCCCCACCTCGATCGCCTCGACCTCCTCGAGGCGCGCCCCCAGCGCCTGCCGCGCGCGGTCGCCGAGCACCTCGGGGCCGGCGTCGGAGGCCACCGCGACCGACAGGTCGCGGCGGATGGGAGGGTGGCGCGACACGGGCCACCACGGCTCCAGGTCCCGCATCTGCGCCGCGATGCGCGGGTCCTCCGAGCGGAGCAGGCGGATGTCGTCGAGCCCCTTCGCGAGCATGACCAGGCGGTCGAGCCCGAGCCCCATGGCGAGGCCGCTCGCGTCCGCCGGCAGGCCGCACTCGGCGAGGAGCGCCGGGAGCGCGAGGCCACACTCGCCGATCTCCACCCAGCCCCCCCGGTCGCGCACGTCGACCTGGCGGCCTTCCACGGTGTACGGGTGCGCGGAGGGGATCACCGAGACCGCGCGGCCGGGCGCCGAGGCGCGGGTGACGAGGCCGATCATCCCGGCGAGGTCGGCGAGCGCGAGCGGCGCCCCCCGGCGGATCCGCCACAGGTCGACCTGGTGCGGCTCGCCCGTGTGGAGGCGGTCGATCGCGTCGCGCCGGTAGACGAGGCCGGGGCAGACCAGCAGGACGTCGGCGAGACCGGCCGGATCTCCCGCCAGCCGGCGCAGGAGCGGCGGCACCATCGCCGACGTCTGCGTGCGCAGCAGGTGCGTCGCGGAGACGTAGCGGGTGTAGCGCGCGTCGCGCGCGGCGCCGCCCGGCGGGTAGTGAAGCCGGTCGTAGTTGTCCTCCACGGACACGACGGGGCTCGAGCGCTCCACGACGACGCGGCACCCCCACTCGCCGGCGAGCGCGGAGACGACGGCGTCGAGGACGAGCTGGAGGGCATGCGGGCCCTGCGCGGGATCGGTGAGATCGCGGAGCGCGAGCGCGCGGCGGAGCGCGTCCGCGGAGAGCGTGGGCTGGGGCGGGTTCGGGGACATGGTTTCGACCTCTCTGGCGTGCGGAAGGGTCGCGCGCGTGCGGCGCGCGAGGCGAGTGCGGGGCCTGGGCAAGGGACCCCCCGCCGCGTTCCGGACGATGTCGAGGTGCGAGGAGGAGCTACGCGGCGAGCACGCGCGGGCCCACCCGGCGCCCGGTCCGGGGCGGGGGGCCGATAAATCGATGCGCGCTCGCGATCACGTGGACCACGACGAACATGATAGCGAGGCCGCCCAGGCTCCGCCACCGCCCGCCGGCTCGGCGCCGCCGGCGAACCGGGGCGTGCGGCGTCGTTCGTGGTGCGCCGTTCGTATGTCGTCCCGGAGCGTGACCGCGCGGGCGATCGTCCCGAGCCGCCGATCAGCGGCGGCGCCGCCGCGCCTTCTCGGCGGTGAGGAGCTTACCCTTCCAGTCCTTCCCGTGGAGCGCCGCGACGGCGGCGTCGAGCGTCTCGGGCGAGACCTCGAGGAAGCTGTGGCCGCGGCGCAGCTCGACCGCGCGGAGCTCGACCCCGGGCGCGAGCGCGGCGACGGCCTCGCGCACCTTGGCCGCGTCGGCGCCGTCCTGCTCGCCCAGGGACAGGAAGATGCGGGCGCGCTGCGGCCGCTCGCCGGCCTCGCCGCCCTCCGGACTCGCCGCCTCGGCCGCCGCCGGGGGGGCCTCTTGCAGCGTGGCCGGGATCTCGCGCGGCTCGGCCTCGCGGCGGCGTTCACCCTCTTCGTGGCGCGGACGGCGCTCCGCCGGCTCCGCGCGCGGTGGGCGCTCCCCGCCCTCCCCGCGTGCCCGGCGCCCCTCCCCGCCGCGTCCGCGGCGCTCGCCGTCCCGGCCCCGGCCCCGCTCGCGCCCGCGGGGCTCCGCCGGCACGACATCCTTCTCGCGGCGCTCGTGCTCCTCGCGCTTGTGCTCGGCCTTGTGCAGGTCCTGCACCTTCTCGATGCGGTGATGGGTGAAGAAGTACTTGAGCGCGAAGGCGGTGAGCCACTCGCCGTCCTGCCGGCCCTTGAGCTCCTGCGCCAGCGGGATGTAGGCCTCGAAGATGGAGGAGCTCATCGCCTCCTTCAGCTCCCCGACGTGGCGCTCCGTCCAGACGCGCCTCGCCTCCTCCGGCGTGGGCAGCAGCTTCTCCTCGAAGACGATGCCGTACTTCTTCTGGAGCGCCGAGAGCGTGTGGATGTCCCCGCCCGAGATGATCGAGAGGCTCGTGCCCTTCTTGCCGATGCGGCCGGTGCGGCCCACCCGGTGCAGGAAGACCGCCGGGTCCTCGGGGAGCGAGTAGTTGATCACGTGCGAGAGGTCGGAGATGTCGATGCCACGGGCGGCGATGTCGGTCGCCACCATGAAGCGGACCTCCCCGCGCTTCACCTTCGCCATGACGCGCTCGCGCTCCTTCTGCGGCAGGTCGCCGTTGAGGAGCTCCGCGTCGTAGCCGTTCCGGTTCAGCACCGCCGTCACGAGCGAGGTGTCCGTGCGCGTGTTGCAGAACACGATCGCCGCCTCCGGCTCCTCGATCTCGATCATGTAGAGGAGGTTCCGCGGCTTCGGGTAGGCGTCGACGGCCGGGTACATGACGTTGTGGATGTTCTCGACCGTGTACTCGTCGCCCGAGAGCATGATGGCCTCGGGTGACGACAGGTACTCGCGGATGATCTGCTCGATGTCCGCCGGCACCGTCGCCGAGAAGAGGAGCTGCTGGCAGTCCTCGGGGAGGTGGTCGAGGATGCGCGTCACCTCCTCGAAGAACCCCATGTTGAGCATCTCGTCCGCCTCGTCGAGGCAGCAGACCATCGCCTCGTCGAGGTTGAGCGTCTTGCGGCGGATGAAGTCGTAGATCCGACCCGGCGTGCCGACGACGATCTCCGCGCCCGCCTCGAGCTTGTCCTTCTGCTCGCCCATCGACGCGCCGCCGTAGACCGTGACCACCTTGAGGTCGGTGTTCTTCGCGAGCGCGGTCATCTCCTCCGCCACCTGGATGGCGAGCTCGCGCGTCGGGCACATGATGAGGGCCGACGCCTTGCGGCGCCCGGGCGGGATCTTCTCGAGGATGGGGATCCCGAAGGCGGCGGTCTTGCCGGTGCCGGTCTTCGACCGGACGATCACGTCCTTGCCGTCGCGGATGGGCCGGTAGGTGGCCACCTGCACCGGCGTGGGCTTCGTGTAGCCGCGCTCGGCGACAGCGCGCCTCACGGGCTCGGAGAGCCCCATGTCGTCGAAGGATGATTCAGCAACGTAGTCGGAGGGCGCCGCCGAGGGCGCCTCCCCCATGACAGTCTCCATGCGTCCTGCTCCAGGCGGGCCCCGAACGGATCGGTGCCTCGCGTCGAAGGCGCATGGCGGCGTCGCTCTCGAGAAACCGCGTCGGCCCCCGTCCTCGGGGCTCCGGACCGGGGCCCGCGCCGTTTCGCGCGAGGTCCGCCATGCGCCGTTGGTGTGGCGTCCACGCCCTTGCGCGAACGCCGCGTCATCTATATCAAACGCCCCCAGGGGGATGCCATTCCTTCGCCGCCCCCCGACGGGCGCCGGGGAGAGGGCGCCCTCACCGTCACCGAGCCATGGCCGCCGACACCCGCGACGAGAAGCCGCCGCGCCGACCCCGGAAGGCCCTCCCCCGTCCCGGTGCACCCGCCGATGGGGGCCCGGGCGGCCTCGTCCACTACGACCCGCTGCGGGCGTACATGGCGGAGGTGGCGCGGCATCCGGTGCTCTCCCGCGAGGAGGAGCACGAGCTCGCCGTGAGGTACCGCGAGACCGAAGACGTGGAGATCGCGTACAAGCTCGTCGCCTCGAACCTCCGCCTCGTCGTCAAGATCGCCCACGAGTACCGCCGCACCGCCTTCCACCTCCTGGACCTCATCCAGGAGGGGAACATGGGGCTCATGCAGGCGGTGAAGAAGTACGACCCGTGGAAGGGCGTGAAGCTCTCGTCCTACGCGGCCTGGTGGATCCGCGCCTACATCATCCGCTTCCTCATGGACAACTGGCGGATGGTGAAGCTCGGGACCACGCAGGCCCAGCGCAAGCTCTTCTTCAACCTCTCCAAGGAGCGCGAGAAGCTCCTCGCCCGCGGCATCGAGCCGACGCCGAGGCTCCTCGCGAGGAACCTGGACGTCGAGGAGAAGGACGTCGAGGAGATGACCGCGCGCATGGCGAGCGAGGACCTCTCCCTCGACGCGCCGGTCGGCGGCGACGAGGACTCGCACCGGAGCAGGATCGACAGCGTCCCGGCCGCCGGCGGCGCCCCGCCCGACGAGCGGATCGGCGACGAGGAGCTGCGCCGCATCTTCCGCGAGAAGCTCGAGACCTTCGCGAAGACCCTCGCCGACGAGAAGGAGCGCTTCATCTTCGAGAAGCGCCTCCTCCCCCAGGAGGGCGAGGCGCCCCTCACGCTCCAGGAGGTGGGTGACCGCTTCAAGCTCACCCGCGAGCGCGCCCGCCAGATCGAGGCGAAGCTCACCGGCCGGCTGCGCGACTACCTCCGCTCCGAGATCCCGGACTTCGAGCTGCTCGGGCCTCCGGGCGACTAGGGAGCCTCGTCGCGAGGTGCATCGGGCTCCGGCAGCGGCGCCGGCGCCGGGCCCCTGCCGAGCTGGAACGCCGCCCCGGCGATCCCGAGCACGAGCGCGACGGCCGCGAGCACGAACGGACGCTCCGAGACGTCGCGCACGAGCGGGCGCGCGGACAGGGCCCCGGCGATCCCCAGCGTCACGAGGACGCCCCCGGCGAGCGAGGCGAACGCCGCCTCCACCAGGCGCCGGGCGGCGATCCCGGCGATCCCCCCGGCGATCCCCCCGGCGAGCGCACCCGCCCCGGCGCCGAGCGCGCCGCGACCCGCGAGGACCTCCGCCCCCAAGAGCGCCCCCGGCAGCGCACCGGCCGCAAACGGGAACGCCCCCGGGAAGACCCCGCAGACCGCCGCACCCGCCGCGGCGCCGGCCAGCGCGCCGACGTGCGGCGCGAG
>Ga0153916_10001952_pt1 | contig 15073 bp, 13 predicted proteins | sample Opewatmetagenome_FD_109642 | JGI IMG/M metagenome (GOLD analysis project Ga0153916, IMG submission 109642) | Freshwater wetland microbial communities from Ohio, USA - Open water 3 Core 3 Depth 4 metaG | ecosystem: Environmental > Aquatic > Freshwater > Wetlands | place: USA: Ohio, Lake Erie...
CTGTGCTCGCGCGAGGCGGTGCGCCGCATGTCGACGCGGCGCGGCGGCGCGGGCGGCGCGATCGTCAACGTGTCGTCGATGGCCGCGCGGCTCGGCGCGCCGGGCGAGTACGTCGACTACGCGGCCGCCAAGGGCGCCGTCGACGCGCTCACCGTGGGCCTGGCGAAGGAGGTCGCAGGCGACGGCATCCGGGTGAACGCGGTGCGCCCGGGGCTCATCTACACCGACATCCATGCCTCGGGCGGCGAGCCCGGGCGCATCGAGCGCCTGAAGGACAGCGTGCCGCTGAAGCGCGGCGGCCAGCCCGAGGAGGTGGCGCGCGCCATCCTGTGGCTCGCCTCGGAAGAAGCGTCATATGTCACGGGCTCGTTCATCGACGTTTCGGGCGGCAGGTAGCGCGCGGTAGAATCGAGCCGCAGCCCAACCGGGAGGACGCCATGACGAATCGCGACGATTACGTGCGGAAACTCAAGGATCAGCTCGACCAGTGGAATGCCGAGGTTGCGAAGTGGGAGCAAAAGGCCAAGGGCGCGCAGGCCGACATGAAGGCCGGCTACGACAAGCAGCTCGAGGTCTTCCGCTCGCGGCGCGACGAGGCGCTGTATCAGCTGCGCCAGGTCCAGGCCGCCTCGAGCGAGGCATGGATGGACATGATGAAGGGCGCGGACGCCGCCTGGAAGGCGATGGGCGAGGCGTTCGTCCGGGCGCGCTCGCACTTTGAGAAGAAATGAGCGAGAAGAAGTGAGCGAGGCGCTTCCGGTCGTCGGGCGCGGGTTCTGCTTCGAGGACCTGGCGCCCGGATTCAGATTCCGCACGCACCGCCGCACGATCGGCGAGGCCGACCTCGCGGCCTTCGTCAACCTCACCTGGCTCACCGAGGAGCTGTTCGCGGTCGCCGACGACAGCGGGCGCAGCATCAAGGGGCGCGCGGTGCCGGGGGCGCTGGTGTACTCGTTCGCCGAGGGGTTGCTGCTGCCGACGATGCAGGACACCGGGCTCGCGTTCCTCGGCGCGACGCTCGACGTGAAGCGCTCGACGCTGGTGGGTGACACGATCCACGTCGAGGGCGAGGTGATCGAGCATCGCCTCACCTCGAAGGGCGACCGCGGGCTGGTGCGCTTCGCCAACAAGGTGGTCAACCAGCATGGCGAGGTGGTGATCGAATACAACCCGCTGCGCCTGCTGAGGCGCAGGTCCGACTGAAGCGCGACGGGAGAACGAGATGGTGACGATCGCTGGAGGCAACCGCCGCACCCTGGTGCTGGGCGGAATCGGCGTGCTGGTGCTGGCGGCCGCCGCGGCGGCCTGGTATTTCCTCACCCAGGAGCCGCCGCCCCCGCCACAGCCGGTGGCCAGGGTTCAGCCGCGCAAGCCCGCGCCCACGCCCGCGGCGCCGAAGGCCGACGAGGCGCCGATTCCGAAGACCGCCGACGCCGCGGTCACCGAGGTGATCGCGCGCTCGGGGCTCGACAGCTTCGCCAGGCAGTACCGCGAAGGCGCGCTGCAGAGCATCGACAACCCGCCGGGAGGGAAGTCGAATCTGACGCCCGCCGACCAGCGCGCGTTCCGCGAGGCCGCCGAGCGCGCGCTGTCCGACGACAAGATCAACACCCTGCTTGCCGAGCAGCTCAAGCGCAGCTTCGAGCCGATCCAGTTCGGGCGCTTCATCGCCCTGCTGCGCCAGCCGATCAGCGCGAAGATGACCAAGCTCGAAGCGCAGGTGCCGCAGCCCGAGGCGGTCAAGCAGTACATGGACAGCGTGAAGGCCAAGCCGCCGTCGCAGGAGCGCAGGGACCTCGTCCAGCGCATCGACGTCGCGAGCGGCACCTCCGAGTGGGCCTCCGAGATGTCGGTGGTCTCGCTGCGCAGCGTCGTCGAGGGCGGGCTCGCGGCGAGCGGCGAGGCGAGCAAGGACGCGCTGCGCGGCGTCGAGCGCGAGATGACGCAGCTCCGGCGGCAGGTGCAGACGCAGGTCCACGCGCTGCTGTTTTACGTGTACCGCGAGGCGAGCGACGCCGAGCTCAAGCAGTACGCCGAGCTGCTCGAGAGCGACACCGGGCGCTGGGGCACGACCATGATCGCCAACGCGCTGAAGAACGTGATCGAGACCACCGGGCGCGATTTCGGCACCGAGATCGCCAAGGTCGCCGCCGCGCGGCGCGACGCGCAGGAAGGCAAGAAGCCGGCCGTGGTGGCGGCCGAGGCTTCGAAAGAGGCGAAACCCGGGCCGCAGCCCGAGCAGAAACCCGCGGCGGAGGCCGAGAAGACCCCGCCCAAGCCGCAGCCGAAGCCCGCTGCGACCGGCTACCAGCGCCCGGCGAACCTGCCCGTGCTGTATCCGGACTACAACGACCTCGTGTCGGCGGTGTGGATGGGCGACTTCCCCGCGGCGCGCGCGCTGCTCGGCGACGGCAAGGACCCGAACGCGCGCGACGCGGACGGCAACACGGCGCTGATGATCGCGGTGCGCCGCGGCGACCTCGCCATGGCGCAGCTCCTCGTTGCCCGCGGCGCCGACGCCACCGCCGGCAAGCCGGGCGGACCGACCCCGCTCTCGCTGGCCGAGCGCCAGGAGAACTTCGAGATGGCGGCGCTGCTGCGGAGCCACGGCGCGATACGGTAGGGAGATGGGCGCGCCGCCGCTGCAGGGGATCCGCGTCCTCGAGCTGGGCAGCCTGATCGCCGGACCGTTCTGCGCCAAGACGCTCGGCGATTTCGGCGCCGAGGTGGTCAAGGTCGAGCCGCCGGGCGAGGGCGACCCGCTGCGCCGCTGGCGTCGCATGAGGAACGGCACCTCGCTGTGGTGGCAGCTGCAGTCGCGCGGCAAGAAGTCGGTCACCGTCGACCTGCGCCGGCCCGAGGGACAGGACATCGTGCGCGCGCTGGCGAAGCGCTCGGACATCGTGATCGAGAACTTCCGCGCCGGGGCGCTGGAGAAGTGGAACCTCGGCTGGGACAGACTCTCGCAGGAAAACCCGAAGCTCGTCATGGTGCGCGTCTCGGGCTACGGCCAGGACGGCCCCTACAGCCACCGCCCCGGCTTCGCCGCGATCGCCGAGGCGATGGGGGGGCTGCGCTACGTCACCGGCTTTCCCGACCGGCCGCCGGTGCGCCCCAACCTGTCGCTCGGCGACACGCTTGCCTCGCTGCACGGCGTGATCGGTGCGCTGCTCGCGCTCGTGCACCTGAAGAACGGCGGCGGCGGGCAGTTGATCGACGTCGCCCTGTACGAGTCGGTGTTCAACGTCATGGAGAGCCTGCTGCCGGAGTACGATGCGGACGGCTTCGTGCGCGAGCGCGCGGGCAGCAGCCTGCCCGGCATCGCGCCCTCCAACCTCTACCCCTGCGGGGACGGCGGCTACGTGCTGATCGCGGGCAACGCCGACGCGCTGTACCGGCGCCTGATGACCGAAATCGGACGCGAGGACCTGCGCGACGACCCGGCGCTGGCGAGGAACGACGGCCGCGCGGCGCACGCCGGGCGCATCGACGCCGCAATCGGGGAGTGGACTTCGCGCTTTTCGCAGGAAGAAATCCTGCTGCGCATGGAAAAGGCGGAAGTTCCCGCCGGGCGCATCTACAGCGCCGCGGACATCGCCGCCGACCCGCATTACGCGGCGCGTGGCATGCTCGTCGACACCGTCGCGGGCGACGGCGCGCCGCTCAGGCAGCCGGGCATCGTGCCCAAGCTGTCGGCGACGCCGGGCGCGATCCAGGGCCCCGCGCCCAAGCTCGGCGAGCATACTGATGAAGTATTGAAGGAATTGGGATTCACCTCGATGAAAATCGAAGCGCTCCGAAAAGACAAGATCATATGATCGATCACATCGACCACATCGTCCTCACCACGCGCGACCTGCAGGGCTGCATCCGCTTCTATCGCGACGTGCTCGGCATGAAGCTCACGACCTTCGACACGCCGCAGGGCACGCGCATGGCGCTCGGCTTCGGCGCGCAGAAGATCAACCTGCACGAGTGGGGCCGCGAGTTCGAGCCCCGCGCGCACGTCGCGGTGCCCGGCTCGCTCGACCTGTGCTTCATCGCCGCGCTGCCGCTCGAGGAGGTCGAGCGGCGCCTGCGCGCGGCGAACGTCGCGATCGTCGAGGGCCCGGTGATGAAGACCGGCGCCGTGACGAAGATCCGCTCGCTGTACGTGCGCGACCCCGACCTCAACCTGGTCGAGATCTCGGTGCCGGCATGAGCGCGGCGCGCGACGCGCAGCTCGACAACCTGAACGTCGCCGCGATCGACGACATCCCGTCGCCCGCGGAGGTGCGCGCGCGGCTGCCGCTCTCGGAGGCCGCGGCGCGCACCGTGCTCGCCGGGCGCGAGGCGGTGCGCGCGATCCTCGACCGCCGCGACCCGCGCCTGTTCGTGGTGGTCGGGCCGTGCTCGATCCACGACCCGCGCGCCGCGCTCGAGTACGCGGGCCGACTGCGCGCGCTCGCCGACGAGGTGAAAGACACGCTGCTCCTCGTGATGCGCGTGTACTTCGAGAAGCCGCGCACCTCGGTGGGCTGGAAGGGATTCGTCAACGACCCGCGCATGGACGACTCGTTCCGCATCGACGAGGGCCTCGTCATGGCGCGCGAGCTGCTGATGAAGATCGCCGAGCTCGGCCTGCCGACCGGCACGGAGGCGCTCGACCCGATCTGCCCGCAGTACCTCGCCGACCTGATCTCCTGGTACGCGATCGGCGCGCGCACCACCGAGTCGCAGACGCACCGCGAGATGGCGAGCGGGCTGTCGGCGCCGGTCGGATTCAAGAACGGCACCGACGGCGGCCTCGAGGTGGAGGTGAACGCGATCCAGTCGGCCAAGCGCCCGCACGGCTTCCTCGGCGTCAACCAGGCGGGCCGCACGGCGGTGGTGCGCTCGCGCGGCAACGCCTACGGGCACCTGGTGCTGCGCGGCGGCGGCGGGCGGCCGAACTACGACACCGTGAGCGTGCGCCTGGCGGAAGCCGCGCTCGCGCGCGGCGGCCTGGCGCCCAACGTGGTGGTCGATTGCTCGCACGCCAACTCGATGAAGGACGCGGCGCTGCAGCCGCTGGTGCTGCACGACGTGGTGCACCAGATTCTCGAGGGCAACCGCTCGATCGTCGGGCTGATGCTGGAGAGCAACCTGCACGCGGGCAACCAGCCGATCCCGGAGGACCTGTCGAAGCTGCGCTACGGCGTGTCGGTGACCGACGCCTGCATCGACTGGGCGGCGACCGAGCAGACGCTGCGCCGCGCGCATCGCGACCTCGGCGTCGTGCTACAGTCGCGCGCAAAACCATAACCGGAGGAGACCAGGATGAAGCGAATTCTGCTTGCGGCGTCGGCCACGCTGTTCGCGGCGGCCGCGCAAGGCCAGGTGCTCGGCATCGGCACTGCGCCGCAGGGCACCATCGGCTACAACATCGGCTCGGCGATCGCCAAGGTGCTCGCCGACACGCAGGGCATCCAGAGCCGGGTGCAGCCGTACTCGGGATCGAGCGCGGTGTTCCCGCTGGTCAACACGGGCGAAGTCGACCTCACCGTCGGCAATACGCTGGAAGCGCAGGAGGCGGCCAACGGCGAGGGACCCTATGCCGGCCGCAAGCAGGCGAACCTCCGCGTGCTCGCCGTGATCTTCCCGCTCAACGTAGGCATCTTCGTCAAGAAGGACTCGCCGATCAAGACGATCGCCAACCTCAAGGGCAGGCGCGTCACCTATGGCTACACCGCGCAGGTGACGCTCAAGCGTGTGGTCGACGCGATCCTCGCCAACGGCGGGCTCAGCGGCGGCGACATCAGCCCGGTGCTGGTGCCAAACGTGGTCCGCGGCGCCGACGACTTTGCCGAGGGCAAGGCCGATGGCGGCTTCTTCGCCATCGGCGCGGGCAAGGTCTCGGAAGTCGACAAAACGGTCGGCGGCATCCGCTTCCTGCCGATGTCGGACGATCCCAAGGCAGTAGCGGCGATGCAGAAGATCGTGCCTTACGCCTATGTGCACGAGGTGAAGCCGGGGCCCGCCTTTGCCGGCGTGGTCGGGCCGACCAAGCTCATGGCCTACGACTACCTGGTGATCGCCGGCGCGCACGTGAAAGACGACGTCGCGTACAAGGTGGCGAAGGCGCTCCACGACCATAAGGACGGCCTGGTGGCGAGCCTGGGCGCGTTCCGCGGCTTCAACCCGGGCACCATGTACAAGGACGTGCCGGCGCCGTTCCACCCCGGCGCCACCAGGTACTACAAGGAGATCGGGCTGGCGAAGTAAAGCGCCGATGTCTGAGGAGTTCATCGACGAGCCGCGTGCCGGCCCGCGACCCTACGCCCGGACAATCTTCGTCCTGCAGACGCTGCTCACCGCCTGCGTCGTGGCGTGGGTGCTCGATCTGCCGCGCGAGTGGCTCGGGCTCGCGCTGTACACCGAGCAGTTCCTGGTCACGGTGCTCGGCTTCGCGCTGGCGCTGTGCTTCCTGATCGCGCCGGCGAGCCCGAAATACCGGGGCCGCGTGGCGTGGTGGGACGCGCTCGCGGCGGGCCTCGGCCTCGCGATCTGCCTGTACGTCGCGTGGCGCTACCCCTCGCTTGTCAACGAGCTCACCGAGCGGCCGCTCGACGGCATCCTCATGGCGGGGGCGCTGTGCGTGCTGGTGCTGGAGGGCACGCGGCGCGTGGCGGGCTTCTCGCTTGTCGGCTTCACGCTCGCCGGCGTGGTGTACGCGATGTTCGGCGACCGCCTGCCGGGCGTGTTCCAGGCCCGCCCGGTGGAGTTCACGCGCCTGCTCGTGTATCTCGGACTGGACACCAATGCGCTGCTCGGCACGTCGCTGCAGATCGGCATCGGCGTGGTGATCCCCTTCATCCTGATGGGACAAGTGCTCGCGCGCTGCGGCGGCTCGGAATTCTTCACCGATCTGGCGATGGCCTGGATGGGCCGCTACCGCGGCGGCGCGGCCAAGATCGCAGTCGTCGGCTCGGCGCTGTTCGGCACCATCTCCGGCAGCGCGGTGGCCAACGTCTCGGCGGTCGGCGTCGTCACGATTCCCCTCATGAAGCGCGCCGGCTTCCCGGCCCAGATCGCCGCGGCCATCGAGGCGGTCGGCTCGACCGGCGGGCAGCTGATGCCGCCGGTCATGGGGGCGGCGGCGTTCCTCATGGCCGAGATCCTGCAGGTACCCTATGGCGCGGTGGCCGTGGCGGCCGTGATCCCGGCGTCCCTGTATTACCTCGCGCTGTTCCTGCAGGTGGACCTCGAGGCCGCCAAGCGCGGCATCCAGGGCGCGCCGGCCCTGAAACTGCCGCGCACGCTCGAGGTGCTGAAGGCGGGCTGGTACTTCCCCATCCCGTTCGCGGTGCTGCTCGCGGGGCTGCTGGCGTGGAACATGCAGGCCGAGCACGCCGCGCTGCTCGCCACCGGGGTACTCATCGCCTGCTCGCTCGCCTTCGGCTACCGGGGGAGGCGCCTGCCGTTCAAGGACATGTTCGTCGCCTGCGCCTCGACCGGCACGGCGGTGGTCGATCTGGTGCTGATCTGCGCGCTCTCGGGCCTGTTCATCGGCATCCTCAACATCACCGGCCTCGCCTTCGGCATGACCCTGCAGCTGCTCGCTATCACCGGCGAGAGCACGATCATGCTGCTGCTGCTCACGGCGGTCATGGCGATCGCGCTCGGCCTGGGGCTGCCGACCGTCGGCGTGTACGTGATCATGGCGACGCTGATCGCGCCGGCGCTGGTCAAGGTTGGCATCGCGCCGATGGCCGCGCACATGTTCCTGCTGTATTTCGGCGTGATGTCGATGGTCACACCGCCGGTGGCACTCGCCGCCTTCGCCGCAGCCAACATCGCCGGAGCCGACGTCGACAAGACGGGCTGGACCGCGACGCGCATCGGCTGGAGCGCCTATATCGTGCCGTTCCTGTTCGTGTTCTCGCCGAGCCTGCTGATGCAGGGCACGCCGCTCGCGATCGCGTGGGCGTCTGTCACCACAGCGCTCGGCATCTGGATGGGCACCATCGGCGTCGTGGGCTACTTCTACGCGCCGATCGGCGCCGCGCGGCGCGCACTGTTCCTCGTCGCGGCGATCCTGCTGCTCATCCCGGCGGATGCCTTCCCGGGCGCCGTCTATACCGACCTCGCCGGCCTGACGCTCGGCGCGGCGCTGCTCGGGCGCGAGATCGTGCGCGCGCGGCGACCCGCGGTTACCAAGCGGTAACAATCGGGCCCCCCGCGGACATCTGCGGGTTACCTCGTCTACCTAAGCTGCGCTCCATGAAGTGCAACGACGGGAGACGAACATGGAACGCGACGAATACCTGATCGAAGGCGCCCTGGCGCTGCTGCGCAACGAGCAGCTGCGCATTGTCGACGGCCGCGACCTGCTGGTCCATGTCTGGCAGGGCTCGCTGTGGATCACGCAGGAGGGCGATACGCGCGACGTGGTGCTCGAGGCGGGACAGTCGTTCCGCCTCGACCGCGACGGAACCGCATTCGTGAAGTGCTGGGACGATGCCGTGGTGGCGCTCGCCTCGCCGCACGAGACGCGCGCGGCGCGCGCGATCGAGCTGCACGCGGCGAAGCTGCCGACCTGGAGCCTGCGCCCGCAGGCGAAATGGACTCAGCCCCGGCATCGGCCGCTCGGCGCGCGCCCTGCTCCCCATGCGGCTTGAGGACTACCGCGGGCTCGAGCTGAGCGGCGCCTCGCCGCGCGCGCTCGAGCTGTTCGAGGCTGCGCTCGCGGCGCACCTGTGCTTCAGGGGCGATGCCACCGCGAGCCTCGCGCGCGCGCTCGAGGACGCGCCCGGGTTCGCCATGGCGCACGCGTTCGCGGCCTACCTGGCGCTCGGCGGCCGCGAGCCGGCGGGCGCCGCGGCGGCGAAGCAGGTGCTGGCGCGCGCCGCGCGGCTGCCGATGAACCGGCGCGAGCTCATGCACCTGCAGGCGATCGCCGCGCTGGCGGCGGGCGAGCACGACCGGGCGGGGGCGCTGCACGGCGCGATCCTCGCCGAGCACCCGTTGGACGTGCTGGCGCTCAGCGTCGCGAATGCCTGCGACTACCTGCAGGGGGACGCGCGCAGCCTGCAGCGGCGCGTGGCGCGCGTGCTCGGCGCCTGGCACGCGGGCGTCCCGGGCTACCACGCGGTGCTGTCGATGTACGCCTTCGGCCTGGAGGAGGCCGGCTGCTATGGGCAAGCCGAGGACACCGCGCGGCGCGCGCTCGAGCTCAATCCCTGGGACGTGCGCGCGCACCACGCCGTGGTGCACGTGCACGAGATGCTCGGCCGCGCGGAGCAGGGCATACGCTGGGCCGGCGAGCGCGCGACGTACTGGGCCGACGGCTCGGCGGTCGCGATCCACAACTGGTGGCACGTGGCGCTGTTCCACCTCGCGCTCGGGCGCCGCGCGCAGGCGCTCGCGATCTACGACGGGCGCATCCGCCCGGGCCTGGACCGCGCGCTCTCGGTGCTGATCGACGCCAGCGCGCTGCTGTGGCGCCTCGAGCTCGCCGGCGCGGGCGCCGGGCGGCGCTGGCAGGAGCTCGCCGCGCGCTGGGCGCCGCACGCCGAGGACGCGTACTGCGCGTTCAGCGACCTGCACGCGATGATGGCCTTCGCCGCCGGCGGGCGGCGCGCGAGCGCCGACGCCTTGCTCGCCGCGCAGCGCCGCAGGATCGGGCAGGGCGGCGCGAACGACGCCATGACGCGCCTGGTCGGGCTGCCCGCGTGCCGCGCGCTGCGCGCCTTCGGCGAGGGCCGCTACCGCGGGGCGGCGGCGCTGCTCCGTGAGCTGCCCGCGATCGCGCACCGGCTCGGCGGCAGCCGCGCGCAGCACGGCATCGTCGGGCTGACCCTCGAGGAGGCGGTACGCCGGGCGCAAAGCGGCGCGTACCGGCCCGCGGCCTGAGCGCGCTCTGACGTGCAGCTGACATCCGTGCGTATAATCGGCCCGTCGATCGGGAGGAGACCGGCGATGGCTCAGGCCGCGCGCGTGCTGATCGTGGAGGACGACCCCGACGTGCGGAACTCGATGGCGGAGTACCTCGCGTCGCACGATTTCGAGGTGGACACCGCCGATGGCGGCGAGGCGATGCGCGCCGCACTCGCGAAGAGCGTGCCGCAGCTCGTGCTGCTCGACCTGAAGCTGCCGGGCGAGGACGGCCTGAGCCTCGCGCGCACCCTGCGCGCGCATTACAACGTCGCGATCATCATGGTGACCGCCGCCGACGCGGTGGTCGACCGCGTGGTCGGACTGGAGGTCGGCGCCGACGACTACCTCGCCAAGCCGTTCGACCTGCGCGAGCTGCTGGCGCGCGTAAAGAGCGTGCTGCGCCGCGTGCAGCCGAGCGGCGCCGCAACCCCGGCCACCGCCGCGGGCAACACGGTCAAGGTCGGAAGCTGCTCGCTCGACCTGTCGGCGCATCGCCTGATCGACGCCGCGGGCGCCGAGATCCCCCTCACCAGCATGGAGTTCGACCTGCTGCGCGTGTTCACGCAGCATCCGAACCAGGTGCTGAGCCGCGACCAGCTGCTCGGCATGACGCGCAACCGCGAATGGGAGCCGTTCGACCGCTCGATCGACATCCGCATCGCGCGCCTGCGCCGCAAGCTCGAGGCCGACCCGGAAAGGCCACAGCTCATCAAGACCGTGCGTGGCGCCGGGTACTGCTACGTGCCGGCCAGGTAACCGGCGCGTTTCGATTGTTTCAGTTCGGTAACTGGCGCTCCCGCGCATCGCGCCGTCGCCTAGACTGACCGGATGAAGCTGCACGAGCCTAACCGCACCGAAGAGGCGCTGCGCAACGCGGCGCTGGCAGTCTCGACCGCCGCCGGCGAGGGCGTGTTCGACGAGCTGGTGCGCTCGATCGCGGCGATACTCGACGTCGAGATCGCCTTCATCGCGCTGCCCAAGCCGGACGATCGCGGCGTGCTCAAGATGCTGGCGTTCTACGCCGACGGCCGCATGATCGAGGACTTCGAGTACCCGATCCGCGGCACGCCCTGCGAGACGGTGGTCGGGCAGCAGTTCCACTGCTATCCGTCGGGTCTCGACGCGCGCTTCCCGCTCGACGGGGAATTCCGTGCCCAGGGACTGGAAGGCTACGCCGGAGTTGAAGGCTACGCCGGCTATCCGCTCACCGACGCGCGCGGCGAGGCGGCCGGGCTGATGGTGGTTGCCGCGCGCCGGCCGATCACCGAGCCGGAGCTGATCGAATCGGTGCTCAAGATCTTTGCTGCGCGCGCGATGGTCGAGCTCGAGCGCCGACGCGCGGAAGCGGCGCTGCAGGCGAGCGAGGAGCAGTATCGCGCGATCTTCAACGCCTCGGCAGACGCGCTCGTTCTGTGGGACTCGAACCTGCGGCGCGTCGACGTCAATCTGGCGTACGAGCGCCTGTACGGCTGGAAGCGCGAGGAGGTGATCGGCCGCGGCTACGAGTCGCTCGGGGTGCCCGCGCAGTTCACGGAGCCGCGGCTCGACCTGGTGCGCCGCTCACTCGCCGGCGAGACCTGCCATATCGAGCTCGAATCGGTACGCAAGAACGGGGAGCGCTTCCAGGCCGACATTCGCACCATCCCGTTCATGCATCGCGGGGAGCGTCACGTGCTCACGATCGCGCGCGACATCAGCGAACGCCGCGAGCGAGAGCGGGCGTTGCGCGCGAGTGAGGAGCAGTACCGCGCGATCTTCAACGCCTCGGAAGACGCGCTCGTGCTGTGGGACTCGCGGCTGCGGCGCGTCGACATCAACCCGGCCTACGAGCGCCTGTACGGCTGGACGCGAGACGAGGTGATCGGCCGCGGCTACGAAACCCTCGAGCTGCCCGCCGAGTACGCCGCGCCGCGCCTGGAGCTCGTGCGGCGCACGCTCGCCGGCGAGACCTGCCGCGTCGAGCTCGAGTCGCTGCGCAGGAACGGCGAGCGCTTCCAGGCCGACATCCGCACTATCCCCGTGGTGCACCGCGGCGAACCGCACGTGCTGGCGATCGTGCGCGACATCACCGAGCGCAGGCGCCGCGAGGAGGCGCTGCGCGAGAGCGAGGAGCAGTACCGCTCGATCTTCAACGCCTCGTTCGACAGCATGATCATCCGCACGCTCGAGGGGGAGATCGTAGACGTCAACCCGGCGCTCGAATCGATGTACGGCTACACGCGCGAGGAGCTGATCGGCAAGACCTTCGGGCCGATCATCCCTGAGAAGTTCGCTGACGCCTACCGCGGCTACCTCGCCGAAGTCGCGGCAGGGCGGCACGTCCGCACCGAGAGCCACCTGCCGCGCAAAGACGGCTCGCACGTGCACATCGAAGTGCTCGGTTCGCTGGTGATGTACCGCGGCAAGCCGCACGTGCTCTCCGTGGCGCGCGACATCACCGAGCGCCGCGAGCGCGAACAGGCGCTGCGCGCAAGCGAGGAGCAGTACCGCGCCGTGTTCGACGCCTCGCTCGATGCGCTGGTGCTGCGTGACGAAGGCTTTCGCATCGTCGACGTCAACCCTTCCTACGAGAAGATGAGCGGCTATTCGCGCGACGAGGTGGCCGGCGCCGACCACGTGGTGGCCAACCCGCCGGAAATCGATGCCGCGGTGAAGGCGCTGCACCGGCGCGCGCTCGCCGGCGAGCCGGTGCGCATGGAGACGCAGATGATCCGGCGCGACGGCCGCCCGATCCACATCGAGCTCTCGGGCGTGCGCACGGTCTACCAGAGCCGGCCGCACGTGCTGTACGCCGGGCGCGACATCACCGAGCGCAAGCAGGCCGAGGCGCGCCACCGCGAGCTCGAGGCGCAGCTCCGGCAGGCGCAGAAGATGGAGGCGATCGGCCACCTTACCGGCGGCATCGCGCACGACTTCAACAACATCCTCACCGGGATCATGGGCTACCTCACGCTCGCCGGCGAGCATGAGGCGGCGCAGGGCGACGCCAAGCTCGCGCGCCACCTGCAGCAGGCGCAGCACGGTGCGACCCGTGCGCGCGAGCTGATCCAGCAGATGCTCACCTTCAGCCGGGCGCAGAAGGGCAAGCCGAGGGCGGTGGCGCTCGCTTCGCTCGCCGAGGAGGCGGTCAAGCTGCTCGGCTCTTCGCTGCCCTCGAGCGTCGAGCTGCGCACCGCGCTCGAAACGGGCCTGCCCGCGGTGATGATCGATCCGGTGCAAGTCGAGCAGATCCTGCTCAACCTGTGCATCAACGCGCGCGACGCGATGGACGGCGCCGGCAAGATCGTCGTCGGCGTGCGCCTTGTCACGGCCGAGGACGGCGCCGTGTGCAGCTCGTGCCGCCAGAGTGCCGCGGGGCGCTACGTCGAGCTGTACGTCGCCGACACGGGTCCCGGGATCGCGCCGCGCGTGCTGGAGCGCATGTTCGAGCCGTTCTTCACCACCAAGGAAGTCGGCCGCGGCAGCGGCATGGGTTTGGCCACGGTGCACGGCATCGTGCACGAGCACGGCGGGCACGTAGTCGTCGACACCGCGCCCGGTAAGGGCGCCACCTTCAGGGTACTGCTGCCGGCGCTCGAGGGTGAAGCCGACGCCGTCGTTTCCTCGGACGCAGACAAGGCGCGCCGCAGGCCGCTGCGCCATGCGCTCGAGGGGCGGGTGCTGCTGGTCGACGACGAGCAGATGGTCGGCGAGTTCATGGCCGAGCTGCTCGGCGGCTGGGGACTGCAAGTGACGGTGCGGCGCAGCCCCGTCGAGGCCGAGCGCTGGCTCGCGGCCGATCCGTCGCGCGTCGACCTGGTGCTCACCGACCAGACCATGCCGAAGATGACCGGGCTGGAGCTCGCGCGCCGCATCGGCGCGCTGCGCCCCGGCCTGCCGGTGATCCTGTACAGCGGCTACGCCGAGAACATCGGCGCGGAGCAGCTCGCCCGCGGCGGCGTGCGCGCGCTGCTCGCGAAGCCGGTCGAGCCCGAGCCGCTGTTCGCGGCGCTCGCCGAGGCGCTGCGCCGCTAGCTCGCGCCGGCCGCGCCATGCGGCCCGGCTGAAACAAACCCGCTACAAAGCGTTTACCGCCGGACATCCGGCGGATACCTGCCGCTCCTAGCATGGGCTCCATGCAACTCACCCACGGAGCGAGCGACATGAACAGCGGCCGGACCGACGTCGTGGTGCACATCTCAACTGCGCTCGACGAGCGCCAGCGCGACAGGCTGCTGGAGCGGCTGGGCGCCGAGGAGGGCGTCACGCGGGTGCGCTCCGACGGGCGCTCGGGACAGCTATTCATCATCGACTACGACCGGCGCGCGATCAGCGCGCTCGGGGTCCTGCGCTGCGTGCAGGCGCAGGGCTACGCGGCACGTCTCGTCGGCATGTGAGGGCCGGCGGGCAGCGCAGCACCATTCCATCAACCACCGGAGAGGGAGCATGACCATGCAAGCGACGTTACAGGCAGCAGACAGCAAGCGCTACGCCAAGGCCATCGAGGTTTCCAAGCGCGTGCGCTTCGAGATCGAGCGCGACGTGATCCGCGGCCGCAAGTTCGATTTCGGCAAGAAGTTCCTGCCCGACGGGCTGTCCAAGATCGGGCGGCTCGATTTCCTCGGCGCCGGCGAGAAGCGCCTGGTGAGCCAGATCCAGGGCCGCACCTACGCCAACATGTTCGGCCTGGTCGAGCGCTTCATCGGGCCCAAGATCGCGGAAGTGAGCCGCGACCACTGGCTCGGGGACCAGGCCGCGTTCGAGGCGCTGGTGCGCTTCACCGACGAGGAGCTCAAGCACCAGGAAATGTTCCGCCGCATCGAGGCGCTGTGCGCGGCAGGCATGCCCGAGGGCTACAGCTTCCTGCCGCAGCCGAACGACGTCGCCGGCGTGGTGCTCGACAAGCCGACCTGGTCGGTGCTGGCGCTGATCTGCCACATCGAGATCTTCGTCCTCGGCCACTACCGCGAGGCGATCGAGAAGGACGACGAGCTCTCCGAGCTGTGGAAGGACGTATTCACCTTCCACGCGAGGGAAGAGTCGCAGCACGCGATCATCGACGAGATCGAGTGGCAGCGCGAGGACGCGAAGCTCACGTCCGAAGAGCGCGACCATGCGGTCGACGAGCTGATCGCCCTGGTGGCGGCGGTGGACGGCATCCTGCAGCTGCAGGCGAAGGCCGACACCGACTACTTCC